>SESF01022753.1_pt1 | contig 11866 bp, 10 predicted proteins | sample 3171521 | NCBI WGS metagenome assembly SESF01 (sample SAMN10866945, study PRJNA518727) | freshwater metagenome | biome: subpolar coniferous forest; feature: holomictic lake; material: water; isolation source: holomictic Lake 227, 6 m and 8 m depth | place: Canada: near Kenora, Ontario | collected...
TGCCCAACGCTCCCTCTTTGAAGCTCAGCAGAACGAAATTCTGATCCATCAACAGACTCTTGCCAACCTGATCAACCTGTACAAAGCCCTCGGAGGTGGGTGGCAATGAGTAATACTAACTCTCGATGACTACTCGGGCAACACGTTAAAGCGTTGCTCAAGCGGCTTTTTCAGTATACCTGCTTTGCCCTTGGCTAACAACGTGTTGTAAGATAATAGGTACGTATGATCTGCTTATGATTGAATGCAAGCGGAAGGGTGAGTGCTTCCGAGAGGGAAAACCAGCCGATCTCCTCTACTTCGTCAGCCATTAACTCTATTGAGCCAACCCCTCTGCCGTAGAATGCCAGTGCCACTGCGTGAAAGTGGTACTCCGGAAAGAGTTCGTTAAAATAGTGGAGAAAAACCGGTGACGCAAAGAGGAGTCCCGTCTCTTCCTTTACCTCTCGCACCACAGCCTCTTCGGCCGTTTCGTAGTCGTCAATGTGTCCGCCCGGCAGGCACCAATGACCCTGAAAGGGAGGAACATTCCGCTTCGTCAGCAGGATGATATCGCGTTTTTCATCATCCGGAGTGATGATTGCGGCAACGGTAGTTTTTGTCATGCAGCGGCTTGCTTTTATTTGCCGAAAACGGATTCGTCAGGTGAAGATGTTAAAAAAAGATGATTTAAAATAGCAATATGGCGGATACGTTTGACCCGAAAAAATCGTTACAGCTTTGAAAGTATTACCGAAACAGATTTATCGAGCATGGTATCATGCGGTCACACTCCCTGATTTATCAACAAAGCATTCCGGTCTCAATCGTAGAAGCTTGGGACTTTTTTTCTTCACCGGCGAACCTGGCACGGATAACGCCGCCGGAAATGATGTTCCGGATAACCAATGGCGCTGGCGGGCAGAAGATTTATGAGGGAATGTTGATCAGCTATACGATTTATCCCTTCATGATGCTGCCGGTGCAGTGGGAGACTGAAATCACGAAAGTTGACAAGCCGTTTTTGTTCGAAGATCGTCAGAAATCGGGGCCTTACGAGAGCTGGCATCACATTCATCAGTTTTGTGAAATTCCGGGCGGTGTTGAAATGACCGACCGAATCGACTATGTTATGCCGTTGAACCTCTTCGGCGATCTTGTTGATTTCCTGATTGTCAGCCGCAGGCTTGAGGAGGTATTTATGTTCAGAAGAAAAAAAGTAGAAGAGATTTTAGGCACTCTGTGAACGGTTCAAAAGCGCAAAAGGGGTTGGTTGCAATGGATGGAACATTTTCGCTGGCCGGTATAGCGGCTTTTTTTGCCGGTGGGCTGGCGCTTTTTCTCTATGGGATCCGCATGATGAGTAGTGGCCTGAAAAAGGCCTCGGGTGCGCGGGTGCGCCAGTTGATATCGAAGGTGACTGGCAACAGCTTGTATGGGATGCTTGCCGGAGCTTTTGCCACTATGGTTGTCCAGAGCAGCAGCACCATTATTGCTATTCTTGTAGGGTTGGTACACTCCCGGCTTATGACCAGCACGCAGTCGCTCGCCATCATTCTTGGTGCTGAAATTGGGACAACAGCCATGGCCCAGCTTGTAGCCTTCCGGCTGCAAGATTATGCCCTGATCATTTTCGCCGTTGGCTTTGCCTTGAACGCTCTGGGAAAATCGGAACCCCTCCGTTTTACCGGCGAGGCACTTTCAGGGTTTGGTCTTCTTTTCTTTGGACTCAAGGTTATGTCGGAGGCGGTTGCTCCTCTCGAAAGCTATGCCCCCTTTCTCTCCCTGTTGCGTTACCTTGAAAATCCCTTTCTTGGCGTTGCCGCAGGGATGTTGTTGACCGCCCTGATGCACAGCAGCGCGGCTTTTATCGGCATTATCATAACGCTTGCCTTGCAGGGAGCATTGACGCTTGAGGCCGGAATTGCATTGTTGCTTGGAGCCAATATCGGCACCTGTATCACCGCTGTGTTGGCAAGTGCCGGAATGCAGCGTGCAGCAAAGAGGGTTGCTCTGGCACAGGTGCTCTTTAACGTGACCGGTGTGCTCATGTTTCTTCCCTTCATTGAGCAGTTTGCAGAGTTTATCCGCATTCTTTCACCCTCAGCAGCGGGCGCAGGTGCCGCGAGGTTTGCCCTTGAGGTACCAAGGCAGATCGCCAATGCCCATTCATTGCTCAATATTTTCATGGCATTTTTTATGCTTCCCTTTCTTGCACCCTTCGACAGGTTGCTCCACCGGCTTCTTCCTGACGACCCGGAAGAGACAAGGCTTATTCCGGCAGTCTGGTATCTGAAAGAGTCGGCACTCTCCACTCCGGTGCTGGCACTTGGTTATGCAAGGGCTGAGGTGGCAAGAATGGGCAGTATTGCCGCCAAAATGGTGCACGCATCGCTCTATCCCTTTCTCAGCAGCGATCCCGGCCATGATGAAGTTTTTCCAAAACTCTCCGTTATCAAGGGGATGAGCATGAGAGAGGAGAAGCTTGATTTTCTCGAAACCCGTATCTCCGATTATCTCATAAAAATCAGTCGCAGTGCGCTCAGCGAACGGGAGTCGAGGGAGGTATTTGCTCTCATGAACATTGTCAAGGGGCTCGAATCAATCGGTGATGTTGTTGAGAGTGTTGAAGGAAAGCTGCTTGAAAAAAAACGGAGAGTTGAGAGCGACCTGAGCCAGGAGGGCAAAGATGAGCTGAAGGAGATACACCGTCTGGTTTGCCGGGAAGTTGAGCTGATTGCTGATGCTCTCAAGGAGATGGATGCTTTGAAGGCTGGCCAACTTCTTCAGGGTGATGAGATCTTTAAAAAACTGGTGGAACAGGCAGAAACCGCTCACTTGAAAAGAGTTTTTTTTATTCGCGAAGCAGAGCTTTCTCATGATATTCACATGGAACTTATCAACCTCTTTGAACAGGTACACCATTACTGCAAGAGTATCGCGCAAAGCATCGTGAATGCGGTGGAGAGTTGATCTGCTTTACATAGTAGAACAGATTCCGTTGGGAATCCTGTCAAAGTTGATCCCTCTGATTTGCTTAATTCAGGGTGATAGATGTATACTCCTGTGAATCGATCATTCATTGACGCCGGATCAGTAATGCAAGCTGAACAACACCTTTTCGCCACAACCCCCATCATTGGCACCTTCCTCAGGAAGAGGGCGGCGGAACGCCTTTTCAAGAGCGGGTGTCGAGAGGCTTCAGTTGCGTTAGCAGGTGCGGTAGAAGAGGGTCATCCGGAAGCCGATGCGATATTCCTGCGTCTTCTGCTTTTGCAGCACAGCAGCCAGCCTGTTATGCACAGCGCACTGTGGAACTACTGGAAAGCATCCCGCTTCGAAGAGCTGCTGAAGAGGATGCACGCCTCTGCAACGCTTCAGCCGGATCTGCTGCAGGCCCTCGTTGCCATGCCGGAAAACGACTGGGGAAATGGCATGGTGTTCATGCTCTGGACTCTCCTTGACCGGGACGACATCGCCGACAAGATAGAAGCGAACGGTCGCCATGCACCCGCTCTTGAAATGGATGCCCTTTTCGGGCTTGTGCGAGGCAATCCGGGGCGCTACCTCGATCTTGAAGATCCCGATTACTCCATTTTTGAAAAAGCGTGGGTTGCCGCTTCCGGCCCCCAGAGGCAGCGGATCAGCACAACAGTCCTGAAAAGTCAGGATCCCCGGCTTGTCGCGGCTTATGACCATGCCGTCAAGGAGGGGCATGACCCGCAATTGGTCATCGAAGCACTTAAATTGTGTGGAGATCACGACGCACTGCTTGACCGGCTGCATGGTTTGCCCTTCACCTGTGCACTCGAAGTTATCGCTTTCTGGGAAGAGAGCGGCGGAAGACCAAAAAGTCCCTCAAAAAAAGCCGTTGTCGAGCACTCTGTCGCTCTCTATCGTGAACTGGCCGAACTTCTTCCGCAATCGCGTTCGTCCGCGCCGCCCGGTACGAGGGATATCTTCTCTTTCTGGACGGAACGGTATTATTCCGACGAGCTGCTGCAGCAGAATCTCTCAAGCCCGGAGCCTTTCATACGGGCTGGTGCGCTGTTTTCAGCGGCGCAGCGAGGGCTGGTTCCCCGCAGCAGGCTGCAGGAGATCGCCCTCAACGGCACATGGCCTGAAAAACTCGCACTCCAATACCTCTTTACCGTGCCGGAGGCAGGCTCCCGGCAGGAGCACGTCTCTTGGCTCCAGCCACAGGATAATATCGTGGCCGCCATACTGACGACACGCCTGCCCGGTTCGCTCGAAGAGAGCAGCCTGCTGGCCGAAAGAGTTCATGCTGCTGCCGGAGCGGCTGATCAGTCGGCAGAGCTTCAGCGTAAACTCCTGCAGTTGCTCAGCCTCCTGCAGGGCTATTTTCTTCGTGGTCTGATCACCGTTGACAGTAATGACGACGCAACAGAAAAAAATGCCGTGGAGACCGAGGAGCTGACGGATGTGGAGTGGTAAACCAGAATAACCGTTTGAATTAATGGCTCTCGCTTTTGATTTCGGGACATGCAACAGCGTGGTCGCACGCTGGAACGAAGCCCTGAACGACATAGAGACTCCCGATCTGCCCAACCTCGGAATCTTCTATCCTCAGCCGGGATCGGAGCCTGCGCGGGTCATTCCCTCCGTCATTCATTTCTCCGTGGAGAGCGCTCTCCTTGTCGGAAGCCAGGTTGACGCAGCAGGAGTCATCAATCATCCGGGAACATTCAGATGGCTGAAAATGGATATGCTTCGCAACGGTGGAGCCAATCGCGGGCGGCGCGTCAATGGCAGGGTTATCTACCCCCGCCATGCAGCAGACGAGCTCGTCGATCGTATCCTGATGTTTGTGCGCGGCTATTTCGGCGACATCGACGAAGAAATCGTACTGACCGTCCCTGTCGAAGCCTTCGATCACTATATCGACTGGCTTCGCGAAGCGGCGATAAAACGCTTTCCGGGCGGCATCACCTTCATCGACGAAGCAACCGCCTGTATGCTTGGGTACATCGATCATGTTCTCGACCGGGAACCTTACTGCATCGTGGATTTCGGCGGAGGCACTCTCGATGTTTCGGTCGTTCGTACCGATCTGCTCGGTGCCGGACATGCGAAATGCAGAATACTGGGCCGGGCTGGCGAGGAGATCGGCGGGATTATGATCGATAACTGGCTGCTGGAACATATCCAGGAAGAGGAGGGGCTCACCGATGACGATATCGCCTCAATCGGCCCGTCACTGCTCGAAGCGATTGAGGGGGCGAAAATTGCCATCTCGAACGGCAGCGAGCAAGCCTCCTTCACCCAGTATAACGATGTTACCGGTCGCCTCATCCAGGTCACGCTCACTTCCGCCACCCTGAAGGAGGCGCTTGAAAAAAAACGGGAACCGGACAGGAACAACCTCTATCAGCACATCATCCGCACGCTCGACCGCGCTCTCGATCAGGCACGCGACAGGGCAGGCATCCGCAAGGAGGAGCTCAAGGGAATTTTTCTTGTGGGGGGAAGCAGCCTGCTGCCGGGCATCGAAGAGAAAATCCGGGAGTTTTTCCCCCAGAGCGACGTTCATGCCGGTAATCCGTTCGAAGCCATCGCCAGAGGGGCGTGCCGCTACTCCGGCGGCATCTTCGACCAGACGCTGACTCACGATTACTGTCTGCGGAGCTGGAACCGGGAACTTCGGGATTTCGAACTGGTTCCCGTCGTTCCACGCGGTACCCCGTACCCGACAGGAAAACCGGTATGCAGCAAATATATCAAGGCCGCTTCGGACAACCAGGAGACGCTCGGGCTGGTCATTTATGAGCGCTCGTCAATGAGCCGCCCACTGATCACCTATGTCAACGGGGCAGACGGCTTGCGTCCGGTACGGGAAGGGGAGCGTCAGGAGTGTCGGCAAAAGCCCCTCAATCCCGAAGACAGCGAGTTCATCCATGCCGTACCGCCCTGCCATTCAGGCGAGCGGCGCTTTATAGCAGGATTCGGGGTAGACAGCAACCGCCGCCTCACGCTCTGGCTGCGGGATACGGAGGAGAACAATAGTTCCTATATCCGGTTACGCGACGGCTCACAACTTCCGTTGCCGGTGAGCGATCTGCCGGTGGTGAAACTGTAACGTTACAACCCAATAACTTAACGCAGTATGGCCTGGCTCGACGAACTCAAACTGAATATTGACGCGCGGGTTGCCGTCATACACCTCGCAACCATCGATGAAGAGGAGGCCCTGCGCACCCTTTCCGGCTGGTCGCAATCAAGCGAGTGGCCGGAAGGCATGGGACTCATCACCTGGGATCTCGGCGACCAGTTCCGCCACCTGCGAGAACCTGCGGCAACCTTCAGCAAACTTGCCGCCACCCCTGAAACGGTGCTCGACATCATCGACGACTACAAGGGCTCAGCAACATTCGTGCTCAAAGACTTTCACCCTTTCTGGGAGCATAATCGCAAGGTTTCGCGTATGTTGCGGAACCTCGCATCGCGTCTTCCTTTCCGCAGCGAAACGGTGAACATTATCATCACAAGCCCCCAGTTTGCGCTTCCCGTCGAACTTCGTCACGACATTCCAACCATCGATGTCGGAAAGCCCGACGGCAAACAGATAGTGGAACTGCTCGATAGGGAAACCCGCTCAACCCGGGCGCTCGATAACGCCACGCACGGCTTGCGCGAACGGCTGGTCGAAAGCGCGCTCGGCCTTTCCATCGTCGAAGCGGGAAGGGCGTTTCGCAAAGCCATCGTGGTTGCCGGAGGCCATGGGCTCGACGAACGGAGCGTCCGGCAGGTACTGAACGAAAAACGCCACATCATCCGTGAAAGCGGCGCTCTCGAACTCTACCCCTATACCGGATCCATGAACAACGTCGGCGGACTTGGCGCCCTGAAAGCGTGGCTCGACGAGCGTCAGGAAGCGTTCAGCCAGGATGCACGCGAGTATGGCCTCAGCATGCCCAAAGGGGTGGCTCTCATCGGGATTCCCGGAACCGGAAAAAGCCTCTGCGCCAAGGTGACCGCAGGCCACTGGGGGATGACGCTGCTGAGAATGGATGTTGGCGCCATCTTCAGCGGCCTGCTCGGTTCAAGCGAACAGAACATTCGCGAAGCGATCCGGATTGCCGAGGTCATCGCGCCCTGCGTGCTCTGGGTTGACGAAATCGAAAAAGCCTTTGCTGGCTCAATGGGCGACAGCGGTACGGCAAGCCGGGTCTTTGCCACCTTTCTTACCTGGATGCAGGAAAAAACCGCTCCGGTATTCGTCTTCGCCACCGCCAACAACGTCCGGCGCCTTCCCCCAGAACTCTTGCGCAAAGGCCGGTTTGATGAGGTCTTTTTCCTCGATCTTCCCACCCACGGCGAGCGGATAAAAATACTTGAAGTCCATCTCAGAGAGCGCGGCTATACCATGCTCTCGCAGCGGTTCAACATTGGCGCCGTCGCATCGGCAACCGAGGGGTTCGTCGGTGCCGAACTTCAAGCGCTGGTCAACGATGCCATGTTTCCCGCATTCCGCGACAACCGCCGGGAACTGGAAACAGAGGATCTGCTCAACGCAGCCGGAGAGATGGTTCCCCTCTCGGCATCACATCAGGAGCATATCGAACAACTGAGGATGATGGTCGTAAACGGACAGGCGCGTAACGCCTCCGACGACCGGAATGTTTATGTATCGGCGCAGAAATAACAGAGAAAAATGAATACACCTACCCATAACGAAATCCTTTCGGAACTTAGAAGACTCGCGCTCTGTCCATCCGGCGGCGAGTTGCCTCCGGTCGTCGTCAACGAGCGTGACGGCTCCCCCATGGTGCTTGTCCCCGCAGGCAGTTTCACTACGGGAGATGACCTCGATAAGGAGAGCCCGCAGCGCACCGTCATTCTCGATGCGTTTTACATTTCGGTCTATGCCGTCACCAATCGCCAGTACCGGGCATTCATACAGGCTACGGGCCATCGGCCTCCCAACATCGGCGCAAGGATAGACTCGCTTTCAGTCTGGCACGAAGATGGCTGTCCCGAAGAGTTCGACGATTACCCGGTTGTGCTCATCAACTGGGACGACGCGGATGCCTACTCCCGATGGGCGGGATGCCGTTTGCCCACCGAAGCCGAGTGGGAAAAGGCCGCACGCGGGCCGGAAGGATATATCTACCCGTGGGGCGACCGCTGGGATGAAAACAACTGCCGGAACCGGAACAACAGGGGCGCGGACTCCGTCGCCCCGGTCTACGCCTATCCCGAAGGCGTCTCGGGCTACGGCACCTGGAACCAGAGCGGTAACGTCATGGAGTGGTGCAGCGTCTGGCACGACGAAACCGATTCCGCAAGCACCGCCTCGGGTGAAGAATCTCTCCGCCAGGAGCGGGGCGGCTGCTGGCGTTACCCCGACAAGTTCACCTTCCGCAGTTCGCAGCGCTCGTTCGTGGTTTCCAAAGCCGTCAATGATTTCCGGGGATTCCGGCTCGTATTGCCGGTGCAGGCGGGCTCACCTGAGCCTGCATGAGCAGGAGCTTAAGATCAATAGTTTAGAAAAATTTCTGTATTATTCAATTTGAACAGTGAGCACCAGTTTGCAAAAAGTGTCGATCATGCAAAAATCAAAAAGATAGTAACGCTTCATTGGTTGCGGTACTCTTATTCAACACATTTACTGGAAGCAGGAAATGATCTGCGATACATACAAGAGCTATTAGGGCATAAGAGCAGTAAGACGACGGAAATCTATACCCACGTATGCGAACAGAGTTTACTAAAAATTTCCAGCCCATTTGATAATTTGTAAAAAATATTGTACACCTCAAAGGTGTATAAAGCATAACACAATAGCTGGCTATATGCACCTTTTGGTGGGATATGGTGCATAGATAAAGGAGTTATCGGTCAGTGTAGAAAGCCAGCCGCACAAATGGCACATTAGGTTTTTCCCAACGCACGAGCCAACGCTCAAAAAACCAAAAGAGCCATTTTTTGCCACCGCTCGGACAGATTGGGAATAAAAAAATGAAACAAATTGACGTGTATAAAAATTATTTCTTTAATTTTGGACAAAATTTTCCAAAGCAGAATATGTCAAAAACAGACAACATAACATTTGGAGAGTATATCAGGACACTCAGAGAGAATGCAAACCTACCATTGAGAAAGGTTGCAGCAGAGTTGAACATTGACACTTCGACACTAAGTAAAATTGAGAAAAATGAACGAAACGCAAACGAGCAAATTATTGAAGGTATTTCAAGAATTTTTCAAATCAACAAATCTGAACGAAAGGTTCGTTTTTTTGCGATAAGATAACATATTAACTTTGTGACGAAGAAAATGGACTTGAAATTTTAAAAGTAGCAGAAGCAAGAATTAAATATCAAATAAATAGTAAACAGTAAATGAATATAGACAAGAATATAAAGGACAGGAAGCAAGAACTTTTAGCCTATTTCAGAGATAGAGCAACAGAGTTTTTATCGCAAATCAAAACCAAGTTTGCAGAAACACAATCTGACAAAAGAGCAAGGGCAATAAATGAAGCATTGAACCAGACCAAAAATAATCTGATAACGACTTTATTGCAACAAGCTGAAAAAGAAAAATGGACTAACAAAGAAAAATTGGAAGCCATTTTGATGATAACTTATTGCAACATTGTAGTAATGATTGAAAGCCGAAATTCAGTAAGATCTTATGAATATATGGACTTTTCAAGAAGAGTTGGAGAACTTTGGGACCCATTTTGCAAATTGTGTTTTTATTACCCAATCAATAATCTTTCGCTTTTCATTGCACCTCTTTTTTCAGAAGTAAAAAAGAAAATGACTGCTGAAATTACAGACTACATAGATAAATTAAATATTTCTGACGAAGAAAAGCAAGAACTAAAAATTTATTATGCGAAAGCTTGGAGTTTAGTTAGTTCGGGAGAAATCCAGTTAGAACTTGACCTACATTTTTCTCATAATGAACAAAAATATGTTGTAGATTTTAAAAGCGGTTTTGGTTCTAATGAAAAAGGGAATACAAACCGACTTTTGTTGGTTGCGACTATTTACCAAAACCTTGACGACAACTACAAATGTTTGTTGTTTGTAAGAGCAGAAGAAAACAATAGCTATTTCAACACCCTAAAAAATTCTGGAATTTGGGAAGCATATTGCGGAAGTGAAGCTTACAAAAAAATAAGTGAATATTCAGGCTACAACTTAAAACAATGGACAGAAACAAATATTGACTGGGCAAATGATTTCAATGCAGAAACAACCCAGCATTTAACTGACAACAATCTTTTACAATATCTACTTTGGTAATGATAAGCGAAGCAAGAAAATATCAAGCATTTTACACCAAATCAACTCCAATAGTTGATTATATGGTCTCAAAGTTATCGCTAACTTCTAGTGATAAGATTATTGAACCTTGCGGTGGTGATGGAGTTTTCATAGAAGCAATTCTCAATGAAAATGAATTTGCTCATATTGATATTTGCGAATTAAATTCCCAATCCGTAGAGATTTTAAATGAAAAGTTTTCCCATTTCCCAAATGTCAATATTCGTGAGTGTGATACCTTATTGGATTCGGAATTGGATTTTAATTCTTCCTTTGGCGGTTTTTACGACAAAATAATTGCTAATCCACCTTATGGAGCTTGGCAAGAATATTCTAAAAGAACGGTTCTCAAAAAATTATATCCTGATTTATACACCAAAGAAAGTTATGGCTTGTTTCTATATCGCTGTATTGAATTACTTAAAGAAGATGGAGTTTTAAGTTTCATCATTCCGGACACTTTTCTTAATCTTCATATGCACAAAGCATTGAGAAAGCACATTTTTACAAATACGCAAATTGTGGAATTGGCTTTGTTCCCTTCATCTTTTTTTCCTGGGGTCAATTTTGGTTATGCAAACCTTTCCATTATCACATTAAGAAAGAAAAGTGACTTTAAAGCATGTATGAATAACACCTTTTCTGTAATCAATAAATTTAGTGAAGTCGAACAACTAAATGATGTAAACGATAACACCCTAAAAACTTATACATTTAAACAAGAAGATGTTTTCAATAATCCTGACCACGCATTTCTAATTGCTGAAAATACTAATGTGTCGGAACTTATAAATCACTCCAAGTTAAAAGTTGGAGACATTGCCGACTGTGTTACAGGTTTCTATTCAGGTGACGACAAAAGATTTCTTCAAGTAATAAGCCCTGAACTAAAAAATGGCAAAAATTACGATCTTGTAAGTCGGGAATCAATTTCATCTGATTACAAAAACAAAGCTGATATTTTGAATGGAATTGAAGGCGATAAACATTATATGCCTATCGTAAAAGGCGGGAATACTAAGTATCTGAAACCCGAAAGTTGGTTTATGAATTGGAGTAAAGAAGCCGTTCAGCACTATAAGACCGACAAAAAATCGAGATTTCAAAACCCCAAATACTATTTCAAATTTGGCATTGGAGTTCCTATGATTAGTTCTTCAAGTATAACAGCATCTTTGATTGAGAACAAACTTTTTGACCAAAGCATTGTTGGAATTTTTCCAAAAGATGAAAGTTTAACTCATTACTTGTTGGCTTTCTTCAACTCTCCTACTTGCAACAAATTGATAAGAACCATCAATCCTTCAGCGAACAATCCTGCCAATTATATAAAGAAAATTCCAGTCATAATACCCGAACAATCAATTTTAGATTTTATAACCAAGAAAACAAAAGAAATTGTTGATTCTATCAAACTATCAGGAAGCTATGACGAAGGTAAGGAAACGGAAGTATGGAATGTAATTGAAGAAATTTACAAAGTATGAGCCCAAACCACAGCCACACACAAGCCAACGCACTAACCCAAGCTTGGCAAAGAGTGTGGCTGACCAACCGCAAGACCGAAAAACTAACGGACGAAGAAGAAC
>SESF01008688.1_pt1 | contig 11858 bp, 12 predicted proteins | sample 3171521 | NCBI WGS metagenome assembly SESF01 (sample SAMN10866945, study PRJNA518727) | freshwater metagenome | biome: subpolar coniferous forest; feature: holomictic lake; material: water; isolation source: holomictic Lake 227, 6 m and 8 m depth | place: Canada: near Kenora, Ontario | collected...
CTAGCCCTTCTACCAAGCCCCGCCAGGGTAGGGGGCTATCTTCTCAGCCTTTTGTTGAGTCAAACAACTCTAGCTCCGTCGTCACCGGACGGAATGGGGAAAAGCTGCGGCGGTGAATGGGGCAGGGGCCCAGCGCTCGAATGGCGGCCAGGTGCTGGGGTGTTCCGTAGCCCTTGTGCTCGGCAAACCCGTAGCCGGGATAGAGCCGGTCAAACTCGCGCATGACGCGGTCGCGCGTCACCTTGGCTAGCACGCTCGCGCCGGCAATCGAGTAGCTCCGCGCGTCGCCTTTCACCAGCGGCGTGTTCGGGAAGCGCATGGACTTGACCGGCCGCCCATCCACCAGCACATGTTCGGGCGGCGGCTGCAGTTGGTCGAGCGCCAGGTTCATCGCGCGGTGCGCCGCCTGGTAGATATTGATGCGGTCGATTATTTCCGCCGCCACGCTCGCGATTGCCCAGCGAATCTCCGGATGCGCGGTCAGCATCGAGTAGTAATTCTCACGCTGCGCTTCGGTGAGTTGCTTGGAGTCGTTGAGTCCGCGCAGTCCGCTGTCCAGGCCGTTCTCTGACCAGGCGCACGGAAATACGACCGCCGCGGCGACCACTGGCCCGGCGAGCGGACCGCAGCCCGCCTCATCCACGCCCGCGACGAGGGTCAGACCCTTCTGCCACAGCTCGCGTTCGTAGGACAGGCGGTTCCAGAACTTCGCGCTCAATGCATCTCCACGTCGCAGGTGCCGATGCCCGGGCGGTAATAGTTGAACTGCACGTTCGGGTGGTCGGCGAGCAGCGACATCGGCACGGCGGAATCCGCCAGCTTCTTGGCAATCATCAGGCAGGTCAGCCGCTGGCCGAAGGGATTGTCGTGATTGCCGGCGTGCCAGATGGAGACTCGCTCCGCCTGCCACGTCTCCACCGGTCCGACCGACAGCGCCTGGGTGGGCACGAGCGAGATGTTCCCGCCTCCGGACGTGCGCGCGTTTTGCGCGATGGTCAGCGGATGCAGATCCACCACGCGCGTCGTCAGTTTGCGATATTCTGCCGGCGAGGGCGGGTGGTTCTTGAACTTCCCGGTACGGCGTGGCGGATCATTGAACGCCCAATGCTTCACGTCGCCTTGTCCGCCTTGCATGACGGCACAACGGACGCCGGCATTCCAGCTCTTGCGATACGCGGCGGTGTCCGCCTTCGGGAAGTGCAGATTCGCGTCCGGCATCCCCAACTCTTTGCGCATGCGGTTGAAGCATAGCTCGCGGTCGGCCTTTTCGAACGAAAGCGGGTGCGTAGGCGGCGCTTCTTTGCCGTCGATGTACCATTCGTCCATGCCCCAGAAATGTCCGGACTGCACCTTCAGGCTGAGATCGTTGACGATGCGCGCCACCAGCGGGAGCTGCTCTGTCGGGCCGATGGGGCCGCAGATGCCGACCGGGTTGTCGGTCGTGGATTGCTTCCAGGCGGTGATGTATTCGAGCGCCTCGGCCAGGTAAAACTCGGCGAGCGTGTCGTACATCACGACCTTGAAGCCGGGCCGCGACAGCTTCACCATCTGCTCCGGTGTCAGCGCGGCAGCATCACGGATGATGTCGGCATCCAGCGTTGTGTAATCCCACCAATCGGGGGCCATGGAACTGAGTTTGCGTGGCATAGGTATATTGGGCGTTACCCGGAATTGGAGGAGCTCACTCGCAAACCCTCAGACGCCTCCTGCCAGGCTCCGCTCATAAGCTTGGTTCACCAGGTATTTCTTCCCCAACGCCGGCGCCAGCGGGTCAGCGTCGGGCCCGCAGAAGCCGAGATGCAGATGCCGCCGCCAGCCCTCGGCGTGTTTGAACTTCCCCGACATGCGCCCGACGGCCAGCGCCATGTCTTCCATCGCCAGCAGGTAGGAATTCAACCCCTGGCTCACATCCAGCCAATTCTGCTGGCTTTGATGCGCCGCCAGCGCTTTGATCTGGGTCTGATGCACCGAGGTCGTGTTCGCGAACGAGCCGGGCACCAATCGCCGCCGCAACTGATCACACAGCCCGTGCGGCATCGCGTGGTAAACCGTCACCTCGTAATCCCCCGCCGGCCGGACCGGGGCCGTCTTGAAATTCGGCATCCCGCGCGTAAACGCCGCCGACACCGCCAGCCGGGAGGTGTTTGTGTGATCTTCCATATAATCCTGCGGCGAATGCGTCAGCACGATCCCCGGCTTCACCTCGCGGAGGATCGCCGACAGCGCCCGCAGCAGCTCCAGGCTATAGAGGATCTCCAGATCATTGGTAATGCTGGCGTGAAAGTGCGCTCCGAGGATCTTGGCTGCGGCGCGCGCTTCGGCGCTGCGGATCGAGCTTGTTGCGGCCCCGTTATATTGGGCGCTGCCGCAGTTGCCGCTGGCCAGGTTCAGGTAGTGGGTTTCATAGCCCGCCTCCCGGAGCATCAATAGCGTCCCTGCCATGCAGAACTCGATGTCGTCCGGGTGTGCTCCGATGGCGATGGCGACTTTATTTGGCATAACGGCTTAGTTCCGACATTTCACGCTTTGCACCCATGAACTGATCCAACGCCTTGAGATTGGCGTTGCTGGACGGGATGCGCGCGGTTTCCGCCCAGCCGTAACCGACGCCGCTGACGTTATACTGTTTCATAGCCCGGGAGCAGGATTCATGTGTGCCACGACGATGCGCCGAATGGCACTCCCTTTCTTCGGTTTTGTCAAGGGATTGGTGCGGCGCTTGCGCGCGCGGGGCGCAGCCTGAAACCACCACCAAGGCGGGCGGCTATGCTTATCGTGTCGGCTGCGGGGGTGACCCGTCGCGGGCGAAAGGCATCTCTTCATCCGTATGAACGCGATTCCCAGCCGGGTCAATGAGGGTGGGGGTGACGAAAATGATCAGATTGCGCTTTGGGGTGTTATTGGCATCGTTGATTGAGGCCCATTGGCCTCCCAGAACCAGCGTCTGGCCATCCCAAATATTGACTGTGGCAGCGACCTGGCGTTTCTGCACTTTGGGTCGGGGCGGAGTCACCCATTTCTGCTCGCCGTTGAGATAGACCGCCACACGATTTGTCCCGGGATTATCGTAACCCGCGAATCCGAACACCGTCACATCCACTGGCAGGCTAATCGTATAACCGTCGGCCATTACGGTCGGCACAACGTCCAATATCCACCCGAATTCCATGGGCTCTTGCTGAAATACTGAACTCGCGTCGTTGTTCGTGCTGGTGATGCCTGGAGGTGTCAGCGCCTGCTGCTTGATCCCATTAATGATAGTTGAAGTGCTCGTCGATTTGCATTGTGCCTGGCGGCCGCTCTGGGTGGTAACGCTGGGTGCGCCAAGCAATTCAGTTCCATTCCGCTGCTGTAGGGCTTTAATCACCATGCGGTATTGTGGGTCGGTCAGGATGCCGGTCAGGGTGAATGGCTGGCCGTCCGACCCCGGTTGGCGAACCGCGGATAGGTAGGAATTGGAGCCGGAAGGGATTGCGCTGATGGGTTGGGGAGAGCCGGGAAAGGCGCCCAGAGGGTTGGCCGCAGTCGGTGCGCCGGTGTAGGTAGGAGCAGTGCCGAGGTGCCCACCGGTGGAACTGCTATTCGTTATGATGGTGCCCAAGTACCAGTCGAAACCGAGGGCCTTGGTGTCGTCCTGGGAGACTTCCACAATCTTGCATTTGAGGTTGATTTGCGGCGGCGCAGTAGCCACTAGCTGTAGCGCTGCCTCGATGATGTCGAGGTCATGCAGCGTCGCCCTCACTAGCAGCATGCCCTGACGATCGTTTAAGTATATCGACTTCCCCTGATTCGGCTTCGGGTCCAGATCCACGCCTAGGCTTTTAAAGTAGTTGGCTAGGGCCTGCGTGATTGCCCGGCGCGAATCCGTTTCACCCGGGGGTATCTTGGCATCCAAGCCTTGGGCCAGCGTGCTCGGGTCAACCTTGAAGCTGCGAACATAGAGGGGAATGGCCTTGGGATCTCTAGCCGAGAACACGATAGCGTATTCCTCGATGGAGTATTTGATGGGCTGATCAGCCACTTTCACGATCGCATCCAACGCGTCTGCCAGCCGAATATTCGTGAGGGGTGGATTGATCTTGATGGTGATGGCGTTCAGGTCCACCTGCCCGGACTGTGCGGCCGGAAGCGGATGGCCGTCGGGTCCCAGTGTCGGGGCAGCGGCATTGGCACCGGTGACTATGTTTTGGTTGAGGAGGAAATTAATTCCCCGCTTATCGGGGTCGCGCTTCCTGCTCTCGTCGGAGAGAAAGAGCACCGCTTCGGTTAGCGGCAACCCGTCAACAGCGAAGCTGTCGAACCGGATGCGGTCGAGTTTGTTGCTGATGGTCTGGCGACCTGTGCTCAGATGGACCACGTTGGTGGGGGCGTAAGGATTCGGGACCGGAAGCAATTCGCGTTTGATGGGGTTGGCTTCTCCGGGCCTGGACTCCGATACGACCTGGCCTGCCGGCGGTTGGCGGGCCACTCCGGGCGCGGGGGCCTGCCCCGTCGGAATGCCCAACGCCGCAATTGCCCGCTCGACAATGTCGAGTTCTTGCAGCGTCGCCCGAACAAGAAGCATACCTTCGAGTCTGGTGGGAGCGGGGTGGTAGAAATAGTTCCTTCCCGGATTGCGCCTCAGGTCCAGGTCCACACCCGCCTGCGCAAAGTAGTCAAGCATGGCCTGTGTTACTCTCTCCGGGCCATTCGTCGCAACGGGGCCCATCGCTACGTGCAGCTTCTCGATCAGTATGGTTGGATCGACCCTGAAGGTCCGGACGTAGAGGGGAGGCGTCTCGTGCCCTCTGGGCGAGAACACGATGGCGTAGTCCTCGATGGCGTATTTTATGGGGCGGTCGGCCACTTTCACAATCGCATCGAGCACGTCCGCCAGCCGCATATTGGTGAGGGGCGGATTGAGGTTGATGGAAATGGCCGCGACGTCCACCTGCTCGGCCGGTGCGGTCGGGAGTGGTTGGCCGTCCGGACCCAGCGTGGCCGCAGCGGCTTGGGCATCGCTGTCTAGCTTCAGGGTAAGGAGGAAATTGATGCCGCGCTTTTCCGGGTCACGCTTCCTGCTCTCGTCGGCAAGGTAGCGCACCACTTCGCTCAGAGGCAGTCTGTCGAACGAGACTGTGTCCAACCGGATGCGGTCGAGCTTGGTGAGAATGGCTTGGCGGTCGGCGCTGGAATTGAGCGCATTAGTGCGGGAGTTGGGATTCGGTGGTGTGAGCCGCTCGCGCGGTCTTGTCGGGTTGGCGCGGGCGGACTTGGCCTCCGCAATCTGGTTCATGTAGTAAATGGCAGCCTGGTTGTGAGGATCTTCCTTCAGGGCCAGTTTGAGCTTGGCTTCGGCCTGATCCAGCTTGCCCATTTCGTAAAGCAACCTGACATCGTGCATGAGTGTGCTGGCCTTGATTCTCTGTTCCATCGTCAAGCCTGGATTGGGCAGTCCATCAGATACCAAGCCGTTGGTCACGCCTTGGCCTGCAGTGGGTTGGCGGGCCGCTCCCGTTGCGGGCACCTGCTCCGTCGGAACACCTGCTGCCGCAAGCGCCTGCTCGACGATGTCAAGGTCTTGCAGTGTACCTTTGACCAGGAGCTTACCTTGACGGTCATTAAAGAACAGAGCCTTACCCGGATTAACCATGGAATCCAGGTCCACGCCCAGGCGCTGGAAATAATTCATGGCCGCACGCGAGACCACTTCGGCAGCAGTGATCGCTTTAACAAACACCACAGCGCCGCCGCCGGCGCCGCTGTTCGTAGCATTTCCGAGGGGGAAAGTGCCCACACGTTGCATGGCTTTATCGAAGTCATCGGTACCTACTTTAGCTCCCACGCGCTGCAAGCTTTGATAAAAGGAATTGGTATCGACCTTAAACGCTCGGACGTAGAGGGACGTAGCGGCGTTGTCCTGTAAGGCGGAGAAGGCAATGGCGTGGCTTTCAATTGAGTATTTGATGGGCCGGCCTGCGACTTTGACGATGGCATCCAGGAGGTCCCCCAGTCGGATGTTGGTGAGGGGCGGATTGATCCTGATGGAAATGGCGCCCGTATCGACTTGTTCGGCCGGTCCGGGAGGGAGCGGTTGGCCGTCGGGACCCAGTTTCACAGCAGCGTTGGTGGCCCCTCTGTCCATAGGCTGGTTGACGAGGAAATTGATGCCGTGCTTTTCCGGGTCGCGCTGCCTGCTCTCGTCGGCGAGGAAGCGTATTACTTCGCTCAGCGGCTGCCCGTCGAAGGAAACCTGGTCAAACCGGATGCTGTAGAGCTTCGAGACGATGGCTTGGCGGTTCTTGTTGGTATGGGCCACATCGGGCCTTGGCCTCGGAAGCACCTTGCGCAAGCCTCCGTGTCTTTCGTGCGGCGCCTCCCTCACGATTTGCAGATAGTATGAGGCTCGGATGTTTTGCGGGTCTTCTTTAAGGGCCTCCTCCAGCTTGAACTCCGCCGCGTCCAGTCTGCCCATTTCATACAGCAGCTTGCCATCGTCCACCAACCTGCTGATTTTGGCCTTGCGGTCCAAACGCAAACCAGAACTGGACGAGTCGTCGGACGCGGCGGCGTTAGTCACTACCTGGCTTTCAGGCACTTGAGGGACGCCGTTTGTTGCGGGCGCTTCCCCCATCGGCACCGCCAGGGCGGCAAAGCCAAGGACAGCGAGGGCAGAGCTGAGGGTCAAACCGGCTTTGCGCGGTGGGCGGAAGTCAACGAGCCGCTCGATGCGCTGGCGCAGGGAGCTGCGGGATTCGAGGATGCCAACCAGGCCGAGGGTAGCCAGCGGGCGGTACAGGGCCAGCTTGGCCACTTGCAGTAAGGTGGGGGCGTAGGTGTCGGCTTCCTCCTTGAGTGCCAGCATGACCGCATCATCCACGGCTTCCTCGCGTACGCGCCGGATGCGGGCGTTGGCGAGCCAGAGCAGCGGATGCCACCAATAGAGAATCTGCACGAGCGCTTGGACGCAGTTGACCCATACGTCTCCGCGCCGGAGGTGGTGCAGCTCGTGTAGCAGCACGGCGCGCAGTTGCGCGGGAGGAAGATGCTCCGCCAGCGAGCGCGGCAACAGGATCACGGGGCGGAACAGGCCGCAGACGGCGGGGGACTGGGGGCTGTCGATCAAGCGGAGCCGGGCGGAGTGTCGCCGTTCGGGTAATAGTTCGCTCAGCCAGGCCGGGGCCGCAGCCGCCCGGCGGGCTTCCCGCGCCACCTGATACCAGCGCACCAGCATCCACGCCAGCAATCCGAGGCTGACGGCGGTCATCCCGACCAATGTCCAGGAAGCTGGCGTTAAACGTGGGGGCGGTGGCGGTGGCGCTATGAAGGCTGGCGCGGCGACGACCGATGGCATGGGCATGGTAGGTACGTCGTAGGTTACCACCACGGGAGTTGCCGGGAGAGGTCGGGCGGGCGCCGCTTTGGCCTGGCGCAGCCACCAGCCGGGGCCGGTCGGAAAGGCCAGCGAGGGTGGCAGCAACAGCTTCACCAGCACGACGAGCCACAAGGCGTAGCGCACCGCCGGACGCAGTTTCCTTCGCAGGACCAGGTCCAGGGCGAAGAGTAAGACGATGAGCAGGCTGGATTGCCAGAGCATCGGCCACGCAAACCGGAGCGCGTGGTCGGCCCAAACATTCAGGGTGTCGGGCAGCGAGTTCATAGTATGGGTTGGTCGAGGCCGAGGTTCAGGACTGCTTGGACCCTTTCTTCTTGGCCTTGACCAGCGTTTCCAGCTCCGCGAGTTCCTTCGCCGAGAACTTGCCGTTATCCAGGAGGCACTGGACCATGGGCGTCAGCGCGCCATTGAAGGCATGTTTAAGGGCGTAGAACAACTCGCCGCGCTGCGCCTGCGCCCGGGTCACCGCCGACTCGAAGATCGTTGGGTGGCGCAACTTGTCGGCTTTGAGCAGGCCCTTGAGCACCATGCGGTCCATCATGGTGCGCACGGTGGAATAGGTCCAGGCCGTTTCCCGGAGCAGCTTCTGCTGGACTCCCGGCGCGGTGCAGGGCTCGGTTTCCCAGACGGCTTTGATAATTGACCACTCGGCTTCGGTGAGGGCGATCTTGGTTTTTGGCATAATGTGTCTGCGATTTGCCCCCAATATATCTACAGGTGTGGATTGGCGTCAACAAAATTATTTACAGATGTCAACAATGGGCCGGCTCGTTGGTGTCGGTGGATCAGGGCTTGGGAGGCGCAGGTCCGTGAGTGCGTCATGTTTACAGCAGGCTGCCTGCACCCGATGATCATACCAGCCTGGTCGAGTGCGGGGAGCTGGGGATGCGGGGTTGGGCGGCGGCTATACTCGGCGCGGCCACAGTCTGAGCTTTCCGCGGGCCCATCGGTCGGGGGGGGGACGGCCCGTCCCCATTGGTTTTGCGCAACGGGGACGAGCCGTCCCCACCCCAGCAAAAAGCTCAGTCTGTTCCCACGCCCAGTATAGCTCGCTACCGGTCAAACCGGAGATTGGAATTCGAGTTGTGCGCATGGAACCAAGCTACGGCCCCCTTACGTGAAAAACGCTCCCGCAAAACCGGGCGGTTCTGGTGAGCTGAATCGTATGCAGACGACGATTCAGCTTGGTGAGACCGTGCTCGACCCAGCCACCAGGCTTGGCTCAAGACAAAGGCTGCGACTTGTCGCAGTTCATCGAGGAGACGTTGCGCGATAGAATCACGCCCAAGCCGACCGTTGCCGGGCAGCCGTTGCCTCGACTGACCACCGTGGGCGGGCAGGGGCTTCGCCCCGGAGTTGATTTGGACAACTCAGCCGCGTTGCTCACCCTGATGGAACAAGGTGCATGATTCTGCCTGCCGTAAATGGCCTCGCTTACGCCCATCGCGAAGACGCGGTGGATCACGCTCGTTACCAGCAATGGTTGGAGGAGACCATCCAGAGCGGCCAACCCTACGCCATCAGCGACCCTGTGTTGAGCGGTTTCCTGCGCGTCGTGACCCATCCGCGAGTATTCACGACTCCCAGCCCGATTCGCTTGGCGCTGGATTTCGCGCGTCAGGTTCGCGAGCAGGCTAATGGCCAGGTTAGCGCGCCCGGTTCCCGCCATTGGCCAATCTTCAGCGGCCTTGGCCAGTCAATTTCGGCCACCGGCAACCTGGTTCCTGATGTCTGGTTTGCTGCGCTCGCTATTGAATCCGGCTGCGAATGGGCCACCACCGACCGGGATTATCAACGGTTTCCCGGCTTGCGCTGGCGTCATCCACTCACCGGCGACGCAGCTAAGTAATCCGCCCATTACTGATGCCGCGGGTCAGGGGCAACTGGGGATATGACCGACGGAACTGCCAAAAATGACCCAAGCTATGGGTGACCCCTTTCCCGGTGGCTTCACTTGAGTAGAGAAACGAAGCCTGCTTGCTCGAAATGGTGGTCGGCGGTAAGGGCCGTGGTGATCTCGCGTTCGCGCATCACCACAAAGGACGTGCAATCGGTTAACGTCCATTCCTTGTCTGCGTGCTGGTGATAGAGACCCAAGGCGCGGTCGAGGAGGTCCCGGGACGCGGCAACAACCTCGCAGGCGGGTGATTGCCGCAGGAGGACAATAAACTCCCGGATGCGCGCTCGGGATTCGGACTCGGCCAGGGCGTCGGCCACCTCCATCAGAACCCAGTCGGTGGTTAGAAGGTGAGCCCGGAAGTCACGCGAGAAGGCGAGTGTGCGTACGTGGTGCTGGTCGTGCCGATTGAGTCGAGCGACAAAATAGAACGTATCGGCGAAAACGGCGTTCATGGGCGCCGATGGCCGTGAACGTAGTGGTCAATGTTCTCTGCCAGATCGGCAGGCAGGTCGTCCGCCATGCCGTCAAATTCCTTCAGCGTCTCCCAGAGCGTTGGCGGCTGGGATTCCACTGGTTCGACTCGCACCACCGTGCCTGAGGGCCAGTGAACATCCGGCGGCAGCACGATCTTTCCACCTTCGACTGTGGTTGTGATGCTCATGTCATATTGTTCGCTTGGAACCCGCTCGAAAGCAAGACCCATTCGGTCCGAAATCGGGAGCCGATTAGTGGGAGCGGATTAGTGTTGCTTGTTGGACTTGCGCCGCGCCAATGAATGATTATTTTGACGGCATGAGCACGGTTGCTGAAATACAAAATGCCATCCCGCTACTTTCGCCCGCCGAGTTGGTGGAGCTTCGCCATTGGTTTGAGGAATACCTGGAAGACCACATCGAACTAACCGACGAAGTCAAAGCCCAGCTCGACGAATCCCGCCACGAAATCGCCGCCGGCCAATCCACCACCCGCCAGCCCCGGTGACACACGGCTGCCGCGCTGCGAATCTGGTCGCCTACCTTTTCCAGAGCCTTCGATGCCCTGCCCCGCCAAGTGCAGACCGACGTGCAACGCAAGGTGGATGAAATGGGCGCGCGGCTGGATTACTTCCCGCATCAACGGCTCGCCGGGCGGCCTGAATTCAAACTGCGCGTGGGCGATTACCGGGTGCTATATGAATTTGATGTGAACCAAGGGCGCATCCACCTGCACTACGTCGGCCACCGCCGCGAAATCTACAAACGCACCTGAACCACAAAACGGTATGCCCGCATCCAGTTCCCGGTCAAGGCATCCCGGCTTTCACGCGGAAGTTACGACTGCCGGCATTGGTTGCACCCCAGACGCCGACGCTTAGATTTGTCCGACCCTCGACGGTGGAAACCCGACCAGTTCCGAGATCTGGTGTCCAGGTCACTCGCGGCCAGCCGTTGCTCATTGCGACGAGGGCTTTGAAGATCGCTGCGCGGTTAGTGGGCACGGGGCTGCCAGTCTGACGAACTCCGTCCAGCTTGGCTTGCGCAGCTTACGCTGGCCGGTCTTTGCCCTTGTCGGGCGGTTCGCCTCACCTTCCCTTCTTTGGCTGTCGTTTACGGCAGAGCTTGCCCCAGCGGGGTCTCCCCCCAACCGGAGTCTGCTATCACTACTCGGCCCAACCAGCCATGGCCGAGGCAGGACTGGCACCTGCAAGTAGGTCACAGTTTGAAGGCTGCACACAGGAGATTGGTTTTTGGGCACCCGCAGGTACTGGGCGCTGCGCGGATGACCTTTTGCGTCTTTTCGCGGCTATTCTCTTTTCCCTTTGTGTAGCCTATGTTGCGGCCTTATCAGTATAGGGTACAGCCTCCTGCCCCGCCGCTCAAGTCGGGGCAGGTCGCGGCCTGGGCCGGAGATGACTAACTGCCCGTCAATCGAGCCCCCTCTGAAAGAGTTTGCTGGTCGGAGCAACCTCCGGCTGACCCGTTTTCCTGGGTGAAAATCGTTTGAGAGCGGGGACAGGCGCGATTACCTTGCCACCATGAGCACTGTGACCGTGCAAATCCCGCAAGAAGCACTGGCCCTGGCCGGGCTGGAGGACCAGTCCGACTCGGAACGCGCGCGCCTTTTGGTGGCGCTGGAGCTTTTTCGCGAGGAACGAGTTTCCCTGGGCCGGGCAGCGGAACTCGCCGGCTTGGGGGTCGAGGAGTTTATGGTGTTTTCGGCGCAGCGACAGGTGCCGCTTCATTATACAGCGGATGATTTGGCGGAAGACCGCAACATCGCGGCCCGCCTCAAGCTGTGATTGTCGTTTCCAACTCCTCCCCGCTCATCACGCTCGCACGGATCGGCCAGCTTGATCTGCTCTGGTAACTTTTCGGACAGATCCACATCGCGGAAGAGGTGCGTCAGGAGGTGGTCGTGGGCGGCGCGGGACGCCCTGCCGCTGAGGCCGTCTCCTGCCGGCCCTCGGGCGTGTCGCGCAGGATACTATGCTCGCCCAGCAACCGGTCCCCCCGTATCCACCCCGGACGGTGTTCCGCCGCCGCCAGATAGGCCCCAAAGCTGCTCCACGGATAGGCCCGCAAGCGCTCCTCCACCTTAAGCAGC
>SESF01003266.1_pt1 | contig 11857 bp, 15 predicted proteins | sample 3171521 | NCBI WGS metagenome assembly SESF01 (sample SAMN10866945, study PRJNA518727) | freshwater metagenome | biome: subpolar coniferous forest; feature: holomictic lake; material: water; isolation source: holomictic Lake 227, 6 m and 8 m depth | place: Canada: near Kenora, Ontario | collected...
AGTACCTTCTCGACGGCCTCGGCTGGTCGGAGAAGTGGGAGTCGAAGGGCTGGATGCTGAAGAAGGACAAGCCGGTCAAGAACGTCGACCTGTGGCAAGACCTCCGGGCCGAGAAGGACAAGCTGTTCCTCTCCTGGTCCTGGGTCCGAGGACACACCGGCGTGGTCGGAAACGAGTTCTGCGATTTTCTGGCGAACGAGGCCATGACCGAGCTGATGAACCGCCCCCCTCTCCGGCGGGGCGTCCTGGTAAGATAACCCGCATCAAACGCTTTCCTGAAAAAAAGACTGTTCTTTTATTCTGTCGGTGGAAAAAACCGCTAGTATGCAGGAACAGGAGCAAAACGTGGAAAGTGAATCATTCCGTATCGCGTCAGGCCACGTCGAGGGACACAAGAGAGGGAACTACGAAAACGCCTATCGTACCGGCGTCGGTCGGGGAGAGTTCTACCTTCCCCGCCAGGAGATGCTCTCCCGGTCCCCGGCAAGCTCCGGATCGAGGACGACGGCGAAAGGGCTGACGTGCGTCTGGCTCCTGACCGGCGAGAAGAAGAACTTTTCTTCGGTCAGCGATTTTGCCCTTCACGGCCTCATGGTCAAAAAAGCCTACACCTCGGTGTTCAACCGTTGCGCCGAGAAAAACGGGTTCCTCGACAAAGGCTGGCTGGTCTGGTTCACCAACGGCATCGCCCCAACCGAGACTGAAATTTCCCAGGCCATGGACGCCTACAAAAAAATCCTCGGAGAAAAAAGTTGATTCGAAAGTACCTCGTCGGAAAGTTGAATTTCGTGTTCCTGTTCTTCGTCCTGATCGTCATGTCCCTGATCGTCCTCCTCTGGGCGCAGGACCAAAAGTACCAGGCCGAGATGCTGAGGGAAAATTCCTTCCGCTCCGGCGTCCTGGACCAGCTCGGCCTCGTCAAGCTCTCGCTGTCGAGCCTCGATACCCGCCTCGACGTCTTCGTCGGCCAGTTCGAATCCTACGTGAGCAACCAGCGCAACCAGCCCTTTCCAGCCCCGGAACAATTTCGCCAGATGCTGGCGGAAGTCTCCTTCCAGACCAAGGTGCCAATCGTCGTCCTTTGCGCCGTGGCCTCGGCGGAGTCGGATTGGTTCCCCGGTGCGGTCGGGGACGTGAACGCGGACGGGTCCCGCGACTTCGGTCTTTTCCAGTTGAACTCGAAGACAATTCCCCTCCTCAAGAAAGCCTACTGGACCAGCCGGGAAAAATTCGACTGGAGAAATCCTGAGCACAACATGTATCTGGGCGCTTGCTACCTGGCCGAGAACTACTCCCTCCTGGGATCCTGGTCCAAGAGCATCATGGCCTTCAACGCCGGACCGGGATCGGTCCAGGCGAATCCGGGCCGGTACACGCTCTATCTCGACCGGGTCCAGGCTCGGCTCGTTCGGTTTGCGGACGAGATGATTTCCAACAGGCTGAACTGATGACCTTCGAAGAGTTCGACGAGACTCCCGTCGATCAGATCCTGACCATGATGGGAGTCCGCTCCAAAGAGCTGGATTCCCGGTTCGGGGACATCCTCTGCCCCTACCACGCGGACAAGAAGCCCTCGGCGTCGGTCTACAAAGAAAGCCGCATGTTCACCTGTTTCGCTTGCGGAGAGACACGGCACATCAGCCGGGTCTACCGGGACGTGACGGGGGAGGAGCTTACCCACGGGAAGCCTTCCCTGTTCGTCGCCCGCCGGGTCCGCCCCCTCCCCCCTCCCTCGCCGGAAATCGAGGTCCTGGGGGACCTGACCTCCGTGTATGACAATCCGGAGGCGATGGCCTACGTCGAGAAAAGAAAAATTCCGAAATCTTTCCTGGAGGATTTTTCCGTCCAGGCATCGACCTGGCTCCGGGTGAACGGAACTTTCATGGGCCAGCGCATCATCGTCCCCATCGTCGAGGGGGGGAGGGTCGTCTCCTACGAGGGCCGGACCTACAGCGGGGCCACCCCGAAGGTCCTCTATCCCAAAGGCGCCCCCCAGACCCTGTTCAACTTCGACGCCCTCGACCGGACCCGCCCCGTCGTCGCGGTCGAAGGACTCCTGGACTTCGCCGTCCTGTGGGGGTACGGGTACAGAAACCTGACCACCATCATGGGCGCGTCTATTTCAAACCACCAGCAAAATCTTTTGAACCAAATTCCGGAGGTGGTCCTCATCATGGACCCCGACGCCGCCGGGGAGAAGGTCATCGAGACCTTCGAGAAATTCTATTCCGGAAAGCTCCGGGTGTGCCAGCTCGATGGAAAGGACCCGAAAGAGGGAAGCTACCTGGAGGTCGAGAACGCAGTCAAAGGCGCCGTCGATCCGTCCATCTGGTACATGAGAAAGTTCGACTTGTTTCCGAAACAGACCCGCTCGCTTTTCTGAGGAGAGACTATGAACATGGCAACGAGGATTCCCGCTCTCGATAGGCAAGTCCACGCCCTGGACTTGGCTACCGGGGAAATTCGGACCTACAAGAATTCCAAGGAGTACCAGATCAAGTGGTACGGGGGCCTCAACGGCGGGGCAGAGTCCAAAGTGTTTCGAGGCGCCCCCCACATGGTCGGAGGGGTTTGGGCCTGGAAATCAGGACACGAACCTTGTCCCGAGGACATTACGGCGCTCCGGGAGTTCTATCACCGGTTCATTCTTTCAGGACTCATGACCCCCGGGGAGTCGGTCGTCAAAAAATAATTTTTTTCCACGCGTGTGGAAACATCCTCCTCCGGGGGAACGACTATTCTCTTGAGGCCCGGCAAGGGTCCCACCTGAAAGGAGACAACCATGGCCGGAACTACGAACGTCGGGGAGAGCGCAGTACTCAACCACATTTTTAAGGGTTCGGCGATGGCCCAGCCGACGGCGATCACGGTGGCGCTCTTCACTACGGCGCCCGATCCCGAGCTTGGCACCGGCGGTGTCGAAGTTTCCGGAGGCTCTTACGCCCGGGTCGCGTGCAACGCCTGGACCGTCTCTGGCACGGCCCCCACCCAGGTCGCGAACACCTCGGCGATCAACTACGTCACGCCCTCGGCAGGGTGGGGCTTGGTCACCTCCTACGGCGTCTACTTCGACGGCGTGCTTTGGTTCACCGGCAACCTCTCGGCCTCGAAAACCATCAACTCCGGCGACACGGTTTCCTTCGCTTCCGGCGCGATGGTGTTCACGCTCGACTGATAGGAGTTATTGATGGTCGTATCGGCTAACTCAAAGTCCATAGCGACCACCTCTACCGCCACGATCACCGACTGGGTGACTGCGACCGTCTACACGGTCGGCCAGTACGTCCAGTACACCGGGGTGCTGTACAAATGCACGGTGGGCCACACCTCGGGGGTGTTCGCTACGGACCTGGCTACGAAGTGGTTGAAGATGGGCGACACCAATCCATCCTTGGTTATCGCGATGTCTGTGGCTTTAGGATAAGGAGGCCCACCATTAAGACCCTACTCGGTATCGATGTCCCCGCAACAATCTCCTTCAACAAGACCGCAGGGACCATCACCATCACCGGCCTCGGACAGGTGCTGACCAAAGCCAATATGCTCCTGGTCATCAACGCTACGCGCAACACCATCATGCTCAATTTCGTCGACCCGGCCCTCGCCTACTCCATCACAAGCAACACCTCCCCTGGGGGATCAGTGGTCACGACCATCACCTTCGGGTACTCCACGGCGGCCATGGCCGACACCGACGTCATGCAAATCTACGTTGACATCCAAGGCATCGAGGACTCTCTGGACGCCTTCCTCCGGAGGATGATTTCGCTTCTCGAGTCCAACGGCGTGGTAGACTCCTCCAACAGGCAGAGGGTCATCATCGACGCCATCACCACGGCGGCCGTGACCAACACTACGGGCTTTGGCCCCAACGTCGTGGGCTCGACCCCGGGTAGCAACACCCCCTATGCCGCCCCGACCGCCATCCCAATGCTGACCGTCTCCGAGGGACCCGTCGATCAACGCTGGCGCATCGCGGAAGCGGCTCAAACGAGTGCGGCGGTCGCCCTACGAACCCAGTTGAGCTGGACCTAGCATGAAGATGCTCCTCGGTACCGACTTCCTGGCCAACTACTCATTCGCACCTTTGGCCAAGACGATCACCATCACGAACATAGGGGCCACGTTCTCAAACCTCAACTTTCTTGTCATCGTCAACGCGACGTCGAACAAAGTCTTGTACGCTCTAGGCGACCCCACCAATACCCTCACGGTGACCGGGAACGTCGTGACTCTAAGCTACGACACAACATCCATGAACTCCGGCGACGTCCTCCAGATTTTCATGACCTTTGGCGATAACACCAGACAAGAGCTTTATACCCTGCTGAACCGAGCTCTAGCTCTAGTTTCGTCCTCGGCTACCGTCACGGTTAACGGCCAGCAACAGCTCATCGCCGACACCTCCCCAGGATCTTACGCTGTAACCAACGACAAGGGTTTCGGCCCTAGCATCCTCCAGACCACGATGGTGCAGGACCCTACCCAGCCCATTGGTACCTACCCTATCTACTCCCCGAACCCAGACCCTGACGACCCGGGAAACACGAGGAACAACTACGTCGTGGACAGCTACGGCTACGTGTTCCCGGCTGACTACGCCTTTGTGACCCAAGCTGTCCAGCACATGAGCATTTCCCGGGGACCGGTCGATCAGAGGTGGGAAATTATGATAGACAGTCAAACAGACGCCTCGATGGCTCTGAGAAACAAACTGGATTGGGGGTAGAAAAGTGGCGCGAGTAAATGAAGGCTCTTTCGTTTGTGATGTCTGCAAGACCGAGTGGCCCCTGTACCCCAACCCGCCCCAGACCCTAGTGGTCAGGGGTTCCAACCAGACCGACCTCGTCGTCCCCGACACTTGTCATGAGTGCCAATCCGCAATAGCCGACTTCATCGGCACCATCCAAAGGTAAGTAGAGGTATAGCGAAATGTCCTTCTGCCCGAACTGTCAGCAAGAACTTCCTCAGGATGCTTTCTACCTGAGGAAGGACACGGGCAAATACAGGTCGGTCTGCATAAAGTGCAAGGGTCAACAGGACACCGCCCGCCGAGACCCAGAAGCTCGGAAGGTCTACCGCCAGGAGTACTATCTGGCAAACAAGCCCCACATCAACAAACAGAACGCGATAAACCAGAAGAAAAAGAACATGACCCCGGAGCAGTTGGCTGAGTCTCGTAGACGCTTGAGTGAACGCAGGAAGGGAAAGCGCCCTGAGCACCTTATTGGTTTCAAGCATAGCGAAGAGACAAAGAAAATTATGAGTGAGAAGATGGCCGATTACTACAAGACTCATGACGCCCCTGTCAAAGGCAAGCCTCACAGCATAGAGAGAAGGCTTAGGGCGTCAGAAGTCCGAAAGGGAAAGAATACCGGCGTTGCCCACTGGAACTGGAAAGGCGGGGAGTCGTTGGAGGACAGACACTACAGAAAGATCGCCATGACTACTATGGAGTATAAACTCTGGAGAGGCTCGGTTTTCGTTAGAGACGGTCGGAAGTGTCTCATCTGTGGCTCTACTGAGAGTATAAAAGCCCACCACGTTACCCCGTGGGCGGCGTCTGTAGAGAAGAGGTACGATGTCGATAATGGAGCAACCTTGTGTGATCGTTGCCACCGTTGGGTCCATCGGAAGAATGGGCCTCTCGGTAAGAAAAGGGAGATAAAAAAATGCTCGTAAATAAGTTGCAGCGCCAAGTGGACCGTCCCGTCTGGGAGTGGTGCCGTTTCAATCCCGTCGGTGCCACCGCCGCGGGTACCGCGATGTGTACCTCCGACGACGGTAGCGGGCGCTACATCTACTATCTCCACACCACCACCTTTTGGCGCTACGACACCTGGACTGACGGGTGGATGCAACTTGCCTCCCCCCTGGTCACGGGAGCCACCTCCGCGGCGCTCAAATACGGCATCCACGGGGGGTGGCGGGGTCACGTCCTCGCGGCAACCCTGAACACTGTGACCATCCCCGGGCTCAAGAGCCAGCTCCTCATGGAGACGACCGCCAACACTCCTCTCAAGATCAGAATCATCGCGGGAACAGGCGCTGGTCAGGAGCGTACTCTGACCGCCGTCGCCGAGCCCATCATCAGGGACAACGGCAACGCCACGGGCGGTTCTACTGCGACTGTGGTAGATTCCACCAAGCTCTGGAAGTTCAACCAGTGGAGAGGCTACCAAGTTCGTCTGACTTTCGGTGCCGGTGCTGGTCAGATTAGGAAGATCCTCTACAACGACCAGACGACCCTCTACATCTCATCGAACAACCACCAGCCGGTCGAACCTTTCGGCAACGCCTTGCTAGTCACCCCCGCCGCCGCTGGGTCTTTCTACCAGATCGAGTCCTCGGTAGCCACGGTCGACTCCAACTGGACGGTCACCCCCGACATCACCTCGACCTTCGTCGTCCTTTCCGGTGGCATCTGGTACGTGACCACGGCTGGTACTCCCGGTTGGGCGCACATGAGTTACTACGACGTTCACTCTGACGTCTGGTACCCCAAGACCGTCCCGATGGGGAACATCATTGCCGCGCTCGGCACTGACTGGTGCATCGAGCGTACCGGCGAAGTCGGAGGTCAGTTCTACGGTCCCATCGCCGCCACCAACGGCGGGTCCAACACCCTGAGGACTTTCACTGACACCGCCGCCACGGGATGGACGGTCGATCAGTGGGCTGGCTACCAACTCCGAATCACCCTTGGGGCAGGGGCTGGTCAACGTCGCCGAATCATCGGCAACACCTCGACGACCCTGACCGTTCAGCGGGCTTTCGATGGCGTTCCCGGAGCCACCGACACCTACCAGATCCTGGGTGACACCGACAAAATCTACATGGCTGGCAACGCCAACGCCGCGATGCATCAGTACAGCATCGAGAACGATCTCTGGTCTTTCGGCCCTCAGTTCGACTGGGGTGTCGCCCGCATCGGGTCTATCCAGCTCAAGACCAACGGCTCGCTCATGGGAGCCCAGGAACCCATCGGCATCGCCTCCATCGTCTACGCCGCCTCTGGCATTCTGACCGCTGTCGTCACCGCCGCCGGTACTGGCTACACCCGAGCGAGCATCGGAGCCGTCTGTACCGTTGCGGGCACCACTGCCGGTACCGTGATGATCACTGGGGTCACCTCCGGTGGCGGTGTAGCCTCGGTTCAGATCATGAACTCAGGATCTGCCGCCACCGCCGCCGCCCAGGCCATTACTGGTGGCGTGGGTACCGGTTGTACGGTGACCATCACTGTCGGCAAGGTGGGACTGGTCACCACGGCCATCAACCACAACCTCCAGGCTGGAGACCCGTTCCAGATCCTCGGTGCCCTGACCGACACGAACTGGAACGGCTATGGCACCATCCTGGGAGCACCTTCTCTGACGACCCTGTCTATCGCTCCCCCCAACGGTGCCGCTGCCGCATCCCCAACCTTCACCGCCACGACCACGGCCCTGATGGTCGATGCTTCCCAGAACTGGGCGGTAAACGAACACGTCGGGAAGGTTCTGCTGACGTTTCACACCCCGACCGCCCCCGGCATCTACACGCTCACAGCCCTCAACGCCATGAGGATTGCATCGAACACCGCCAACAGCATCACCACGGTCGCCATGACCACAGCTGGCGTCAACGGTGTTTCCCGCTACGTCATCTGTGACATCCAGGCTTTCGGTCGGGAAGAGCAGTACAAAATCCCCGGCCAGACGGCTGACGGGTACGCCACCAGTGGGACGGTCACGACGCTCGTAGACACCTCGAAAAGCTGGCTCCTCAACCAGTGGACGGGCTACAGGGTCAGGGTCGTCGCTGGCACCGGGCTGGGCAACGAACAGGCCATCACCGGAAGCACTTCCAATACCCTGACAGTCGCCTCGTGGCCAGTCGCCACCCCTGACTCCACCAGCAAGTACTTGATCATGGACACCTTTGGCAATGCCACGGGCACGTTCGCGACCACAGGCTTTGCCGACAGCACGAAGAACTGGGTTGCTGGCTCCCTGGTTGGCAAGCGCATCAAGTTTATGGGCGGGGTCAACTCCGGCAACGAGTTGGCGATCACCGCCAACACGGCCAACACCGTGACCTACGGTGCGGTCACGATTTCAGACGCCAATATGAGCTACAGCATCATCAGCCCTCCGGCCCGAGGTACGAACCTCTCGCTTCAGTGGATGTTCAACCCCTCGAAGTACCAGAAGGGAAGATTCATGATCTCGCCCAGAGGCAACGCCCAGTTCTTCGACGTCTACGACATCGGCAGGAACACCTGGGACGTCCAGCCCCTGTTCACGCCCCAGACAGAAAACCTTGTGGTAGGTTCGATGTTCGCCTACGACGGAGCTGACCGGCTGTACTTCACCGTCGGTGCTACGGGAAGGGTTCTCTACCTTGACCTAGCCACCGGGATGGTCCAGGGTTCGAGCCAGACGCCTTTCGCCCATGGTACTGGCTTGGCAGGGAACCGGATGGAGCTAGTCTCAACGGCTGACGGCCTGGACTACCTGTTCATCATGCGTCACACCGGTGCTGAGTTCTGGCGAACGCTGGCCTTCTGGTCGGCGTGGTAAAAGGTTTAGGTAGGAGGCTCCCGTCATGCTTATCATCACGTCGTTCATGACCAACGGGGGAGCCCCCTACAACTCCTACACTCCTACCATTGACATCTGGAATGCTCTCACGGGTGCCCAGGTTGTCACTGCCTCTGCTATGACCCAAATCGACACCTCGGCGATCTATCGATACTCGTTCAGCGCCTCCATCTACGGGGTCAGCTACGTTTACCGGATCACGGGTGACTCGGGCATCCCGGCCAGCGAACGATACCAGTGGGGAAGCGTGATGCAAGAGACCACCGACAGGACTATCGGCGTGGTGGTAGCTGACGGCGGGAACTCGGCCTCGGCTTTCAAGAGCGACCGTAGCGAGACGGCTACCGGGTTCTGGAACAACACCCTGTGCATGATGATGGCCGGGACTCTCGCCGGTCAGGTGCAGAAGGTCTCAGGGTACGACGGCACCACGAAGATCCTGACGCTTTCTTCTCCGTTCACCGGAACGCCCGGGGTGGGCGACGCATATCAGTTGATCAGCTACTGAGGAGGTCCTAGATGTCAAGGATACTCTTCGACGCCTTCGACGTCTCTGGCGGGGCGGGCATTCAGGACCTGGCTTCGACGAACGCGTCCGTCTTCGGGGCCGGAACTCCGGTACTAAACCAAAACATAAATCTTTCCTCGACAAATTCCGCCGTCTTCGGATCGGGAACTCCTGTCCTTTCTCTCGCGGTTATTCTCTCGTCCACGACCGCGCCTGTCTTCGGAGCCGGTACGCCGGTACTCAGCCAGTCTGTGGTTCTCGCCTCGACGAATGCCTCGGCCTTTGCCACCAACCTCCCTGTCCTGGACACGACGGTCGGGGCCAAGAATCTGGACTCGACGAACGCCTCTGCCTTCGGCGCCGGAACTCCGGTCCTGATCTCCCTGAAGACCATGGCCTCCTTGACGGCTCCGGTCTTCGGGGCCGGATCCCCGATCCTCAGCCAGTCCGTCGTTCTCTCCACAACCACGGCCCCGGTATTTGGAGCCGGAACGCCGATTCTTTCCCACACGGTCGTCCTGGCTTCGACCACCGCTCCGGCTTTCGGTGCCGGAACTCCAGTCATCTCGCAACAGGTGAACCTGACCTCGACGAACAACATTCTGAGCGTCGTGGTCCCGGCTCCGATCCTCAAGGTCATCGGGATGCTGGAGCAGACCGACATGGTGTTCGGGGCGGGCACTCCCGTCCTGTCCCTCGCCCACCCGCTGTCGGCCATCACGGCGATGGCGTTCACCGGAACGGCTGGCTTCGCCGGAAGCGCGATCCTGGTCACAATCCCGGCGGACATGGTCTTCAGTGCCGGGACCCCGGTCCTGACCCGAGGCCAAGCCCTGGCCTCCACGAGCGCCAGCGCCTTCGGAGCGGGCACTCCCATCCTTTCCCAAGGCGTCGTCCTCCAGGCATCCTCCGGGGCCCTCTCCTCGGCTCCGACCCCTTTGCTGGCTTTGACCAAGACCCTGACGGCAAGCACGCCTACGTCGTTCTCCTCGACTCCCCCGAACCTCATGCTGACCTGGCTCCTGTCGGCGAACACCGCGACGGGATCGACCGGCTCGGCTGGAATTTTGGTTGGAAAAAATCTTTTCGGCCAGGTCGACATGGTTTCCTCGGGGGGACCCCCTCCCCTCTCCCTGGTCAAGACTTTGGTCGGAGTTCCGGCAGACATGGCCTTCGTCTCGCTGGATTCCGCCCCGAACATTTGGTATCACCTCACCGCTCAGACCGACCTGACGTTTGCCGGGCCCCCCGCTCTGGAGGCGAGGCTCGGAGCCAAGTGGCTTGAGGCTGTCACCCTGTTGATGTCCTCAGACTGGCAGGAAAACTATTCTGGCAAGTCGATATTCAAGAAAGACCCGACGATGAGGTCGGACGTCCAGACGGAAATCCACTTGAAGGCGAAAATGCTATGATTTTCAAGAACAGCGTCGGGGTTAGAATTTTCATCGAGACGAGCAAGCCTCTGGCCTCGGTCATCCAGGTCCAGATGCGCTACAAGAAGCCCTCCGGCGCGACGGGGCTGTGGAACTGCGACGTCGCCAACACGAGCCAAATCCTCTACACGACCCAGACCAACGACCTGGACGAGGTCGGCATCTGGAACCTCCAGCCGATAGTCACGCGGACCGGCTCCGTGATTCCTGGGTCCATCACCCAAATGAAAGTCGAAGACATTCTCTGAGGAGGGAATCATGGAAGAAAAAAAGAAAAGTTTCTGGGCCATCGTTTGGATGGTGCTGGCCGGAGTCGTAGGGTTCCTCCTCTACGTGTTCTTCAATAGAGATCCGAAGGACAAGCCGGTCAAGAATTTCACGGTGAAAGACGACAAGACCATCACGACCTCCGAGGGCGTCGACGTCGTTCTCCCCGACGGGATCAAGTCTTCCGACGTGGTTTCGGCCCAGACGAAAGTCGAGATGGCCCCGGTAGCCGAGGACAAGATTTCGGTGCATGTCCGGAAGGCCTCGCCGAACACCCCTCCCGCCTCGGAAGAGAAGAGTGCGGGCGAGATGATGTTTGGCCCGAAGGCGTAACCATGAAAAAGATTCTTTTTTTCTTTTTTCTGGCGGTAGCCGCCTGTACCTCGCCTCCGTGGGTTCCGGCCCAGAACCTTCCGGAGTTCAAGACGCCCGACGACGCCAAGACCTGGATCTACACCGTCAAGCCAACCCAGCTCCTGGACTACCTGGTCTGGGCCTCGGCGGTAGAGAACACCAAGCCGGTGATCACCCTCCCGAGCCAAAACTTCCTTTTGCTCCAGGACCGGTCCATGTACGTCTCCTACGCGACTCCGCTCAAGATTGCCCTGGGAACCGACCTGATTCAGATCGAGGTCCGACCCGATCCGTATTTCATCAAAGATTTTTCTCCCGTCCCGAAAGACCTGACGTGGGGAGACTCCCTCCTGCTCGCCGGAGCTACCGGGGGCGTGGCGCTTGTCGTCGGGTTCATGGCCGGAGTGATTTTGGTTCACTGATGGAGTACGGGCTTTGGCGCATCGCGATGGACCAGTTGCTTCTTGCGTCGCTGGGCCAAGACACGTGGGCGTTCAGGCACTACGATTTTGAAAAGCTCTGGCAAGGATTTTCGTGTCCTCGCCGAGCTTTTTATTTTTTCTGGGAAACGGAGAGCCTGTCCTCAATGTTCCTACTCAGAATCAAGCCCTTTGCCGTTCGACTCGAATTCCCGCCACAGGCGCTTGGACGCCTCTATTGCCTCCGTGTAGATCCGCCGGACTTCGGTATCGAGCGTGGGCTGGACGACG
>SESF01022585.1_pt1 | contig 11849 bp, 10 predicted proteins | sample 3171521 | NCBI WGS metagenome assembly SESF01 (sample SAMN10866945, study PRJNA518727) | freshwater metagenome | biome: subpolar coniferous forest; feature: holomictic lake; material: water; isolation source: holomictic Lake 227, 6 m and 8 m depth | place: Canada: near Kenora, Ontario | collected...
GACGGCGACAAAAAAACCGTGACGCGTGACGCGTGACCAAAAAAAACGTGACGCTGTGTCGTTACCTTTTGGGTTTTGAAGGATTAAGCAGGAAAGGTCATAAAAGCGCAAATTATCAAGTCTGACTACGAAACGATGATATTTACCTTCAGGGCTAAGAAGGTAATGGTTGATTATGACCTTGCTTTACTATGTGAAGTCCCCACGAAAGCTTTGAAACAGCAGGATAAAGGAAATCAATCCAGGTTCCCTGGAGATTTTATGTTTGAACTTTCAAAGAATGAAAAAAACGAACTGGTCACAATTTGTGACCGGTTGTCCTTCCTTAAACATAGCAGTATTAATCCATTGGTTTTTACAGAACAGGGGGTTTCCATGTGGATAGGCCGTTCCCATTGACCGCCCGACGCCGATTTAGAATGACCACGATACAGGTCTGATAATAAAACAAATGAACGGTTCCCTTGCGATCAGCCAGGGATGGTCAACTCCATCGGCCTGTCAGGTAAACCACTGAACGGAATACATCCCGTTTAATTCTTCACCGAGGGCTGTTGTTGTGTAGAACAATGAATTCCTCCGCCCGAGAAATTCTGGCCAAGCACATCAAAAAGGAGGATCTCCCGATTGGGAAATTGTTCTCTGAAGATTTTCATGACCGCCTCTTCGGCCTCTTTTGATGCGCCTATACCGGCATAGGTTGGCAGCAGCACCACGCCGTTGGTAACCAGGTAGTTCAGATAGGTGGCAGCCGGAAGCCACAAGAGGGTATCTCCCTCTTGTGGCATTTCTGAGGGGATGAATGCGCCCATGGGCACTTCGGTGGGGGGGAATGCCCCGGGCATGTTGAACTTCGTTTTTGCAACCACCTTCAGGGGGATGATGTCAGGGAGCGGAACCTTAATAACGGTGAAGGGTTTGCCATCCTGGTCGGTGGATTGTTCCAGTATTTTAAGGTTTTCATACAGACGTTCATAATTCATCCTGTTCACAGGATTAAGATCTTTATCTTTTTCGTCGACCCAGGCCAGCAGAATGGTATTCGGACCGGCGAAGCGCACAAATTCATCGGTATGACCGCCTGTTCCGCCCCCGATGTAATTTCCGGCAATTCTTCTGAGCAACCACTGGGGATCGTCGGCCAGACCTTTTTTCATCCAGATGATCCTGGAAACCCCCAGCACGCGTTTAAATTCCTTTTCAAGATCAGCCCTGGCCCACCCCGGGTTTCTCTGGAAAACGGTGGCTTCACACAGGATCAGGGTTCCCTTTCCGTTCACCTCCGTTGCTCCCCCTTCATGGCATACTTCCGTTTTCAGAATTGCCGCACCTGTTAAGGCTGCCATCAGACTGTCGACACATTTTGTTTTCGGATCGATCGCCAGGGCCATGTATTTGTTGATGCTGTCTTTGTTATTCCCGAATTTCTCTTTCAGAAATTCGGGATAGCCATATAAATTCCAGCCAAACTGCGCAGCGCCCAACTTACCTTTGCCATTCAACAGAAAAGATGCGCCATGATCACGTATCCAGTACCTATCACCCGGGACAAGGTAAAATCTGACCCTGGCTGTATCCACGCCCTGCCCGGCCAGGTATTTTTTGGCCACGATCATCAGGCTGTCGGACCGAACGGCAATTTTCACCAGTACATGGGGGGTAAGGGCTTTGATCATTTCTGAAACAACGGGATAGAAAAATGTTTCATTTTGCTCCCAGCCAAACCAGACAGCATCATGTGACTCCCATTCAGCCGGCATATAAAAACCTTCATTCCTGCTCCTGCAGGAAAACAAGACCGTAAGGATGAGGAGAATCGCGAATTTATTCATATGTTTTCTTGTAAGCAACTTCCTTAACTTGAATTCGAAGATGGGAATCAAATCTGCACAAAAAAAAAGCATCAGGAACGGCTTACCTGATGCTTTGCGTGTCATAGGTTATTATGTTATTGTTCACAATTGATGTATGAAAAATATAAACATTTAGCCGTTAAGCCAAATATACGACGATTTTCGCGAAATCCTAATTAAATTTTCACAAATTTCGAGAGGGCAGGAGTCACCACATCACAGCTTGTCGCACTGAGGACAGCATTTTAAATACATGCCATTTGCATTTACAGAACAAGGGGTGGCCATGTTGTCGTCGGTTCTGGTCGACCACCTTAGTTTATTAACAATCAACAAATTGAGCTGGTCGGGCTTTTCCTGCGAAGGCTGGTCAAAGTGAGCGTTTTTTCCACGCTGTGTTAAGAATTGTATCTGAAATTATTTCGGATTTGGAATCTACAAGGCAAAGTAAAATGTGGCCCCTTTTCCGGGTTCTGACTCTGCCCACACACGGCCACCGTGTCGTTCAATAATCCTTCTCACCGTGGCAAGTCCAACGCCGGTTCCCTGAAACTCACGGCTTGTATGTAGTCTTTGGAAAGGGTTGAAGAGTTTAGCAGCCTTCGACATGTCAAATCCAGCACCATTATCCTTGACGAAGAATATATTTTCATTTTCACTTTTAAGCTGACCAAAAGTAATTTCAGGGTTTGGGATCTTACCGGAGTACTTCAAGGCATTGCTTAACAGGTTTTCGAGCACCACATGGATTAAACCGGGATCCGCGTTGATATTCAATCCTTCCTGGATGAAAACCCTGGGTTTGCTTTGCGGAGAGTGATTTTCAAGATCTTCCATGATACTTCGGGCCAACCCGCTCAGGTCGATGGGTTTCAATATGATTTCTGAACGTCCGGAACGTGAAAACTGCAGCAGGTCATCAATCAGGGTTGCCATAGATACGGTTGCCTGTTGGATCCTTTCCAGGAATTCAATGGCCTCCGCATCCAGCTGTTTTGAATAATCCTGTTGAAGGATCTGGCTATAACCGCCGATGACGTTCAAGGGGTTTCGTAAATCGTGGGAAACGGTAAATGAAAAAGCCTCCAATTCCTCATTGGCGGCGACAAGATTTTCATTGGATGCTTCAAGCTTCGCCTGGGTTGAGATCAACTCATCGTTTCGCTGAATGGCTGCTTCATAAACCGATAACAGAAGATCCAATATCTGTTTCTTTTCCGAATTGATGGCATACCTGTTTCCCCTGAACATGATTTCGATCATCATCTCGGCAGAACCTGACTTTCGCATTTCACGATTGGCTAAAAGATAATGAATGCGCGATAAAAGGTACATCTCATCATAGGGCTTGGTGATAAAATTATCAGCTCCGGCTTGTAATCCCTTGATAATATCAAGCGGATCGCGAAGGGAGGTGAGCAGGATAACAGGCACCTCCTTTAAAACCGGATGGGCTTTGATTTTAGAACAGAATTCATAACCATCCATTCCTGGCATCATGATGTCACTGATAATGAGGACGGGTGATTTTTCAAGCGCTGCAGTATAAGCATCCATAGCTTTACTATAGACGATGGTTGTTAAATTATTTTCATCAAAAAAATGCTGAAGCCGTTTGGCCTGAACATGCGAATCTTCAACAGCCATGATATAGCCGTCTCCTAAGGTAATCTGGTAAGATGTCAGCATAATATGTTCTATTGTTTTGTTTTTTCAATAATTTCTTTGACGATTTCTTGCGGTGAAAGTATCAGTGATGCTCCGCCCAGTCGGATCGCTTCACCCGGCATGCCATGTACAAGAGAGCTCTCCGCATCCTGGGCAATAGTAACAGCGCCGGTTTCACGCAATATTTTTAATTCTGTGGCTCCATCAGTTCCCATTCCGGATAAAAGAATACAAAGTGCTGTTTCACCGTATACCGTTGCAATATTTCGAAAAAGGTACCTTACAGCAGGTCGTAATCCTTTCATGGGAGGGTCGTTTGAAACAGATATTACACCTTCACTATGAACCCCCATATGACGATCTCCTGGTGGTAAATAAACATGACCGGCCAGCATTTGTTCTCCATTACTGGCAATCTGAACCGGAAGGGTTGAGAAAGTATTGAGCCATTCACAAAATCCAACAGAAAAATTGGCATCAATATGCTGTACAATCAATATTGGAACATCAATATCATTCGGTATTCTGCTAAGTATTTCCTGGATGGCCACAGGCCCTCCCGCTGATGCTCCGATGGCGATAATTTTACATTTTATGTCAGGAAAACCAGAGGGACCCAGAACCCGGGAAACTGTGAGAGAAGGTTTGGCATTGGCCGTAATAGATGATTTTATGTGGGAGACCTTGATCTTCGACATCATTTTCAGGGTATTCCGGTAGTATTTTGCAGTTTGAAGGTATTGTGGATGACCCGGGCCAAAAGGTTTTGGAAGGATAGTCAAAGCCCCGGCTTCCAGAATTTTAAACGACATTTTAACCTCGGCAGGCGTGTAAAAACTACTCACAATCACAATGGGAACAGGGTTTTGCTGCATGATATGGCGGGTGGCCACGACCCCATCCATCAGCGGCATGTAAATATCCATACTGACCACATCCGGATGATATTTTGCAACAAATTCAACTGCTTGTATTCCGTCAACGGCGAGGGCAATAATTTCGAAACGCGGATCCCCGGCAAGGATTCCTTTTAATAATCCCTGGCCTGTCGGGGTATCCTCTGCTATTAAAACCCGTATCTTTTCATTCATCTTTGTATTTTAAATCAAATGACGAATAGTTTCAATCAGGTTGCTCTGTTCAAAGCTGCTTTTAATGATATAGGCGTTGGCGCCTGCGTCCATACCCTTTTGCCGGTCGTCGGCCGATTGAAGTGCAGTGACCAGTACGACTGGAATCTCAGACAGATTCGTATCCTCTCTGATCCTTGCAGTCAGTTCAAACCCATTCATCCTGGGCATTTCAACATCTGATACTACGAGATCGATTTTTTCATTCTGTAGAAATTGAAGAGCCTCCAGTCCATCAACAGCTGTCTTTACCAGAAAACCCGACGACTCGATGATATCCCTCAGCAATGACCTTGACGTGATGGAGTCATCTGCGACAAGGATCGAAAGCAATTCAGATTCCTTTACTCCGGTCTCATCCGCTGTATCCAACCCGGTGTCAGCTTCGGCAGCATGAATCGCAGATTCCATCAATTCGTGAATCTGGAGGATCGGGACAACCTTGCCATTGCCCATAACGGTCACCCCGGCAATATTCCTGACATGGATCAATTGGGGGCCCAGATCCTTGACGAGACCTTCATGTTCACCAAGCACTTCATCAATCATCAATGCGATTCGTTTTTGGGCCTGAGAAAGGATTAGTACTGGAAACGTCAGTTCGTCTTTTTTTCTTATTTTTCTTCCCGGAATATTCAGAACATCTCCCAGTCTGACCAGTGCAATACTTTCTCCATGCATTAGGATCATCTTCTTTGATTCGACCGACCTGACCTCATCCTGGTGCATACGAACTGCACTGTCAATAGAATTGGTCGGGACGATAAAAAAACTTTCGTTCATTCGAACAAGGATACCACGGAAAGTTGCGAGCGTAACAGGCAGGGTAATGGTAAAGGCAGTTCCCGAATCTGTTGGTGAATCGACCGTAATATTCCCACCCAATTTGGCAATTTTATCAGCAACTATAGCCATTCCAAGCCCACGACCAGAAATATCAGTAATAAATTGGCTCGTTGATATTCCGGACCGGAATATCAACCCGCAAATATCTTTTTCTGACATATGCGCTGCCGCCTCCATCGAAGCAATCCCCAACTTCACCGCAGCGGAGATTACCTTCGATTTATTGATTCCGGCACCATCATCATAAATACACAGTTCAACATTCTTCCCGGATTCCTGTTTTACAGTGATTTCAATTAAACCGGTTGCAGATTTCCCTTTTTTCTGGCGGATATCCGGTATTTCAATGCCATGGTCAATACAATTCCTGATCAGATGAATCAAAGGATCCTTCAGCTCTTCCAAAATACGTCGGTCAATTTCAATTTCACCGCCGCGTATACTAAGTTTTATCTCTTTATTATACTCTTTACCAAGGTCCCTTACAATTTTTGGAACAATTGCTAAAAGCGATGAAAATGGATGCAACAAGGTAGTCTTTATGTCAAACAACAAATTATCAACCATGCGGGTTAAACCTCCATGAAACTGTTCCATATCTTTAACAAGCATTCTAAGGTCATCATGTTGCTTCTTTTTAATTTCTTGAATGTAAAAGGCCATGGTTGCTTTTATCGTGATAAATTCTTCTGCCTGCCTGAGTAAAATATCAAGTTTTGATGTGGCAATACGAACAGTGTCTTTGGCCTCTTTGGTTTCATTTATCGGGTATTTGGCTGTATTGGTTTCCAACGTAGTTTCATTGACTGACAGAGGTGCAATTTTATTTGCTGCTGCAACAGGAGGAGGTGTGGGAAATTTCATTTTCTGCGTTGTTCCTGCAGCATTCTGGATGGTTTCAACTTCCTGAATTAATTGAGTCAATGCATTGGCACCAATGCTTTTATGTGTTTTGTCGATCTCTGAAAGCATTACATTCAGTGAATCGCTGGCTTTATAAAGAATATCAAACGATGATGGTAAAAGCGCCAGACTGCCCTGTTTAAGTTTATGAAAAACCCCTTCAAGGGATTGGCAAAGTCGTTCAATGTCTAACAAGTTTACAGCCCTTGCCGATCCTTTCAGGTTGTGAAATTCCCGAAAAGTTGTTTCAACAAGCTCCTGGTAAACCGGGGAGGGCGGTTTCTTTTCCAACTCAAGCAAACCATTGATAATGGCCTGCTGATGCTCGGCTGCCTCAATTTTAAAATCGTTTAACAGCTCGAGAAGAAACGCTTCTTGTTTTTTGTCCATGGAATTAACTAAACATTAAACTTCTCAATAATTTTTTTCAGGCTCTGTCCTAATTCACTCAGGTTATAGGCTGCCGTCTGTGTTTGTTTGGTCGCAATAACATTTTGTTGGCTGGCTTGTTTAATGTTCTCCATAGCTGGTACGATTTGATCCATGCCTGCCATCTGCTGTTGTGAAGAGGTAGAAATCTGAATGACTGATTGAGCAGCTCCAATAACTGTGTCTGATAATATTTCTATCATCTCCCCGCTCTGTCGGGCCAGGGTACTGCCATTTTCAACCGCTTTCGAGCCCTGCTCAGTAGAAAACACCGCTTGATTTACTGCTTTTTGTATATCGTTCAGAATCTCCCTGACCTGTGCTGTTGCCTGTTTTGATTGATCGGCCAGGTTGCGGATTTCCTGAGCAACCACCGCAAATCCTCGTCCCTGTTCACCTGCTTTCGCAGCTTCAATGGCAGCATTGACTGCAAGCAAGTTCGATTGGTCGGCAATATCATTCACCGTAGAGGTAATTTCACCTATTGACCGGTTTTTCTCAGATAGTTTCACTATACTGTCGGCAATCAGGTTCATTTGTTGATTTATCCGGTTCATCCCTTCGATGGTTTGCTGAACCGATTCCTTCCCGTTTTCAGCTGCATCTGAAGCCCTTTGTGCATTTTCCAGTACCGATTGCGCTTTTTGGCTTGCCAGCAGCGCTGTTTGCCGTATTTCTTCAATCGTTGTTGTCGTCTCAGATATGGCTGTGGCTGTTTCTGTTGCCCCGGTTGATACTTCGGTAACTGTAGTAAGGATTTCAGAAGCAGAAGTTCCAAGAATATTGGCACCATTTCTGATTTCCATGGCAATTTTCCTGAGCATGCGGATCATCCAGAAGATAAGGATTACAGAAAGGAGAATTATTCCGACACCTCCTACTATAATGGTTATATCTGCACTTTGTGTCAGTGACACGGTTTTGGCTTTCTCTGCATCGACGATGTCACTAAAATCCTTTTCGATCCCAAGAATCATCATCCTGATTTTTTCGTACAGGGGGCCTTCGGTTTCCCTGGCCATGTTGAGCGATTCTTCTATTTTACCGGCATCATTTAAGGCTAGCCGTTTTTCCCGGTTTTCGATATAGCGTTTCAACTGTACTTCAATTTCATTAAACTTCTGAAGTTGATCAGGATAGGATTGAAGGTCAGTCTCAATCAGTTTGAGATTTGTTGCAATCAATGCTGCCTTTTCATAAAGCCTCTTTTTTAGTTCCTCGGTTCTGGTTTGATCTTTACTGATCGTAATTTGCAACATGGTCAGCATTTGCCTGTTTTCATCCGATTTGAATTCCGAAAGATATCCCTCAATTTCCATCGATTTGACCATGGTTGCCTGAGCATTTTTAATATTGTGGAAACTGACTAAACTTAAAACAGATAATAAAATGATGACAACTATGATTAAGCCAAAGCCCAGGGATAGTTTTGCTCTTGTACTCATATAGAATGTAGATTTCATTATTTTTCCTCCATTATTTTACATTGTTACAGAATTACCATTTTCATTTTTGGTTTACAATGATTGTTTTATTTGTCAGAAGATTTGCTCCATCGAGCAGAATAATCCCTTCGGGAGTGATGCCTTGTATATATTCAGCATTTATTCCGTGAAGATTGGCAGGTGGCGCGCTCAATGTATTCGGGTAAACCTTAAGCGTGCCGGCTATGTCATCGGTAACGATGCCGAATTCCATCTGATGCATTCTAACCAGGATGATTTTATTTAATTTGGTTATGCCTCTTTCTTTAAGGTTAAAAAGAAGTTTAAGATTGAGAATGGAGACAATTTTACCACGTACATTCATCACGCCGGCCACAAAAGCAGGTGTGCCTGGGATCGGGGTCATCTCTTGCAATGATAAAACCTCACTTACATATTTACTTTCAATACCATACCTTTCGGGGATAAGCAGAAATTCAACAACCAACAACGATTCAGCCAGGGCATCCTGTTTTATTTTATGGCCACTTACCTCTTTAGCCCTGGCCCTGAGTATTTTCTGATCAAGGTTCATAATTGCAATGTTTATCTATTGCTTCCTGAAAATCAAGTTCTTCCTGTGCAGATAAAAACTGCTCAATATCGTAAATCAAAATAATTCCATCGTCACGACGCAGAACACCCTTTGCCTCAAAACCGGAATCAAGATCAGTTGCTTTGATCAGTTCATTTGATGTAGGTTTAACAATCCCATCAGCCTTATCGGCCACCAAAGCAAGTTTTCTCCTTGACGTATCGGCCAAAATAAAAACATCGTTTATGCGAACAGGCTGATCAGCCATTTTCAACCGATGCCTCATATTAATCACCGGAACCACGCTCCCATGATAATCAAAGACACCCATGATGACCAATGGCGCGTTTGGAACAGGAGTAACTTCCAGGGCTCTGATGACACGGTCGACACAGGACAGGCAGATCGCGAACCGGATGTTTTCAATTGTAAAACAGAGTATTTCGTTTGTTTCCTGGAGCATTTTCAGAAATATAGGATAAAAATAAGAAAGATATTGTTCAATAGCAAAGATTCTGCCTTATAAAGCGTTCATTTTCTGGTGTAAACTTTGAAAGAAGGGTTAAATTTTGGCGAAGGAGCCGGGGCTGCTTGGACAGGCCGATGGTTCTGACCATCTCTGGCTGATGTAAAAGGACCACTCTTATTCATTGATTGTTAAAAGGCTGAAGGGGTCAGCTAAGATCGGCGAAAGGTAGTCAGTGTGTCCGGCCCATCTAATTAGAAAGTAAATTTCTTGATCAATGCAAATCATTTGCCACCTTCAGGCAGATGTTGCATTATTTACTTGATTCTCCTCATCCCTTCCTCTGATATTGGATTTTTCGCAAATAATATCCCGACTTGCTTAAAAACCAATTATGTTTCCCCTTGTTTCTGCCCTATATTCGTACTATTAACCGACAAAATCCAACCATGGAAAAGATAAAAGAATATTTGGATAAAATTCAACCTGCAAGAATTGCAATAGCTTTGCTGTTTCTGGGCTCGCTACAAGGATGTATGTTTTACTATAAAGTACAACCTGTCAACAGGGTCACTCCTCTGGAGGTTAAAAAGTATGATTCCCTGAACAAATACATTATTTTGCATCAGAGAGATAAAGCGTGGCATTTTTCCCAACCACTTATATCGGAAAACACGCTCTACGGTAAACTATCTGTTTTACCCGAAAACCGTTATAAATTCCAAACTACAAAACCAAGAGGGGGCAACAGGTATATAAAAAACAAGGATCCCTATGAATCCTATGTGCTTGAAGAAGTTCACCTGTATCTGTCGGATTCTGTTGTTCCGGAAAAATACGACAGCGGGAGTATTAAAATCGCTTTTTCCAAAATTCAAAATGCAGAGATATATGTGAAAGCCAAAGGACGCACCAGCGCATCGTGGCTCGTTCCAGCATTTGTGGGGTCTGCGGTTGGTGGCGGTGTTATTTTTGGAACTATATTGGTTGTATCACTGAGCCATATGCACATTAATTTATCACATTAGCACGTCGCCATTTTGTCCATTCAGATGCACGATAGCCTTTTTATAATCGGTAATGTGAAATAACTTTTCACTTAGCGTCGGCACAGATAATGGACAGGCCGTTCCTATTGACCGCCCGACGCCGATTTATAATGACCACCGTATCGGTCTGATAATAAAACAAATGAACTGTTCCTTTGCGATCAGAAAGGGATGGTCAACTCCATCGGCCAATCCAGTGAATACCTTACGCTCATGGCGCACCCTAATCCTTAACGCAACGCACAGAATGTCCAAAAATCTTAATAGCCATGAATATGTTTACATCGCTGTAAAAGGAGGTCATACCCCGGCCCCAGGCCTCCATTGCATCATATTCGGAAGAACTCCACCAGTAACCGCGTTCGCCGATGTAGTAATATGAGCCATTACTGAAACGGTAGCCACCCGGAAGGGCCGTAAAACCTGTTTCATTGTTTGCTCCTTCATTGGGGCTTAGCCAATGGGTTGTGCCTGCTTCTTTAAGTTTACCGCCGCAAACAGTTGCACCCCCCAAATAAGTTGTTAGTATGGTCCATTCGGCATTGGTGGCCACGTGCCAGCCTGTTGGTGCCAGTTTTCCAGTGTTTACTGTAAACCAGTTGTACAAAGCCCCATAAGGGCTGGCAGCATCGTTGTCATACCAGCAATATCCGGGCGTGCTTAAAGTACTCCATTCTACATTATCTGTAACCAATGGGATGGATGTGCCATCGTTGTATTTGGTGGTTTTCAGGTTTTCAACCATCCATACCTGGGTGCCAATCGTTATCGTATGATACACATTGCCGTCAATGTCGGTGACTGTTTCACTCACAACGGTAGTTATGTTCAAATCTGCATAGGCTCCGGCTGACTTGCCGTTTCCATAAGCGGTAAGGGTAACGTGGTAAGTTCCATTCTGAAGATACTGATGCTCGAAAGTCACTGTAGTTGCCGTAGAAGTTGTGTTATCACCGAAATTCCACAAATAGGATGTTGCATCAGTGGAGGTATTCGTAAATGAAACGACCCCATTCTCTTTAATGCTATAGGTAAACATCGCATAGGGATCTTTGACCACCGGGGGGTCTGACGAGTCTGTTTTCTTACAACCCGGGACGATCAAAGAAAGTCCTGTTAAAATGAGGAAAAATGTAAATGTTTTCATATTCCAATGTTTTAGGTTCTTAGCCAGCTGAATGGATTACTTTTATGAATTATTCCGGGGAATTTTCAAAGAATTCACGGGTTTTATAACTGCCTTAATATTACAACATTTATGATCATGTTCATACCGATGATTCCATTTATTTGGAAAAACGATGCCACGAATGCCAAATGGTACGGGAGTGAAATTGCTGTAAATACCGTTAAGGGCAAAAACGAAATTCGATTTTATTTGTGCCTGTTATTTTGTCCGTCCTGTTACCTTGTAAGGGATATTTTTATGTGCTGCCGGGGATGGATGTTATCCTTTACAGTAACAATATACATGCCTGCAGGAAGA
>SESF01009190.1_pt1 | contig 11841 bp, 8 predicted proteins | sample 3171521 | NCBI WGS metagenome assembly SESF01 (sample SAMN10866945, study PRJNA518727) | freshwater metagenome | biome: subpolar coniferous forest; feature: holomictic lake; material: water; isolation source: holomictic Lake 227, 6 m and 8 m depth | place: Canada: near Kenora, Ontario | collected...
CCGGCACCGTGGTTATCAGCCGCAACGTGCGCGTAACCGCCGCTGCCGTCACCCACGGAACGATTTCGGTCACGGTGTCTGCCACCAACGAAGTGTCGCAGCCCAACGCGTTCTCGCAAGGCCAGACCAAAGAGGTGCAAAACGTCGACATCAAGGTCAACGAGCCCAATAAGCCGATGTTCCTGTTCCAGCCTGGCGTCGACTTGCGCCAGATTGTCGATGCCGTCAACCAGGTGGGTGCTACGCCTTCGGCGCTGATTGCCATCCTGGAAGCGCTCAAGAGTTCGGGCAGCCTGCGCGCCGAACTGCTGGTGATCTAAGTCTGCACGGAGCACCCATGGACCCTCTCTCTTCTTCACCGGCAACGCCTCCCGCTAGTGCGGCGGTTGCGCCGAGTTCGTATCTGGACTTCGACGGCCTGGGCCAGCTCAAGGCGCAGGCACGCCAGGACGGCAAGGCCGCCGTGCGCCAAACCGCGCAGCAGTTTGAGGCGCTGTTCATCCAGATGATGATGAAGTCGATGCGCGAGGCCTCCATCAAAAGCGACCTGTCCGATTCCTCGGGCAAGGAAACCTTTGAAGGCTTGTTTGATCGCGAGGTGTCGGTGCAGATGGCCAAGCGCAATGCCTTGGGCCTGGCAGACATGCTGGTGAAGAACATGCCGGTGCAAGAGGCGGCCCCGGCCAGTACGGCGGCGGTGCTGGAAGCGCGCAACGCGGCTGCAACTGGCATGGCGCTGGACCCGGCGCAAGCTGCGGCCAAGGGCTTTGCGCTCAAGGCCCCGTTGCAGTCGGCCTTGCCCTTGCCAAAGATCAGCGCCATGCCATTGGTGGTGCCCAAGTTGTTGCTTGATGGGAGTAAACCATGACCGATCTGGTGGGCATTGCCTCCAACGCGGTATCGGCGTACCAGCGCGCGCTGGCCACGGTGAGCAACAACATTGCCAACGTGTCCACCGATGGCTACTCGCGCCAGGCGGTGGTACTGCAAGCCAATCCGGTGAGCAAGGTTGGTGCCTTCTACATGGGCACGGGCGTGATGGTGGACCGCATTCAGCGCCAGTACGACGCTTTTGCCGAAGCCAATCTGCGCAACAGCAACAGCGACCTCGCCAGCCAGGGGCCGATGGTGAGCTACGCCAACCGCGTGGTGGACGTGATGGGTGGCCAGACCATGGGCCTGACCAGCGCACTGGACCAGTTCTTTGCCTCTGCACGCGACCTTTCTGCCGACCCCGCCTCCACCGTTGCACGCAGCAGCTTTGTACGCGACGCCCAAGGCTTGGCGGCGCGCTTTGGCCAACTCTCGAGTCAGCTTGACCTGGTGCAGAACGAAACAACCCAGGCGGTATCGTCCAGCGTGGACCAGATGAACACCATCACCAAGCAGCTTGCGGACGTGAATGCCCAGCTTTCAAGCAACAAAACGGCCGATGCTCAACCGGCGGCGCTACTCGATCAGCGCGACAAATTGCTCAAGAACTTGTCTGACTTTGCCCACGTCAATACCAGCTTTAGCGAAAACGGCTCGGTGCTGGTAAGCCTGGGGCCATCCTTGACCAAGGACGTCGTCGTCAACGGCAACAAGTCCTACAACATTGCCGCCAACTTCAACACGGCAGCCCCCGAAAAAGTCAGTCTGGTGCTGGACCCCTATGGTAGTAATCCGTCTTCGCTGTCGAGCATTTCGAGCGGTAGTCTTGCAGGGCTGATGGCGTTTCGCGAACAAGTGCTGGGCAGTTCCCGCGCTGCCCTGGACACACTGGCCAGCACCGTAGTAAAAGAGGTCAACGCCGTACACCAGCAGGGGGTGGACGGCTACGGCGAACCAGCGGGTGCGCTGTTTGGCATCGACCCCAAGGCGACATCGGTTGCAGGTGGCGTTCAAGTGCTGGTTACCGACCCGATGCGCGTTGCTGCCGCAGCGCAGTTTCGGGTCATCAAGGACGCCAATAACACCGGCGGCGCTGATGCCACGGTAAGCTTCATCCCGCCGCCTTCTCCGCAGCCTGGCCCAGGTGACCTGAGCAGCGCACTGGTCAACAACCCCAGTCCCAGTGCCGACCGCAGCTTCACCATGAGCGCCGGACGACCCTATGCGGGTGTCGCCACGGTACCCGCCGGTATGCAGGACGTAAGCCTGTACTTGGATGGGGCCAGTGCGGGCCAACAACTGCAAGTGTTCACGCGCGATGGCCGCCAGTTAATCGGCCAGCCACTCGATGCTACCCAGCAGGCTCAGATCATGACCACTGACAACGGCTTTGCCGCCGGCGCAGGGTATAGCGATACCTACCTTAATCAGTCCGGTAGCGCCGGATATAAAGGCCTGACGGTTTTTTACGGTGCCAAGGCCGATGTTTTGCAGGCGCCCAACTATGACAGCCAAGGGGTGATTAGCGGTTACACGCCGGTGGCACCGAGTCTGGCCGGTGGGCGCATCAGCGCCCCTGCAGACCGGCCTAAGATAGCATACGGTGCCATGGTGCTCAATGGCGTGCCGCTGCGCACGCTTGCGGCAGGCAGCGATGCCAGCGGCATTGCCGCCTGGATCAACCAAGCGACATCGACAACCGGCGTGACGGCGACCGCCAGCAACGAAATCCGGGTGGCCGCCAGCCAACTCAAGCTGGACCATCCGCTGGAACTTAACGATACGCCAATCACCGGCCTTAACGGTACGCCAATCACCGGCTTTACCTCGATTCAGGAACTGGCTGCGGCTATCAATCTCAAGGCCTCAACTACCCATGTAGCCGCTTCCATTTCGCGCACGGGCGAGTTGGTGCTTAGCAATACCGCTGGGCACGAGGGCGAGGACATCCAGATCGGCCCGGTCAACTTAAAAGGTACTACCGCCAACGCATTGGGCATTAATGCGGGCCTGTACACCGGCCAGGTTACCCTGAGCCGAGCATTGAGCGGCTCCACCGACACCACTCCGATTGAGCTGGGTTTTGGCAGTGGCGGTACTCCGGCTGATCTGGCCAAGCTCGGTTTCAGAACCGGTGCCTATATCAGCGGCAAGGTGCCCGATGACTTGCTGGTCTTTACCACCGGTACCAACTCCGGTGCCAGCACGGCCGCTGTAGCGGCAAGTTACGCTGGCGCGCCGGTGGACGCCAAACAGGCGCTGCGTGCACAGCCCATGAAGGTGCAGTTCACCAATGACGCGAGCACGGGCGTCATTCGTTACACCATTACCGATACCCGCACCAACACCGTGGTGGCCGAGCGCACGCTCGACCCAACCCAATTGAATCCGGCCATCACCTACCAGGGATTGCAGCTTTCATTAACTTCGGCACCCAAGCAGGGCGATGTGTTCACACTGGACGGTAACGTGGACGGTACCGGCAACAACGACAACATGCTGGCCATGGCGGCGCTGGAAAACAAGGCAGTGATCGGGAGCAAGACGTTGACCAACGCCTACATCGACCACGTCAACGAGATGGGCAATATTGCGCGCCAGGCCACCATTGCGCAAACGGCGCTGACCGTGGTGCACGATCAGGCCGTGAGCACACGCGACCAAGTAGCCGGCGTCAGCCTGGACCAGGAGGCGGCCGATTTGATTCGCTTCCAGCAAGCCTATCAGGCCTCGGCCAAGATCATGCAAGTGGCGGGTCAGTTGTTTGACAGCATCTTGCAGGTGCAATGAAGTCGGAGTGAGCCATGCAAATTTCCACCAACTACCTGTTTGACCGCGCCAGTGCGCAGATGAGCCAGCTCCAAAACGACTTGGCCAAGTCGCAGGCGCAAATTTCGGCGCAAAAGCAGGTACTTAACCCCAGCGACGCGCCCGACCAGGCGGCCGCCATCACGCGGCTGCAGTCGGTAATAGGCCGCAACGACAACTACAGCAAGGCCTTGGACACCCTCCAGGCACGGCTGCAGACCGAAAGCACCGCGCTGACGAGTGCCAGTGACGTGCTCATCCGCATCAAAGAACTGGCCGTGCAAGCCAACAACGGTTCACAGGGAACCACCAGCCGCGCGGCAATTGCGACCGAAATGAAGGGCCTGCGTGACCAGCTGCTAAGCCTGGCCAACAGCACTGATACCACCGGCAACTACATCTTCTCTGGCAGCAAGGTCAAGACACCTGCGTTTGTCGCGGATTCCAACGGAGCCGTGAGCTACCAGGGCGACCAGACCCGCATGCACGTGGCGGTGGGGGATCAGCGTACGATTACCACCAACCGCCCGGGTACGGCTGCCTTTGTGCGCGTGGTGCGTACTGCCTCGGACGGCACCTCCTCGGGAACTGGTTTTTTTCAATCGATTGACGATTTGATTGCCGGTGTAAACACGGGCAATACCACTGTCATGCAGCGAGGTCTGACCGAGATGGACGCGCTGCACCAGGGCGTGGTATTGGCGCAAGCGCAGTCGGGTAGCGACATGAACGTCATCGATCAGCAAAGAACCGTTCTGGATGACACCAAGCTGTCGCTCAAAACGGTGCTTTCCAACGTAGAAGACCTGGACATGGCCACCGCCATCACCAATATGCAAAAACTCATGCTGTCGCTGGAGGCGGCACAAAGCAGCTTTGCCAAGGTGTCGCAACTCAGTCTGTTTAACTTCATCAAGTGAATCCAGCTCAAGTTCTAAGGACTTCGTCCGACACCAGACTTTGCCTCGCCTAAAGAAGCCTTATGGTCACTACTGTCTCGTCCACGACAACGTCTTCATCAAATACGCCGACGTCGGGCACGAACACGTCTGCGTCCTCGACCGCTTCGGGCACGACCTCAACTGGCTCAGCTACTGGGAATATCATCAGCAAGCTGGGTGCTGGCACGGGCATTGACACGCAGGCCCTGGCGGCGAGCCTAGTCGATGCTGAGCGCGCGCCGCGCGCCGATGCTATCAACAAGAACATCAGTAAAAGCCAAGCGGTGATATCGGGCTACGCCGCAGTTAAGTATGCGCTGAGCAATTTGCAGAAGGCGTTTGATGCACTCAAAAACAAGAGCAGCTTCAGCAGTATTACTGTTAGCAATAGCCAGACCAGTGCATTTACCGCGACTGCCACGAGTGGTGCAAGCGCGGGTAGTCACTCGGTGCTCATTACCCAACTGGCAACGGAACAGCGCAGCGCCAGCATCGGTTATGCCGCGACCGACAAACTCAATGGTGGAAGATCGTTTAGCTTGGCACTCGCGATGGGCGGGGGAACGACGCAAAACATAGCTATTAGCGACGATACACCGGCCGGCATCGTGGATGCGATCAATGGAGCCGGTTTGGGTATCAGCGCTAGTCTGATCAACACAGGTATCGGGAGTGCGCCCTACAAAATTATGGTGACGGGTAGCACCGGTACCGCAAACAGCTTCACACTCAGCAACGCGCCGCTTACAACCGTGACAACGCAAGGTGATAGTGTGGCTGGTGTTGTCGAGTCCACCATACTCACATTTACAGACACCTTAAAAGCTGGTAATTCGGTTACTATCGGCGGTTTGACTTACACCGCGACCACGGATACGACTTCCACACAATTGGCGGCGGCCTTTGCATCGCTTGCACTTGGTTCTATTTCGGGCGCGGGCACTAGTACTGGAACTTACTCCGGAGCGCTGGCAGGTTTTTCTACTGGCGCAGTGGCCACTGATGGTTCCGTGACGGCAACCAGCAGCACCGCAAACGCCAACGTGACGGATCTCCCAGTTTCGTCCACAGGGGCGAGCTTCTTTGACAACAAACTGCAAACTGCTACTGACGCGGCACTTTATGTAGATGGCATTGCCATCACCCGTAGCAGCAATTCCGTGACGGATGCGATAACCGGCGTGAGTTTGAATCTGCTGGCCACCAATGGGTCTTCCGTTATGAGCAACGGCGTTTCAACCGGTACCGGTACGCCTGCTAGCGTCAATTTAACTAACGATTCAAGTGTTGCAAAGACCAACCTGCTTGCACTGGTCACTGCTTTTAACGATGCCAACAGCTTGCTTGATGAGGTCACGAATCCCAAATCAACGTTGGCGACCTATGGCGCCACCTTGGCCGGAAACTCTAGTGTGCGGGCGATTCGTGACCAGATTCGCGCTATGGTCACCGGCGACTCATCGACCAAGAGTTCATCAGGTGGCCTGAGCGCATTGCGGGATATTGGCATTGAAATCGATTCAACCGGCGGGCTCACAACCAATGCAGTCAAACTTGATCTCGCGCTGAACTTTAACTTTAACAACACGGTGACGCTGCTCTCGGGTAACCAGGAGGGTCAGTCAATTTACGACACATCGCCTGCCGGCTTGGCTGGCGATGCCAGCAAGGCGCTGACCGCTATGCTTGGCAAGGCTGGGACGGTCAGTACGGAGAGTGCTAATGCGACCAGTCGCATAACCAAATATCAGGATGACCTCACTGCACTGAACGACCGAATGACCCGACTTCTTGCCAGCTACACCAAGCAATTTGCAGCTATGGACAACATGGTCGGTCAGATCAAGAACACGCAGACCGGACTGACCAGTTCATTTGCAGGATTGATGGCGATGTACACCAACAAGTAAGTTTTTGATCTACGGCTAAAGTTTGCCGCGCCCAATCCGAATCCCTAGCTACTGAACCTTGATCTGCCCGCCTTGGAGCAGATGAGTCCTACCAAACAGCAGGTTCAGCAGTTTTTGAAAAGGACGGTAAACCATGGTTTCCGAATTACAAGGCATCGGCAGCAGCGCGGGGCGCAGCCCCCCGCCTGTAGCGCACACGGGCTTTAGCGAAGCTCAGGCTGCGGTGGCGCCAGCAGTGGCGACACCTAAAGTGTCTGTACCCAAACCGGTTGAACTGCAATTTGACGAGGCCAAAGCCCGCCAAAACCTGCAGGATGCAGTTAAGGCCTTGAATGAGCAAATGGCTGCTACCAAGACAGGCCTGGGTTTCAGCGTCGACAAAAGCTTGAATACTCCAGTTGTCACTGTGCGCAATAGCGCGACCGGTGAAGTGGTACGCCAGATCCCCACCGAAACGGTGGTGCGCGTGGCGCACAGCATTGACGACATGAAGGGCATCCTGCTCAACGCCAAGGTTTGAAAATATATATTTTCAAATTTCTCAAGTTCAATGAATAGCTTCCGAATCATTTAGCAACAAGAACCCCATACCAGTTTCTTGTCCATTTTGTAGATCCGTTTTTTAGGAGAAACACCATGTCAGTTATCAATACGAATATCAGTGCCCTGTACGCTCAAGGGGCGCTTACCGTTAACAGCCGCAATATGAGTGCCGCGATGCAGCAGCTCTCCACGGGCTCGAAAATCAACTCGGCCAAGGACGATGCTGCCGGCCTGGCCATCACGCAGAACATGACGTCTCAAGTCCGCGGCCTGGACCAAGCGGTGCGCAATGCCAACGACGGCATCAGTCTGCTGCAAACCGCAGATGGTGCGCTGGTTGAAACCAGCAACATGCTGCAACGCATGCGTGAACTGGCAGTGCAATCGGCGAACGGTACGCTTTCTGACGTTCAGCGCGGATATCTCGATACGGAATTCACCAATCTGTCAACTCAAATCGGAAAAATTGCAACAGAGACGGTCTGGAATGGCAAGCAGATCTTGTCAGCATCAAGTGTGGCCGGAACCAGTGGCGATGCGGGGACAAGTCACGCGTCGGTGGCGTCAGTGGCGTCAGTGGCTGCAAGCACCGCTACTTCAACTGCTTCAAGTGCTTCAAGTGCCTCAGCAGCTGCCTACACGACCTACGATACCTACACCTTCCAGACAGGGCAAAGTGCGAGCCAATCGATCGACGTCAGCATTTCGGCAATGACCGTGGCGGGCTTGGGCGCTACTGGACTGACTGTTGGTACCAAGGCGGAAGCGTCGACTGCCATCACCTCGCTCGACACTTCCCTGGCTGCGGTGAATAGTCAGCGTGCAACCATCGGCGCGGTTACGAATCGGCTGACCTATGCTGCGGACAATATGACAAATATCTCAACCAATATTGCTGCCTCACGAAGTCAGATTCTGGATACCGACTACGCCAAGGCGACATCGCAGTTGGCCAAGACGCAGATTATTCAACAAGCCGCCACCGCTATGCTGGCGCAGGCCAACCAGCAGCCGCAAAGTGTGCTGGCTCTATTGAAGTGACAAACAGTGCTGCGTCGCAAGGCGCAGCATTTCTCGGATAATTTCAGCCAGACTGCCTGTTCATCAACAGGCAGTTTTTTTGTCGCTACACTTCAGTGACCGGCGAGCGTGTTGGTTCAAAAGCATCTATTGGAACTGTCTTGGGTCAAGCGGTATGAAACCACATCAGATCAAGCACAAGAAAAATACATCGACTTCTGGCACAAACTCCGCCATAAATATAAGCAGTCTGTTCAATCAGGCTATATCCTTGCACCAGACCGGCAACTTGGCCGGTGCAGCGCAGCTATACGCCCAGATTTTGACCGATAAGCCGCAACACTTTGACTCTTTGCATCTGCTCGGTGTTGTTGCAGTTCAGCAAAAGGACTTTGAAAAGGGTTTGCGCTATATTGATCAGGCCATTGCAGTCAATGCCACTTACGCCGTTGCGTTTAATAACCGCGGCAGCGCTCTCAAGGGGCTGAAGAAAAGAGAGGCCGCCATCGAGAGTCACGACCGGGCCATTCAATTGAAGCCTGATTACGCTGAGGCATACAACGCCCGCGGAATGTTGCAGCACGAGCTAAAGCAGTACGCGGCTGCCCATGAGAGCTTTCTCTCGGCTATTAATATCACTCCTCTTTATGCACAAGCTCACAACAAACTGGGTCTCCTGCTGCAAGCCATGGCACAAAATGAGGGGCAAGAAGAGGGCGATAGCCATGACTCCGGTACAACGCGACTTGATCAGGCGATGGCTTGCTTTGATCGGGCGATAGATCTGCAGCCCGACTATGCGGAAGCCTACAACAACCGCGGCAACTTGCTCCGTTTCCTGAAAAATTGCGATCAGGCGATTGTAAATTACGATCAGGCCATAGCGCTGCAACCCACCAACAGCGAGGCATTTAATTACCGCGGTAACGCGCTGACTGATCTGGAGAAGTTTGGCGAGGCGATAGCCAGCTACGATCAGGCGATTGCCTTGAGTCCTGGCTACGCAGAAGCCTATGGCAATCGCGGTAATGCATTAAGCCATGACGGGCATCATGCAGCTGCTATCAGCAGTTATGACCAGGCGCTGGCACTAGACCCGGATTCGGCAGTGACCTACAACAATCGCGGCAATACGTTTACCCGACTGAATAGGCCCTATGCGGCAATCGACGATTATGATCATGCCATCAAATTGAAACCTGATTACGCCGAGGCTTACGTCAATTGCGGTAATGTCTTTCGAGGGCTCAGGCAGTTTCCGGTCGCGTTGGTTCATTATGAAAAGGCAATTGAACTCAAACCCGATCTGGCCGCCGCTTATGCCAACCGAGCCTCGGTATCCAAAGAAGTAGGGCAAATCGACTTTGCAATAGAGAGTTACGACGAGGCTCTGAAATGCCAACCGGACAATGCGGATTGGTGGTTGCAGCGCGGACACGTTCTGGTTGTTGCAAAGAGACTGCCTCTGGCCATTGAAAGCTTTGAGCGAGCATATCAACTTAAGCCAGACGATGATGAACTATTTGGCATCTTGGTACACCACAAAGCCCACATATCGAATTGGGCTACCGCAGAATCTGATGCAGGCGAAGTTGATAGATTGGTTGAAGCCGGAAAAAAGTGCGTGGTTGAGTTTGCTTACCTTGCACTTTCCAACAGCGAACACCTGCAACTAAAAAACGCTCTTGCACATACCTGGGGAAAAAGCCAAACGCCAGCGGACGAGATGCACAAGGCTAAGCTAGAAAGAAAAAGAAAGAAGAAGATACGAATCGGGTATTTTTCTGCCGATTTCAGAAATCATCCAGTTGCTTATTTGATTGCTGAGCTCTTTGAACTGCACGACCGCAGTCGTTTTGAAGTCATAGCATTTTCCATGGGCGCGACCACACAAGACCATATGCGCCAAAGGTTGATTAAAGCGTTTGACGAGTTTGTTGAAATAGATTCCAAGACCGACGCGGATGTGGTAGCGCTGGCTCGAGAAATGGAAATAGACATTGCCGTTGACCTGACCGGATTTACTGGCGGATGTCGAAGTGAAATCTTTGCGATGAGAGCCGCACCGGTTCAAGTCTTATATCTGGGCTACCCGAGTACCATGGGCGCGGATTTTTATGATTATGTCATTGCAGACAAAACCGTAATACCAGTGGAGAGTCAACAGTATTTTGTTGAAAAAGTGGCGTATCTTCCTGATTGTTATATGGTCAATGACTCCAAGCGCCGGATTTCGGATAAGAAATTTACGCGAACAGAACTTGGGTTGCCTGAGACCGGCTTTGTATTTTGCTGCTTTAACAACAGTTACAAGGTAACTCCGAAGACGTTTGATGGTTGGATGCGCATTCTGGGGCAGGTGCCAGGAAGCGTGTTGTGGCTTGCTGAAAACAATGATATTTCAGCAGCAAATTTGAAAAAGGAGGCGATGGCAAGGAATATCAGTGCCGATCGCCTTGTTTTTGCAAAGCGAATGGAATCATTGGCTGATCACTTGGCGAGGCATCGTTTGGCCGACCTGTTTATTGACACGATACCTTTCAATGCCCACACAACAGCCAGTGATGCGCTCTGGGCTGGGTTACCGCTGCTTACCTGCCTGGGCACCACATTTGCAGGTAGGGTCGCTGCAAGCCTATTAAAGGCCATAGAGCTGCCGGAGCTAATTGCTTCAACGCAGGAAGAATACGAGGCGATGGCTGTCGAACTGGCGACCGATCCAGAGAAGCTGCTAGCGATAAGACAGAAGCTTGAACGCAATCGATTGACTACACCTTTGTTTAATTCTTTGCAATTTACAAGAAATATTGAAAATGCTTATATTCAAATGTATGATCACTGTCATTCCGGCTCTGGGCCGGACAATATACTTGTCACTGGTTTGCCAGCTTCCGTGTAAATTTAGGGCTCATGTAAATTGGGAAATTCGCATTAAATCGTCTATGTCATACTTTCGACATCGATCACTTAATAGCAATTACATTCAGACTGATTAGCGAGCCATACGGTCTATAGTTGCTTGTGTCATTGAAGATACCGAATGTTTCTACACGACCAGCCTGAGTGAAGGATGCCTTTCCTAAAAAATCAAATAGAAACGCCTGATTCCATCCAAAGAAATGATAATCGTGATCATCAATTTGACCGCCAAACATCATCCTCATTACATGAAATTTGATATCAGGTGATGCCGATGGGTTGATGAATGTATGGCACAAAACATCCAAGTCTGGCACTGAGATATAAAACTTGCCGCTAGGTTGTAGGATTCGATGTATCCCTTGAAACGTTTCTAAGACTTTGCTCTGCGGTACGTGTTCTACAACATGGCTCGCATAAACTTCTTCAAATGAATTATCGGTAAATTGACTTAGATTACTGATATCTCCAATATAGTCGACACCTGGCTTGTTGGAGATATTTAAGATTTTCCAATCTGCTTTGACTTCTTCGCCACCAATATGTAATTTCATGCTGATCCCAATAAGTTGCTAAATGAGTGCATTCCTGTCCTCGTCGGTCTGACATCTCAGGCGCATCAAATCTGATAGATTGACGATGACGTTTCTCCGACGGAAGAGAAAATCGTTGCTGCAGCAAGAAAGATGCCATCTTCCGCTCCCCCCGTGTCAGAATAGTTGTCGCCTCTTTAGTCGGTGTTGAAGAATTCTAAATCGACAGTCAAGCCGTGATTGGACGTTCATCCGCACCTGCCGATTGAAGCAGCTTAAATTCGACACTTCCCA
>SESF01006418.1_pt1 | contig 11840 bp, 20 predicted proteins | sample 3171521 | NCBI WGS metagenome assembly SESF01 (sample SAMN10866945, study PRJNA518727) | freshwater metagenome | biome: subpolar coniferous forest; feature: holomictic lake; material: water; isolation source: holomictic Lake 227, 6 m and 8 m depth | place: Canada: near Kenora, Ontario | collected...
GGCAATCCCCCAGGATCAGCCTCACGCTGCCATCGTCGCTTTGCCATTCGTCGCGTATCGGGTTCATGCTGACGCCCAAACACTGAAAAAGGATAACTAAGGATTGCAGCCGAGGCCGGCTCTCGGCTTGAAAATGGATCACTGCCGGACGGACGGCCCGGCTGAATCTGCGGTGGTTATGCCGGACTCACCACGAACGTAACGTCACGTCTTTCCCACATTGCGGACACACGATCCACTCGCTACCGTCTGGCCCGCCACTGTAATCGCGGCCGTCGTAGCGTTTGACTTCGTTCGGAACGTATTCCAGTTTCGCGCCGCACGACTTGCACACGGCACGCTTCACGACGCTTTCGTCGGGGCCTGGGTCTATGATCTTAACCACGGAGAACACCTCCAAAACGGCATAACAACGGATTGCAGCCGAGGCCGGCTCTCGGCTGGTAATGAGTCATGGTCAGTCGGCCGGCCCGGCTGAATCTGCGGTGGTTCACCGTCCCACCTGTATCGTGGTGCCCTTCACAACTTCATCCCGGCAGTCGCAGCACAGTATCGCCGTCCGCTGGCATAGGCAACCCTGCGGATTGGTCCAACGCAATAGCGTCTGCGAGTAGGGACGTTCCACGATCACGGCTGTGGAATGTTTGCCGGTGCGATGAACGCAATTCCAGTTTTCGCAACGGACTGTCTCGCAAGTCTGAATCCGCTTAGATTTCGGAAGATAGATCGTCATCCGCTCTCCGTCCTATTAGCTCGATTTCTCCCGGCGCAAATCCTAATAGGATCCCGTCGATCACCACGCCGCACAGGTCGCTGAAACCAGACACCCAAACAACAAGTCCAGTTTTACCGTAGTGCCGACATCCTACGATTCGGACACGATTTCCGATGGCCGGAGTCATTCCCCCGGCTCCTTCGGCCGATCCCCGGCCCATCCTGCCCTACGTCGGTCGCCGCGATCCACCTGCACCACCGTCAGCGGCTCCGGCCCATCCTCAGCACCGCCATGCGAAACGAATCCGCGAGCGCGCTTGGCCGTCTCCTGCTTGCTCCACTTCGCCCGCAGTTTCGCCGCCTCAATCGCCAGCCTCAGCGGCGACGGCAGTTTCGCGACTGGCTTCCCACCTGCGGAGCGCGTCAGGTATTCCTGCTCAATCTCGCGTGCCTGCTCTCGCTCGCAATCGTAGGCTGGCTCGTTTCCGCCAGGGCGACGTCGGTAGCGGCGTGTCACGTCTGCTCCTCCGTCGCAACGAACGCAAACAGCGACCGATCCTCGACTCCAAACGGTTCCTGGTTCGCTAGGCACAGCAGCACATCGCGGCGCACCAGGTTGATGTCGGCGCCGGTGGCCAGCACGTCCTCGACGTCTTCCGGGGTCACGTATTCGCGGCCGTGTGTTTTAGCCTGCTCGATAATCAGATTCACTTTTTTTCTCCTCCCGCAGTCCCCTCATCTCGTAAGCGTCGTTGCTCTCCCAGTCGTCAATACTCCAGTCGCGTGTGCGTCCCTCGCAATCAACGTGCATTGCGACCGTCACGCGACCGTCGTCTCCGATCCCGGTTCTGGCGACGTAGGTTTCTCCGACTGCTATCGCGTCCTCGCAGAGGATGCACTGGCGTGGCTTGCGGGACTTTCTCGTTTCGTCGCGGATCGATGTCCAGGTCATTTTTTCCTCGCTTTCACCCCAGCCGACGATACCCGTTTCCGCGTCTTCCGCGACGCACCAGCAAGCCCCGGGTTGTTCGGTATGTTGCTGCGATTTGTTCGTTACTGGCCTTTGTTTTTGCTGGCACGGTGGCTGCTCCGCAGAATGTCCCCGCCAGCCCGGTAGGTGAAGCAGCCACGCGATCAGATACCGGGCTTGGCAGGAACGTAGTTTGGGTTCGCGTGGCTGCGATGACTATCATTATGCAGATACGGTCTTGATTGTCAATTGATTTCCTCAACTACCACCTTGGTAATAAATTCAGTTCCGTAAGCTTTCGACACGTCGTGCCTGACGACCTGCGAATCGTCACCCCACACGACGTTCGACATGGCGTCTTCAATTGCGCGGAGTAACTTCGTGCTATCTGGTTTTACGATTGGAAACTTCGGCGCCGATGCCTTCAGTTTGCCAGAGTTCTTCCCCGTCCCATAATGCGACTTCGGGCGGACTAGCGTAAAGCAAACCGTCATCTGCACCGGCCCCCGGAAGAACACCCCGGCCGCCGCCTCGTGGGCCGCCGATGCCACTTGGTTTCGCCAACTCTCCAGGTGGGGATTGTCGTTGCGGACCACGGACAGCACGCGCCCGTTTTTCCCGATGACAGGCGTCCCGTCTTTGCGGTAAATCACCTGCGGGATTTTGCTGCCCTGGGGCCGCTGCTCACCGTAGACGGTGAACTCGATACGACCAGTTCCTGCAACCGGCCCGAGAGCGGTAGGAAACAGAGACGGCTGCCGCACAACCAGCGCCACTGGATTGACGCTGCCAGGCTGCAACTGAATCATCGCCCGAGCCTCGCCCGGCGCGAACGGCGGGCCAATATCACCCATCGGCTCCCCCTGCTGAGTCGCGCGTCGTTTTCGCAGCGCCTCGATTCCGTCGCCGGCGGATTTTCCGGTGATAAGGTTCTTCATCGCTTCGCCCCCCTGAGATAATCCAGACACGCCGACCTATCCCGCCACGGAAACCGCAGCCGCCGCAGGTCCACCACCTGCCAAGCACGCCGCACGGTCCCGCGCCTGTGGCGACGTTGCCAGCCTGCGGACCAGCGGACGACGGCACGGATGACTTTGCGGGCCTGGCGTTGGTTCATGTCACATAACTCCGCCGCGGAACACTGCCGCCAAACGTGCGGGCGAATTCGAGTTCCGCCTGTGGCGGCCCCTGTCCTCGATCTGATCGAATCAGATACCTGAGCAACCCTCGCAATTGCTGGTGCCTCGTCTTGGCTGTCCCGTCTGCGTTGACGCCGTTTCCTCGGAACCATCCCGTCCCGTCGCATGACTCCGCGCCGGCCTTGTCGCACTGCCACAGCCGACGCTCCACGTTGACTCGACCGACGTGGACCCGCAGAAATTCATGGCACCAATTCCAGACAGTTTGCCATTTCCAGAGTGTTGTTCCTCCGACGAAAATCACGTCCGGATTCGCGTAGCGGCGAACTGTCTGCGGAGACATCCCGTCCTGGACAGCCAGGGCCAGAGGCGTCCCTGTTGGCCGCAACCGCGGCTCCCAATGATTCCACTGCTCGAAAGTCGCCACCGCATCGCCAACGCAATCCGGGACGACAACCCACGACGGACCGCTGGGGAACGCAGTAGCCCATTCCAGTAGCGACAGGAAGCCCTTCGTGTCGAATGGAAGGCCCTTGACAAAAGCCGTGTAGGCCCCGTTGTCGAGCGCGTATGGCAGTTGCTCTGGGTTGCCACGGCCGGCAGGCGAAAACAGCATCCCCATTCGGCCTGGGTGTTTACGCTCCAGTTTTTTCGCCTAGCTGTTGTTGGCTGGCATTACGATCACGATCTCGCCCCCGGCTCCGCCTGCTCGCGCGGGCACGGCACAGACTCCGGCCTGCTGCATCGGATTTCCTCGCGTAGCCTGTCGATTTCCGCACGATGCTCTGAAGTAACTGCTTTCGGCGGCAAGTCTCGCTCGTCCTTCACTGGAGGTTGCGTCTCACGTCGCCGCTGATGGGCCGCCATCGTCGCTAGGTCGCTTTTGGTGTCTGCGGAGCCAATCCGCTGCCGCAGCACGCCTACGGCCACCAGGATTGCGCGTAGGCGTTGAATTTGAACCGGGCAGGTGTCGTCGCGGGATTCCTCGCGGGCCACGGCGCCAGCGGATAGTCCGCGTATGGTGCGGATTGTTTCGGTTAGGTTGTGCATGGGGTCGTCTCCGCTGTGTTGCATTTGGGGCACGGGATGCCGCGGTCGATTGCCGCCTTGGTCATGCCTGGATGTATCAGTTCCTCTGACTTGCATTTCGGACACAAGAACGCAAAGCCGTCTAGCCCCTTGTCTGCCGAGTGCATCATCACCCGCCTCGCCTTCCGCCTCTTTGTCGGCTCCCGTAGGTCGTCGGCGATCAGCGGTAGCTGGCCACCGCTGTTTTCGATCGCCAATTGCAGCCGACGGGCCAGGGCGAGGTCTCCTGCGGCGTCAGCGGCCTCCACGGTGAGCCTGTCCACGTACTCGGCCCACGTCCAGCCTTCGCGCTTGCGGTGCTCCATCAGGGCCTCGGCGCGGTCTGCGGTGGTCATCGGTTGTTGCTCTGTCATTGTTTCCTCTTGGTTATCGTGATCTCGTTTTTTCACATCGGTCGCAGATTTGTCGGCCCATGTCGCTGGGGCTTGGGCGGCTCTGGAACACTCCGAGGCACGGGCCGGTTGGCGTTGGTGCGTCACAGCGTCGGAGCGGATTGCAGAACATGCAAACGTGTTTGCCGGAGATCACTCGACTGATTCCGACAACTGGTTTTTCGCAGATTACACAGACTGGCGTGGTCATTGCGGATCGCCTTTCACGTCAGTAATCAGAAACTCAACCTCGATCTCTCCATCTCGAACGGCCGCGCCGCAGATGAACACCGCGACCTTCCCGCCGATACTTTCCGCCACTGCTTGCAGGCACTTCGCTGTAGCGCCGATCGTTTCCGCGAGCAATTCTGCGGCGAGGTATCGTCCCTCGGATTTCAGCGTAATGGTTAGCCGCTGGCTGTCGGGAATGTGGGCGGAGAAGTCCAGGTGGATCTCCTTGGCGCAGTGGGGGCAGGTTATGGGTTGCGGGGTGAGAGAGGGTTGCATGGGGGCGGCTCCTGAGTGGCTACTTGGATTCCGTGACTGCCTGAACGAGTAGCGATTTTCCTCCAGATTCGACACTCACGGATACGCGAATTCCACGCTCGCGCGCCTTGCTGTAGGCGTAGCACTGCATTGATTGCGTGCTGCACAAATAGTCTTCTCCCTTCACGAGCCTCCGCTGCTTTCCATCCAGCCATTCGGCCCACGGATACCTAACTTTCGTGCTGCTACCGATTGGTACTACGCTCGTAATTGTTGCCATTGCAAAAACTCCCTGATAGAACAAAAGTAAAATCCACGCAATTGAAATATAGCAACAATCTACAAACAGTCAACAACTTATTGGATTTTCCTTTCGGCACTTTTGGCGGGGTGGGTTATGAGAGAGGGGGAAGATCACGTGTATTTACATTTAATGAATGAATGTTGTCATTACAAGTACCAGAAGCGTCTAACCTGTTTCCTCAGCGTAGTTTAAGTGCGGCAAACTTATGGCAAACCGTTTTGTCATAAGGGTGCGCGCGCAATCTTATGGCAAAATTTCATGCCGCTGTTTTGTCGAAAGTTTGCCGCCTGCTAGGCGGCTGTCGCGTGGGTCAGGTGGCCACGCGGATCGGACGATCTGGCCGCGTTCCCAGCGAGTGGCTTTGAACCGCCAGGCCATGATCCGGGATTCGTACTTGACAAGCACGTCGAGAATCGAATCGACAGCCGAGCCGTTTTTAGAAGCCAGTTCCATAAACTGGCGGCAGAGAGAGAATCCCTGGCTGTAGCCGCGCCGGTACGGTTTTTCCTCTTCAGCGAGTACCGGGCCATTATGGGTCGCTCCAGTCGGGATAGACACCGATTCGTCACAAGAGTATAGCCTGTCAAGGAAGATCGCGTCAAGGTCGCTAATCCTCGCATCGGCGGCAGTCAGCAACTGCTGCAAGCGGTATATTTCTTCGTCTTTTGCTGTCATTTCGGCTTCTGATACCATGTCCTCGACCTCCCGCTCGTGTTCTCGGTTTCCTGAGTCAGTAGCCCAAGCTCGATCATGTCGTTGACGATTTCGTGCCGCTCCCTCGACTTTATCCACTGGAGCTTCCGCATCAGTTCCCGTCTGGTCCACCGCTTCACACCGACGATTTTCAGGATCCGCTTGGGCTTGGCCTCGATTTCGTTCTCGCTCAGTTCCTCCGAGCACTTCAGCAGCATCTTGCGAGTCAGGAAGTTAGCCAGCCGTTTCGCCCACCGCATGTCGCCGAGCGTTATCGTGTCCGGCGCCCCACGCGCCCGGCTGCAAGCGTGGATCAGTGCCAACTTGGAGGTCTTCTCTGCCGTCCCACTCCATACTGCGGCCCGAAACGGATTCTCGGCCTTCCGCTTTTCGTTGATCTCGTTGACGTGATCCAGGAAGCACGTTCGCGCCGGCCCGTCGTGAGGGATGATCTGCGGGATCGGGTGAAACTTTCCGAGGTTCCCGGCCGCCGGCGCACCCGGCTGGAACTGGACCCACCAGGCAGCCGCCTGGATGATCGCTGACGGGACTGGCTGCTTCTTGGCTGTCTCGTTGAAGTCCACGTAGCCGCGTCCCTCGAAGATCAACAACCGGCCCATCAAGCCGTCTTCGATGTTTTCCGTGGAGAGGTTCGGCCATAGCGTTTCGCCGGTTGTCGTTCCGAGGATGACAGCGTGCGGCTGGTCGATCGTCTTGGTCTTTTTCACCTCAGCGTATGCGTCGGCGATCCAGACGTTTGTGGCCGATGAGTAAATCGACATCAACACCGTAGGTATCGAGTACAAGTGCGGAGCCTTGGCCGCGTTGCGGGTCGTCGCCAGTAGCCTGCCGAGTTCGTCGATTTGAAACAGGATGGCCGGCGCCTTGTCCACCCATGAAATCAGCCCGGCGTGGCTTCCGATCCGCTCCGGTCCGATCAGTTCCTGCCCGTTGGCTAAGTACAAAATCTCCTTGTTGACCTCACGGGGCCGGTCCTTGCCGCTGCGAGCCGGGTTGACGGTCAGAATGTAGATGTTTGTGCGGGTGTCCATGTCGTCGCAGACCTTGCGGCCGGTCAACACGGACATCAACGCCACAGCGCCGGCCAGGGCGATTTCCGGCTGGGGGTAGCGCGACGTGGAAAGCGTGTAGGCCATGACCTCCGACAGCAAGCCGTCGGGGCTCAGCAGGTCGTCGGGGATACTGGCTACGTCGTCGGACGTTCGCAGGTCGTCGTTTTGGACGGGTTCGGGGGGTTCTGGTTCGGCTGCGACGGCTTTCGGCTTGCCATTGCCATTCTCGCCAACAGGCTGAATACCGGACATAAACTGCCGGAGGTCTGCGTCTGGTCCGTCATACGGCTCAAACTCGGAGCCTTCTTCGAATAGCTTTCCAAACTCTCCATCCCTGTTGACAATCTTTAATCCTTCAGAGAGTTTATGTGCTATCTCTTTCTCGTTTTCCCATTTCGGCTGGCATCGGTGGTTGTAGACATCGAAAGCGGTTCTAGCCAAGCTGTCGGAAAGACCGAATCTAAAGATGGCACGGCACGCCATTAGCGTCTGCTTTCCGCCAGACTGACCCTGGACTGCTCCAGGTATTTTGTCCAGATATCGCAGGCACCTTCCTAATGCAGAAATTCCGTTATTTGTGGCTGACGCTTTATTGCTCGCTGCGACCTTAACTTGCTCTGGCTTCTTGGCGTAATCTTCAAAAACGCAAGCGTCGTAAATCTCCCCAGTATTTGAAACAACAGCCGCTTTTTTGCGGTCTGCCTTTACCTTGTTGTTTTGCGTTCCCGGAGTCCTCAGAACTCGCGGCAAGTCTCCAAGGTTTTCAAGTTCCCACCCTCGCTCTGCGGCCTTGTCGCAGACGAATTGATGCCATCCTTTCGTTAGCGACTCTGCTCGTGATCTTGAATCCTCGTCGTCAATCAGTACAGGCTCGGTCAGTATCCAGTAGCCGTGCATTCCCCAGCCGGAATCAACGATGATCGTCGGCTTGATTGGCAGGCTGTTGATAAACTCCGTGGCCTCCTCTTTCGACGTCGGGAGTTTATCCGATTTATGCGCGTCAGAACTCACGTCAACATCGCACCACAGGAACCCGGTTGACGTGCAATCCTCTCGCTTCCCTCGGCCGCTTGGACTTCCGGCGATAAGCGAAACGCACTGGTAGACATCCTGAGAATCAGAAATCGCTTCGACGTAATCAACGGCATCGGCGACGGTCGAGAATAGCGCCGACCGCTTGCTGGGAAGGACGAAAATCGACAGCCTGCGAAGCTGTGAAATCTGATCGCCAAACAAGACATCGTAGAATTCTGAAAGGCGCATTACCTGCTCCCCATTTTTCTACCGCTTTTCGATTTCTTAGAGAACAATAAAGAACCGTCTTCGCCGAACTCAAGCAACCTTTCCTCGCCGGAGTAGACAAGCAAATGCCTCTTGTAGTCGTTCGTTTCAATCGTTCCGATATGCTGATGCTGCATCCATGAAGCCGTCGCGCTATTCTGCTTATGGCACGGAAATAATAAGCCAAGCGTCGGTATGACTCCGATCCCGTTTCTGACTGTGAAAACAGAATGAAGATAATCGAGAAGTTGGCTTATTCCTGGGCCAATCTTCTCGCCGGTTTTCTTCGCCTCGATAACAATTGCACCCGTAAAGATCGTGTCTGAAATCGGTAGTGCCAGGATATCGCAGCGAACGTCTTGAATCTGTTGCAAGTGATGCCGAAAGATTGGCACGCCGTCGAGTTGACGGTAAAGGCTAAATAGCTTCGTGGATTGCAGGAATGTAAAGAGACAGTCTTCGGCATCTTTCTCTTCCTTGAAGTTGCCGCAGGTGGAATTTAGAACTGCTTGCCTGTTGTTGGCTTCGTTGTATGCCGAGTAAAAATCAGAGCCTTTGATACGCAGCTTCTCAATATCGAATTTATCAATATCGTCTGGTGATTCATCTTGGACGATCATTTAGAAAATCCCCTCGCGCAGCCGACATCCCCGATCCCGCTGGTTGCACAGGAAACCCGCCGAGAATCGGCAAGAACCATCCAACGGAATCGGGGGAGTAGGCTGAAAAAGGGCATGTTGGTATCCTGTGCGTCCGTCAGCCTACCGCCTCCCCTCCCGCCCGTCAACCCCGATCCGCGAGCCCTGCCGCGCGGGCGGGCGTCAAGCCGGATCTGCGGGCGACTCCGCCGCCTTCCGCTTCCGCCCCTTGTCGGCCCGCGGCTTCCGCACCTTCGTCGCCGAGCACAAGTTGGCCACTGATTCCGCCATGTCGAGGCGGGTTTGGGCCGTGGCTAATTCATCGCGTAGGCTTGCGATGTATGCCTCAAAGCCATTGCCAGCCGCTTCCGATTCTCGAATCACTTCCGCGAGTAAAGCCACCGTAATATCTGCCATGTCACTACCTCCTCAAAATGGTATACTCTCATCCTCTTCCGCAAACACGTCTTCCCCCGTCACCTCGTCCGCCCACTCATCCGGCTTCGGGTCCAAGTCCGCCGATAGCACCCGCCAGAACTTACCCTCCTTCATCACGACGATTGACCGCGGCGAAGCCACTGCCCCGCGTCGGCACCAGTCAGAACGTCAACACCTGCTGCGCCATCCGCTTCCTAGCGATCTCCACGTATTCGGGGTTGACCTCGATTCCAAGCCAGTGGCGCCCCATCAGGCGAGCCATTTTCGTAGTTGTGCCGCTGCCGAGAAACGGGTCGAGCACCAAGTCCCCCTCGTTGGACCAACTGAGGATGTGATCGCGGGCTAGGGATTCGGGGAAAATTGCGGGATGCTCAAAAGCAAATTGCTCTTTTGTGCTTTGGCCCCATCCGGCGTGTACATCCCAGATATTCAACCGCGACGCAATCTCGTTTCTGACGAACTCGCGTTGCGGTCTGCGAATCCCGCCGTTTGGCTGGCGCTCCATTCGGGATGTGTCCTCAAGTCCTCCGGTGCTTGTCTTCCGGTCCTTGATTGGGTTGAACGTCGCAGGCTGTCCGTTGCTTAGCACGAACATAAACTCAAACGCAGGGTGGTATCTTGTCGATTCAGGGAACGGACACAGGCGTTGGTAAATCATCGTATCATGCAGCCGGAACCCGATCTCCTTGAACCGCAACGCCTGCCGAAAACTGGTCCCCGTCTCGCTCCCGTCAACCGTCGCATCGGCGACAATCCAGACGACCACGCCGCCCGGCTTCATGATTCGCCAGAGCTGCTGTGCCACTGATTCGAAGTCCCAGAGTTCCGACATGGGCTTGCCGGCAGAATATGTCCTCAAGGAATCGTAGGGCGGAGAAGTGCAAGTCATGTCAATGCAAGCGTCCGGCCAGCCGGACATCACGGCTACGTTGTCGCCGCAGATGATTTGATCGACGGGTAAGTTCATGGCTTCACTCTTTTTTGTCTAACCGGCGTGATGATTGCCGACTCGACATCCCATCCAAGCGTAGAAATTCTGTTTTTTAGCGTATTGAGAAAGACAACGCACCGATGGTCTTCTGCCCATTCACCTGTCGTCTTTGCTTCGTCAAAAGCAGGAACCATGACATTGTTTCTTCTATTTCTCTGATTTACTTTCCTTGTTACGCAACGGCAGTTTTCTGGCGAGTAATTCCCGTTGTTGTTTCTCCTGTCTATCTCAAGTCCGCTTTGCCACCCGGAAGAAATCGCCCACGCCTTGAACGCATGGAAATTACTTCTCCATTCGTCGCAAACTGTAATCCCTCGCTCTCCGTAGTTATGATATGCACAATGCGACTTCCGGTAGCATCTTGCAAGCATTCCCTTATACGTCGGCATCAGTGGATCAAACGAAGCGTAGTGCGTTCTGGGAAACTTGTTTCTTTGGCATCCGCAAGAGTTGCCTCCGCCTCTAAGTAATTCCGTAACCCTGGACGTACTTACCTTCCCACACTTGCATTCACAAACAACAATCGACACCCTTTGGCGGCCATGTCTCACATAGAACGGAACACCGATAACCGTTCTTATTCCGAATTCCGCCCCTATGAAAATTCGTTCGTTGATTTGACTCGGTTGGCAGACAATGGTAGAGTTTTCGTTAGCCACGGTAGAGCCTCCCAAACAGGTTTGAAGTGGTTAGAACGGCTCGGACGCGATCAACGTCCGGGCCGGTCGCATTTTACCACCTTATGCAAACCCATTCAAGCCCTGTCGTGGTCAAAATGGAGTTTCTTCCTCATCCGCAAAAGCATCGTACCCCTCTTCGGCGACTTCGCTTTCTTCCGGTGCCAGGTCGTCCTCTGTCGGCTTCGGCTCCAGGTTGGCTGACAGGATTCTCCAGAACTTCCCCTGCTTGATAACCGTAATCGACCTCGCAAACGCCACTGCCCCACGCCTACAAAGCGAAACGGCATCATCCACGTCTCCAGGAACTGGTACGTCGCTGCGCTCTCGCCACCACTTCTTCGCCTTGGTCAAGGCAAAGCCAACGGGGTGAGAAAAACAGCACCACTCGCTAATCGTCTCATACTGCGTCAGGTTCCCCTCCGGCTCGCCCGGCCTCCGGCACCCATAGTCCACTCTGAGCGTAGCCGGGTCGCCCGGCTCCGCCTTCCGCTTGACGTGCCGCGAGTAGCCGACGTGCTCGACTAGGAACGTCTCCGGCTCGCTCAGGATCTTGTCTGCGGCTGCCTTGTCGTCGTGCCGCGCCTCACGCTCCTGGGGGAACTGCCAGCCGCAGTTGGGGCACTCCCGGGCGGCGATCAATACCGGCTGCTCGCAGTTGGGGCAGGTCTTCACCGGAGCCTCACCGGGGACCGTCTGGCGGCTGTCGGTGATGCCGTAGTCGGGCGAGTCCAAGGGGCCGTGGCGTTTGATGTTGCCGCCGAAGTCTAAAACAAGAGCGCCGAAAGGCTTGCTGGGGTGGGTGCGGAAACCTCGGCCAGCCATCTGCGCCCAGAGTCCAGGTGACATCGTGGCGCGGAGCGCTGCGATTGCGTCGATGTTCGGTGCGTCGAAGCCGGTTGTGAAGATTTCGCAACAGACAAGCCACCGCAGCGAGCCTGCCTTGAATGATTCGATTGCCGCCGACCGGACCATT
>SESF01004286.1_pt1 | contig 11836 bp, 5 predicted proteins | sample 3171521 | NCBI WGS metagenome assembly SESF01 (sample SAMN10866945, study PRJNA518727) | freshwater metagenome | biome: subpolar coniferous forest; feature: holomictic lake; material: water; isolation source: holomictic Lake 227, 6 m and 8 m depth | place: Canada: near Kenora, Ontario | collected...
GGTAGTTGGCCATTCTTTATCAGTTGCGGTGTATGAACCGCCGGTATTATAAATTAATGTGCCACTACCTGTATATATTAGTGAGTTTGTTATCACTGACGCAGTAGTATTATTAACTTTAACTGTGCCGCCAGTACTAAATATATTAGGACTTACTATAGATAGAGCTCCAAGGAGTGTTACTGTTACATCGGAAGTTGTGGTAAGACTACCACCTGTTGCCGAACTTGCATCAATAATACAACTGCCAGCCATTGCTATTATAGCACCGGCACTGCTACTGGATATTGTTTTTACACCTATACCACTTGATGCAAATAATGAAATAGTAGCTCCTGAATTCATGGTTAAGGTTTTACCATTCAAATCCAACCCACCGGTATTCTTAAATTGCAATCCTAATTGTGCTGCATTAATCGTAAAATTCGATCCGCTTAGTTTTAGATCTGCGGTACTTACTAATTTCAGGAAGTCAATTGTCAAATCAGTGCTACTGGATAATGTTTTGGAAGTAGAGCCAACAAACCAAATTGCTCCACCAAAGGTATTTAATGTTCCATTATTCGTTATGTTTCCTGCGAATTTCAACCCGTTGGTTGTGTTTGTTGCTGCTAATTTGAGGGTAGATCCGGAGTTAATCAGCAAATCTCCACTCAATTGATACCAGTTAGTTGAAGCACTAAAATCAATAATAGAATTGCTACCATTGCCAATTGTAACATGCTGAGGTACACCACTTCCTGTTGTGACATTCGCAGTCCATTCGGTACCCATTGCTCTTGTACCACCAGTATTATAAATTAAAGTAGACGAACTACCATAAGTCGGTGCATTGGATACAGTGGCACCGGAGTTGAGTTGAAGCAAACCATTGACAGTAACCGTTGTTGGGTTAGTTAATGCTCCATTCAGTGTCAGATTATTCAGCGAAATTGTTCCGCTAAGCGTACCTGCACCCGTAAAAATCACTGTACCTGCTCCGGCTGTAAAGGTGGAAGTTCCGTTTGCCAGCGTACCAGCAGCTCCAACCGTAAGTATACCACCCGCGGTCATAATGATAGAACCGCTATTGCTGGTAGTACCTGACACGTTTATAGAACCCGATGCTCCAAATGTAAGAGATGATGATGCGTTTATTGTGAGTGCTGAAATATTATTTGTAGCCGCTGCATTTAATGTTATGGCATGGGCAATAGTTACAGATGAACTTGCAACAGGAACCGCAGCACCCAGCCAGGTTGAAGCTGTATTCCAATCGGTGGCAGCGCTCGTAACAAAACCCAGGTCGACATAAACTGAACTAGTAGTATAAGAATCTGTTCCATCTGATACGTAAATAGCTCCACTTAAGCCTGCAGTAGCTATAAATGTAATTGTCGTACTGTTTTTCGTAAAGCTTGAAATGCTTGTGCCACCTGATCCTCCTACTTTCAACGTGCTAATATTATTCAGATTTACTCCAGTAACGGTAACAGTAGTACCAACATATCCCGATGTAGTTGTACCATTATTATTAGCAGTAGAAAAAGAACTTATAGCAGGTGTTGAGCTAACAGTTAGCGTTTGTATTACGTTGGGTGCTGCATCATAATCAGTACTAGATGCCTGCGAAGCTGTTATATTAGATGTTCCAGAAATTCCAACAATATGAATTTGATTGTTTACTATTGTTGCAACATCAGTATTTGAACTTGAATATGTTATTGGATTTGTAGCTGAAGTTGCTGAGGTTGCTCCAGGTGTAAAATCAACATCATTTATAGATTTTACAGCTAAAGCATTAAATGTAATGGTCTGAGATCCTTTATACTCTTCCATCTTCAAACTGTTAAGATATCCCATTTTTGTACCAGTAGCATAAGGTGCATTTACAACATCTAATGAAATTTTACTTGAATTCGAATAAATAAATGGAGAAATATATAAGCTTGTTGTATTTCCGTTTATTCCTGATCCACCTAGATTTGTATTAGTTGTTTGTAAATCGCCACTTGTGGTTGTTGAACCGGTAAGCGTATATCGTGTTACTCGCTGATCACTTGCAGGTCTGCAACCAAAAATGTAGAATCTATATCTTTTTACAGGATTTAATCCTGTAAAATCAATGCTATTTTTAGTATCAGCTGTACCAGCATAAAAAGCATCCATCGTAGCATTATCTACTTGCAAGTCATTTCCAATAGATGTTCCGGTTAATCCGAGAGAAACTGTATTGTTAACACTAAACGTTGTTGTAACAATGGCATTAAAATTTGTTGCTAAACCTGTAGTTTTATCCACAAAATAGGATGGAGACGTTCCATCTTTTCCGTTGTTAGTAAAATTATTCCAATAATTTCCATTGGTAGGTGACGTGGTATTTTTATTATATGTACCATCATTAGTTGCACCAAAATCAATCAAGACAGAACTCGTTAAGGAATAAGGATTAGTTGAAACAGTATATGAATAATTATTTCCAGTATTATTGTTATAATTGATGGTATATAAATCTGCATCTGTACTTGAAATAGTTAATGCACTTCCCGAAGTAAATACATAATATTTTATATTTGTATTTAAAGATTGTGCCGGAATAGTTGCTGTGTAAAATGTTCCTGAACCAATCATTGATAGAACAGTTGATGTGGCAAAGTTATCGGTTGAATATCTAAGATAGGCTCCTTGTCCTGTAGGAAAAGCTGCACTTAGAGTAGCATTTACTGTTACCTGATTCCCAACATATACAGTCGAAGCTGCTGGGTATTGTACAACAGAACTAACTGTTGCCGAAGCGCCACTTAATTCAAAAAACACCCAAGTTCCGGTTGGAGATGTTCCTGCATCCAATGTTTTAAATACATAACGGTTTGTGGTGGCTGAAACATTTCTATAATAAGATCCTGTTGCTGTACAAGTTACATTTGCATTAGTTTTGACACCGGGAACTATTGCCATATCACTTCCATTGCTAACTTGATAAAAAGTACCACTCCAGCCAATGGCTAATCTCCAATACTGGTTACCTGTACCTTTAGGTGTTAAATCACCTGTTGTATAAGTAGTACCAATACTTGCACTTAAATAAGTATAATCTGTTCCATTGGGACTAGTACAACCACTTCCCCATCCAGAAGAAAAACCAGTTCCAACAATTGCATTTTGAGCTTTCAGCAGATTGAAAAGCCCAACCATAAAACATAATAAAAAGATTAGTTTTTTCATGATATTGATAATTTAAAGTTATTGATTGATTTTTTTCAATACTGCCAAATAGAATTTGTCAGAATATACACTACAAATATACACTGACAAATAATTGAATATCCTCTATACAAAAAATATATAATTAAATATTAGCATTATTGATATTAACTATCAGATAAACAGCTTTATATGCTTAGACAAGGACATGAAAAATATAATGAGAATAGCAGGAAAGAAACGAGTATTTCAATGGAATTTAACGAGTCAGTATTTAAACAATTTTATTTTAAACAATAGAGTCGTAGGGTATTAACCATAGCCTGATTAATCGAACCATTCATATTTTCGTTTTGAGCTTCGAGAATCAATGAAAAGGTATGAATCCCTTTGGTGAGTTTCACTTGTACAAAGTTTGTATTACCACGGTTCGACCATTCGTTTTTTCCACGCTGTGGAAACACAATTGTTCCTGCAAATTTCCCATCCACCTGCAGGCTGCGGATAGCGCATTTGTTTTCGGTATTTACCGGGCCATTTCCATTTGAATAGCTAAACTGAATGGTATACGTTCCTGTTTTATCTACTTTTACCGGAATTGACATTTTTTGGTTCAGTGATTTACTAATCTCGATGCCATTTGTTTCCTGATTGCCTGGGTTTTCAGAAATCAGTTGTTGTGGATTGAGTGCTTTTTCAATAGCTGTAGAACAATTGATAAGGGGCTCTGAAGCAAAACTGCCTGTTTGATTTTCGTCCACCGCTATAACCTGATATTCATCAAAACCATCGGAAGTGACTTGATATGAATTATCGGTAGTTTGGGCTACTTTCTCAGCATTTTTCAGGATTGTGTATGAACTTGCTCCATTGATTTTCGACCAGCTTAGTTTTCCATCTTCATATTTTAAGACCGGTGTTTCAATGCTTGTATAATTGCTTACTTTATTGATAGTGGCATCAGCCATTTTTTTATCAGCCAGTATGATTTTAAGGCTATGCTTGCCGTTCAGAGAATAGGGAATAGTCGCTGATTGTAGGATTGAACCATCCAGTTCAAAACGTTGAATTGTATTGCCAAATCCTTGTAAATCAATGTCAAGTATTGCATTTCGGCATTTAAAGTTGTTGAGTGTACGTTTTCCTTTAAAGACTTCGGGTACAAAAGGATGGAAATCCAGACTTTCCGTTCCAAATTCAATACCGAATAAAAGCTTTTGAACCAATGCCAGACTTCCCGAAAGACTCCACAACATATTGCTGGAATTGATTTGAGTACCTGCAAAATCACCGTTATCAGCTACAAAATTCTCTTTGTCGGTAAGAAACAAAACAGCAGGTCGATATACGGCAGCCAGACTCTCGAGGACTGAAGTCTGATTGCCGGCTTTTGCCGAAGCTAAGGCCCAGTAAGTCTGCACAAATGGCCATACAGCATTGTTGTGATAAGGCGGAATACCGGGAATTTGAGGATAAATACAGGAAACGCCAAAATCCATTTGAGGCATTTTTGAAATAATAAGTTGAGCCTGATTTTCATTGGCAATCCCAAAAATCACACAAAGTGCTTCACCCAAAGTTTCGGCGCGTGGCGAGACAATTTTATAATTCCTTCCGTATAAATATTGCCCATAATAGCCTTTGTCGCTCATCCAAAGGTATTTGTTGATGCCATTTTTTATTTGTTTTGCAATTGCACTGTGTTTTTGGGCAGTTGGTTTATCATTCAGCAATTTGGCCATTTCCGATAAAACAATATTGGCCTGGTAATGAACGGCATTTGTACCCAGACATTCCGATTCAAAAATATCAGCCGGTTGCATCCAGCGGGGATACGTTTGCTCACGCCAGTCGAGGAAGGAAGATTCACCTTTTACCATACCTGTCAGTGGGTCGTACACGTTTTTCAGGTCATCTTCAATCGAATTTTTAATGATGGTATACGCTTGTTTGAGCCAATCTTTATTGCCTGTAACTTTATAAAGTTCCCATGCAGCAACAGCCCATACAATGCGGTCGGTAGAAACAGGATAAGCTCCACCGGTTCCGGTATCCTGAATAATTCGGTTGTTTTTTACTTTGCGGAGTAAACTGTATTTTGCTACGGTGGGCTGCAAATGAGCCATTGAAAGAATAATGCTGTAGCTGATATCCCGTGTCCAAACGCCTGCCCATTCCTTGCCTGTCCGGAAAGTGCTGTCGGGCTCAACGGCTTTTATCATTTCTTCGGTGGCCAGATTATAAATGGCATCCGAAACGGGTATATCGGATTTGTATTGCGGAAAAGCCGAAATATCTTTGCTGAGTTTCCAATGCCCTTCGGTTTGTTTTTTGTCCTTTTTATTATTCATAATCAGGGTAGTTTCGTATATCCCATCACCATCGGGATCTTTGAGTTCCATACCCGTTTTAGTATTTAAATTGCTAAAATCCCACGAAAGCGGTGCCGCATTTCCTGCCACATATACCCCTTTAAAATCAGTTTTCCCTAACTTATCAGCATTATAAAAAGTATAAAACCCAAACGTTGAGAATGCATTTAGCACCTTTCGCATATCCAGCCGAATAGTCCAAATTGTATTTTCGGTTAAATTTATTCCTAGCGGAACAGTTGTTGTTTCGTTTAATTGCTCACCAAAAACAACTGTTGTAACGCATTTACCATTTATTGGATTTAATGTAACAGAGTGGTCTTTTCCAGCAAACATTTCATTATCACGACAATTGATGCTGAATTTAAACGAAATATTGGGGCTAAATTTATCCACATCGGGACTGCGGTAATTCGACAACAGTTCAGTGGATGAAATTGCTTTGGCAACGAAATCACCCTGAGTAACTTTATCCGTGTAAATACTGTAAGCTTTTGAATGGTAAATAGCTTGAGCACTTAACTGCCACTCAGTAACACATAAAAACGATAATATTAGAACTAATAAACAGATCTTCGAATTCATTACGGATGTATTTTTTTTAATTTTTGCTAACAAAAACAACAAAACAACTAATTACCTTATCAAGCATTCAATTAATACTCAACCACAACCATATCCCAGTAGCGAAGTTCAGGTAAAATAAAACTCACTTTGTTGGCCAATTGGGTGTAATTAAGCGAACGGGAAGCACCACCATTCACATCGGGCGAGGCAATCCATATTTTTTTTACGGTGGCATCGGATGTCAGTACCACTTTCGCATCTTTCACCAATGCCGGCATAACCTGTATACCGCTATTGTCACGCCATTTCAGTGTCGTTGCATTGCTAAAATTAATTAAATGAATCACTTGTCGGGTATCCACTTTTTTACCGAAAACTGCCACTTTCCCAAGCGAAGAAGGCCAGGTAGAAATGGCAATCTTACTATCAATTGATGATAATGTCACTGAATTAAATGTTCCGCCATCGCGCAACAAATTTTCATAGGCTACCGAGAAATCGTAATAATTAATCAGTGATTTTTTCAAATCATCCTTAATCGTAAGGCTGCTGTTGGGGAAATACTCACGGCAAAGCATATGCTCTCCCATTTCGATATGAGAACCTCCAAAAGCAAATATCACAGCATCGGTAGTCAACACCGATGGCGTATTGAAATAACCAGGAGTGCTTGCCATGTCGTAGTTCATATAGGCAGCCAGCACAGTGTTTTTAGAATTATTACACAAGGTATTATTTTGCTTTATTATATTGGCTAAATCGTTATAACTGTCGGACGGCGACCATACTTCAGTGTACAAAAAGTCGGATGATGAAGTCGCAATTCCTTGCTGGCCATATTGGGCTACCGCATTTAGTACGTTAAATTTTGTTGGTGCAGCCGTTTTTATGGCGTCGATAAAAGGTTTAAATGCATTCGACAGTAAGGCGTTGGTTCCATCGTAGCGATAACGAGTACCCCGGTCGCCCACCTGATCCATATGATATCCATCGAAAGCTAAGTATTTATATACAATATTAACCTGATTAATCATATAATTTTGCCAACCGCTATTGGCAGGGTCAAGCAGGTAAAGGTTGCTCAGGAAGGGTGAACTCAATGCAAAAAAATCGCGGTTGGTGTGTGTCGGATCGTTATAAATATACCATTTTACATCCACTCCGTCGGCTTCGGCATTTTCCCATGCTCCATACACCAAATCGTAAAACATGGCTTTCATTCCACGCCCGTGAGCAGAACTAATATATTGCTGAATGCTAGCCAGATAGTTGTCGCGCCCACCTATGTCTTTCCAGCTTGTAAGTGGCGTTGTTCCAACTACCGGTAATGGTATGTGATGTTTGTTTTGCCAATCGTAAAACTGTAGTCCGTTGATATGTAGTCTGTTCAGATTAGTTATAACCGAATCGACGTATGTTTGACCAAGTATGGGGTATTTCGAAATAAATCCATAGCGTGGAAATTTTGTCCAAACTGATGAAACGTCAACACCGCTAACTGCATAAATGGTTTCAACAGTATTGGCAGTAGCATACACTTCGGCTGTATATCCGCGAAAATCATCAGAAGGTGTTCCCCATTTCCAGCTTGGAGTGTTTACAACAGCTTCTGAAACAACCGTATTCAGGTATTTATACCTTACTTTAGCTCCTGCCGGAAGTGCTGAAATATCCATCGTAAAAGTAACGTCATCGCCGGGTTTATAAACTGCTTTATCAGTTTGAATACTTAAACTGTTGAAGACCGGAGTGGGCGAATTGGCTGGCGCTTCGGGAGTAATATCGGGAGCTGTACCTTTGCAACAACTAATGGAGTTTAAAGTAATAAGCAATAAAATTAAAATAAGAGTCTGACTAAACTTGTTCGTTTTCATGACATTAATATGTTAGTTAGTATTTTTGTATACTGAATTGTGATCGGTTATTTCTTAAAAATTATACTCGTCTTAATAACTTTATCTTTTTGTTGTACTGTTATGAGATAAGCTCCTTTAGCATAGGATTGAAGTTCAATAGTTGTTGGTAAGCTTTTTACATCGATTTTTTCCAACCTGTTTCCCGCAATATCGGATAGAAGTATGATAGTATTAGCTGTTTCTAAAAGTGATGCATCTGTCGATTCAACTTTCACATAATCGTATGTTAGATTTGGATATACAAGGATGTTTGGTTCCGGATTTCTTATGCTTTTTATATCCGTTTGAACATCCGAATATACCCGGACAAAATCAATTTCGGTCGTAAGCGGATAAAGCGTATCATCGGGCGTTCCACCCCAGGCACCTCCTACAGCATCGTTTAAGATTAGCCAGAAAGGCTGGTCGAAAGGCCATTGAACTTGAGAGTTTCCCAAATTGGTTTTGCTAACACTGAAATAGGTATTGTCATCAACATAAAAACTGATTTGATTGGTTGTCCAGATCATTCCATATATATGAAAACTTGTGTCGTAATTATTAATAATATACGATGAAGTTACCTGTGGAATGTTGTTGTATGCTTGCGAATGAACGGTACCACTAATATTATCCAACACCTGAGAATGTTCCATGATATCAATTTCTCCACAAAGAGGCCAACCAATCCCGGTATTAAAAAAGTTTTCGCCCAACATCCAAAAAGCAGGCCACGACCCTTTGCCACGGGGCAATTTCATTCGTGCTTCAATTTTGCCATATTTAAAAGTCTTTTTGCCTTGCGATTCTATTTTTCCGGAAGTGTATTCACGTGTAACCGGCTGCGTCATCCATGGACCTTGTCCGGTATAAGTTTCTTTGCGTGCTATTAATTTCAGTGTCCCATCAGACACTTGTATATTTTCAGCACGAGGTGTGTAAAATTGTATTTCGCCATTAGCAGGATTGCCATCATTTACTTTCGACCAAACTGTTTCGTCGAGGGCAGTACCATTAAATTCATCCGACCAGGATAAAACCCAGTTTGGCTCATAGATTTTTATGTCGGAAAATACGAAATAATCAATATTGCAAACGCCATTTACACCGGTAGCTACAAAATACAAATCATGAACACCGGTTATGTTTTGAATTTTTGAGCTTTGATCCTGAAAACTTGTCCAGCTGTTGGTACTTTCAGGATAAAAAGTCCCGATTAAGGTACCATTCATGCCATCAATTCGCATTTCGATAGCACCGCCAACACTCGCTTTTGCTACATTCATAATTATACTGGCAGGGCCTGTCCCAAAATCTACATTTCGATAGGCCATCCAGTCACCGGCATCAAAAAAGCCAACAGTTGTGTTTGAATTTTCAAGCTGCACACCCGACATAGAACTATAACTCTCGGCTTCTATTCTTGAGTAAGCATTCACATCAATTGAAACTAAAAGCAAGATCAGACAAAATACAACACTAACTATCGGTTTTTTACAATACATCAAAAAAAAAATTAGGCCAAAATAAAAGAATTGAAGCAATATTACAATTACTATTTCATTGGAAAATATCTACAATACAACTTTAACTATTGAAGTGCTCGATTCAGTCTTCACACGTACCAATAATAAACTATTTCGGGTATCAGGTTTTAACTGAATCAGGTTTTTTTTTAAACCCGAACTCATTCTATAAAGTATTTGTCCACTCATGCTGATAACTTCGATTTCGGCATTCTCGTTGTTATTTATATCCACCAATATTTGATTACTGGATTTTATGACCAAAACCTGAATGTCAGGTGATTTTACTTCTAAATTGGTTGTCAATGAGCTTTTAATAGAATAATTTAATGAGGCATCATTGAATGAAATAATATATGAAGCTGTGATGGGAATAGTAAAACTCAAATTTGGGAGTCCACCGGTACTGAGAGTTGCCGTACCAATTAAACCTGATGTATTACCCCAGTCACTCCCGGTCCAATTCGACGTATTGGCAAATTTCAACTGCTGTGCACCTGCGGTTAATGGTATTGGATTCGTTGTCCAATTATTAGCACCGATATAATTCATCGCTAAAGTTGTCAGCGACCAACTGTTAAAAGTTCCGGCAATAAACATAGCAGTTTGCGCAGCAGGAGTATTTATTGTATAAATTTCTTTACTGACATACGAATCTGCCAACCCCGACTTGATGGCTATTGCCTTGAGCGTAGCAGTTGCAGTAATCACAACCGGATTTGTATATACTAAAGAAGCAGATGTTGGAACAGTACCATCGACTGTATAATAAATTGATGCACCCGAGTTGGTTGTTGACAAACTCACTGAAAATGAACCTGAATATGTTCCACCGATAATACTAAAAACAGGTGAAAGCACTTTATTGGTATTGGATGAAATACGATATATCTGACAAGCATGCGATGCTACACTTTTACTTAAAGAACTAACACTTCCAATATCAGAATGATTCCACAGATCACGAACAAAAACATTTCCTGACAACCCAAGATCGGTTGAAAAATTAATGCTACGGTTTTGAGCGCTCGTTTCACGGTTAAAGAATCCAACTATCCAGTCGCCATTGCTCAATTGACCTTTCCAAACCTGACTTAATGCATTGGTCGGGTCACCTGAGAGCGGTTTTCCAACAAATTTATCCGCATTCAATGCCAGCATTTCTTCGTTCTGATAAATCCATAAACTTGCACCAATGGTATTATACTGATCGGCAACCGAAAGCGGTCCGCCGGCTAATAAATGTAGTGAAACCACCGTCTTTCGCTCTTCGTCATTGCTATAGGTATTCAATCGGATAAAATCGCCATCGAGAATCATTTTTCCTTTTCCGGCAATTTTTGACCAATAGCTGTAGCCATCAAACGGATTGGCATACTGTGACCAACCACTTCGCTTTACTCCACGTACATTTTCACTAAAGCGAGCCCAGCCGCCGTCGGTACAGTCTTCGTCAATTCGCACCATGTGTCCGTATTTTTGCTCCGTAACTCCATCGTTAGTCAAATTTGGCATTACCAAACTCAAAAACATGCCGTTAGCATCACAGGCTTCACGCATCCATTGCAATGCTGTTTGATAATTGGCAAGTGTTCTGACCGGTCCAACCGTTCCCATATTTCTGTCCCAGCCACTTTCGTACCACGAAAGAAAATCAACCCGAAAAAATTTCACCCCCATATCGGCGTAATGTTGCACACAGCCTTTCACATATTCCTGTGCTCCTGTGCGATCAACCTGCACCCAGGTAAACCAGGTGGAAGTTTCGGAGGAATTTATCAAACTCGAAAGAAGAATGTTGGTTCCTTTGACTTTGACACCAGCATTGGCGGCATTTTTATTTATCCAAAGCGGATTATCGTAAATGCCAAGGGTCATCACTTTGCTTTGCAAAAAAGTTGACCACCACGCATAATCATGTATCCACATCGACGAATGCTTGGTTCGGTAGCCATACTGATCATAATCTACATCACCCCAGCCATCAATACAAACCATAGTATAACCGTATTGTTTCAAATTGGCATCTAACCAATTGATATTTGCCAGTAAGTCTGCTTCCGAAATATAATTATTAGCTACATTAGCTTTACTTTGCAGATAATTATTTTCGTACACATTCCAATACAAAGGTGCTTTGAATGGGTTTGCCGGATTTTGAGCACACAAATTACTACCGACAATCAGGAGTAATGCACTAATTATATTTTTGATTTTAGGAGACATCTAAAGCTGTATTTTATTGATTTTTCGGACAGTCTATTTAACCTATATTAGTTTTAAACGGATCGTT
>SESF01021506.1_pt1 | contig 11821 bp, 10 predicted proteins | sample 3171521 | NCBI WGS metagenome assembly SESF01 (sample SAMN10866945, study PRJNA518727) | freshwater metagenome | biome: subpolar coniferous forest; feature: holomictic lake; material: water; isolation source: holomictic Lake 227, 6 m and 8 m depth | place: Canada: near Kenora, Ontario | collected...
CGACCACATCAGCCGTCGCTTCCTCGTAGCCGGGCAAGGCAGCAACCTTGTCGAGGCCGGCCAGTTCGGCCAGAACGAACTGCATGTCCTTCAATGGGGCGGCATAGCTGCTCATCGCAATTCTCCGTAATCGTCTGTCTTGAAAAAAACCGGGAACCGCAGGGCAAAGCAGGAATCAACAGCGTTTGCTTTCCCCTGCTTCCCGGCTCCCTGCCTTGAGGTCGTCTTGCTTCCGGCTTGTCCTAGAGCGCCGCCACCAGTTCCGGCACGGCCTGGAAAAGATCGGCGACCAGGCCGTAATCGGCTACCTGGAAAATCGGCGCATCGGAATCCTTGTTGATCGCCACGATCACCTTGGAATCCTTCATGCCGGCCAGATGCTGGATCGCGCCGGAAATGCCGATGGCGAAATACAGCTGCGGCGCGACGATCTTGCCGGTCTGCCCGACCTGATAGTCGTTGGGCACGAAGCCGGCATCGACCGCGGCGCGGGACGCCCCCAGGGCGGCACCGAGTTTGTCGGCCAGCGGTTCGAGCAGTGTGTGGTAGTTCTCGCCGCTGCCCATGCCGCGCCCGCCCGAGACGATGATCTTCGCCGCCGCCAGTTCCGGCCGCGCCGACTTGGTCAGTTCGCGACTGATCAGTTTCGACTGGCCGAGGTCGGGGCCGGCGGTGATGACTTCGATGGCGGCGCTGCCGCCGGAGTTGGCCGCCGCGTCAAAGCCCGTGGTGCGCACCGTGATGACCTTGGTCGCATCAGCCGACTTGACGGTCGCCAGCGCATTGCCGGCATAGATCGGACGCACGAAGCTGTCGGCGTCGACCACCGCTGTGATTTCCGAAATCTGCGCCACGTCGAGCAGCGCCGCAACACGCGGCAGGGTGTTCTTGGCGTTGCTGGTGGCCGCGGCCAGGATGTGGCTGTAGCCGCCGGCGTTGGCGACGATCAGGGCGGCGAGGTTCTCCGCGCTCTGGTCGCCGTAGTGGGCGGCGTCGGCGATTTTGACTCTGGCCACACCGGCGACCCTGGCGGCCTGCTCGGCGACCGCGGCGCATCCGCTGCCGGCGACCAGAATGTGTATCTCGCCGCCGATTTTTGCCGCGGCGGTGACGGCATTGAGGGTCGCGGCCTTGAGGGCGGCATTGTCGTGTTCTGCTATGACGAGGAGGCTCATGCGATCACCTTGGCTTCGTTCTTGAGTTTGTCGATCAACTGGGCGACGTCGGTCACCATGATGCCGGCGCTGCGCTTGGGCGGTTCGGTGACGGTGACGGTGGCAAGCCGCGGCGCCACATCGACACCCAGATCGGCCGGCTTGACGATCTCCATCGGCTTCTTCTTCGCCTTCATGATGTTGGGCAGGGTGGCGTAGCGCGGTTCGTTGAGCCGCAGGTCGGCACTGATGATGCAGGGCAGGCTGACTTCGATGGTTTCCAGACCGCCATCGACTTCGCGGGTCACGGTGGCCTTGCCGTCCGCGAGCACGACCTTGGAGGCGAAAGTGGCCTGCGACCAGCCCAGCAGCGCGGCCAGCATCTGCGCGGTCTGGTTGGCATCGTCATCGATGGCCTGCTTGCCGAGGATGATCAGTTGCGGAGCCTCCTTCTTCGCCACCGCGGCCAGCAGCTTGGCCACCGCCAGCGGCTGCATCTCGACGTCGCTTTCGATCAGGATGGAACGGTCGGCGCCAATCGCCATGGCGGTGCGCAGGGTCTCCTGACAGGCCGTGACGCCGCAGGAAACGGCGATCACTTCCGTCGCCACCCCGGCCTCCCTCAGGCGGATGGCTTCCTCCACGGCAATTTCGTCGAAGGGGTTCATCGACATTTTCACATTCGCCAGATCGACACCACTGCCGTCTGCCTTGACGCGAACCTTGACGTTGTAGTCAATCACGCGCTTGACCGGAACGAGGATTTTCAAGCGACTCTCCTTAAGTTTTTCGGATCGGGAAAGATTCATTCTAGCGGCAATTCCGCACCACCCTTCCATACGCCTTGGTATGGAGTGTGCGATACTAGCGCAAGTCCGGCAACAATTCAATACCCTACCGTATGGAAACAAAACCTGTCAAAGCCGCCCGCACCCAGTTGGATCGCGAAGCATGGATCAAGGGTGCGATAGCCATTCTCGCCGAGCACGGCGCCGAGCGCCTGCGCGTGGAAGTCCTGGCCAAGCGCCTCGGCGTGACCAAAGGCAGCTTCTACTGGCATTTCAAGGATCGCCGCGACCTGCTTGATGCCGTACTCGACTACTGGAAGCAGGGCCGCATCCGCGATATCCGCAAACAGACGCAGGCGGAACCCGGCGACGAAGTCGCCGCCCTGCTGCACACCATCGAAGTCTATGCCTCGGCACGCAACCGCAAGGGCATATCCATCGAAGCTGCGGTACGCGACTGGGCGCGGCGGGATGCGCAAGCCATCGCCGTGGTCGAAGAAGTCGACGCCGAACGCCTGGTTTGCGCCTGCCGCCTTTTCCTCGCCTGCGGGCTGACCCGGGAAGAGGCGCAAGCCCGCAGCGTCATGCTCTACGCCTATGTATTCGGCGTCAGCCTGATGCACTGCGGCGGCTTCACTGCCAGCCTGACTTCCCTCAAGGCCTGGATCGCCGAGCGCATCGCGCGCTGATTGCGGCAGGCAGGACTCTGCTGCCGCACGGCGGGGAATTACATCCGCTCGAAGATTCCGGCCGCGCCCATGCCGGTGCCGACGCACATGGTCACCATGCCGTACTTGAGGTTGCGCCGGCGCAGGGCGTGAATCACCGTGGCGGAACGTATCGCGCCGGTGGCGCCGAGCGGATGGCCGAGGGCGATGGCGCCGCCCAGCGGGTTGACCTTGGCCGGATCAAGGCCGAGATCCTGGATCACCGCCAGCGACTGAGCGGCGAAGGCCTCGTTGAGTTCGAACCAGTCGATCTGGTCCTGGGTGATGCCGGCTGCACGGCAGGCCAGAGGAATAGCCTCCTTGGGGCCGATGCCCATGATCTCGGGCGGCACGCCGCGCACCGCAAACGAGGCGAAGCGCGCCAGCGGCGTCAGGTTGAACTGCTTGAGAATCTTCTCGCTGACCAGGATCAGGGCACCCGCGCCGTCGGAGGTCTGCGAACTGTTGCCGGCGGTGACCGAGCCCTTGGCGGCGAACACGGGTTTCAGTTTGCCCAGCGCCGCCAGCGTCGAATCGGCGCGCGCACCTTCGTCACGGCTGACGCTGCGGGTCTTGACCACGATTTCGCCGGAAGCAAGATCGGGCACGCGTTCGATGACCTCGACCGACGTCGTCTCGTCGTCGAATTCACCCGCCTGCTGCGCGGCGATGGCCTTCTGGTGCGATTCCAGCGCGAACTGGTCCTGCATCTCGCGCGTCACCTTCCACTGCGTCGCCACTTTTTCCGCCGTGAGGCCCATGCCGTAGGCCATGCCGATGTTCTCGTCGGCAAACGCCCTGATGTTGATCGAAGGATGATGGCCCATCATCGGCACCATCGACATCGACTCGGCGCCGCCGGCGATCATGACATCGGCCTGGCCGACGCGGATGCGGTCGGCCGCCATCGCCACCGCGGTAATGCCGGAGGCACAGAAGCGATTGACGGTGACGCCGCCCACGGTGTTCGGCAGGCCCGCCAGCAGCACCGCGTTGCGCGCCATGTTGAGTCCGGCCTCGGCTTCCGGGAAGGAGCAGCCGACGATGGCGTCCTCGATCAGCTTCGGGTCGAGGCCCGGCACCTGGCTCATGGCGGACTGGATCACGCGCACCAGCAGGTCATCCGGGCGGACCGTGCGGAACATGCCGCGCGGCGCCTTGCCGATCGGCGTGCGGGTGGCGGCAACGATGTAGGCGTCCTGCAATTGTTTGCTCATCTGTATCTCCTCGGGTCTCAATTGCGGACCGGCTTGCCGGTCTGCATCATGCCCATGATCCGTTCCTGGGTCTTGGGATGGTTCAGCAATTCCATGAAGGCCTTGCGCTCCAGATCGAGCAGCCACTGCTCGCTGACCAGGCTGCCCTGGTCCACGTCGCCGCCGGAAACCACGGTGGCGATCATCTGTCCCAGCTTGAAATCGTGCGCCGAGATGAAGCCGCCGTCGCGCATGTTCACCAGTTGCGCCATGATGGTGGCGATGGCATAGCGCCCGGCGACCGGCACCAGCTTCTGCAGCGGCGGCCGGTAGCCGGCGTCGAACATGGCGCGCGCTTCCACCTTGGCCACGTGCAGCAACTCGTAGGGGTTGAAAACGATGACGTCGTCGGCTTTCAGATAGCCCATCTGCCGTGCCTCCAGCGCCGACTTCGAAACGGCGGCGGTGGCGGCGTTCATGAAGTAGTGCTTGAGGAATTGCAGCAGATCGTTGCCTTTCGCATCGGCCGCGGCGCGCAGCGCCGCTTCCTTCAGGCCGCCGCCGGCCGGGATCAGGCCGACGCCGACTTCGACCAGGCCGATGTAGGACTCGATCGCGGCGACGCGCCTGGCCGCGTGCAGCGTCAGTTCGCAGCCGCCGCCGAGGGCCAGGCCCGCCACTGCGGCGACCACCGGCACGCCGGCGTATTTCATGGCCTGGAAGCATTGTTGCAGCCTGACGACTTCCGGCTCGATGGCCTTGACGCCGCCCGACATGAAGAGCGGCAGCATGGCCTGCAGGTCGGCGCCGGCGGAGAAAGCGCCGCCGTCTGCGGCGTCCGCAGCCCAGATCACCAGACCCTTGTAGTTGCGCTCGGCCTCTGCAATCGCCCGGCTCAGGCCGGCAATGACCGGCGCGCCGATGGCGTGCATCTTGGTCTTGATGGAAAAAATCAGCACCTCGTCGCCCTGATGCCAGATGCGTACCGATTCGTCCTCGAACAGCGTCGTGCCGCCCTTGCTGCCGTCGGCTGCGCCCTCGCCCAGAACCGGGGCGCGGAACGGCTGGCGGCCGTAGACGGCGAGAGCGGAACGCGGCACATTGGTCTTGCGTGCCGGCGACCAGGAGCCGTCGGCGGCATGCACGCCGCTGCGTCCGTCGAACACCCAGGCCGGCAGCGGCGCCGAACACAAGGCTTTGCCGGCGTCGATGTCTTCCTTGACCCAGTTGGCGACCTGCTGCCAGCCCGCCGCCTGCCAGGTTTCGAACGGACCCAGCTTCTGGCCGAAGCCCCAGCGCATGGCGAAATCGATGTCGCGCGCATTGTCGGCAACGGCTTCCAGATGCACTGCGATGTAATGGAAGGCATCGCGGAAGATGGCCCAGAGGAACTGTGCCTGCGGGTTGCCCGAGTCGCGCAGCGCCTTCATGCGCTTGGCCGCATCCTTTTCCTTGAGGATGCGCACCACCAGATCGTCGGCCTTGCCGCCGCCGGCGACATACTGGCCGCTGGCGAAATCGAGCCGCTGCACCTCGCGGCCCACGCGCTTGTAGAAGCCGGCGCCGGTCTTCTGCCCGAGGGCGCCGGCGGCGACGAGTCTGGTGAGGATTTCCGGCGTCTTGTAGCAGGCCGCAAAGGGATCGTCACCCAGCGTGTCCTGCATGGTCTTGACCACGTGCCCGAGGGTGTCGAGACCGACCACGTCGGCGGTGCGGAAGGTGCCGGACTTGGCGCGTCCCAGCTTGGCGCCGGTCAGATCGTCCACCAGGTCGCAGGACAGGCCGAACTTCTCCGCCTCGTGTATCGTCGCCAGCATGTTGAAGACGCCGACGCGATTGGCGATGAAGTTGGGGGTGTCCTTGGCCCGCACCACGCCCTTGCCCAGCGTGGTGACGAGGAAGCCTTCGAGCTGGTCGAGGATTTCAGGCAGCGTCGTCGCCGTCGGGATCAGTTCGACCAGATGCATGTAGCGCGGCGGGTTGAAGAAATGCACGCCGCAGAATCGCGCCTTGAGTTCCGCAGCGAAGCCGTCGGACAGGGCGGTGATCGACAGGCCGGAGGTATTCGAGGCGAAGATGGCATCCGGCGCGATGAAGGGCGCAACCTTCTTGTACAGGTCGTGCTTCCAGTCCATGCGTTCGGCTATCGCCTCGATGATCAGGTCGCAGCCCTTGAGCAGTTCCAGGCCGTCGTCATAATTCGCCACCTCGATGCAGGCCGCATCGTCCTTGTTGCCCAGCGGCGCCGGGCTGAGTTTCTTGAGGCCCTCGATGGCGCGCAGCACGATGCCGTTCTTCGGCCCCTCCTTCGCCGGCAGGTCGAACAGCACCACCGGAACTTTGGCATTGACGCAGTGGGCCGCGATCTGCGCACCCATGACGCCGGCACCGAGCACGGCGACTTTCTTGACGATGAAATTGCTCATAGTGAGTACCTTTTCAAGGGATAAAACCTTTCACCACAGATGCACGGAGACACAGAGAAAACCAGAAAATGCTTTTCCGAATCGGCCCTTCTCTTTCTCTGTGTCTCTGTGTCTCTGTGGTTAAGGGTTCTTGCTTTAAAACAGTTCGGCTTCGAGGTCGAGCAGGGAACCGCAGCCTGATCGCGCCTGGCGTATCAACATGGCGGTCTCGGGCAGCAGGCGGGCAAAATAGAAACGGGCGGTAGCAAGCTTGGCCTTGTAGAAGGTGTCGCCTGAATCGAGCTTGGCCAGGGCGATCTTCGCCATACGGGCAAAGAAGTAACTGTACACCAGATGGCCCACCACGCGCAGGTAGGGAACCGCCGCGGCGCCGACCTCGTCCTGATTCTGCATGGCCTTCATGCCGATTTCCATGGTCAGTTTGGTGACCTTGTCGCCGAGGTCGGCCAGCGGCGTGATGAACTCGTTCATCGCCTCGTCGGTGCCGTTTTCCTCGATGAAGGCCTGCACCAGTGCGCCGAACTTCTTCAGCCTGGCACCGTTGTCGAGCAAGACCTTGCGCCCCAGAAGGTCCAGCGACTGGATCGTGTTGGTGCCCTCGTAAATCATGTTGATGCGGGCATCGCGAACGTATTGCTCCATGCCCCAGCCGGCGATGTAGCCGTGGCCGCCATACACCTGCATCGCTTCGGAAGTGGCGATCCAGCCGTTGTCGGTCATGAAGGCCTTGACCACCGGCGTCAGCAGCGTCACCAGGTCGGCGGCGTCCTTGCGCACGGCTTCGTCGGGATGATTCAGTTCGCGGTCGATCTGCAGCGCGATGAAGGACGAAAAGGCGCGACCGCCTTCGGCGTAGGCCTTCGCCGTCAACAGCATGCGCCGCACATCCGGATGCACGATGATCGGGTCGGCCGCCTTGTCCGGCGCCTTGATGCCCGACAGGCTGCGCATCTGCAGACGCTCCCTGGCATAGACCAGCGCGTTCTGGTACGCGACTTCCGTCTGCCCCAGGGATTGCATGCCGACGCCGAGGCGCGCGGCATTCATCATCACGAACATGGCATTGAGACCCTTGTGCGGCTGGCCGATCAGCCAACCGCTGGCGTCGTCCAGATTCATCTGGCAGGTCGGACTGCCGTGAATCCCCATCTTTTCCTCGAGGGCACCGCAGCTGATCGCGTTGCGCGCACCCAGCGTGCCATCGGCATCGGGAATGAACTTCGGCACCACGAACAATGAAATCCCCTTGGTGCCGGGAGGCGCGTCGGGCAGACGGGCGAGCACCAGATGGACGATGTTCTCCGCCATGTCATGTTCGCCGGCGGAGATGAAAATCTTGCTGCCGGTGATCGTGTACGACCCATCCGCCCGGGGCACGGCCTTGGCGCGCAGCAAGCCGAGGTCGGTGCCGCAATGCGATTCGGTGAGGCACATCGTTCCCGTCCATTGGCCCGACACCAGGGGCGGCAGGTACAGCGCCTTCAACTCCGCTGTGCCGTGTTCGCGCAGGCACTCGTAGGCACCGTGCGACAGGCCGGGATACATGTACCAGGCCTGATTCGATGCATTCAGCATCTCGGACAGGGGGTTGTACACGACCACCGGCAAACCCTGACCGCCGTATTCAGGATCGCAGGTCAGCGCCGGCCAGCCGGCATCGACAAACTGCCGGTAGGCTTCCTTGAAGCCGGTCGGCGTAGACACCTCGTGAGTGACCGGATCAAGCCGGCAGCCCTCGCGGTCGCCGACCTGGTTGAGCGGAAACAGCACCTTGGAGGTAAATTTGGCGCCCTCTTCCAGCACCTGGTTGATCAGATCGGCATCAACTTCGGCGTGCGCCGGCAAAGCCTTGAGTTCGGTGGTGACGTCGAGCAATTCATACAGAACGAATTGCATGTCACGCAAGGGGGCGAGGTACTGGCCCATGGAATCCTCCTTTGTTTTTATTGACTGGCGTCGACCGCAGCGGACGAACGACCGTTTGAAACAAGCGTTTTAATGCTAACGCAGTTCTGCCGGCACGTGTAGTCGAACGACTCTAATTCAGGAAGCCCGGGCCGCAGCCGGCCGGGTGGCGCGGCCGACAATCAGCGCAGAAAGTTCCGGCTGATCTCGCGGAACACGTCCGAGTCGGCGCGCCGCAGCCATTCAAAGGCCACCATCTCGCGGCTGACAATGGCGGCGCCGGCCTGCCGCATGCGCTCCAGGGCCAGGGCCTTGTCGGCCTGGCGGCGTGAGCCGACGGCCTCCTCCACCACGAACACCTGCCTGCCGCCGGCCAGCAGTTCGATCACCGTCTGCAGTACGCAGACATGGGTTTCCATGCCACAAACCACATACTGGCGCGGGCCGCCGCCTTGATCGAGGGCATGACAGCCCCCGGCCACGGCGGAAAAATGCAGCTTGCCGGCAATGCAGCCGGCCGGAAGTTCGGCGGCAACGGCGGGATGGGTCGGACCCAGTCCCTGCGGATACTGCTCGCAGGCCAGCAGCGGAATCTCCAGCCGGCGCGCCACGCGTATCAGCCAGACCACGTGGTCCAGCAAGGATTGCCAGCCGGCGATGGCCGGCACCAGTTTGCCCTGTACATCCACCACCAGCAGGGCCGAATCGCGTGCATCGATCAGCATGATGCCTCCCAGGCAGCAATAAATTCCTTCCAGTGCGGCAGGCCGGTCGCCGCCAGCGTGGACTTGACCAGTTCCAGTTCGCTGTCGTGCTCGCCGGCCGTCAGCAGTCCGCGCATGAGTTGGAAGCGCAGAAAGACCAGAAAGGTGTTGACCACGTCGGTTTCGCAATAATCGCGGATCTCGTCGCTGCGCCCTTCCTGCCAGGCACCCCAGACCGCCGAGCCGTCCATGCCGAGCTTGCCCGGCAGGCCCATCAGGCGCGCCAGTTGATCGAGCGGCGCACTGCCGCGCGGCTGGTACATCGCCAGCAGATCCATCAGGTCCGTATGCCGCATGTGGTAGCGGCTGATGTAGTTGTTCCACTTGAAATCGCGCGAGTCGCGGTAATCGCCTTCGCCCATGTCCCAGTAGCGCGGCGCCGTGACGCGATGCATCAGGCCGCGGTAGTGCAGCACCGGCAGGTCGAAGCCGCCGCCGTTCCAAGAGACGATCTGCGGCGTGAACTTTTCCACGCCGTCGAAAAAGCGCTGGATGATTTCGCCCTCGCCCGACTTGGGCCCGGCCAGCGACCAGACGCGAAAACCTTCCGCGCTGCGCAGTGCGCAGGAAATCACCACCACGCGCTGCAGGTGCAGCGGCAGGAAATCGCTGCCGTTCTTGGCCCGCTGGCGCTGAAAGGCGAACTCCGCCACTTCCCCGTCGGCCAGCGTCGCCGGCAGTTGATGCAGCGTGCGCAGGCCGGCGATGTCCGGAATGGTCTCGATGTCAAAGACGAGAACGGGAGTCATGGGCAGGGTTCCGGTGGCAAAAAGCGATATGTCGGTGGGTTGTCGGCACGGGCGCAGCTGGACTGCCTGAAATTGCACTACGCGGGCAGCCAATGCCGATTCTATAATCCCGCTCCATGTTAGTCGAAGAAAAAGACCAAAACAGCCGGCAGGGCATCCAGTCCATCGAGGTCGGCGTGCCGCTGCTGCGGGTGCTGGCGGATCACGGCGCGCCGATGATGCTGCGCGACCTCGCCCTGGCGGCGGGCATGCCGGCGGCCAAGGCCCACCGCTACCTGGTCAGCTTCATGCGTACCGGACTGGTGACGCAGGATCCGCTCTCGGGCCGCTACGATCTGGGACATTTCGCGCTGGATCTCGGCCTCGCCAGCCTCGCCCGGCTCGACGCGGTGCGTGTGGCGACCCCTGTGCTCGACTCGCTCGGCGAGGAAATCGGGGAAACCGTGGCCCTCGCGGTATGGGGCAATATGGGCCCCACCATCGTGCGCTGGGTCGAGTCGCGACGGCCGGTGACGGTCAATCTGCGCACCGGCGCCGTGATGCCCTTGCTGCATTCGGCCATAGGCCTGTGCTATGTGGCTTTCTTCGACTCGCCGCAGTTGCAGCAGCGGGTGGCAGAGGAACTCCTGATCAACGCCGGCAGCGAGGACGCCCGGGCACCGGTAACGCGGGCGCAACTCGATGCCCTGATTGCCACAGCGCGCGAACATGGCATGTCACGCGTCGTCGGATCCCTGATTCCCGGCATCAACGCCTTTTCGGCCCCGGTATTCAATCACGACGGCAAGATGGCGCTGGCCATCACCGGCCTGGGTCCCGCAGGCCTCATGCCACCCCACTGGAATGGCCCGATGCCGAAAGCCATCCGTGCCGCCGCCTGCCGCATATCGCGCCAGCTGGGCTGGCGCGGCGGCAAGTGACCGCCGGACTGAATTGCACCTGTCATCGCAAGCGAGCCGGCACGATAGCGATCCGCGCCGACCGGCTTTCGTCTGTTCTGCTGTATAAAGCACGCTTGCCTCCCACCACGCTGCGCCGACAACCCCACCCATGAAGCGAATTCTTGTAGTCGATGACAATGCCGTCAATCGCAAACTGGCCAGTACCCTGCTGAAGAAGCGCGGCTGGGAAATCGCAGAAGCCGACGGCGGCGCGACGGCACTGGAAATCCTGTCTGTCGATCGCTTTGACGGCGTGCTCCTCGACATCAGCATGCCGGGCATCGATGGCGAGGAAGTCTGCCGCCGCATTCGCGCCAACAGATCTCTGGCCGGACTGCGGCTGGTGGCCTACACCGCGCACGCCATGGAATCGGAACAGCAGCGCATCATGAGCGCCGGCTTCGACGCAATTCTGATCAAGCCGATCACGATGCAGTCTCTTCAGCTGGCGCTGCCGGACTAGCCAGAGGTATCCAGAACTCGAAATAGGCGCCGTGGCCCAGCTCGGATTCGAGACGCAGGGAACCTCCCATCAGCGCCACGAATTCCCGCACCAGAGCAAGGCCGAGCCCGGTGCCGCCATGTGCGCGGGTGACGAAGTTGCTCTCCTGGTGAAAGCGCTCGAACACGGCGACCTGGGCTTCTGCGGCAATGCCCGGCCCGGTATCGCGGACACCGATGACGACCCGCTCCCCGTCCCGTCCGGCCGTGATGCATATCTCGCCCTGTTGAGTGAATTTCACCGCGTTGCTGAGCAGGTTGTGGACCACCTGGCGCAGTCGCATCGGGTCACCGATCAGCGTCTGCGGCACATCGGGAGCAAACTGGTGCACCAGACGCAAGCCTTTCTGCCGGGCCGTTGCGGCATGCAGAGCGGCCAGTTCCTGCAGCAGCGGCGGCAGGGCGAAGGGAACCGCGTCGAGCCTCATGTTGCCGGACTCTATCTTGGCGATGTCGAGGACATCATTCACCAGGGCGAGCAGGTGCTGGCCGCTCTGGCAAATGGTGGCAGCGTGGTCGCGTATTTCCTCATTGGGCGCATCCTCGCGGATCAGTTCGGCAAAACCGAGGATGCCGTTGAGGGGCGTGCGCAACTCGTGCGACATGCTGGCGACGAAGTCGCTCTTCATGCGGCTGTTTTCCTCGGCCAGGTGACGCGCGTCCTCCAGACGCCGGAAAGATTTCTCGACG
>SESF01018993.1_pt1 | contig 11803 bp, 16 predicted proteins | sample 3171521 | NCBI WGS metagenome assembly SESF01 (sample SAMN10866945, study PRJNA518727) | freshwater metagenome | biome: subpolar coniferous forest; feature: holomictic lake; material: water; isolation source: holomictic Lake 227, 6 m and 8 m depth | place: Canada: near Kenora, Ontario | collected...
CGATCACCAGCATCCGGGACAAGCAACTGGATATCGAGCTGGTGGACCAAAGTGCGCCTTACAAGTTCAACGAGTACCTGTATGAGCGCTACGAGAGCCCACAGGCGCGCACCTCCAAATGGTATCGCGTCCAGTCGGCCCAAATGTCAGTCACCAGCGGGCCGATAGCCGACGTGGTGACGATCCAGGCCTCGGCCGTCGGGGCCGACAAGATTACCCAGACCGTCATGCTCTATCACGATCTCAAGCGCATTGACTTCGCACTCGACCTGGTGAAATCGCCTTCGGGCCGGACCTGCCGCATACCGAACAGCAGCGTCCTGAACAAGGAGTCGGTCTATGTGGCGCTGCCCTTTGCCGTGCCGGACTACCGATTTCATCACGAATTGCCGGGAGCGGTCGCCGAGCCGATTCGGGACCAATTCGACGGCTCGTGCACGGCTTATTATGCGGCGCGGCATTTCGCTGACGTCGCCAACGACCGTTTCGGCGTCACGGTCTCCTGCCCGGACGCGTCCCTCTTTGAATATGGCCGCCCTCGTTCGTGCCCCATTACCGGCGGGAAGGAGAACGAGTTCGAGCGGGTGATGCAGTACCCAGCCAACAGCCGGATGTATCTCTACCTGATGGACAATATGTTCGATGTGAACCTCCGCTGGGACCAGCAGGGACCGGTCCGTTTCACGTGGTCGATCCGCAGTCACGAAGGCGGCTGGCAACAGGGCAAGGCAGACCAGTTCGGCTGGGACGTCCTGAACCCGCTGATCGCGAAAGCGGTGGCGGGAAAGAAGCGCGGCTCCTTGCCCCCGGCCTCAAGTTTTGTGCACATCGACAAACCCAACATTGTCTGCAGCACGATCAAGCCCGCCGAAGCCAATGGGCTCGGCTTCATCGCCCGTTTCAACGAAACTCAGGGCACCGCCACCACGGCGATCGTCGCATTTCCCTTCATTGGCAGAATCACCGCCGCGGTGGAAACCGATCTCCTGGAGAATGATCGCCCGGTGCGGTTGCCGGTTAAGGACGGTAACCAAGTCACCCTCACCATCCCGCCGTTTGGCGTGAAGACCATCCGGTTGGCAGTTGCGCCGAAGAGCTCCTTGCCGGTCCTCTCCACATTCAAGATACATCCCCAGTCGGATATGCAAGTCGCACTCTCCTGGGTGGTCGCCCCACGCGCGGCCAAGGGCATTAGCCACTACAATGTCTATCGCAGCAGCCAGCCGGATTTACAACCTTCGCTGCTGAACCTGGTGGCGCGACCAGCCTCGCCCGCGCTTTTGGACCAACCGCAGTTGCACTATGGCGGCTGGATCAATAACCGACTGGAACCGGCAACGACCGCCTATTACCGCGTCTCGGCCGTGGACCGTTGGAACAACGAAGGCCCGTTATCCATGTCCGTGGCTGCCACCACGCTCAACTCGGACCAGAAAAACATGGTGCCGCTGCGCGTTGAGTGCCTGCGCGCCATCCTGGTCAGCCCCATCAGCCCGCAGAACTTTGTGAACCTGCTCTTCCGCACGAGCTGCGAGTCGGACGTGCGGCAGTATGAAATTCACCGCTCCACCCGGGCCGGGTTTGAGCCGGACGCCTCAACGCGCATAGGGGTCACCGAGGCGGATGCCGTGGTTAAAGCCTCGACTGTTTACGGCCATGTGCCCCTGGAACATCGTGCAGGCGACTACGACCACATGATGTTCCAGGATGACACCGTGCAGCCGGGCACGACTTACTACTACCGCGTCTGCGCGGTGGATACCGCCGGCCAGCGCGGGCCGTTCTCCCTGGAGGCGGCAGCGCGCACCAAGCCCGCCGCTGCGCCCGGGGAAAAAGTCACCGCCCAGTCGGTTTATGCCCCGGAATACGGACCGGACAATGCCATTGACGGAAACCCTGATCCGTTCGCAGCGTGGATTTCCAAGCCCTACGGCGGCGGCACCAAAGACAAGCCGCTGGATGTCTGGTGGGCCATCGAGTTCCCCGCCGGAAAAAAGGTCCGGTTGCGGGGCGTAAAGATCATCGGCGACGACCGCCCCGTCATCCCGCTCCAGCGCCACCTCAAGGTGCAAGTTCGTGAGGGTGCCGACTGGAAGACAGTCGGGGAGCTGAAAGACGCGACCGCCCGCACGGTGGCGGTTAACTTCCCGGAAGTCGTTACCGCTGAAGGGCTGCGCGTCTTCGTGCCCGCCGCTGACCTGCCCAGATCCGATCGCGCGAATGTCGACGGCATCGTGCGTATCTGCGAACTCCTGCTCATCCTCCCGGACCGCCATGAATCGGCCGTTGTCCCTTTGCCTTAGCCGTAGGCGCGCACATCCTACCCTGCGGAATGTGCAAAAGGCCAGAGGCCACGAATGGGCTTGCCTATTTGGCCGTTTAGCCACATACTAAAGGAGTTAGAGAAACAGTATATGGCAACGAAGACACAGGAACGATTGAAGTCGCAGGCCAGGGTGCTTAAGGCGCTGGCACATCCAACCCGGCTGCTGCTGGTGGAAGAGCTGGCCCGACAGACTCGGTGCGTCTGCGAGCTTAGGGATGCGGCGGGTGTGGATATTTCGACGGTGTCGAAGCACCTGTCGCTACTCCGGAACGCGGGGATCGTGAAGGATGAGAAGCGGGGACTGAAAGTATTCTATTCGCTCAAGACTCCGTGCGTGCTGAATTTCTTCAAGTGCGTGGAGTCGGTCCAAAAGTGCTCGAAATAGGAATCTGATTATGAAGCAACTGCTAATCCTGGGAATGGGCTGCGCGAAGTGCAGCAAGCTGTATGAAGTGACGGAACAGGCGGCAAAAGAGTTGGGCGTAGCCTACGAGATCAACAAGGTCACGGACCTAAAGCAGATTATGGCGTTGCAGGTAATGGTGACGCCTGCCCTGGTGGTTGACGGCACGGTGAAGGTGGCGGGGCGGGTGCCGTCGGTGGACGAGATCAAGAAGCTGCTCGCGTAAACCGGAAATGAGCGCGCAAGCCTAGGAAAGGAACAGCTATGCCAGAGTATCTCGAAATGACGGCGGACAAGTTCACCTTCCGCGTCGCCACGGATCGGCTTTACACGGCGCAAGGCGTGTGGCTTTTGCCTGAGCCGGCCAGCAAGCTCATTCGCGTTGGCCTGGCGGACTACCTTCAGCAGCACAATGGCGACGTAGCCTTTGCCAACGTGAAGCCCGTGGGCTCGAAGTTGGCGGCGGGGGAACAGTTGGCCGAGATTGAGACCATCAAGGCTATGGTGGAGCTGCATGCGCCTGTCAGCGGCACCGTCGTTGAGGTTAACGCGGCGCTCAATGCGGGCCCGGAGGTCATCAATCAGTCACCTTACGAAGCGGGGTGGCTGGCGGTGATCGAGCCGGCTGCTTGGGAAACTGAACGGCCGAAGCTGCTGGATGCCCCCGCATATTTCGCGGTGATGCAGGGGCAGGTGCAGGAGGATTTGAAGGGTCTATGAATCCTGCCAAGGAAACCGTGGTCGTCGTGCCTTGTAGCGGCATTGGGAAGCCGTTTGGGACGGTGAGCCGGGAGGCGGCATACGATTTGTGCGAAGAGCTGCGGCCAGGGATCACGCGGTTGGTGTCCCTGGCCAAGCTGGTGTTGGGCGAAGCTGGCGCTCGCGACCTCGTGGTCAGGCATCCGGCAGTGACAATTGACGGGTGCAAGCAGATGTGCGCCGCCAAGATGGTCAGACAAAGCGGCGGCACGGTGGCCCGGGAAGTGGCCGTACTGGACGTATACCGCCGTCACAAGGATCTCAAGCCGGAAGGCATCGCTGAATTGAACGAGGCTGGCCGCAAGCTGGCACGTGTGCTGGCTGAAGAAGTCGCTGAGAGCCTCGACGGCACGGGCCAACCGGTGGAAGGAGTGGGCCATGCCTGAATTACTCGAACCGAAAGTCGGCATCGTTGCGTGCAGCGGCGAGGAGCTGGCGGAGGGCACGGTGGCGCGGTTGGCGGCCCTGAAGGTCCTGAATGAGTTGCGCCCGAGGGATACGGTCACCATCTGCCTGCCGCTTTTCCTGGCTGGGGGCGCAGGAGATCGCGCGTTCGCCAGGCTACATCCGACGATTACGGTGGACGGCTGCGAGCTGCGGTGCGCGGCGCACGGCACCGAGAAGTATTCCAGCAAGCCAGCCGCCAGCCTGGTGGTCAACGAACTGGTGGCGGAATGCGGCCTGGAGCGGCCGGAAGGGCGCCGACGGTTGAATGCCGCAGGGCAAAAGGCGGTGGAGGTTACCGCCGAACGGCTGGCGGTGCTGGTGGATCAAGCGTTGGGCAAGGGCGCTGGGACGCCAGCCGCCGGCGACGCTGCGGCGCATAAGCCCGATGCCGAGCAGCGCGAAGTTGCCTGCTCGTGCGGATCGGGCGTCCCCGTTACGAAGGTTTCGATTGATGGCCAGATGGTGGAGTTGGTGGCACTGCCGCTGATCTTTCGACAGTTCCGCGAGACGAGGCGCGGGCAGGACGAGGAAGAGGCGCGCGAACTGTTTGAGACCGTTAAAATTTACAATGCGGTGCCGCCGGAAGCCGAGGGGAGCTACCGCGAGGCGGTCCTGCGCGAGTTTGCCGTCTTCTGCGAAAAGGAGAAGCAAGCATGAGCCGCACTGCCACCTACAACACTACCGTCCGTTGGGAAGGCGCGCACTGGGGCCACCTGGTGATGGGCAACGGTCCTGAAATGAAGTTCTCGGCCCCACCGGACGCACACGGACACGCCGGGGTGTTCACGCCCGAGGATGCATTTGTGGCGGCAGCGAACACCTGCGTGATGATGATGTTCGTCTGGGCGGTGGAACGCTTCAAACTCAAGCTGCTCTCTTACGAGTGCCGGGCCGAGGGGACCAAGCTCATTGAGCTCGACCGCACGGAGATCTTCACGCGACTGCTTTTCCGGCCGGTGATCCGCATTGCGGCGGCGGGCGAGCCGCGGGCGACGATTGAAGCCCGGACGCAGCGGGCGCTCCAGGCGGCGCAGAAATACAGCCTCGTGGCCAATTCGGTGAAGTCGGAAATCGTCGTGGAGCCGGAAATCATTATTGAGGAATGAAAGCAACCACGTGGGCATCTGAGCCGGGCAACCGGGAGGCAGGCAGCAGCTAGTGATGCGCGGCCTATGGACGAGATCATGACTTTTCCCAGAAAGTGTGAGTTCGACAAGGCGCAGAGTTGCCTGGATCGTTTGGGGCTTCCCTACGAGACCGTCTCGCCCGTCCCTGGTTACGGAAGAGTGGGCGTGCAGAGTCTGGTGATGAGCCAGGAAGCGCGAGGGAGGATGTTTCACGAGATCGGCACGGAGGTGGTTTCTGCCGGGTGGGTGGACTATCGGCTCGCAAGGGTGGGTGTGCCGGCCACCCCGCGTCGTCGTTTGAGGAGGATATCCTGGGCACGTGTGCGATCGTGGTGATGGCTCCTTGTGCGGCTGATTTGTCGAAGATTCGTCTGATTGCGCACATTTCCGGGGATCTCACTGGGGTGTTGCCGTACCTGAATACGGAAATGGCGGGGGCGACCTATTGCCGTGATGCGGAGACGCTGACCTACATGGATGGGTACCGTCTGGTTTCGCTTTATCCACGGCGACTGACCGTGGCGAAGGCCGATGAACTGGTGGATGCGTGGCGGACACTGGAGGATATTCGGTGCCTGGTGAACGAGACCTGGCGGCGGCGCGGCTCCATCAGCCCCTCCTGGGAGATGCGCCGAAAGCCGCCGGCCCTGGAAATTTACAAGCGGCTGCCGGGGACCAATTGCCGGGCTTGCGGGGAAAAGACGTGCATGGCGTTTGCGTTGGGGCTATGGAACGGAGCGGTTGACCCGTCGCGGTGTGCTCCAGTGTTTTCAGGGGAGCACGGGCATCTGAAAGGGCCGCTCCTGCAAATATGCTCCAGCCTCGGTCTGGCCATGGAGTCGGGAGCATTGGAGGACGCATGACGCGAGCGCTGATCCGGCCGGACAAATGCGGCGCCTGCCAGCCTTGCGAGGTGGAAAGGCGCTGCACGATGAAAGCAGTCTTCCGCGAGGACCCGAAAGAGCAGCCGTGGATTGATTTTTACCGGTGCTCCGGTTGTCTGAAGTGCAAGACGTTTTGCCCGAATGATGCCATCGAGGCAATCAGTCATCCCTGTGACGGCCGGGCACGAGTGGGGTGGTGAGTGACGTTGATGGCTAACCTAACCTTGAGATCGGAATAAATATGACAAACAAGACTGTGGGATTCATTGGCGGCGGGCGGATCGTCCGCATCTTTTTGGAGGGTTGGAAACGCGCGAATGCACTGCCGGCCAAGATCGTCGTGAGCGACTGCAACGCGGAGTCGCTGGCGAAGTTGAAGGCACGTTTCCCGATGGTGGAAGCGGCGGCGGGGAACAGCGCGGCGGGGGCCTCTCAAGACATTGTCTTCCTGGCCGTGCATCCGCCCGTGATGGCGGAGGTGGCGGCAGGGATCAAGGGCAGTGTGAAGCCGGGTGCGCTGGTGGTGTCGCTGGCGCCGAAATTCACGTTTGCGAAGCTGAGGGATTTGCTGGGCGGATTTGCGCGGCTGGCGCGCGTGATCCCGAACGCGCCGTCGGTGGTGAACTTTGGGTTCAATCCCGTGGCGTTTGGGCCGGGGCTGTCGGCGGCCGACAAAGCGGAGCTTACCGGTCTGCTGTCGCCGCTGGGGGAGTGTCCCGAGGTGAAGGAGGAGAAGCTCGAGGCTTACGCGGTGCTGACCGCGATGGCCCCGACCTTCTTCTGGTTCCAACTGCAGACGTTGCGGGAAGTGGTGGCGGGGTTTGGGCTGAGCGAAGAGGAGATCAAGCGCGCGCTTAAACGCATGGTCTGCGGGGCGGCGCGGACGCTGCTCGAATCCGGGTTCGGCCCTGCGGAAGTAATGGACCTTATTCCCGTGAAACCGCTCGCCGAAATGGAGCCGCTGGTCGCCGAAATGTATCGGACGCGCCTGCCGGCCATTCACCAAAAACTCAAACCGTGAGACGTGGAACCTGAAACAAGCCCGAGACTATGAAAACACCTGTGAAGTTACTGATCTTGGCCGCGCTCGCCGTGGCCGTGGTTGGGGCTGTGACCCTTAAGAAAAGCAAAGCCCGCACTGAATCCAACCCCGCTTCGGCAGGGCCGGCCGCCACAGCCAAGCTTCCCAAGCTCCTCGACCTTGGGGCGGGGAAATGTATTCCCTGCAAAATGATGGCGCCCATTCTCGAAGAGTTGAAGCAGGAGTATGCGGGCCGCATGGAAGTAGTGTTTATAGACGTATGGGAGAAGCCCGAGGCCGCCAAACCGTACGGCATTGAGACGATTCCCACGCAAATCTTCTTCGACGCAGAGGGCAAGGAGCTGTTCCGGCACGTCGGCTTTTTCGCCAAGGACGACATTCTGGCGAAATGGAAGGAACTCGCAGTCAACCTCGGCGGCAAATGATGCCGCAGGCGCGAAACGTGGAAACCATCCGCTTAGACCCCGGCTTCTTATTTCAACAACACAAACCAAAACCAAACTCGAAAGGATTCGCATGAAACGAAACATAGTGCGTCGTCACTTCCTGACCGTGGCGGGGGCCGCCGCTTTGGGCAGCATCATGGCGCGAGGCGCCGAAAGCACGACCCCGAGCAACGCCACCAGCAAAGCCCCGGGCCCGTGCTGCGCCGGGGCGCCCAAGCTGGTCTTGCCGTGTTCAGGCTCCTCCGATGTCGGCGGGCTGGCCGATCAAGCGGGCCGGAAGATGACCAGTGACGGCACCGGCAGGATGTATTGCCTGGCCGGCATCGGGGGCCGGATTCCTAGCTTCGTCGAATCCACCCGGGCGGCCACGAAGGTGCTGGTCATTGACGGCTGCCCGGAGGAATGCGCGCGCAAGACGCTGGAGCAAGCCGGGCTGAAACACTTCGTGCATCTGAAGCTGGCCGAAATGGGCTTTGCGAAAGGAACGACGCGCGTCACCCCCACCCTCATTCAGCAAGTGGCAGACAAAGGAGCGAAACTGTTGGCGGATTAAGAACCTGCCGATGGAATCCCTTTTCACCAGCCTCAGCCATGCGGTGGAAGCCAAGGCTACCACCCGCGCAGCGACGGAGAGCGGCATAAAAGCCGCTCTGCCACGTCAGGTGGACCTGGGAGCGGACAAGTGCATTCCCTGCAAGGCGATGGCGCCGATTCTCGAGGAGCTGAAGCAGGCTTACGCCGGGCGGATGGAGGTGGAGTTCATTGACGTGCGAAAGAACTCGGATGCGCTGAAAGCGTATATGGTGGCGGTCATTCCGACGCAGATTTTCTATGACGCCAGCGGCAAGGATTTGGACCGGCATACCGGTTTCTTCGCGAAGGAAGACATTCCAGGCAAGTGGAAGGAACGGGGCGTGGAGCTGGCGGCGGCGGAGAAGAAGTAACGACAAACAATCAAATTGATCCTGAATATGAAGACCTCACTGACAAACATTCTGACAACGAGCGTTGCCCTGTGGGCAGCAGCGGCGTGGGCGGCGGAATCGGCGAAGCTGCCCAGGCTGGTGGATCTGGGAGCAGATAAGTGCATTCCGTGCAAAGCGATGGCCCCGATTCTCAAGGAACTCAAAACGAAGTACGCGGGCCGGATGGACGTCGAGTTCATTGACGTCTGGAAGAACCCGGACGCGGGCAAGGCGTACAAGATCAAGCTCATCCCGACGCAAATCTTCTTCGACGCGTCCGGGAAGGAGCGGTTCCGGCACGAGGGGTTCTTCGGGAAGGAGGACATCCTAGCGAAGTGGAAGGAACTCGGGGTCGATCTCAATGGCAAGGCGTCTGGCGGTATCGTGCGGGAGACACCGGTCGCGGCGGACACCCGCCCGCGCGAGTCGGTGTGCTTCATGTGCGATGGAGATGTTAGCGCCAAGACCAAGACGGTGGTGAAGGGGCAGAGCGAGCAGCGGGTGTTGTGCGGGCCGCACTGCTACTTCATTTACCTGTCCAGCATCGTGGGGGCGGACGCGAAAGCGCAAGAGGGGAAGGTGAGCGTGACGGATTGGGCCAGCGGCAACGCGGTTGCTGCGACCACGGCCAGCTACCTCTACGGCATGGACGCGAAGAGCCGGGCGACGGTGAAGGCGTTTGCCGATAAAGACGCCGCAGTGAAGGAGCAGCAAAGCAATCCGGGCAATCTGATCACTTGGGAGGTGCTGCGGTCCAAGGAACTGGCGACGCGCTGCGCGTTCTGCGACCGGGCGGTATATCCCGAGGATGCGTGCGTTGTGAAGTTCGGCACGACACACGGTTACGGCTGCTGCACGCATTGCTCGATGGGGGTGGCGGCGCGGCTCAAGCAGGACATCGAAGTCGAGGCCAAGGATGGGTTGACGGGCGAGCTGATTCGCGTCAAAACCCTCAATGGGCAGATTGCGTCGCTCGAACCGGCGACCGCGATTGCGTGGTTTGGCCAGACGAAGGGTGCGGATGGGAAGTGGGCGTCGGCTGGCTGCTTCAAGCAGGCATTTTTCGTGAACGAAGCCAATTTGCAGAAATGGCTGGAGGCGCGTCCGGCAATGACGGGACGGCAAATCACGATTACGCAGGCGCTGGCGGACAAGATGAAGCTTTCGCCGGAGCAAATCGCCAAGGCGTGCAAGCTGGGGGAGTGTAAGTGAGGCGTGATACGTGAAACGTGAAACGTGAAGGGTGAAGTATGAAGCGACGAAAAGAAATCATCGTGATTGGCGTGGTGGCGGTGGCGGCGGCGGTATTTGCAATGAAGCGCGGGGGACGACCGGAGTGCGGGAGCGGGAGTGGCGGAGCGTGCTGTCCGCTGATCTCCAGTTCGAATCTGTGGCCCACCAACCTCTGGGTGTCGGTTGCAGCTACGAACGGCAAGCCAGAGGTCACGGCCAGCGAAACCATCACCAATCGGCAGCGATAGTTATGGAACAACTCTTTACCAACCTGAGTCACGCCGTGGAAGGCGCTCCCGGGATCGCCTTGGGCGCGTCGTTCATCTGGGGTATCCTGAGCATCATTCTCAGCCCGTGCCACCTGGCAAGCATCCCGCTGATTGTGGGGTTCATCAGCGGCCAGGGGCGGGTGAGCACGGCGCGGGCGAGTGGCATCGCCACGCTGTTTGCGGTGGGCATCCTGGTAACGATCGGCGCAATCGGCGCGATCACGGCGGCGGCGGGGCGGATGATGGGCGACGTGGGCCGCTGGGGGAATTATTTCGTGGCAGCGATCTTCTTTGTGGTGGGGCTGCATCTGCTGGGAGTGATACCTATGCCGTGGTCGGGGCCGGGCCAGGTGAACATGAAGCGCAAGGGACTGCTGGCGGCCTTCTTGCTGGGCCTCATCTTCGGCATCGCGCTGGGTCCCTGCACGTTTGCCTACATGGCTCCGATGCTGGGCGTCACCTTCAAGCTGGCGGCAACCAACTTCCTTTACGGCGCGGCGCTGCTGCTGGCTTACGGCGTCGGACATTGCTCGGTGATTGTCGCGGCTGGCACGTCCACGGAACTCGTGCAGCGATTCCTAAACTGGAACGAGCAATCCAAAGGGGTGACGGTGGTGAAATACGTCTGCGGCGTGCTGGTGATACTCGGCGGGGTGTGGCTGATTTACTCGGCGCCGTGAATTAAGCGACTATGAAACGCATTCCCCTCCGCAAACTCCTGCCGTGGCTGGTTGTCGCCGTAGTCGTGGCCTTCGCCGTCTATCGCCTCAAGTTCAGTCCGATGCCAGTGACGGTCCACACCATCGCAACGGGAGAGGTGCATGGCGAAGTCATGGGCACGGGCACGCTGGAAGCCCGCGTCAAGACCACCATCAGCCCGCGCATTCAGGAGCGGCTCGCCGAGGTGCTGGTGGACCAGAACGACGTGGTGAAAACCGGGCAATTGCTGGCGCGGTTGGATGACGGCGAATTGAAGATGCAGGTCGAAGTCGCGGAAGCGACGCGGGTGGCGGCGCGGGCCAGCCTGGAGAGGGTCAAGACCGATGAGGCCCGCGCGGTGGCGGTGGCGAAGCAGGCGCGACTTGACCACCAGCGGGTGTCGGATTTGGTGGCGACCAAGATCGCCTCGCAACAGGACTTCGACAAAGCCATCGAGACCCTGCAAGTGGCCGCCGCCGACGTGAAGCGGTCGCAAGCGGCGATTGGGGAGGCCGAAAGCCAGGTCGTGACGGCGGAGAAGAACCTCGCTTACCAGAAGGAACGCCTCACCTACACCCAGATTCTCAGTCCTTACGACGGGCTGGTGGTGCGGCGCGACCGCGACCCCGGCGGCGTGGTTGTCCCGGGTGGCTCTCTGCTGCAGCTTATTTCGACCAACGAAGTCTGGGTCTCAGCATGGGTGGATGAAACCGCGATGAGCGACCTGGTCACGGGCCAGCCCGCACGGGTTGTCTTTCGCTCCGAACCGGAGATGAACTATCCGGGCGGGGTTGCGCGGCTGGGCCGCGAGACTGACCGCGAAACGCGCGAGTTTCTGGTGGATGTGCGGGTGAAGGAGCTGCCGAGAAACTGGACGGTGGGCCAGCGGGCTGAAGTGTTCATCGAAACCGGCCGCAAGTCTGGGGCGTTGGTGATTCCACAAGGGTTCGTCCAGTGGCACGGGGGCAAGCCGGGCGTCTTCGTCAACGAGCACGGCAGGGCCAAGTGGCGCGCGGTCACGCTTGGGTTGCGCGGTCGGGAAACAGTCGAAATTGCGCAAGGCGCGTCAGCGGGGGAGCAAGTCGTGAGGCAGAACGAGCCCAAGCAGGACCTGAGCGACGGCCAGCGCATCAGCGCGACGGAAGCCGGCGGGGCAAAGTAAATTCCGCATCCCAGGGATGAACCTCGCCACCAAAGACATTC
>SESF01020782.1_pt1 | contig 11783 bp, 9 predicted proteins | sample 3171521 | NCBI WGS metagenome assembly SESF01 (sample SAMN10866945, study PRJNA518727) | freshwater metagenome | biome: subpolar coniferous forest; feature: holomictic lake; material: water; isolation source: holomictic Lake 227, 6 m and 8 m depth | place: Canada: near Kenora, Ontario | collected...
TTTTTTATCCGGCGACATAAATTGAAGCCAGACCATCATGATCACAGCAATAATTGCCAGGCCGGTTATTGAATTTCTATCCATTTACCACTCACGTTATATTTTACCAGAAAACTTGTTTTTGTTTACGGATACAGGAGGAACCGGGTCAAATCCCCCCTTTGAAAAGGGATTACACCGGAGAATGCGCCAAACCGTCAACCAGGAAGCATAAAAAAATTGATGCTGCTGAAAGGCTTCAAGCGCATAACTGGAACAGGTGGGAAAATATTTGCAGGAAGGGCCAAGCAATGGCGAAAGAAACGCACGGTAAAATTTTATCAGCACTATCGGTACCTGATTGACAAACTTCAAGCTACTCATGCTCTTCATAACCCTTTATCCAGTAAAAAAACTCGATACCTCATGTTTGAGCCTGCCAGTCAAGGTTCAGGAAAGTATCATGCCAGCCATTAACCGCCTGATCTCTTCCCTGAATGCGTCAAGATTCGGAAAAGTCTTTCGCCTGCCCATATACAGAAAAGCGATGCAAAGCATTTCACGGGAACTCCCTTCATGCTCGCTCTCTGCTCTCCTTTGCAGGAAAGGTCTTTCAAGCCGGTAAGCTTCCCTCATCATTCTCTTGACCCTGTTGCGCTTAACAGCAGAAGGGACTGTTTTTTTACTTACCGCAAACAAAATAGCCGGAACTCCCTGAAAAGAGGTGTTTTCCTGCTTAAGGGAGGCATACACAATTCTTAAAAAATCACCCTTCATACTTTTTCCACTCCTGAAAAGGAGTGAAATCGGCAACTTTTTCCTCAAGATCTCATGCTTGCCGAGAGAATGCAAGTGCAACGCGCTCAAAACGCAAACCGTGCACTGCTTATTGATCGTGCCACTCTCAAAGCAAGCTTATTGACCTGCCGTACCCATTGCGCTGCTTACTGAAAGCGAGTGACGCCCTTTGGCTCTTCTTGCTGACAGCACTTTGCGGCCATTCTTGGTCGACATTCTCTCTCGGAATCCGTGCTTGTTTCTTCTTTTTCTGTTCCGTGGCTGATAGGTTCTTTTCATCGCTTAAAGCTCCACACTTGTTTTATGTACAATTCAAAATCACAGGACTCATAATTTAACACAATGAACAATCATTAACAAATGGTTCCACACTCTGACCGCTCTTCAAACAACAAACAGCAAGCTTTTGATGCAAAAGACAGCACCACCGCATGAGTAAAAACAAAATCCCGTCACCAGGTTATCAACAATGTGGATAACTTGTGCACAAAAAAAACAAAGCCCCGGAAACCCCAAAGAAGACGGCAACCTAAAAGAATCAACACATGTTGACTACCTCGACAGTGCCTGACATTAAGATTAACAAAAAAAACAGGTTAGCCTGTTGAAAACTCCCTTCCAACCAATCCTCCCATACGACGGATTTTTCATAAAGGAAATTGTTTTTTGTCCACATAAAAAACTAACTTATGCACAGCGAATGTTGACAGGGTTGACAACATCAACCCTTACCCCTCAAATCTCCATGTTTTATGCTTGAAGTTACGTCAAAAACATTTCCGGAAAACCCGCAAATAAAACCCCAAAAAAGCCTCTCCATGGAGCAGCAAGTATGGGAGTCATGCCTGAATGCCATCAGGGAAAAAATCAATCCCCTGGCGTTCAAGACCTGGTTTTTTCCAATCAAACCACTCAGTTTTTCCGGGAGTGAACTGACCATTGAAGTTCCGAGCCAGTTTTTTTATGAGTGGATAGAAGAAAATTATTCCTCGTTTTTAAAACTTGCCCTTAAGGATGTGATCGGTCCTGAAGCAAAACTGATGTATTCGATCGTGATGGATAAATCACAAGGGCAACCCGTCACCATAGAATTGCCGCACCAGAATGCGATGAACGTCGATTTCATCGCAGCCAGTCGCACGACAGAGATACGAGCAAAAAACAGCGCTGAGTTTGAAAAAAATCTTGCACGCTTTGAAACACATTTAAACTCCAAATACACCTTTGATACCCTTATCCGGGGAGATTGCAACTCTCTGGCATTTGCCGCATCCAAATCGGTTGCGCAAAGCCCCGGACAAAATGCATTCAATCCTCTGGTTATCTACGGTGGCGTAGGGCTTGGGAAAACACACATGATGCAGGCGGTAGGGAACAGCGTCCGTGAGAACAGGCTGTCGGAAAGAGTACTCTATGTTTCGAGCGAAAAATTTGCCATCGACTTCGTCAATGCCATCCAGAATGGAAAAATACAGGAATTTTCCTCATTTTACCGCTCGATCGATGTACTGATTATCGACGATATTCAGTTCTTTTCAGGCAAGGAAAAAACACAGGAGGAGATTTTTCATATCTTCAACACACTCCATCAGTCAAACAAACAGATTATCCTCTCTGCAGACCGACCGATAAAAGATATCAAGGGCATTGAAGATCGTTTGATATCACGCTTTAACTGGGGACTTTCAGCAGATATCCAACCCCCTGATTATGAAACACGAAAGGCCATTATCCTCAGCAAACTCCATCAAAGTGGTGTAAATCTTGATGAAGCGGTCATTGAATTCATAGCAACCAATGTTACCGAGAATGTAAGAGAGCTCGAGGGGTGTATTGTCAAACTCCTTGCAGCCCAATCTCTTGACAACCGGGAAATTGATCTTCAGTTTACAAAATCAACACTGAAGGATATTATTCGGCACACAACGAAACGACTGACTCTTGACACCATCGAAAAGGCTGTATGCTCATACCTCTCCATCACACCAAATGATCTGAAAGGGAAATCAAAGAAAAAGGAGATCGCCGTAGGTCGCCAGGTTGCTATGTATCTCTCAAAAATTCTGACAGACTCGTCACTGAAAACCATTGGTCTGCATTTTGGAGGAAGAGACCACTCCACTGTTATTCACGCCGTTAACACTATCACCAAAAAAGTTGACACGGTAACGGATGAAAGAAAAAAAATTGAAGAGATCAAAAAAAGGATTGAGATTCTCTCGATGTAAATGCCTGTGTGTACAACGTGTTGACCGATTGTGTTTTCAGTGTTGATAAGCAGTTTCTTGTCAACATAAAAAGGGTGTCGCGGAATCCATCAACAAACCCCAAACAAAACCATTGAGCGACAACACACAGGTTATCAACATTTTGACTGATAGTAAAGCACCTGCCAAGTGATTTTTTAAAAACAAGTTATAAAATAAAAAAAACAGGTTATCCAGATATCCACACAGTCAACAACAACAACAATTTTTTATAAATATTAAATAGTTAAAGTTGAAGTCGATGAAATTAAACTCTTCAATTCGTCAATTACAGGATGCCATTGGCAAGGTCGCACAGGCTATTCCTGCAAAAGCCATTGATGCACGCTTTGAAAATGTGCACTTATCCATTGAGTCTGGTAGCCTGACTCTCTTTGCTACGGACGGAGAACTCTCTATCACGGTGAAAAGTGAGGTTGAAACATCCGATTCCGGTAATATTGGTATCAAGGCGAGGACTTTGCAGGATTTTCTTCGGAGCATGTATGATACTGCGGTTACTTTTGTGATTGAGCGTCAGGAAATAAGTGATCACGGCACCGTTTACATCACAACAGATAAAGGGAAGTATAAAATACCTTGTCAATTTGAGAGCAAGCATGAAAAACACGAAAAGAGCTACGACATCTCTCTTGAGCTGGCAACAACAGAACTGCTTGACCTGATACAAAAAACCATTTTTGCATGCAGTATTGATGGTATGAGACCTGCAATGATGGGGGTTTTGTTTGAACTTGAGGGAAGTGTTATTACAGCAGTATCGACTGATGGCCATCGGTTGGTACGCTGCCGAAAAAGTTCATCATCTGATATTGCGGAAAAACAGAAAATTGTCATACCATCAAGGGTGCTCTCTATTTTACAAAAGCTTGCCCAGCATGAGTCCATTACCATGCAGATTGATTCAGATCGCCGATTTGTTCGTTTTGTTATTGGTAACGTTGTGCTTGATGCATCACTCATTGTTGAGCCCTATCCCAATTATGACGCAGTCATCCCTGTCGAGCATGATAAACATCTGATCATTGACCGGGCATTGATTTATGATTCGGTACGACGTGTCGGTCGTTTTTCAAGTATTGGTGATGTCAAGTTGGTCATTGAAGGTGAGCTGCTGAAGGTGATGGCTGAAAATACCAATGAAGGGGAGGCGGCACAGGAAGAATTACCATGCATTTATCAAGGCGATGAGATCACAATAGGCTTTAACTCAAAATTTATTGAGGCTGCTCTTGCGCATCTTGATGACAATGAAATCCGTATTGAGCTGAAAAGTCCAACGACGGCTGTTATTTTCAAGCCGCACAAGGTAGAGGAAGATGATAAATTGATAGTGCTGGTCATGCCGGTAAGAATCAATAATTGAATTGCCGGGGATAATTATTGAATGTACGGTGTATACAATACCAGAACTTCCGGAGTCACCGGATTTTAACCTTTGAACCAGGTGAGGGTATTACACTCATCCATGGTCCGAACGGTTCAGGAAAAACCTCCATTCTTGAAGGTATTCATTATTGTGCGCTGACAAAAAGCCATGTCAGCGCAACTGATGGTGAGTGTCTTCATTTTACATCCGATTATTTTGTGCTCAATGGTAGTTTTTTCAGTGAAAATGAGGTCTCGACGACTGTTAAAATAGTGTATAAAAAAGAAAAGGAAAAGCAGGTTATTGTCGATAACTGTGAGGTGAAACCCTTCTCACGTCACATCGGACGCATTCCCTGTGTTACCTTTTCTCCATCTGAAATGGTGATTGTTAACGGAGTACCGGCAGAACGACGGCGATTTATTGATACGCTTATCAGCCAGACAGAGAGAAAATATCTCGATGATTTGCTGGACTACAGAAGGGTTTTGCATCAAAGAAACGCTCTGCTTGCACAGTTATTTTCCGGTCATAACATTCATAAGGATATGCTTTTGCTTTGGACTGAAAATATTGCAAGGCTTGCCGCATCCATTGTTTCTGCTCGCATACAGTTTTTGGCCTCTTTTTTTGACCAGTTTTGTGCACTGTATCAACAATTATCTGTCGATGAAATTCCCTCCGTGATCTACAAATGTTCATTGGGAAATATCAGTAACGATACTTCACCTGAAGCACTCTATGCACGTTTTCTTGCACGGTACGAAGAGACTGGCAAACAGGAAGTTTTACGGGGACAGACCATGACGGGTCCTCATCGTGATGATTTGCTTTTTTTGCTTCATGATAAAGAGATCAAAAAATATGCATCACGGGGTCAATTACGCACCTTTCTTATCGCTCTGAAGCTTGCACAGTACCGTTTTTATCAGGAAACCCTTGGCGAAAAACCGCTTTTTCTGCTTGATGATATTTTCAGCGAGTTGGATGTGACACGTACAGCCGATATTTTTGGTATACTTGAGACCTGCGGACAAACAATAATTACCTCTGCAGAAAAAAAGGGAGAACGTAAGGCAACGATTATCTCCATGGAATCGCTGAAGCACATCAAGGAGAAATAAGTGTGTCACGAACAAAAAATCCAAAAAAAATATCGGCTGTAGTTGGTGATATGTTTCAGGTATTGGGGATTACAGAAGCGTATAACCAGCACCAGACACTCCAGATATGGCATAGCGTTGTAGGAGAGGCAATTTCTTCGGCAACCTCCATTGAACGCTTCTCTAATGGGGAGTTGTTTATACGGGTTAAAAATCCTGCATGGAGAATGGAACTTAATTTTCGCAAGCAGGATATTCTCTGCAAACTTAATGCAGCCCTCACAGGGACAATGGTCAACGATATTATTTTCAGGTAAAAGAAGCGTCATGGGCCAGGACGCTTCTTTTACCATTTGAAGGGCTTCAGGGGCTTTAGAGTGAGCAACTGAGCTGGTACATTTCAATCATTTTTTCTGCATAAGCTTTGCCAAAAGCGATACATTTTTCAAATTCCGGCTCATGGGGCTTGAATTTAACCATGAGGTTCTGATCAAAGACCTTCAGTTTGAGCATGGTAAAATTACTCTCTATCATACGCACCGCTTCACCACTCCAGCCATACGAGCCAAATGCCGCAATCAGTTTTCCTTTGTCGCGTATGGGATTGATGGTTGCAAAAATCTGGTAAATTTGTGGTAGTATATTCTGGTTGATGGTTGGTGACCCTACAATGATGCCAGAACAGTGAGCGATTTTTTCTTCGAGTTTTGACGCATGGACAGATTCAATATCACAGATATCGATCTTGAAATCACATGACTGGCGAAGCCCTTCTGCGATCTTTTCGGCCATCAATGTTGTGTTTTCATAGGCCGAGACGTATGCGATCAGGATATTCTTTTCCTGGGGAAGGGCAATGGCCGTTGTTGCAAACTTCTGTGACAGATCGACATATTTTTTCCAGTTTGATCTCAGGATAGGACCATGTCCAGGGCAAATAACCTTGATGTCGAGCGGCTTGATTTTTTCAATCGCCTGCAGCATGTATTTGCTGAATGGCTTCAGAATGGTGTCAAAGTAATAGGTAAAAGAGTCGTCAAAATCACCTACGACATCATCATACATACCCGCATTGCAGAAATGTGATCCAAATGAGTCACAGGTGAACAGGATGCGATCTTCTTCAAGCCAGGTGTAGATGGTGTCGGGCCAGTGAAGGTTGGGTGCATTGATGAAATGGAGGGTTTTGTTGCCCAGACTGAGCGTGTCACCGGTTTTGACAACAAGTGACTTGAAGTCGTGACCGGTCTGATCACGAAGAAATTTGATGGCATTGCCGCTGCCAACGATTGTGGCATTTGGTGCAACGGCCAGCAGGTTTTTTGCATTGCCGGAGTGGTCGGGTTCCGTATGATCAAGCACGATGTACTCAATCTCGGATGGGTCAGTTACCTGTTTGATTTTTTCGAGATATGAAGGCCAGAACTTCTCTTTTGTTGTCTCTACAATCGTCTTCTTTTCGGCATTAATGAAATAGGAATTATAGGTTGTTCCATATTTGGTTTCCATGACAATGTCGAAGGTGATAAGACCGGGATCAAGAACACCAATCCAACTGACATCATCTGTTATGGGTAGTACTTTATTATCAATCATGCTGATTATATCGAATTAATTAAAAAGGAGCAGGATGCTGTTGACTGGTCATGCCACAATTTTTCATGCATGCCCATAACCATCAATATAAGCATTACAAAGGGAGGTCAAATGAAAATCAAAAAAGTTCTCATCCCTGATGATTGGTTTCGGTATGCCGGATCTCTTTTTGAAGCGTAATGCCTTCTGCAGAAAAGGCAAAAAGTGTATCATCCGAAAAAATCATGCTGTAGTCCTGGGGCTTAAAAAAGGGCAAAAATTTCTGGCAGTGCTCATCAAGACGTTTCAGATAAAATTGTGTATTCTCATCTGGCCGCTCTTTTTGCCATTCTGAAGCAAGTTTACCCTTGTCATAAGAAGCGGAGCCTGCACCACTCCCTGATACATAAAAGGTGATTCTATCCCCTTTGGTTATGCTCATGCCGCTCTTCAGAACAATTTCATAGGTGATTGATTTTGATCGTTTTCCTGTCTTCACATCATCAAGATACTGTTCAAGGGAGTTTTTAAGGGACTCGGTTCTTGAAAAGTCAGCAATATCCAGCTCATGATTTAAAATTCTGTTTCTGTATTCAGTAAACAGATTGTGCAGTCCCATGATATCCTCAGTCAACAGTGTTTCAAAACCCTTGCGGACAAAATCCCTGCCAAATTTTTCACTGCTTCTGCTGGTTAATGAAGAGCCTTTAAGGATCATGAGATGATCATATCCGAGAAGTGCGTAGTTTTTCTTCATGTAGGATATCATTTTTTTGTATCGCCCATCATAACCGATATTGATACCCTGTGGCATAAGCAACGACACGTCACTGACCAGCTCCCGTTCGGCCGCCTCGGTTGTTACCTCCGGTGGAGGTATAAAAAGAATACCATCAGTATCAACCTCAATAATTTTGCATCCTCTTGCCTCAAACTCAACAATCATTTTTTTTGCAAGAGCCTGCCCTGTTGACGTTACTTTATCGGCTTCAGTGAAATCATTGAAAATACCACCGTTAAAGCCGAGGTATCCATACATGGCATTGATAAGAATCTTGAACGAACCCTGCATGGCATCAAAATTGTTGGCCAAAGAGAGGTTGCCGTCGGTCTTTTCTCTGCGCGACCGCTCTTTGGCTTTGAACCTGAGTTCTTTCAGATCATGAAGCACTTCGGGAAACACTCTCAGTTCATCACTTTTTGGGCATATATTGTACGAGAGCATTATTGAGGGATAGAGTGACTCCACATCTGCATAGACAATCGGACCAAGAATCCCTTTCAAAAACACTTCAGTATACCCGCCGGAACCTTGTTGTCCGGAAGAAGGCTTTGGTATAGATTCTTTACGGCGGAGGTATTCTCTCACCATGAGCACTTCAATTTTTGCAGCTTGCCCAATACGAGAGGTCATTGCGTATGTATAGGGCAGCATCTGGGTCAGATAGAAATTGCTGCCAGACAGGAGTGATGACAGCGCTCTGGTTTCGCGCACATCATCCAGGGCATAAGCCAGCAATTTTTCGTGATTATTCTCCCAGAGAGAGATAATATCCTTGTAATCAACATAGGTTCTATCGGGTGAAGCGAAGCCAAAATGCTTTGCAACAGCTTTAAGGCCATAGCTCTGTATTGATCGCTTTGAGACGTCATAACTCTGTACAAGAAACAGGGTATCAATGACATGGCGGCCCGGAATATCAAAAAAGGGATAATCAATAGTTCTTTCAGCAAAACGAATTGATGCAGGATATGTTTTTGGTTGCAATCCATTTCGTCCTATTGTAAAAGGAATTCCAAGATGTTCGCAACGGCGCTGCAGATAAGAGAGATCGAAACTGTAGATGTTGTGTCCTTCAATAACATCTGGATCCATTTTTATGATCAAGGCAATAAGCTCTTCAAGAAGCTCTTTTTCAGTTCGGTTTTTTGAATGGAGAACACACTCCCATCCACGACTGTCACAAAGTGAGACAATAATCACTTCATCATCTCCGATTCCTGATGCACCTTTTCGTGTCTTTACAGGGTCGTACCGTGTCTCTATATCGAGTTGCATTCGGTAGAGATCATCAAAAATCATCCCCTTGAAAAGGGTTTTTCCGCTTTGAAGAAAGTATTGGGTGACAGCATCACCTTTATTGTAAAGAAGCGTATTGGTCTCGTAGGGAGTGTTCTTGTTGATCTCCCTCAGTGTATCGCCATATCGTTTCCTGTTGATGAAGTCAATAGCTCCCCGGTGATTTTTCCAGTTCCGAAAAATGGCAAGACTTTGATAATAATTTGAACCACCAAGCTTTACCAGCCAGAATTTTTCCCCGTCTTCAGGTACAAACCCATCAAGAAGCGCGTTGTCAGAAAGAAAAAAAAATGGAAAAAATGGTTCATCGTGTTGGCGAATCTCCCCTTTTTCCCGATTAAAAATCCTGATATGGGTATCTGAAAGCTGGTATGCGCCAACAATGCACTCCTCCTTGTCTTTTCCAAATAAAAGATCGTTGGTCGCGATATCACTGATTATGCTGTCCATGATTGCATGTTTGGTTAGGAGCATCGGTCAATGGAGAGTAGATGTTTCACGTGAAACAAGCAATACTGTTCAACGACCGAGGCGTATCATGAGTATCGAGATGTCTGACGGGGAAACGCCAAGGATTCTTGACGCCTGGCCAATGGTCTCAGGTTGATGTTTTTTCAGTTTTTCACGTCCTTCATTTGAAAGGCCTGAAACACTGTCATACTTGAATGCAGCAGGTATTTGATGCATGTCGAGTCGCACAATTTTTTCAGCCATCAAAAGATCCCGTTTAAGGTATCCCTCGTATTTAAGATCAATTTCAACCTGTTCGTAGACCAGGATATCGAGGGTTATTGCCTCAGCACTTCGTTTGAATGACGGTGATGCATCCAGAAGCATACCGAGATGAACACCAGGTCTTTTCAGGAGGTTTATGGCACCTTGTGATGTACTTACTGATGGATAACCAAGTCCAGTAAGGAGAGGGTTTGCTTCGTCAGGCAGGATTTTTGCTTTCAGGCAGAGTTGGTTGAGTGTCTCAATGTGTGCCTGTTTATCGGTACATCGAGAATAGGTTTCTGAGTCGAGCAGTCCGGCGGCAAATCCCAGGTGTTGAAGTCGGATATCAGCATTGTCGTGGCGGAGTGTAAGCCGGTGTTCAGCCGAAGAGGTAAACATCCTGTATGGCTCATTGGTCTCTTTTGTAATAAGGTCATCAATGAGTACTCCTATATAGGCATCAGAACGCTTGAGATGAAGTGGCGGCCGTTGCTGGATTTTGAGCGTTGCGTTAATACCGGCTATCAGCCCCTGGGCAGCGGCCTCTTCATAGCCTGAAGTCCCATTAATCTGCCCGGCAAAGTAGAGGTTTTTAACAACTTTTGTTTCAAGACTTCTGTTGATCTGGTGCGGAAAAAAGTAGTCATATTCTATCGCATAACCCGGTCGTATCATTTTTACCTTGCCAAGTCCCGGAAGAGAGCGAAGTGCCTCGAACTGAATGTCTTCAGGCAGGGATGTTGAAAATCCGTTAACATACATCTCGTTGGTTTCGAACCCTTCAGGCTCAAGAAATATATGGTGACTCTCCTTGTCCGGAAACCGGCAGATTTTATCTTCAATTGATGGACAGTATCTTGGCCCGATTCCCTGGACTTTTCCTGTAAACAACGGGGAGCGGTCAAATCCTTTTTTCAGGATAGCATGGGTTTTCGTTGTTGTTTTGGTGACAAAACAACTGATCTGAGGTCGATCAATGATGGGTGTGCTTTTGAAAGAGAAGGTCACATGCTGCTCATCCCCTTTTTGCTCTTCAACCATTGCATAGTCAAGAGAACGTGCATCAATACGGGGAGGCGTGCCTGTTTTTAGTCGTCCGGCAGAAAACCCGTGCGCGACAAGATTTTCAGTAAGGCCAAAGACGGGAGGCTCGGCAACGGTCCGTCCTCCTGCATAATGGTTCATGCCGATATGGATCAGCCCATTCAAAAATGTACCACAGGCAAGAATTGCTGCACGCCCACTGATGATGCGTCCTGATGCAACTCTTACTCCTGTCAAGGTTCCGGCAGAGCACTCAATACCTGTTACTGTATCCTGGAGAAGATCAATATTGCGCTCCATTTCAATAACCTTGCGCATATAGAGAGTGTAAAGGGTTCGGTCAGCCTGGGCCCTTGGGGAGTGCATGGCAGGACCCTTGCTTCGGTTGAGCATCCGGAATTGTATTCCCGTCGCATCTATTGCTTTTCCCATCTCACCTCCAAGCGCATCGATCTCTCTGGTAATCTGTCCTTTTGCAACACCCCCGATTGCCGGATTGCATGACATTCTCGCAATTGCTGTGAGGTCTGACGAAATGAGCAAGCAGCCCGCTCCCATTCGTGCTGCGGAGAGTACCGCTTCACATCCTGCATGGCCAGCGCCGACAACTATAATATCATACATGAATCGAGAGTTGTTTCACGTGAAACATTTACTGATGGGTAATGCTTTATAGGGGAAAATAACACATAATAGTATTTTTTCCCCTTTTTACAGACACCTGTTGTGTATTAAGCGTGTTTTTGTTGGCGACACATTTTTCCGTGAATGGGTGTTTTCTTGTAAAGTGTTTTATAATAAATTTTTATGTTTTCGTGGTTGAATTCTCCACCGCTTACGGAGAAGAATGT
>SESF01019922.1_pt1 | contig 11781 bp, 11 predicted proteins | sample 3171521 | NCBI WGS metagenome assembly SESF01 (sample SAMN10866945, study PRJNA518727) | freshwater metagenome | biome: subpolar coniferous forest; feature: holomictic lake; material: water; isolation source: holomictic Lake 227, 6 m and 8 m depth | place: Canada: near Kenora, Ontario | collected...
TCAGGGGTTTATATTTTAAAAGCAAGTTCAGACAATGAAAAATCAGTTCAAAGAATATTAATTCAATAAATTAAAAAATAATGAAAAAAGGTATTAATATCGTAGTGTTGGGTGTATTGACTGTGGTGAGTGTCATTTTGGCTTTGCCTTTTACACCATTGAGAAACTCTTTCAAAGGAGTAGCAACGAACGCAGCCGACAAGGCACTAACAAGTCTTGGAGTTGATTTGAATGGCAAAATTAGAAATGCCAGGATGATTGCAAAATCACATGAATATGAAGCTTATAGCTTTAATATTAACGATATGAATGCGAAAAGCAAATATTCCCGAAGTGGTTTGTATGCCGGACTGAACGGTATGCATTCCGATGGATCATATAATTTATCTGATGAGAAGGAAGCAGCTCATGCTAATTCGGGTATGCCCGGAGATTTATCAACATCTTCCGGTTCCGGTAGAAACAACCTAAGTAAAATGGGAGGATTTGTGTCTGTTTCATCAAGACTGACTTCAGAAAATGCTTCCTCTTCAACCGGAGGTACAACCAAACAAAATGCTAATACTGACAATAACGGTTCGGGAGGTGCAACTCATCCCGGGGGTGATCCCAACGCACTTCCCAGCTTGCCACTAAATAATGGATTTTTGTGTTTGCTTAGTTTTGCTTTAGTTTATGTTTCTATTAAAAATGGGATTAGATTTTGAGAAGAAAAGCCCCGTTCAAGTAAATTTGAACGGGGCTTTTTGAATTTAATACCTACTAACATTATTCCAGTTCCATCAAAATATCGTCCTGCATTACAGCTTGTCCAGCTTCTACGTTGATACGCTTGATAACACCATTCTTTTCAGACAAAATGTTATTTTCCATTTTCATAGATTCCATCACCAGCAGAATATCACCCTCTTTTACGGTGTCGCCGGCTTTGGCAACCAGTCGGATAATACTTCCGGGAAGCGGAGCTTTCACGCCGTTTGCACTCGGTTTCGACGAAGGCGGCATTGGAGCTGCTTTAGCCGCAATTTTGTTTTCACCCGGTTTGGTTACCACTTCTTTCCGTACCAGAATAGGAGTTTTCAGAGGATTTAGTTCCTCTTCAAGTTCAACCGAATAATTTTTTCCGTTTACTTCTATTTCAGCCTGATTTCCCTCTACCGATTTAACATTTACGCTGTACGAAATACCTTCTATTGTAAATTTGAATTTCTTCATAATCCTATTTATTATTTATACCATAAATTTTTGAACTCCACGGTGAATACCGTCTTTCGATACGCTTAATGGTTATCACATTACTCTCATCGTCGTGTACTTCGTCATAATACATGTGCAAAGCCATTGCAATAGCCACCATATCCGCATTTGGTACTTCTTTCAAGCCAAGCAACTCTTTCATTTTGACCGAACGGGCTATCTTTTTCCTTTTCTGTTTCAGACTCAATAGTCTGAAAAATTTTTCGAATATCATATGATCTGATTATAAAGGAATATTACAATGTTTCTTTGGCGGATTAATCACTTTCTTGGTTTCCAGGGCCTGGAATGCACGTATAACCCGGAAACGGGTATTACGAGGCTCGATAATATCGTCGATATAACCAAAAGCAGCTGCCTGGTATGGGTTAGCAAACTTTTCTTTGTATTCGTTTACTTTTTCGCTTACAAATGCAGCTTTTCCTTCCGGATCAGTTATTGCTGCAATAGCACGTCCTTCCAACACTTCAATAGCTCCTGCTGCTCCCATTACCGCAATTTCAGCTGTTGGCCAAGCGTAATTGAAGTCACCGCGAAGTTGTTTACAGCTCATTACGTCGTGAGCACCTCCGTAGGATTTCCGGATAGTAACCGTTACTTTAGGAACAGTAGCTTCGCCATAAGCAAACATCAATTTAGCACCGTGAGTAATAATTCCCGCATATTCCTGACCAGAACCCGGTAAAAAGCCGGGAACGTCAACCAAGGTAAGTACCGGAATATTGAATGCATCACAGAAACGAACGAAACGGGCTGCTTTGCGTGAAGCGTCACAGTCGAGAACTCCGGCAAGGAAGTTTGGTTGATTAGCCACAATGCCGGTAGGAGCACCATTGAAACGGGCAAAACCAACAATGATATTTCGGGCATAATGTCGGTGAATTTCCAGAAACTCGTCGTTATCCACAATGGCATGAATCACATCCTTCATATCGTAAGGCATGTTAGGATTATCGGGAACAATCGAATTCAATTTATCGTCCAAACGAATAATCGGGTCATGATTTTCAAACAAGGGCGGTTCTTCCAGATTATTTTGTGGCAAGTATGAAAGCAATTTGCGGATAAGCAACATACCTTCCTGTTCATCTTCAGCTTTAAAATGTGAAACACCTGATTTGCGGGCATGTACATCAGCACCACCCAGGTCTTCCGTAGAAATATCTTCACCGGTAACCGATTTCACTACTTTGGGTCCGGTAACAAACATATAACTGTTTTCTTTGGTCATCACCACAAAGTCGGTGAGGGCAGGAGAGTACACTGCACCACCGGCACAGGGACCAAAAATGGCTGAAATCTGTGGAATAACCCCAGAAGCCAGAATGTTACGTTCAAAAATTTCGGCATAACCAGCCAGCGAAGTAACACCTTCCTGAATACGCGCGCCACCCGAGTCGTTAATTCCAATCATTGGACAGCCCATTTTCATAGCCATATCCATAACCTTGCATATTTTCAATGCCATAGTTTCCGAAAGTGAACCTCCAAAAATGGTAAAATCCTGTGCAAATACATACACTGTACGTCCATCAATTGTTCCATGTCCCGTAATTACACCGTCGCCGAGATACTTTTCATTTTCCAACCCGAAATTTGTACAACGATGCGTTACAAACATATCCAGTTCCTCAAAACTACCTTCGTCCAACAACATTTCCAGGCGTTCACGGGCTGTAAACTTACCTTTAGCATGTTGTGACGCAATTCTTTTAGCTCCCCCTCCCAATTTAGCCTGAACGCGTAAATCAATGAGGTTTTTTACTTTTTGTTGATTTTCCATTTTGTTATATCTGAAGTTTCAGCTGTTGTTTATCGATACAAAATCACGTGTAAGTACCAATCAGCCAAAAACATTTTTTCAATTATTTGGTTGGATCTTCACAAAGTTCGGTCAATACACCGAAAGTTGATTTTGGATGCAGAAATGCGATATTTAGCCCCTCAGCTCCTTTTCGTGGAGTTTTGTCAATCAAAGTTATTCCTTTTTCGGCAACTAAATCAAGTGTTTCTTGCAATCCTTCAACTGCAAATGCAATGTGATGAACTCCTTCGCCTTTCTTTTCAAGAAATTTTCCAACCGGACCTTCAGGATCAGTTGATTCCAGTAATTCAATTTTAGTTTGTCCAACTTTGAAAAATGCTGTTTTTACTTTTTGTTCCGGTACTTCTTCTACAGCATAACAGCTTAATCCTAAAATATTTTCGTAGTATGGAATAGCAGTTTCAAGGCTTTTTACCGCAATACCTAAATGTTCAATATGTGTCAGTTTCATAAATAAATAATATTAGTATAGTTTGAAATTTAATTTTGATTCTAAAAAAAGGTTTTTTATTTCAATTCCTTAATAAAACTAAATAAAGAAATTTTTCCGTATTCAAATTTCGCACAAAATTAGTATAATTATTCTTCATTATCAACAAAATACACAAGAATTTTTATTTTTTTTTCTAGTAATTGATTATCAGAAAGATAACACTCTTGAAACAAATATTCGTGAAAAAGTTATTAAACTAATACTGAGAAATAATAGAAGAAATTTCTCTTTATAGCTCATAAATGGTTTTTTGCTAATGAATTTTGTTTTTATTTTCGAAAATAAACCTTATGTTTCGAAAAGTGTTGATATATTTGTAACTAATTTAAAAGCAAATTATCAATCAATTACTGTCACTGAATGAAAAACTCACTAAGCACCAAAGAAAAATCAGTTCAAATCAATATCAATTCAGTTTATTATGGCTCTATAGCTGAAATCGGCGGAGGGCAGGAGACTGCCCGCCATTTGTTTCAGGCTGGTGGAGCATCGAATACAATTGCAAAATCTATTTCGGCTTACGATAAGTCGTTTTCTGATTATTTTTATAATCAGGGTACACCTTCGCGTTATGTGGCTGAAGATCGATTGAGTAAGATGGTTGATTATGAGTACGAAGAATTAATCAAAATTCTGGACAGCAAGAATACTCAAAAGTTTTTTGCTTTCGCCAATACCGTGGAAACACTGAATTTTGCCAAAACCAATCAGGGTAACGGTTGGTTGGGTATCGCTGTGGAAGGAAGCAGCCGCTACGAACCCAATAAAATGTTTATTCATATCAAATTGCTCGAAAACGATACGCTTTTGCAGCAATATTCGTTAGGAACCCTGGGTATTAACCTGATTCACGGTAGTTTGTTTGGTTGGGAAGACCCGCGAAAAGTGCTGTTATCCTTGCTTGATAATCTGGATACCGACCGTGTAGAAGTAGATTATGTATATGTAGAAGGTCCGGATATGAACTGGTGCGATAACCGCTTATTGAATCTGATGTTAGTAAGTCATAATATGACTCCGGCGGTTATGTTCGACCAGTCGGGACGCATTCAGCAACCCAGTGATTTATTATACCGCAAAAATGTGTTATTGATGCGCGGATATTTCCGCCCAATAAACAATTTGAATATTGAATTCTTAAATGACAGTTTATCTGTTTTTAAAGGTGATGAAGATTACACCCCTGATAATACCATCGCTTTTTGCGAAATTTCCCTCAATTACCTGATTCAGAATGAAGAGGTGGATGAAAAAGACTTTATGCACCGGGTTGATTTACTCAACAAAGTAGGGCAGAGCGTAATGGTTTCCAAATTCAGCCGTTACTTTAAGTTAGTAGATTATTTTGCTCAGTTTAAAATGAACAAACTCCGCATAGTGGTTGGGTTGCCTACTTTCGATAAGATTATGGATAATTCACAATACAATGACCTGCGTGGCGGTTTGCTTCAGGCTATGGGAACGCTGTTTCAGGAAAATGTAAAAATGTATTTGTATCCTTATACCGATATGACTACCGGTGAAGTGATTTATCCCGAAGATTCACATTTCAGTGATGAGTATCAGTTGCTATGGAAATACCTGATTAGCACCCGAAAAGTACGGATTATGAAAGGCATTGCCACCAAACATCTCGAAATCACTTCTGCTTATATCACCCAAATGATAGAAAATGCCGATGAAAATCTGATTCATTATGTGCCGGGAAAAGTGTTTAGACATATTAAGGAACACAAATTGTTTGGCTACGGAAAAAACATTATGTAGACCTATAAACTGATGGTCAATTCGATTTGAAGTTTCGTCCATTAAAACCGGTGGGTAATTTACGAGCTTAACAAATTATAAAGATTCCTATTACAAACCATGTACTTCTGATGTTGAAACCTTTATTCGAGCGATTGAATAAAGGTTTTTGCTTTCGGAGATGTAAATTTCGAGTGTGAATCTTGTTATTTACAACTAAAGTTTTTATCTTTGGCGCGATCAACTATCAGGTTGATAGTGTAATGTAAAACCTGATATTAAACTGTTCGTAAATGAATTGTTAGTATTTGACATTTCGAAGTTAAATATACTCTAACTTTACATACTATGAGTTATAACACTAAATCGACGGGATTAATACTGTTTCTGCTTATCGTAATTACTGCAGCTTTTAATTTATCTGCTCAAAGTAATAAATTTTCTCCGGCTATTCTGCTGAATCAAATGCAGCCTGATGGTTTTGTTCTGCTCAATAACGGGGACACACTGTGGGGAAAAGTTGTTCAGAGTTGGAAATACGTTGAAAATAATCCGGTAGAAGTACAACTTATCGATTATAACAGACCAAAGCAAATTTTCAAAGCTGCTGATATAAAAGGCTTTGGAACTTACACTAAATTAATTAAGAAAGACTTTGATTCACCCGAAGTATTAGATCTGGAAATCTATATAACTGTTCCATCGTTTAAAAAAGGGTTGGCTGTGTTTATGAAATTGCTTTTGGACGGTACTATAACCGTATTGGAGAACCGAAGCAGTATTTCATCATCTGCTGACCTTATTGAAAATAAATCAAAAATAGATGGTATATCCTTTGGCATAGGGCGCAATAAAGGTTTAAGCATTGAACCAACCACAACCGACTCCTACCGAATTATTGAAGCTAAAAAACGCTATTCCAGTTTATATGTCAGGAAAAACAAAGAGCCATTGATAAAGCTGGATGCAAAAAATTACGAAAGTCTTTTCCCCACACTATTCGGAGACTGTCCGGCACTAAATCCGGCACTTGAAAAGAACCCCGGTTTACAGGAATATAAAAATTTCATTGTTTTGGCCGAAATGTATAATTGTATCTGTAAATCAGCTATTGTAACTAATCAATAAAAATAAATAAGTGTATGGAAACACAAAGACCTTTTTCTGTGCGTAGTTGGACATGGCTCACTACTGCAGGTTTTATTCTTGGAATATTATTATTTCTTGCAATTGCGGAAATTATGGAAGGATTAAAAATTGATAATCAAACCCCACTGGGATTCAGTATGGGTCTTAGTATTGCATTAATGCAATGGCTTTTATTGAGAAAACAAATTGAAAAATCGTTCAATTGGGTAGTCCTTTCTGTTGCCGCAATGACTGCAGTTTTTTTATTATTTGATATTTTACATCCTGTTTTCAAGCTAAATATTGAATATCTCTTGTATCCTTTTTTTATTGCAGGTATTTTGCTAAGCGCTTATTTGCAGGTTCGATATATGTTAAGCAAAGTTTCTAAAAAAGCTGTTTGGTGGAATGTCTATAATCTGGCCGGTTGGTTGGCTTGTTGTATACTTTTATCGGTTATATATATTGATTCCTTAAAATTATGGAGTAGAAATACAGAAGTGATTGTAAACCTTTTAGCCTTTATCTTATGTGGACCGGCATTGGGATATATAAGCGGAAAGGGAATGAAAATAATTTTAGAAAATAAAATTGAAGTTGAAGAAAACTGTTAAACTGGCAGCTATCTATGTTTCTTTTAATATAGTACGCTTAATCATACAATTTCCGAAAGAATAATAGAAACGAATAAGTGAGCATATACATTCTGGTCAAATGGAGAACAGCTGCAACTAAACATTGCAGCTGTATTCTTATGTCATATAGACAGCAATAATAGCTTAAACCGGATGAAATACATTAAAAAAAACAATAAAATGTACTGTGAAGATGACATTTCTTTCGTTTTTTTTGGATTTGAATTTTTATATGTACACAAAAAAAACTAACTTTGCATTTCTAAAAAACAGCTTAATCATAAATTAATTTTTAAATTAAATAATTCAATATGAGTAACACGAAAAGAGTCTACACTTTCGGTAATGGATTGGCCGAAGGTAAAGCAGACATGAAAAACTTGCTCGGTGGAAAAGGAGCAAACCTTGCTGAAATGAACCTGATTGGCGTACCTGTTCCTCCGGGTTTCACCATTACTACTGATACTTGTAATGAGTATTATAGCCTTGGAAAAGAAGAGGTCGTAGCACTTTTGAAACCAGAAGTTGAAAAAGCAATTGCCGGTCTGGAAGTATTGATGAAATCAAAATTTGGCGATATTGAAAATCCTTTATTAGTTTCAGTGCGCTCCGGTGCCCGTGCTTCCATGCCGGGTATGATGGATACCATTTTGAATTTAGGATTGAACGATGCAGTAGTGGAAGGTTTGGCACGTAAAACCGGTAATGGCCGTTTTGCCTGGGATTCTTATCGTCGCTTTGTGCAAATGTATGGTGATGTGGTGTTGGGTATGAAACCTGAAAATAAAAATGATGCCGATCCTTTTGAAGAAATTCTGGAACATTTGAAAGAAGAAAAAGGAGTTGAATTAGATAATCAACTTTCGGTTGACGATTTAAAAGTACTGGTAACCAAATTTAAGGCAGCTGTTTTGAAACAAACAGGACATAATTTTCCTGAATCAGCTTACGAACAACTTTGGGGAGCAGTTTGCTCGGTATTTGACTCCTGGATGAACGACCGCGCTATTCTGTATCGCAAAATGGAAGGAATTCCTGCCGAATGGGGAACAGCTGTGAGCGTTCAATCGATGGTATTTGGTAATATGGGCGAAACTTCTGCAACAGGCGTTTGTTTCAGTCGTGATGCTGCTACGGGTGAAGATATGTTTATTGGTGAATATCTGATCAATGCTCAGGGCGAAGACGTGGTGGCCGGTATCCGTACGCCACAACAAATCACCAAAGAAGGTTCACAACGTTGGGCAGTGTTGGCGGGTGTTTCGGAAGCCGATCGTATCGCTAAATTTCCTTCCATGGAAGAGGCCATGCCTTCGATCTACTTAGAATTGGATGCCATCCAGACTAAACTGGAAAATCATTACAAAGATATGCAGGACATGGAATTTACCGTACAAGAAGGTAAATTATGGTTCCTGCAAACCCGTAACGGAAAACGTACCGGTGCTGCTATGGTGAAAATTGCTGTAGATATGTTACGTCAGGGAATGTTGGATGAAAAAACCGCTATCCTGCGTGTTGATCCAAACCGTTTGGACGAATTACTTCACCCTGTTTTCGATAAAAAAGCGATCAAAGAAGCTAAACTGATTGCCAAAGGCTTGGCTGCTTCTCCCGGAGCTGCTTCAGGTCGCGTTGTGTTTAACGCCGATGATGCTGCCGACTGGGCTTCGCACGGCGAAAAAGTGATTATGGTTCGTGTGGAGACTTCTCCCGAAGATTTAGCCGGTATGGCTGCAGCACAGGGGATCTTAACTGCCCGTGGTGGTATGACTTCTCACGCTGCTGTTGTGGCTCGTGGAATGGGTAAATGCTGCGTTTCAGGTGCCGGAACATTGAAAATTGACTATGCTTCTAAATCTATGGAAGTAGACGGTTTGGTTGTGAAAGAAGGTGATTATATTTCATTAAACGGCTCTACCGGTGATATTTTCTTAGGTAAAGTTGGAACTACTGAAGCTGAGTTGGATGCTGACTTTGCGGAATTGATGGCATTGGCCGACAAACATACTAAAATGACTGTTCGCACGAATGCTGATACACCGCACGATGCACAGGTTGCCCGTAAATTTGGTGCTACCGGTATCGGTCTTTGCCGCACAGAACACATGTTCTTCGAAGGCGAAAAAATTAAAGCTATGCGCGAAATGATTTTGGCTGAAGATGAAGCAGGTCGCCGTGTTGCTCTGGCTAAAATTTTGCCTTATCAGGAAGCTGACTTTGAGGGTATTTTCGAAGCTATGGCAGGCTGTCCTGTTACCGTTCGTCTGCTCGATCCACCGTTGCACGAATTTGTTCCTCACGATGAAAAAGGACAACGAGAAATGGCTGAAGCAATGGGCGTTTCGGTAAAGGTTATTAAACAACGTGTAGATTCACTTCACGAACAAAACCCAATGTTGGGTCACCGTGGTTGCCGTTTAGGAAATACTTATCCTGAAATTACAGAAATGCAAACCCGTGCTATTCTGGGTGCTGCATTGGCATTGAAGAAAAAAGGTATCAAAGTGCTTCCTGAAATTATGGTTCCGCTGGTTGGTATCAAATTCGAATTCAACGAACAGGATAAAATCATTCGCGACACTGCTGCCAAGTTGTTTGCCGAAAAAGGCGACAGCATTGAGTTCAAAGTAGGAACTATGATTGAAATTCCTCGTGCTGCACTTACAGCAGATAAAATTGCTGCAACAGCTGAATTCTTCTCATTTGGTACTAACGACTTAACTCAGATGACTTTCGGATATTCACGCGACGATATTGCTTCGTTCTTGCCTATCTATCTCGAAAAGAAAATTCTGAAAGCCGATCCGTTCCAGGTACTTGACCAGAATGGTGTAGGACAATTGGTACAAATGGCAACAGAAAAAGGACGCTCAGTAAATCCCAACCTGAAAGTAGGTATTTGCGGAGAACACGGAGGCGAACCATCGTCAGTTGAATTCTGTCACCGTACAGGTTTGAACTATGTAAGTTGCTCACCATTCCGCGTGCCTATCGCACGTTTGGCTGCTGCTCAGGCTGCTTTGAAATACTAATCAGTAATTTTATAAATAGAAAAAGGGGAAACTTTAATTAGTTTCCCCTTTTTTGTATTGCACATCTAAGCTCATTCTCCCAACTCTTGCACAGTGTTAAACTATTTTTTATCTTTGTGCCATGTTAAAGACACTGCTTCGATACATTTATATACTGTCTGTTTTGGTTGGAATACATGCTTGTTCCGGTTCTCCTCAAGAATTGATAACGGCTGAACGACTTATGGAAACTGCTCCCGATTCCGCATTGCATATACTTCAAAATCTATCGGGTAATAAACTACATGGTCGCTATAACCGGGCAATGTATGCTTTATTGATGACTCAGGCACTCAACAAAAAAGATAGTGTGGCTGATAATGATTCGTTGATAAGCCTTTCCACCGATTATTTTGATGAGTCCGACCCGGTACATGCCGGATATGCCTGGTTTTATCAATCCCGTATAGATGCAAAACAAGACAGTGTTAACACTCAAACCAGAAGTCTATTTGAAGCGCAGGAGTATGCCGAAAAAACATCTGATTATAAACTCAGGGGATTAGTTTATGGTGATAAAGCAGATATGTACGCTTCACAAAATCAGAATGATAGTTCAATTTGTTATTATAAAAAAGCCAATCATTCATTTCTGTTGATTAGCGATTATCGCAACAGTATTCTTGCACTCTTTAGTATTGCTTCTGAATTTATGAAAAAATCACAGCTTGATAGTGTACGATATTACTATCAGCTTGCAAGAAAAATATCAAGCAAAACGAACGATAAATTACTTGTTTCATACATTTATCGGAATATAGGGATTACTTATTTTCAAGAACACAATTATTCAATTGCTTTACATAATTACTGGAGTGTTCCTGTCACACAGATAAAGATATATGATAGCAATAAATATTATTTGCTCGGACGTTTATACGTAAAAACACAGCAACTTGATTCTGCACAATATTATTTACGTAAAGTTACTGAGTTAGGCGAAATGGCACCGGATTATTATCGTTTATGGGAATCGGTTTACGAACAAAAAGGAGATAGAATCAGGGCGTTAGAATATGCCAATAAAGTAAGTATTGCTACAGATTCGCTATATAAAATGAAACTCGAAAAAAGTTTTGCCGGACTTGAAAAGAAATATAAGTTTCAGGGATTGCAAATCACGAATAAAAATCTGACCATAAAGAATAAACAACGTGGATTTCTACTTTTACTGGCATTATTGACTTTAAGTATTTTTATCGCACTATTTTTATATTGGAGATTAAAGGTAAGGAAAAACGAAGTTGAATATCAAAAAACGCTGGTTGAAAATGAAAAAGCACTTGTTGAGAAAGAAAAAGCACTCGTAGAGAAAGAGAAAGAAAAAACCGAAAAAGAAAGAGAAAATAATGTCTTGCTTGAAAAACAACTTAAGTTTCAATCTATCTTGTTATTAAATCTCGAACAACATCGAAATCATTCGGCAAAACAAACCGGTTTATGGGGAAAAAAGAAAAATGAAACTAGTCCTGTAGAAAATAAAACATTCAATGAGGAATTGATAGCCTGTATGGATATGGAATATAACAATATTTCTCAACGATTAAAAGAAAAATTCCCCGACTTATCCAAAAATGATATTGTTACCTGTTGTCTGATGCTGGCAGGTTTTGAAACGGGTAT
>SESF01003775.1_pt1 | contig 11779 bp, 9 predicted proteins | sample 3171521 | NCBI WGS metagenome assembly SESF01 (sample SAMN10866945, study PRJNA518727) | freshwater metagenome | biome: subpolar coniferous forest; feature: holomictic lake; material: water; isolation source: holomictic Lake 227, 6 m and 8 m depth | place: Canada: near Kenora, Ontario | collected...
CCAAGCGTATCGTGCCAGATGCGGCAAGCGTTTGCCAACTGTCGCAAGCGACAGCTGCGCTTTATCATCCTGATCAGGAACTGAAACCACGAGAACATGTTGAGTGGGAGGGTTGATCATCCATACTTGCGTATCGCCTTCTGCAACGACCGTTGGTCGAGGCGGTAGTTTGCTGCGTGACAGCCAAGCGTCGAGCTCTTGTGCCTTGCCAAAAACGATGACAAATTTTTCCTTCATGGCTTGCCGTATTGGTAGCTTTTCTACCTCACCTTCGGCGAATGCTTTGGTAAATGCCAGCGCCGCTGTTGCCAGTTTATCGTTTAACACCAGCAAGGCCAAACGTTTGCTGACAACCGCCTCGCGGAGAATAGGGGGCGCTTCTTCCGGGGCAAGCGCCCGCCAAACCGTAAAGTCGGGATCTATGGCTAGTGTGAGCGGCGGTAATCCGGGCGTTAACAGGGCTGTAAACTGTTTGCCGGTGGGGTCTAAAAAGAAGTCTTCCTGAGCTTCGGTGGAATAGACTCGCAGTGGCAGGCGCATGTTCTGGTTAGGGATTGACTGGCCGAGGGTTACGTGTAATTTTGTTCCATCAAAAAATGTCGAGTTCAATGAATACCGGGAAGCGCCCGTCTGCTTGAGCCACTGCGCAAAGAAACTGGATAAATCTTCGCCCGAGCTCTTTTCAAACGCTTGGCGCAGGTCGTTAAAGCTGGCCTCTTTAAACTGAGAGTGAAGCCAAAATTGACGAAGAGCCGCCGTAAAGTTCTCCTTACTGATTCGATTACGCAAAGCAAGGAACAGCATGGCTGCTTTACCGTAGCCGACATTAGCCGAGGCAACATGATGCCGTGACCGGAAGCTGGACAGCGCTTGTTCTTCACCCCGAGGGAGCGCTTGTCTATCGCGTAGCCAGCCATAGCGCATAGCTTTTGCCGCTTCAGCCCCCTCATCCTCTTTAAACGCATAGTCAGCCATAAAAGTCGTGAGACCTTCCGACCAGTTGCCCTGGCCCGGATCGACAAACACGCCATTACCCCACCAATTATGCAGAACCTCATGACCCAAAGAAGTGGTTTTGATGAAGGGTAGTTTGAGTACATCGCGGCCAAGGTAGGTCAGTGAACACACATCCCAAGTCCTGTTGGCAAGGGGCTGGAGACGATACTGAAGTGGCTATAGGGATACGCGCCAATCTGGTTTGAATAACGGGTCAGATAGGTCATTTCAGCATCCAGGTAACCCTCGGCGAGATCGGCGATATCGGGATGAAAATAGGTTCGCAACGTAACAGTAGCGGTATTGATGGAAACGACACGCTCTTTCAAGACGTAAGGACCAATCATGAGATCGATGCCTTCAATCGGGTGATCCATGACGAATACGGCCTTGCGGGTATCCCCCCTTTAACGCCTCGTGGCTTGGCGTGCCCGGTGCCACCGCTATTTGCTCAGCAGATGTTTGGACAGACAGCCGATAAGTAAAAAACTTTCCCGGCTCCGGGTACCAGCCGCTCCCGGCGGGTAAGAAACTACCCTCGACAGACGCCATGGGTGGCAAGGACGCGAGGGTATCGCGATGGTCAGAGGCCGGATCAAGTTTTAACAGGTGTCCGTGATAGCGAATTCTTAATTGATGTGCCGAAAATTGCTTGGGCAGCTTGAGTTCAAAGCGGGGCTGAGCGGCATTTCCGATTTTACGGACAGGGACAGCAACCGCATCTACCTCGGCAGCATCAACGTCCAATCCGGGGGCAAGCCCAAAGACATACTTTTTACTGGCCTCTACGACAAGAATTGCCTCGGCCGAGAAGTCATTCACGCCTGGATTTATGGTTACTGTGAGATCAAGTTCCGGCACGGCCGCTTGCGAAGTCATGGACGCACAGGCAAGCACGAGAGAACAAAGGATAAAGGATCTATTCATAGCTACTTCACGGATAATGTTGAAACGAGCTTATTACCTACTTTTTACCGGGATAAGACTAAAAAAGCCTGGCGTTGTCAAGGCTTGTGCGTAGAGAGGCAGAATCAGGAAAAAATTTGTACGTTAAAGTATTTTCCAATATCTTCGTTTAGCTGACAATCCGGGTTGGCCATGAATGGTTTTGTAACAACAGTTTAGTTATTTTATTCATAGCCGATGAAATTATCTGCTATTTTCCTTCTCTGCACGGATTTTTCAGGTCGCTCTCGCGTTCCGTCTCGGAGCTTCAGTTGTAACCGGGTTTAATATCCTCAGGCGACTCCACTACTCAGGGCTGTGTCGTTGTCCATAACAATACCGCCGCTGCCAGCAGAGTGATACAAGAGGCGGCCAGGTTCATTAGGCCGATACGGTTGGCGTCCTTGATAGGGTGGCTGATACGGTTTAATGAGGCGTCCACCTCTGTTTTGATCGTGGTCACCGCCTCTGTTGCGCCCGTCCGCAGCAACCGTTCCATCGTTGCCTTACTGGCATCGAGTGTTGAATCGCTTCTGGTCTGCGCTTCTAATCAAAGGGGGGGGCTAAATGGTATTTTTCGGTGAGTGTAGATAGGCAGATTTTCCGAGACTGTTTAGCATTGAAAAATCAAATAGGATTGTGACTTTACCCCATTTGGCAAATATGTATGTGCCGTACCAATTAAGCCTTTATCTGGTGCAAGCTTTACAATTCCTGTTCCCTCTCAGGAAGAGCAACATAAAATTATCAATGAGTTTAAAAAAATAGTGGATATCGAACAATCTATTTCCGGTTTTCGTGATGAACAACAATTACTTTCAAAGTCTCTATGGGCAATCTAAAAAATAGGAAAAATGAATATGAATTATAATGATTCCAACTTACCTATTTGAAATTAATATGAAACTAACCCTCTCACGCTTAGAAAGCCTTTTGTTAACTGCCTGTGATGATCTTCGTGGCAATATGGATGCCAGTGAATACAAAGAGTACATCTTCGGTATGTTGTTTCTCAAGCGTGCCAGTGATTTATTTGATCAACGTTGTGAACAGCTGCGAAAAGAAGGACAAGAGCAAGGTCTTTCTGATGTTGATATAGAAGAAATATTAATCGATAGGGATAATTTTTCTGGTGAATATTTCTATGTTCGCTCAACGGCACACTGGAGTGCGGTTAAGCATTTGAAAGAAAATGTCGGCAGCGGTTTAAATAAAGCCCTGGAAGCGATTGAAGAAGACAATATTGATGCCTTGCAAGACGTTTTAAAAAGCATTAACTTTAACAAGAAAATCGGCCAACGTACCTTAGACGATGACACCCTAATTGATTTTATTCAGAATTTTGAAAAAATCCCCTTGCGTGACCAGGACTTTGAGTTTCCCGATCTGTTGGGTTCGGCTTATGAATGGCTGATCAAATACTTTGCCGATTCGGCAGGTAAAAAAGCCGGTGAATTCTACACCCCTGCCGAAGTGGTGCGCGTTTGCGTTGAGATTTGCGATCCACAACCTAATATGAGCGTTTATGATCCTACCGTCGGTTCCGGCGGCATGTTGATCCAGGCACGCGATTATATCCGCGAATGTGGTGGCGATTCTTCAGATCTGGCTCTATACGGACAGGAAAAAATGGGCACCACCTGGTCTATCTGCAAAATGAATATGCTGTTACATGGTATCTCTCATGCAGATATTCGTCAGGAAGATACCCTGAAAAATCCGGATCATCTTGCTGACAATGGCGAGTTGAAACGCTTTGACCGTGTAGTCGCTAATCCGCCGTTTAGCCAAAACTACACAAAAAAAGACATGAAGTTTTCTGGTCGCTTTCCTGTATGGATGCCGGAAAAAGGCAAGAAAGCCGATCTTATGTTTGTACAGCACATGCTGTCTGTACTTAAAGCTGACGGCAAATTAGCCAGCGTTATGCCGCACGGCGTCTTGTTTCGAGGGGGTGAAGAACGGGAAGCACGTAAATACTTTATCAATAAAGGCTATCTGGAAGCCGTTATTGGCTTGCCGGGTAATTTGTTTTACGGCACCGGCATACCTGCTTGTATTCTGGTCATGAACAAAGCCGGTGCAACTGAACGTAAACAGGTGTTGTTTATTAATGCGGACCGCGAATATCGGGAAGGTAAAGCCCAGAACCATTTGCGCCCCGAAGATATAGACAAAATCATCCAAGTCTATCGTGAAGGTAAAGACCTGCCGGCTTATGCACGTCGGGTACCGTTAGAAGAAATAGCTGATGAAGACTATAACTGCAATATCCGTCGTTACGTTGATAACGCACCACCGCCGGAGCCTCAGGACGTGTATGCGCATTTACACGGCGGCGTACCCAGTGCCGAGATCGATGCCTTGGCACATTTCTGGGGTAACTATCAGGGCTTGCGTGAAAGCTGTTTTGTGCCGCGTGCCGGTGACGCCACGTATCATGATTTAAGTAAGGCAATCGCTGATAAACGTCAGATTTCCGCACAGGTAGGCACTTTTAGCGGTGTTATTGAGTGCCAGAAAACCTTCATGCAACAAGTTGAAGCCTGGTGGCAGGATAATTGTCTCTCTATTGAAGCACTGGCACCTGATCCTGGCAACCACAGTGAGTTAATGGGCAACGTTTACGCCCTGCGTCGCGCTCTACTTAAAAGCATAGGCATAACACTAGGCAAGCAAAATCTGTTAACGGACTATCAAGTACGCGGTGCCTTTGCCAACTACATCAACCTGCTTAAAGCTGATTTAAAATCGATAGCTGCCAGCGGTTGGGGGCCGGAACTGATTCCGGACTACGATATTCTGATCAGCCAATTCCCCGAGGTGTTGGAGAAAATGGAGCAAAACGGCGTTCGCCTGGCGGAGTTACAAGCCTTGTTTGCCAGTGCCGATGAAGAGGATTTTGACGACAGTGAAGAAACCGGCGTGTTACCCGGTAGTGAAGTTAAAACCCTAAAAGAGGAGCTTAAAAATCTCAATGCCGAATGGAAGGCGCAGTTAAAAACGCTCAAGGCGGCGGCTGGCGATATTTTTACCGAAATAAAAGTGGCGGGTTTGCTGCCCAAGAGTGCCAATAAAAGTTATTACTGCACCGAAGGTTTTGGCTTACAGAATGTTGTGTTTGCCAACGGCCAGCGCATTCTGGATTTGACGCAAGAAGTGGGTTTGCAATCGGAATGGATGAGCATTGTTGAGCAGGCGATGGAAGCAGGTCAACTGGCAAAAACGTTGGCGGTAGCGCTTGAAAAACGCCTGGAAGCGCATAAAAATCTGGAAGATGAAGCCAAAACCTTAAAAGCTGACAGCCGAGCCATCGAAAATAAACAACAAGAATTAATCGAGCAAGCGCGGGCTAAAATCAGCAAGGACGAGGCCCGTGTGGTTATTATTGCTAGATTAAGACAGAGTTTGCTGGACACCTATCAGGCTTATTTGAGAGCTGATCAGAGGCAATGTGTCGCGGCGATTGAAAATATTTGGAGTAAATATGCGGTAACGGCCAAGGAAATCGAAAGGGAACGAGATCAAACCGCGCAAGAGTTGCAGGCGTTTTTGGTGGAGTTGGGTTATGAGTGATGCTGTTGACCAAATAAAGTTAGGAAATTTAATTACAGAGCTTCCTAAATCTTTACTTCCTGCATCAGCAGCGGAAGTTGGTGGGCATTACAATTTTTTTTGTTCAAGTGCTGAGGTGCGAACCATAAACTTATGGTTACAAGAAAAATCAGCCATCATAATGGGCACAGGCGGAGTTGCCAGTGTAAATTATGGACATGGAAAGTATGCCTATTCAACAGATACATGGTGCTTTAGATCACAACGCGAAGATGTTCAGACTAGATTTTTATTTAGAAAAATACAGCAATTATTGCCTAAAATCGAGTATATAGGGTTTGAAGGAAGTGGTTTGAAGCATCTTAGGAAAGGAGTTGTAAAATCACTATTAATCGATGTCCCTAAAAAAAATGTACAGAATAAAATCATTGAAATCTTGGATGCTGTAGATGATTCAATAAGTGCAACCGAATCACTCATAGCTAAATATCAAAAAATAAAAGCCGGTTTAATGCACGACCTGTTTACGCGTGGCGTTACCGCCGATGGCAAATTGCGCCCACCCCGCGAACAAGATCCAGAACTTTACTATGAGACGGCGGTAGGCTGGATTCCTGTAGAGTGGGAATTTGACTCGATAAGTTCAATTATGGAATCTTTAATAGATGGCCCGTTTGGTTCAAACCTTAAAACAGAGCATTATGTAATTGATCCAGGTATAAGAGTTGTTCGATTGCAAAACATTCAGGCTACTAGTTATAACGATAATGATAGGGCGTATGTCTCAGGTAGTCATGCGGCTTTTCTATACCGTAATAAAGTTTTATCGGGAGATATTTTGATTGCAGGGCTTGGAGAAGACAGATACCCAGTTGGTCGGGCTTGCCTGTATCCAGAAAATTTACCGCCGGCAATAAATAAAGCCGACTGTTTTAGACTGAGGTGTAAGGTTGATGAAGCAGAAAATCCTTTTGTCATGCTCTATTTGAATACAGAACCCGCAAGAGTACAGATTAGAAAATACGAGCAAGGCGTTACTAGACCAAGGATAAATTCAAGTAATTTTAAAAAGCTAATCATTCCAAAACCCAGTGTCGAAGAACAAAAAATGATTACTGATAAAATAATGAAAGTTGCCGATAAAATTCAAGTAGAAAAAAAGCGCAATCAAAAACTCATAATGGAAAAGTCAGGTTTAATGCACGACCTCTTAACCGGAAAAGTTCCGGTCAAAATTGACGAGTTCGACCAGGAGCCTGCCTGATGCCGACTTGCTGGATTATCGCAGGGCCTAATGGTGCCGGTAAAACCACCTTCGCGCTGGAGTATTTGCCGCAGGTGGCGCAGTGTTCCCGCTTCGTCAATGCCGACCTGATTGCGGCGGGTTTATCGCCGCTGGCACCCGAGCGTGAGCTACTGGCCGCCAGCCGTTTGTTTCTGGCAGAAATTGAAGCCCGCATTCAACAACGCGAAGATTTTGCGTTTGAGACTACATTGGCCGGGCGTAGCTATCTAAAAATGGTGCGTCGCTTACATGCCGACGGCTGGCGGATTGAACTCATTTATCTGGCGCTGCCGAGCATTGAAATGTCCCGGCTACGCGTGGCCGAACGGGTGGCGCACGGTGGCCACCACATTCCCACGGCGGACATTGAACGGCGCTTTGGCCGCAGCCTGAGCAATCTGTTTGAAGTCTTCAGCTTTGCCGTGGATAATTGCCGTTGCTACATAAACATCGACGCGCTACCTGAATTGATATTTGAACAACAAGGCGAGTTGCGCAGTATCGTTCATACCCCCTATTACCAGCATCTTCTTAAGCAGACCAACCCATGATCATTAAATCTGTCCCACCCTCTCCGGAAGCGTTAGCCATACTTAAAGCGTTGCAAGCAGCCGTCAGCAAAAACCTGGACAAAAAAAAGCGACTCGGCCACTACGCTGTGATCTGGAAAGATGGCGGCCCGGTCCTTATGGGTGACGATGCGCCAAAGTCTTCGCTGTGACCGCAGCTCATTTAAACGCAGTACAATCTGCTACCAACAGCCTGTGATAAGCAATGTCTGAATACTCTGAAGTTGAAAAACCCTTCCTTAACCAACTTAAATCTTTAGGCTGGACAGTTATTGATCAGGGTTGTCAGATGATTCCTACTGATCCGACCCTCAGTTTGCGCACCCACTTTCGCGAATGGTTGTTACCTGAGGTGTTTCGTGAATCCGTGCGAGCCATTAACCGTACCGAAGACAACAAAGCATGGCTGACTGACAAACAACTGGATGATTTACGTGACCAACTGTTGCGTCAGCCTAATCGTACCTTACTGGAAGCGAGTGAAGCCATTCAGGCTTTGTTATTTAAGGCGCAGGTTGATGTTAATGAAGTGACGGGCGAGCAAGATCCTGTGGTCAAATTAATTGATTTTTCCCAGCCTGAAAACAATCAGTTTCACGCCATCAATCAGTTTCGAGTCGATACGCCAGGTTGTGTGAAAGAATTTATTATTCCCGATATTGTCCTGCTGGTGAACGGCATACCGTTAGGAATAGTTGAGTGCAAAATAGGGAGTGTTAATTGTGCCAATCCTATGTACGAGGCCTTTGTTCAACTACAGCGTTATCGCAATGCGCGACGGGAAACGCATGAAGCCGGTTTAAAGGAAGGCGAGCCACGCTTGTTTCATAGTAGTTTATTGTTGATTCGTACCCAAGGCGTGAAGACCGATTATGGCACGATCACTTCGGGCGAAGAACAGTTTTATGCCTGGAAATCGGTCTGGCCCGAGCACTATGCCGATTTTGAGGCACCTTTGGGCATCGTGCGGGAACAGGAATTATTAATCCAGGGCATGCTGAATAAGGAAAACTTATTACGCATTTTGCGGACGTGTACGGTATTCATGGATACCGAAGGCGGGCCGCGTATTAAGGTGGTGTGTCGTTATCAGCAATATAGGGCGGCTTATAAAATTATTGAGCGGCTACGGCAAGGCAAAAATGCTATGGAACGCAGTGGTGTCGTTTGGCATACCCAGGGATCGGGTAAATCCCTAACCATGGTTTTTGTCGCCCGTATGCTCCGCGCTTTAAAAGATTTGAGCGACTTCAAAATACTGTTGGTTAATGACCGTACCGATCTGGAAGATCAGTTGGGAGAGTCCGCTAATTTAATTGGCGGTCGTGTCAATATTATCGAAAATACCAAGTCCCTGCGCAGCCATTTAAGTACCGATACCTCGGATATTAACATGGTCATGGTGCATAAATTTCAGGAACGTAAACAATATCTGCCGCAGATGGTTGCAGAAGCCTTGGGCAGTTATCAGGCCATACCGAGTGGAAAAACCTTTGGTGTGGTCAATGATTCTGAGCGGATTGTTCTTATGATTGATGAAGCCCATCGTACCCAAGGTTCTGATTTTGGCGATAATCTATTTGAAGCCTTTCCGAATGCCACACGCATCGCTTTTACCGGCACACCGCTGATTACTGAGCGGCATGGCGAAAGGAAAACCGTCAAACGCTTTGGTGAGTATATCGATTGCTATAAGTTGATGGACGCCGTTAATGACGGGACGACGTTGCAAATTTTGTATGAAGGCAAAACAGCCGATACTGCACTCAATGAAAAGGGGGCTTTTGACAATAAATTTGAAGACCTGTTTAAAGAACGTACGGATGAAGAGTTGTTGGCGATCAAGAAAAAATACGGTGCTACCGGCGATATTCTGGAGGCAGAAAAGCGCATCGAAGCGATAGCCCGTGATTTAGTCAATCACTATATCGATAATATTTTGCCGAATGGGTTTAAGGCGCAAGTGGTTTGTCATTCCAAAATTGCGGCAATTAGATATCAGACTTTTATTGAACAAGCCCTTGCTGAGCGCTTAAAGCTGGAGCAAGAACAAGCGGTAGTTGATACGGATCTGATTGCCCGGATTACCTTCTTGAAGGCGGCTGTCATTATCTCTTCTGATGGTACCAATGAAGTGGCCTCTATTACACGAGTCCGTAAACAGGCTAAAGCCTGGAATGCAGTAGAAAATTTTTGCAAGCCCTTTGACTTGAATGATCCTGACAAAGAATACACCGGCATCGCTTTTTTGATTGTTTGCGATATGCTGCTCACCGGTTTTAATGCGCCTATCGAGCAGGTCATGTATATCGATAAAAGAATCAGGGAGCATACTTTGCTACAAGCCATTGCCCGCGTCAATCGAGTTAAAAAAGGCAAGGTTCGCGGTTATGTGGTGGATTATATTGGCCTGGCAAATCATCTTACCGAAGCGCTTACCTTATATGCTGCAACAGAGGAACAGGAAGAGCTGAGCAATGGCTTAAAAAACATTACTTCAGAGCTACCGATTTTGGAAGAGCGTTATCAGCGTTTACTTCAGCACTTTAAAGCAGCGGGGGTTAATCAGATTACCGCTTTTGTACAAGGTGAGTTGGCTGATGTACAGGCTGATGCTGCGGTAGTACATGCCGCCGTTAAACTATTAAAGGATGAGAAATTACGCGCTGATTTTGAGGTGTATTTTAAAAAGTTTTTGCTAAGTCTGGATGTCATCTTACCTCATTCTTCAGCAAATCCTTATAGAGTACCCGCTAAACGGTTTGGTTATATCCTGCGGGTAACCAAAGAGCGTTACAAAGATAATAGCCTGCAATTAGGGGATGCAGGCGAAAAGGTCAAGCGTTTGATTAATGAACATTTAATCAGTTTAGGTATAAATCCTAAAGTAGCACCGGTTGAATTGCTCTCAGAAGATTTTATCCAAAAACTAAATGAGCATGCTGGAGATAATGACGAGGCGAAAGCCAGTGAAATGGAACATGCGATACGAAAGCACTGCACTGTTCACTTTAATGAAGATCCGTCCTTCTATAAGAGCCTGTCAGAAAAAGTTGAAAACCTGATCGAGAAGCACCAGGGAGAATGGAATGAACTGGCAAAAGAACTGGAAAAACTACGAGGTGTTGCTATTGCCGGTCGTCAGGCAGGTGAGGAAGGCATGAGCAAGGAAGCGACTACATTTTATGCCTATATTGTGTCTCTATCATTTCCCGACGGCATAGTACCGGCAGAATCAAAGAATGCCATTAAGACCTTGATGGAACAGGTAGTAGAGCAGTTGCAAAATTCTATAGGCAGTATCGATTTTTGGCAAAATCCAGACAAGCAGAAAAAGATGCGTAGCGAGTTGAAGCACTGTGTATTATTATCAGGCGTAGAAGAGCTGAAGCAAAACCGAGAGCGGATTGCAGTTGAAATTATGAAATTGGCGAAAAATCGTCATGATGATTTATTAAAAAGTTGGACATGAATTCACGAACCATTAGAGACATTGAATATCAGTTGCTACCTGGAACTGACCGCAAAACCACCGATATTGTGATTGAGCGTGATGGCTTGGTAACCGTTCGTCCGCCCAAGCATTTTTCAGCTGATCAGGTTGATGCGGTTGTCGAAAGTAAGCGCCTATGGATCTATAGAAATCTTGCCGAATGGCGGGATATGAATACTACGCGGGTGGTGCGTGAGTGGGTTAATGGTGAAGGTTTTTTATATCTGGGATGCTCTTACCGCTTATCGCTGGTTACTGACCAAGATGAGCCATTAAAACTCATGAACGGTCGTTTTTGTTTGCGGCGATATATTATTGACCAAGAAGGTAAGGAGGCGGCTAAAGCTCTGTTTGAGCGATTCTTTACCGATAAAGGCCTGGAACGCATAAAATCGCGTGTCGATTATTTTGCGGCTAAAGTGGCTGTTAATCCGCTATCAGTAACCGTTAAAGACTTGGGGTATCGTTGGGGTTCTTGTTCAAAAGATGGCAAACTGGCATTTCATTGGAAGTGTATGATGGCCTCACTCAAGATTATCGACTATATCATCGTGCATGAACTTTGCCATTTGCGTCATAGAGATCACACGGATGCTTTTTGGAATGAAGTAGATAAGGTGTTACCGGATTATCGGGAAAGAAAAGAAAGTTTAAGGAGTAATGGGGCAAAGTTTGATTTGTAGGATAAGCTCTATTGATTTTTTAGGGTTATTTTAAAATACAATCTCTTAGTGAGTTTTCCCACGTCAAAATGGCGTTTCGTTTCTCAATAAGGTAGTCGTAACGATCATAGTGGGTTGAGCTAACATCATTTAGCGCATGATTTTGAATCCTATCTCTTATTGACTTCTCTATACCTATTTCCCCCATTCTGGTCTTTACAGTTCTGCGTAAATCTCTGGGAATGAATCTATCAACCGACATTCCGCACCCCAG
>SESF01015590.1_pt1 | contig 11776 bp, 8 predicted proteins | sample 3171521 | NCBI WGS metagenome assembly SESF01 (sample SAMN10866945, study PRJNA518727) | freshwater metagenome | biome: subpolar coniferous forest; feature: holomictic lake; material: water; isolation source: holomictic Lake 227, 6 m and 8 m depth | place: Canada: near Kenora, Ontario | collected...
CTATGATCCGTGAAGAATCGTTAAGTGCTGCCGATATTCCCTCACAACCCGGCAGCGACGTGAGCGGCGCAGGGTTGGCCGCTTCCTCAGAGAGATCAATGCTATGGAGAAGGCGCGGGATTCTCTGTTTGCTGGCTGCGTGCTCGCGATTATCGATAAGGGTGCCATTGACCTCCGAAGCGAATACGGCAAGCAAAGGATTCACTATTACGTAATGACGGAAGCTGATTATGATCTTCGGCACTTTCTGGAGCAGAACGAGATCGATCTCCCTCAGAAGCTTCATCTTTGCGAGAGCATTCTTGGACACCTGCGCGATCTCCACGCTTTGGGCATCTACCATCGCGACATAAAGCCGGAGAACATTTTCATGATCGACGGCAAGCCCGTATTGGGTGATCTAGGGCTGATCAACTACCGAGGCAAGGATCAGGATATGGACGACTTCGATGAGAAGATTGGACCGCTGGGGTTCTTGTCCCCTGAGGCGACCAACAAATGTTTAGCTAATCGCGGAAGACCGTCGTTTGGCTTCGATTGTTGGATTGATGACAAGTCTGATATCTTTCAGCTGGGGCAGCTATTCTGGTTCATTCTTCAAGATGAGGTACCCACCGGACATTTGTCTACAGAAGACGCCCGCTTCACACACCCCAGGCTCCTCTCTGAGGTGATTGTTCCGATGCTTCAATACGGGAAGCAACGACGAGCCAGCGTTACGAGCGTAGGAGCGGCAATGGCCCCGATACTAAAGGAGTTTGCGCTGACTTAGTCCTTGCTCCAATGAAAGGGTGGCTGCATTTCCTACGACACTACGGGCCGGTGCCCCGGAATGACAACATGTACGACGAGACGATCCAACGATCGGCTCGGCGGAAGGGAATTGCACCGGTCGAGTTCACACATCCCAAGCAGATAGAAATCGTCAACTGCTTCAACCAGGCCACAGCAGACCCAGTTTCGGTAATCCTCACTGGCACTGCCGGTGACGGAAAGACTCACCTGTGCCGCCAAGTCTGGAAGGCGCTGGACGGTAACGACGAGGACTGGGGATCGGACAGTCCCTATCTAACCACCAAGTTTCACTACCCCAAGGATCGTAAAACTTGGCCTGAATCGGGGGACGTGATTCTGTATCGGTCGGTCACAATTCACTTCATCCGCGACCTGAGCGGATGGGCGCCACAGCAAGGCGCGGAGTGGGAGTCAGATAAGGAGGAGCTGCTTCAGGCGTTCTGCCGTTCCCTTTTCCACCCTGACGCCGATCAAATCTTCCTAATCGCCGGTAACGACGGCCAGGTCATTGAATCCTTCCGGCGGTTGCGGGAGACGGAAGACGTGAAACAGGCACGCCAAGTATTTGAGGATTTGCTCATCGAAGACCGGCAGGAACAACCCGGCGTACGCTTGAAATTTTTCAACCTGAGTCGAGCCAGTTCCGCTGACCTATTTGACAGGGCAATTCAGGCGTTTCTGAACCATCCCGGCTGGCAGGAATTCCAAAAGGCTGTGCCTGGCGAGAATGACGCATTTGGCCCGAAGTGCCCCATCCGACACAACTACGAATTGCTCCAAACGCCGTTGGTGCAGGCGCGGGTGCGCGCGCTCCTGGACCTTTGCGATTACAATGGTTTGCACGTCCCGATTCGCCAAATCCTGCTCCTGCTCACCAACGCTGTGCTCGGCCATCCTGACGTCAAGGATCACTTGATGGTGCCAGCGGACGTGCCAAAAGTGATCGCGGCAAGATCGGTTTCCAAAGCCAGTCTCTACAACAATATCTTCGGCGGCAACCTGTCCGCAATTCGCAGGCAGGCTATCACCATCTTTGATTATCTGGAGCGTTTCCAGATTGGATACGAAACATCGAACCGGGTTGATAACATCCTCATCTTCGGCGAGGGCGACGAACATCTCGGCGCATACTTCGACCAGTATGTCGCCAAGGACCAGTTCTACGGGGCCGATGCGAGGTTTTTCGCCGCTAAGCGGGAATACATCGAAGGCACTGAGGAGGACGCGGAACGCGCACAAGACTTCCTGCAAATGCTCGTAAGCCAGCGCCGGGGCCTGTTTTTCAAAATCCCAAAGGAGTCCGAAGTCGAACTTGCGCTCTGGGAGTTGACAGTCTTCAAGTTTGCCGGGGAGTACTTAGATTCTGTCCTTGGCGTGCTCAATATTGGTGGGCTGGTCAAACGCCCAATTTTGTCGCGACTCGTGAAGGGCCTGAACCGGGTGTTCACTGGAATGCTCATCAACAGTGATCGGGAACTTTACCTGGCCACCAGTGGCAACTGTTCGCAGGCGAAGGTTAGCCGCATTCTCCTTGAACGGGTTTCCGTTGACCCGAGCAAAGGCGAGAAGGTGGCGCTTCGATACGACAATTCGAACGGGCGTGTTGTCCTCTCTGTCTTCTTTGCGCCCAGCTCGTTCGTAGATTTTAACCTCACCCTCATCCGTTACGAATTCCTCTCGCGGATCGCCCTGGAGGGCGCGTTGCCGGCCAGCTTCTCCAAGGAGTGCTACGAGGATTTGTTGGCATTCAAGAGCCAATTGATTGCCGCCTACATGAAGCGCCAAGCAGGCGAGCAGGCAACTCCCGGGTCGGCCATCGGTTTGAACCTGCTCTCGCTCACCGAGCAGGGCATGCCCGATCCTAGATTTGTCGAAATCGTCCCATGACTCCGTTGCCACAACCACTGCCGCCGCCCGACAGCTTCGACCAGTCATCGTCGATGTGGGTTGATGAAGCCATTTGGGGACATCGGCTCTACGACGAGCAGCTGCCCTGGATGGTATTTCTTGAGTTCTTGAATGTCTTCTACCACGAGGCGGGAAAGCAGCGTGCCTTCGAAGAACCGAACGGTCTGAACACCCTGAAGTACAAAGCCGCCCATCGCCTGTATCTTCGGAACATTCTCTTCAACAACCCGCATCTTACCGACATCCTAGTCAATTACCCAAGCGACAGCAGCCGCTGGGAGGAATGGATCAAGCGGATGAAGTCAGCACAGGGCATAGCTCACGCGCAATTCTCGTTCTTGAAAAATCACTTCCATTCTTTCGAGGATTTCTGCGATATCGTAGCACTGGTTCGCTCGACCAGCCTTGAAGTGGACAGCAACAAGCGCTGGACCTCAAAATTTGTGTTCCCTTACGGCAAGGATTGCCTGTTCGAGGATCTGGACAGTAACACGACGACAAACGACCGCCGCTTCTTTGGCCGCACCGGCGAAGTTCTATACCTGATGCTGTGCCGCACGTCGCGCAAGCAGGACTTGCTGGCGGCACTCAACAAGCGTTTGGCGAACACAGATTCAACGTGGGATTCCATCATTAAGTGCCTTCAGCCAAACGATGATGACCAGGTCAGCGGCGACCGGGCCAATGCGTTTCTCCCCTATGAAAGCCACCCCGCCTTCGACGAGTTGGCGGAAGATTGGCTCTCGATTCTGCGGCTCAATATTCCGGGCTTTGACGCGTTTCCTCATCTGGTCAATCTGGCCGGCCTGCACCTGCTCAAATACCAGTTATCAGTCTCGCGACAGGTTCTCGGGTTGAATACTCCGTTGAGCCTCATCTGCGAGGTGGTCGCGCACAGAAAGACCCTGGTGCGGGAGGTTTCCTGCGACCTCTATCAGGAAAACAACTTGCTGCCGGCCCAAGCCGTCGAAGCCTTTCTGTCAAAGATCGAAACTTCCCCGGAGTGGCAGCAGGCGCTCACCGAGAATGGCGCCTATGAGAGATGCCGGAAAATCCTGCGCGACCGGGTCCGCTGGGGCGAAGACCAAAAAGATTATGAAGGGCCGCCCGATCCACACCAGTTGATGGCGGCGTTGCGGCAGTCGGCAATGAAGCGGCACCGCCAGCACGTGGCAAACATTCATCGGAACTACGGCCGGGAGATCGGACTTGTTTCCAGGCGCGGAACCGTGAAGCTGCGCTACGCGCCCACGGACGCGCTGCTCAGAACCCTCTTGTTCGCCAATGTAGAGAAACGAGTCGAGTTGCACCAGTTTCTGGCGAAGTTGTACGCCCGGTATGGCCTGGTTTTTGGCGATAAGGAAGCCGAGCAGGTGCTCGCCAAAGGCGAGTTTGATAAGAAGGCGTTCCAGGCCAACTCGCGCCGGCTCGAGCAGCGGCTGGGCAGCCTCGGGTTGCTGCGGCGCCTGTCAGATGGCTGCGCTTACGTCGTAAACCCCCACCATTTGGAGGCCCAATGACCACCGATGAACTGATTGGCAGGGTGGCCGCCGTATACTTGCGCGACCGGCTTTCGGAGGACGACTCCAGCGGCGTGGCCCGTTACCTGCTGGATTGTCTGACGGCGGACCAGACCGCTGCGGTCGCCAAGACAATCCTGGCCGACGCGGGTCTGTCCCAACTGGTCGAAATCAAGCTTCCCCTGCATTTCGTCGGAAAGCACGGCCTGCCGCCGGCAGTGCTCACGACCGAGCGAACCACCTACTTCCGCAATGCCGCCTGCCAAAAGTCGGCCCTGTTGGTGGCCAACACCGGGGACGATGAAGAGCAGTCCTTGAAAGAGTTGGTGCCGATTGGCGAGCCCGAGCTGAAGGCTCACCCTGGGCTTTGGGTGAGCCTAGCCGCGGAGGGGTTGCCGATCACTGACCAGCATAAGCACTGGTGGGTGAAGGCGTTGGAAGGCCTGCTCGAAGTCCGGTCCTTCGCTCTCGACCGCTTTGCCGAATATCTCCTCCATACACGCGAGGCCATCGCTGATGGCCAACCGATCCTTTTTGCGCTGGGCGTCGCGTTCCCCGCGCTCCACGTTCCAAAGGACACCGCCTTCTTCTGCAGTCTCAACGAGAAGACAGCAGGCCATACCTCCAAATGGAAGGCACTCTACGCTCAGGCCATCCGTAAGCGCGGCTGCTACCTTATAAAACAGACTCCAACCCAGGCGCTGCTTTTGGAAGATGATTTGTTGTCGGCGTTCGAGAAGGTCAAGGAGGCAATTCCGGACGAAATCCATCCGCGCATCCATGCTTTCATTGGGGCCAACAGCGGCTGGAACCAGAAAGCCGCTGACCTGGCCCAGTGCGAGTGGGAATTGGTGAAGCCGCTGTTCGACGGGCTTAAGAAGGAGAAGTTCAATCTCGGCAAGGCGACGCTGGAGTTTTACGAGGAGCGCGAGGCTGACCTGCTGACCACCGATGAACGAGATTACCTCGCCCGGTTGCGCGATAGCGGCCGGAGTGAGGCTCAGGAGGAGGACGAGGAGTTCTATCGCCAGCACCGGAACGAACTGAAAGAACAGACCGCGCTCAAATCACGCTGGGACCGATTCATTTTCGGGACCGCCATCGAGACCGAAGATTTTCTGTTGGGCATCGCGCTCGCCTTAGAGTGGCTGTTTGACCAGGACATGCCGTCCTCGAAGCGTCGGCTGAAAATCACTTGCGACAGGCGGACAAAGAAAGATCTCAAGGATCTGAATGTGGAAGCCGGCCTGTTTTTCGCCCGTCGCTACCGGGGGTTGAAGGAAATGTTCGGCAATCGCACCTCCTGGGACATCGGTGAACTAATGAGTTTTGAGGCTCTAAGCGACCAGTGGCGCAAAGCTACGAAAGCATACGTCAACCGCTCCGTGGCCAAGTCCGCATTGCAGTTGAAATTCCTCTTGGAGTTGGAGGTTGAGCTTTCCACCGGCTCGACGGAAACCTATTTCAAACAGCTTGTGTGGAAGTTCGACCCGAACGCGATCGCCACCGAGTTCCCGGGTGACTGGTTGCGCCTGGCCGAGCATGCTCTCCAGTACTGCCGCGTGAACCGCGAGCCGGTCAGCGGCAAGGGGCGCTTCCAGTCCCTTGATCTTCGCAACGTCCGCACGCTGTTCCCTGCCTATGGCCAGGATCGAGGCTCCTTTGTGGCTGTCTACAGGAAGGAACAAGACATTTCACTGCTTTGGCCGACAGCCCTGACGAAGGCCCAAGAACAAGGCCTGGTTTCCGTACACACTGCCTCGCACCTCCTCACCCTCTTCCAGGCGTTTCAGCAGAACTACCGGGCCGCGGTTGCTGGCTTCGCTGAGGATGGCCTGGCCTGCAGCTTCTTGGTGAAACAGGCAGAGGACTTTGGCGCTTTGCTCCACGCTATCTCGAAAGACGCTAGAGGCGACCGGAACCGCGATAAGCTCCTGCGCCCGCTCCTGGAAATCGGGACGGTCGCGGTGGACGGCGGCAGAGTAACGGCCATCGTCACGCCCTGGCACCCCCTGCGCCTGGCAGCTATCGCCAACAAGGCGAACCAGGTGGCATCGTTGATCCGCCATCTACTCACGGCTGACGAGGTGTTCTTCGGTGATCCGCCGCTGTTCTTCAAGGAACTGGAACAGGAACTGTCCCACCCCTACTACCCTGAAGTCGCATTGGGCTGGCACGGAACAAAGCCGGAACTGCTCTCCCTGACCGACCATCATCTCGACTACAGCCTCCACGAAGCGCCCGTCATTAATAACGACGGGTTCGATGACACCAACGAAAGTCCGGCGGAAACGTCGGCGCTAATCGTCGATTTGACCAAACGGTTCCTGTCCTTGTACCCGCACGAGCGGGCCAACCTCTCGGTCGTGCTCTACAACTGCGACTCGGCGCGGCTCCCGTACGCTCTGGTGGACCGGATGAACGAGTTGCACGAGGACGAGGACGACATGCGTTGCCAGATCTTTCTGCGCCACCGAGACGGCCAGAAACTGCGCGACCTCTATGAGAAAATCATCGAATCATCGGATGCCGACGCGGACTCATTCGTGTCCAGCGAGGCCTCCAAGGATTTCATGGCGCGGTTGCGAATAGCCATCATGGCCGACCAGGCGCCGGTGCCCGACCCGAAGGACGGGCCGCCGAACGACATTGTCTTTCTTCAGGATGTCATCGCCCGTCACGCGCGGTTGGAGTGGTATCCTGAGAAATGCGACCCGGTTGCTTCGGCTTCGTTCATTCCGGCTCGCTGGTCGCACCGGCGTCCGGCTGCAACGGATGACATGAAGTCGGTGGCCTATCTCTGTTGTCCCGTCCAGACCCTGGAAGGCTGGTCCTTCCTCACGGCCCTTACCACCTTCCTCAAGGGGGACTGGGATGGCGTCGAAAACAGGCGGTTGCTTCCGGCTCGGCAATTGGATTTCAACGACCCGCTAACCGCCAGCATCTTCAAAGAAATTCACTATCTCGGAAACTGGATTGTGAACTTCGACGAATTGCTCGACCGCCGCCAGCTGCTCAACCAGGGGGTCAAGGTCATTCGGTACAAGCAGGGCGTCACGCAGGGACGGAATACGCTGATTTCTTCGACCGCGCCCCTCAGCTTGCTGCGCTCGATGGTGCTGGGCCGGGTCAGAGACTTGAATCTGGAAATTACCGAGGCGGACTGTCACGAATTGACCGAGAGGTTCATCAACGACGCCAACGAGATTTCGGGCGACATCGTGCTGCGAGCCGCCAAACGGGGGCGGAACGCCAGCGAGCTGATGGGCGTCGTCCTGAGCCGTTACCTGATCCGCCATGAGTTGGGCACGAATCGGCGGTTTGGTTGGTATTTTCTGGACGACTACGCCGCGTGGCTGGGGCAACGCGAAGAACAGATTGCGGACATCCTCGCGCTCAGCCCGGAGCAGACCATTGATGGCAGACTGCAACTTGCTGTTATCGTGTCGGAATCGAAGTACATTGACGCCGGAAGCCTAGCCGCAAAACGCAAGGAGTCGCAGAAACAACTTCGCGACACGGTTCGCCGCATCAATGACGCTATCTTCGGTGATCCGAAGCGGCTAGACCGCGACCTCTGGCTCTCGCGCTTCTCAGATCTGATGTTGAACGGCATTCAGTTCCCGGCGAATTCCCCGATTGATCTGGCTGCGTGGCGCAGGGCGGTCCGCGAAGGCGAGTGCGGCATCTTTATGCGCGGTTACTCGCATATCTTCGTGTCCGGCCCTTCCGATGCGCCGGAGTGCTCGGATTTCGTGGCAGTAGCCGAGGCGGAGCATTCGTGGCAAGAAGTGTTTTCACGGTCCCGCCTCCGCGAGCTGGTTTTGGGATACGCGAGGGAGGCGAACCCGGGTGCCATCCGGATATCCAATGCCGGCGAGGATATCTGGAAGGAGCAGACCTACCGTAGGCCGTCGGGCCGCATCGAAATCGTTCAGCGGCGCAAATCGGGTGAGAAACCAGCCGATCCCGGGCAAGCCCATCATGACGGCGCGACTATTGTGCCTGCAAAGCCTCTGGCGACGCCCGAAAAGCTCCCCGCGTTGCGCGTCCCGCCCGCCCCACCCCCAGTGCCTGCGCTAACACCTCCCGTGACGTCTGCCGGGTGGGATGGTTCAGGAGTCGGCCAGCTCATCGCCGGGTACCAAGGTGGTTCGCTGGACAGCGCGGAGGACGAGGACTGGCTGCGCCAGGTGGAGAGCAAGTGCAAGGGTGCGTTGCAGCAATTCCAGCTTCAGTCAAAGTTGCTGAGCAAGGCGCTCACACCCAACGCTGCCCTGCTAAAATTCCAAGGTAGCGCTAACCTCACCGTTGAGCAGGTTTTGAAGCGCCGCTCGGAGTTTTTGACGACACACGGGTTAAACTTGATCTCTGTCCGGGCTGAGCCGGGTGTCGTTGCGGTTGCGATTGCCCGCCCCAATCGCCGAGTGCTTCACCTGCCGGACGTGTGGAAAACGTGGAACCCGGATTGCGGTCACGGCAACTACGAGCTGCTTATCGCCGTAAAGGAGGAGGACTCCAGCCCGCTGTTCCTGTCGCCAAAATCCAACGCGCCCCACACTCTCATTGCTGGCTCGACGGGCAGCGGCAAGTCGGTGCTGATGCAGAATATCATTTTAGGCATCGCCTGCACGAACACACCACAACAGGCGAAGATAGTGCTCATCGATCCGAAATTAGGCGTGGACTATTTCGCCTTTGAGGGTTTGCCGCATCTGCAGGGCGGTATCATTGAGGACCAGGAGAGTGCTGTCCTCACATTGAACGAATTGGTCGGGGAGATGAACCGCCGCTACACCGTGCTCAAGGAGAACAAAGTTTCGAATGTCTTCGACCTGAACCAAAAGCCGAACGCGACCGAGCGCCTGCCGTTCCTGTGGGTAATCCACGACGAATTCGCTGAGTGGATGATGACGGAGGATTACGCAGATGCCGTGTCTGCCATCGTAGGCCGGCTCGGCGTTAAAGCTCGCGCCGCTGGTATCTCGCTGGTTTTCGCCGCGCAGCGCCCGGACGCCAATGTCATGCCAATGCAACTTCGGGCCAACCTGGGCAATCGCCTGGTTCTGCGTGTCGACGGCGAAGGCACTTCGGAAATCGCACTGGGTGAAAAAGGCGCGGAGCGCTTGCTCGGCAAAGGCCATTTGGCCGCCAAGCTTGAGGGGGAACCCGAAATCATCTTCGGCCAAGTACCGTTCGTTAACAGCGACTTCCTGTCTCAGGTTGTCGCAAGATTGAAGCTAAACTCGCTGGTGAAATAGGCCCCCCCCTCACACCCCCTCCGCAGCCGCCAGCCTTTCAAACTCTGCCAAAATGTCCCCGTAATTCCCGTTCAGGAACCGCACCACCTTCACGTTGTCGAGCAGCTTCTTCATGTAGCCCCGGGCCAGAGTTAGGTTCAGCATGTTGTCCCCGTAGCTGCGCTCTACCGCCTTCACATCCCGCTCCAGTGTTTCCATCAGCGGCTCAAACCTATTGGGGAACGAGGCGCAACCTGCTCCCAGACAGCCAGAGCTTATCGAGATGATGCTCGAACGAGGCAACCTGCTCAAAGCCTTGCAGGCCGTGGAGCGAAACGGAGGCGCTGCCGGAGTCGACGGCACCGTCGCAGCCTCAATGGAGGCCGGCGAAGACTTGTGACACCCAATGTTTACTGGAAATGGTATTCTTACTGCTCAGTAAAAACATGTTGTTCTAGTAAATACTGGATGCAAGATGTTTGAAGCATGAACTTTCGCCTCTACGACGCCCACAACCACTTGCAGGACGAACGGTTGGCGCCCCACCGCGAGGCCATCATCGAGGCGCTCCAGAGGGAAGGCGTAGCCGGCATGGTCGTCAACGGCTCCTGTGAAGCGGATTGGCCAGAGGTGCTCGCACTGGCACGGCGGTTCAATACCGGAGTAGCCGCCGACGTTAGTCGGCGCATTCCTTCCGAAGCAGAGTTGGCGCCGACTAACGTCGGCGGCTACGCTCCATCGGTGGATCGCGCGGAGCTTGAGCCTTCCGGTCCGGTCCCCGGGCATCTCATGTTGATACCTTCCTTCGGCTATCATCCGTGGTATGTGAAGGAGCGGTCGCCCGATTGGCAGCCGGCGCTGTCGCGCCATTTGGATGCGGTGCCCTCGGCGGTGGGGGAAGTTGGATTAGACCGCTGGGTGAAGGACTACGACCTCGATCAGCAGCAAGAGGTGTTCGTGTGGCAATTGCGCCTGGCGGCGGTGCGGAACCTGCCGGTTAGCATTCATTGTTTGCAGGCTTGGGGGCCGCTGCTCGACACTCTGCGCGCCGAGCCTCGCCCACGGTGTGGCTTCCTGCTGCATTCTTACGGCGGTGCGCTGGAGCTGGTCGCGCCGTTGGCCGAGCTGGGGGCGTATTTCTCCCTCCCGGGCTACTTCGCGCACGGGCGCAAGACGCGCCAGCGCGAGGCCTTTCGACAAGTGCCCTCCGACCGGCTGCTGATCGAAACCGACGCGCCGGACCAACTGCTGCCGCCCGAGCGCGTGCAGTATCCGCTCACGGATGCGGCTTCAGGCAAAGCCATCAATCACCCCGCCAACCTGGGCGCGGTGTATCGCTTCGCGGCGGAGCTGCGCGGCGAACCGCTGGAAGCTCTGGCCGGGAAGGTGGAGGAGAATTTCCAGCGGCTGTTTGGAGCGGTGCTGAGGAGGTAAAGACAAAGCAGAAATTGAGAAAGCAGAAAGCAAAAATAAGAGGGGGTGGAGTGCCAAACGAGTGGCTTCGGGTTTCGGATCTTACCCTCCTCCGCCCCGCCCCGCGATTCCCTGGACGATGCGGGCTGCGGCGGCGAAGCCGAATGTGCCCGTCACGAAGCTGGCGGTGCCAAAGCCGGTGTTACAGTCAATCCGCAGGTCCTGCTCCTCACGAGGCGCAGCGCAGACCTGACCATCACCCGCCGGATAAACGGCCGGTTCCCGCGAGAGCACACACTCAATGCCAAAAGGATTCTTGCCGCGCGGGAAGCCGTGGCGGGTGCGCAGCAGCTTCCGAACGTACTGTAACAGGCGGTCGTGACTGGAAAACGCCAGGTCGATCACCTCCACCGCCGTGGGGTCGCGCCGGCCGGCCGCGGCGCCGCTAGTGATCACCGGGATTCCTCGCTCGCGGCATAGCGCGATCAGCACGCATTTCCGGGAGGGGCTGTCGAAGGCATCCAGCACGTAATCGAACCGGGTCTGCAGGATCTCGTCCGCATTGGATTTGAGGAAGAAAGCCTGCAAGGGATGGACGACGCAATCGGGGTTAATGGCCCGCACGCGCCGTGCCATGACCTCCACCTTGGGCCGGCCCAGTTCGCCGTCCAGCGCGTGAAGCTGCCGGTTGACATTGCTGATGCAGACATCATCCAGATCCACCAGCGTCAGCGCCCCGAGGCCGGACCGGGCCAGGGCCTCGACCGCCCACGACCCCACCCCCCCCAGACCGACCACGCAGACATGCGCGCGCCGAATCCGATCCAGCCCGTCCTTCCCGTAGAGGCGGCCGATGCCGCCGAAGCGCTTTGCGTAGTGGTCCATGCGCCCTGTTTAGTA
>SESF01006782.1_pt1 | contig 11774 bp, 6 predicted proteins | sample 3171521 | NCBI WGS metagenome assembly SESF01 (sample SAMN10866945, study PRJNA518727) | freshwater metagenome | biome: subpolar coniferous forest; feature: holomictic lake; material: water; isolation source: holomictic Lake 227, 6 m and 8 m depth | place: Canada: near Kenora, Ontario | collected...
GGCAGCGCGATGAAGCGCTTCGTCAGGTCCTCCGTCCGCGGGAAATCCTCGGCGCGATAGCCGGGGGCCGGCCACTCCTTGAAGTCGCGGAACGGCGAGGCCGCCGGCGCGTGCGCCAGACCGGTCTTCACATAGTCGCGGTTGTACTGCGGATAGGTGCCGGTGCGCTGGCCGCAGTTGACGTTGCGCGCGTCCAGCTTGGCCCGGAACGGCGCCACCCACTCGGGGCGGTCGAGGAAGAGGTAGAGCTCGAACCCGATGTCCCCGGCCGGATCGGCCACCGGGCGCAGCTGCAGCCCCGCCAGCCCCTGGAGCCGCGGCACGATCCGCGCCTGCAGCGCCCGGCAATGGTCCCGGATCCGGTCCACCTTGCGCAGCTGCGCGAGGGCCACCGCCGCCGTCAGCTCCGACATCCGGAACTGGCCGCCGACAAACGCCGGCTCCTGCGGCGGCACCTGCGCGGCATGGACCGGCCGGTAGTTGCCCAGGTCGCTCATCCGCACCGCGCGCTCGTACAGCCGCCGGTCGCGCGTCACGACCATCCCGCCCTCGCCGGAGGTCGCGACCTTGCTGTACTGGAAGCTGTAGGTCGCGATGTCGCTCCACGTGCCGATGTGCCGGCCGCGGTAGCGCGCCCCGAGCGACTGCGCGCAGTCCTCGATCACGTACAGGCCGCGGCGGTGCGCCTCGAGCTCGATCGGCTCCATCGCCGCCGGCACGCCCTGGTAGTGGATCACCAGCACGGCGCGGGTCCGCGGCGTCGCCAGCCGTGCGATCTCCCGCGGGTCCAGGTTCAGCGAGGCGTCGATCTCGGCCAGCACCGGCCGCGCGCCCACCCGCACGATCGACGTGAAGCAGGCGATCCAGCTCCACGCCGTCAGAATCACCTCGTCGCCGGGCCCGATGCCGCACGCCGCCAGCGCCACCTCCAGCGCCGCCGTGCCGCTCGTCACCGCCAGCGCATAGTCGGTGCCGATGTACTGGCGGAACTCCTGCTCGAGCTGCGCCGCCATCGGCGGCGGCTTCGCCGGATCCGAGCCGTAATACCGGAACGGCTCCTTGCGCCGCAGCACCTCCAGCACCAGCGCCTCCTCCTCCGCCCCGATCGCTTGGAAGCCTAGGCCGGGGAGCGGACGCGGGGGATAAGCCGGTGGGTTCATGGGGACATTCATTTTCCTCTCCGCCCCGAATGACAAATCAGAAGTGCGCCGCCCGGCGGCGCCCGGTTGAATAAACACAAAAACCGCGTTGCCGCGCCGGGCGCGTCCCGCTTGTTTGCCGGGGATGAAACCGGCGGCAACTGGACGGACGTCGGCCTGAGCTTTTTCCCCATGCCCCCTCCTCCTCCCGTGCGCGACCTCGGCATCCCCGTGAAGGGCGTGAGCTGGGCCCGCCTGCATCCGGGCAGGACCGCCGACGGCCGCGCCTCCCTGCTCGCCTCGATGAGCCAGAGCCACGAGGGGCTCTTCGTCCTCGACATCGACCTCGCCACCGGCCGCTGCCGGCAGCTCGCGGCCCAGGACCGCGTCCACTCGACGTTTTCCGCCGCGTCGTTCCGCTCCCTGCTCACTGGCCGGCTTTACATCGTGTCCGGCTGGGACGGCCACCTCCACAGCTACGACGCCAACCGCCCGGAGCGCGGGCTCGAGGACCTCGGCCGCGTCACGCCCGCCCCCGGCGACATCGCGCCCCTGGGGATCAACGAGGGCCCCGACGGCATGCTCTGGATCGGCACCTACCCCGGCGCCAGCCTCACGAAGTACGACCCGGCCACCGGCCGGTTCACCGGCTTCGGGCCGCAGGACCCCGTCGACAACTACCTCTACCCGCTGGCGGGCGACGACGGCTCGCTCGCCGGCATCGTGAAGTTCGGCCGGCCCCACCTGCTGGTCTTCAACCCGGCCACCGGCGAGCGCCGCGAGGTCGGCCCGGCGGTGACCGACCCGACCGACCCGGCGCAGTTCCTGAAGTTCTTCAAGGGGGACGACCGCCGGCTCTACCTCGACTCGCACGCCGGCAAGTTCCGGGTCGACGGCCTGAACCTCACGCCCGTCGAGGCGCTGCCGGCGCCGCTCGCGGGCATCCACGCCACCTACCGGCACGCCTACCAGGCGCCGGCGGAGATGCCCGGCGGCTGGACCGCGCATTTCCTCGACGACCACATCAACGGCACCGGCACGCCCCGCCGCGTCCTGCTCGTCAACCGCGACCCGCTCGTGCCCAGCCGGGAGCTCCACCTCGACTGGGTCGGGGCCGGCTCCAACCTCCACGTCCTCGGCGTCGGGCCCGACGGCGACCTCTACGGGTCGAGCTACATGCCCAACCGGATTTTCCGGGCGCGGCTGGGCGCCGGGGCGGCGGCGCCGCTCGAGGACCTGGGCGAGCACACCTTCGCCGGCGGCGAGGCCTACTCGCTCACGACGCTCGGGGGCAAGGTGTACCTCGGCTCCTACCCCGAGTCGCGCCTCTCGGTCTACGACCCGGCCCGGCCCATCCGCTTCGGCAACGGGCCGGGCGACAATCCTCGCGACCTCGGCCGGCTCGATGCCATCGGCTTCCGGCCCAACGTCCTGCTCGCGACGCCGGACGGCCGCCTGTGGATGGGCTCCAGCCCCGACTACGGCCTCTACGGCGGCCCGCTCGCCTGGTACGACCCGGCGACCGGCGACAAAAAATCCCACCGCCAGGTCGTCGCGGACCTGTCCCCCGCCTCCGGCCTCTACCTGCCGGAGCTGCGGCAGATTTTCCTCGGCCTCAGCATCGAGCCCGGCACCGGCATGCCGATCCGGCAGAACCTCCACGGCGCCTTCGCCCTCTGGGATCCCGCTGCGGACGCCCTCGCCTGGTCCGGCGACCTCGGGCTTGAGCACCTCGCCGACGTGACCTCGCTCGCCCCCACCGGGGACGGCTGCGTCTACGCGCTGATCGGCCGCGGCGACCACATCCTCACCGCCGGGGCGCCCGAGATCGGCCCGCGGCTCGCGCTGATCGATCCCGCGCGGCGCACCGTCCTCGCCTCGGCCTGGCTGCCCGCGGACTACGGCCCGCTCTCCTGGCACGGCTACCACTCGCTGCGCGTCGGCCCCGGCGGGGCGGTGTACGGCGCCACCGGCTACTGCGTCTTCCGCATCCGGCCGGGCACCTGCGAGGTCGAGCGCGTCTGGCAGCTCGACCAACCGCAGCCGCGCCCCGGCACGGTCTGGCTCAACGCCTCCTCCCCCAACGTCATCGACGTCGTCGGCCCCATCGTCGGCGACCAATTCTACTTCGCGACCGGCTGGCGCCTCCGCGCCCTGACCCTGCCATGATTGACCTTCGGCGCCGGACCCCGAATACCGTGGGCGGCGCACCCCGCCCCGGCTGCCAGCCGGCACCCCCGACCTTTTCCCCATGACCCTCCCCCGCCTGCTCTGCGTGCTCTGCGTCGCCCTCGCCTCACTCTCCGCCGCCGAACCCGTCGTCCGCGACCTCGGCGTGCCCGTCAAGTCCGTCAACTGGGTCCGCCTCCACCCGGGCCGCGGACCCGACAGCCGGGCCTCGCTGCTCATCTCCATGGGCCAGAACAACGGCGGCCTCTTCGTCCTCGATGTCGACCTCGCCACCGGCCACTGCCGCCAGTTCAACGCCCCCTCCAGCAAGCAACAATACCCCACCGCGTCCTTCCGCAGCCCGCGCACCGGCGTGCTCTACCTCGGCGCGCACACCGACGGCCACCTCCTCCGCTACGACCCCGCCCACCCCGAGCGCGGGCTCGAGGACCTCGGCGTCATTGACGGCGAACACGCCACCTTCCCGACCGGCCTCACCGAGGCGGCCGACGGCTCCATCTGGATCGGCGCCTACCCCGACTGCTCGCTCACCCGCTTCGACCCCGCCACCGGCGCCTTCCAGCGCTTCGGCCGGATGGATCCCGCCGACCAATACCTCTACCCGCTCGCCAGCGCGGACGGCACCCTCGCCGCGCTCACCAAGTTCGTCCACCCGCACCTCCTCCTGATCGACCCCAAGACCGGGGCGACAACTACCCTCGGCCCCGTGGTCTCGCCGGAGGACAAGTCCCAGCGGCTGCTCTTCTACAAGGGTCTGGACGGCTTGCTCTACCTCGAGACGCACGCCGGCAACTTCCGCGTGCGCGGCGGCCAGCTCGAGCCCGCCGCCTTCCTGCCCCCGCCGCTCCCGCCGTTCCACGGGGTCGGGACGCCGCCGGTCGCGTTTCGCGAGGCGCTGCCCATGCCCGACGGCTCGATCGCGACGTGGGAAGACGGCGACGAAGGCGCGGGGACGTTCCGGCAGATCCGCCTCACCAGCACCAACCCCGCCGTGCCCACCCGCACCCTCACGCTCGACTGGCAGGGGGGCGGCACGAATCTCTTTGTCCTGCACCGCGGGCCCGACGGCCTGATCTACGGATCGAGCTTCCTGCCCGAGCACATCTTCCGCTGCGCGCCCGACGGCTCCAGCATGATCAACCTGGGCCGCTGCAGCCTGATGCTCGGCGAGGCCTACACCATCGGCAACTTCAGCGACGGCCTCATGGCCTTCGGCTCCTACCCGCACGCCAACATCTCGCTCTACGACCCGCGCCGGCCCTGGCGCTTCGGCGCGGACTCCGACGGCAACCCGCGCGACATCGGCCGGCTCGACGAGATCGGCATCCGCCCCATCGCCATGGCCATCGTGCCCGCGTTCACGGCCGCCGACGGCCGCGCCGTGCGGGAGCGGATGTGGGTCGGCAACCTGCCCGACTACGGCCTGTGGGGCGGCACGCTCACGTGGCTTGACCCCAAGACCCTCGCCTCCGGGAGCCACCGCCACCTGATCCCGGACGGCGCGCCCTTCTCGCTGCTCTGGCTGCCCGCGCCGCAGCAGCTGCTGGTCGGCCTGAGCATCGACGGCGGGACCGGCACCAAGCCCAAGATCCGGCAGGGCGCGTTTGTGCTCTGGGACACGGCCAAGGACCAGGCGGTCTACACCGGCGACTTCGGCGTCAAAAACCTGCCCGACGTGCTCGCGCTCACCCCCGCGGCCCACGGCCAGGTGTATGCCCTGCTCGGCCACACGCGCGGCACCGCCGAGTGGCTCGGCGCGGCGGCCGGGCCCACCCGCATCGCGCTGGTCGATCCCGCCACCCGCCGGGTGCTGGCCGACGTCCCGCTGCCCGCGGAGTTCGGGCGGATGCCCGAGCAGGTCCAGGGCTGCCTCTTCCCCGGGCCCGACGGCGTCTACGGCCTCACCGAGCGCGTGCTCTACCGGCTGAAGCCCGGCACCTGCGAGGCGGAGGTCGTCTGGCGCGCGCCCGCCGGCGACCAGCTCAATGTCCCGGGCCCATGGATCGGCCGGACCTTCTACTTCGCGACCGGCTGGCGCCTCCGGACGCTGACGCTGCCGTGAGCGGGGCCCTGGCGGATTTCGGATTGCGGATCGGGATTCCAGCGGTGAGAGGTGTTGCTCGTGGGTGATCAATCTCCGCCATTCCTGGCCTTGCTGCTCTGCGCCATGACCGCCGCCGCGCTGCCCGCCGCCCCGGATTTCCACGAAATCGGCATCCCGGTGAAGGGCGTCAACTGGGTCCGCCTCCACCCGGGTAAAACCGCCGACGGCCGGCCCTCCCTCCTCGGCTCGATGGGCCAGAACAACGGCGGCCTGTTCGTCTTCGACGTGGATCTCGCCACCGGGCACTGCCGCCAGTTCAACGCGCGGGCGCCGGGCGCCGACTATCCCATCGGCTCGATGCGCAGCCTGCGCACCGGCATCCTTTATCTCGGCTCGGCCTGGGACGGCCACCTCCACCGCTTCGACCCCGCACACCCCGAGCGGGGCGTCCAGGATCTCGGCGCCATCCATCCGGGCATGGCGACCTTTCCCACCGGCATCCAGGAAGCCCCCGACGGCGGCATCTGGATCGGCGCCTACCCCGGCGCCGGGCTCACGCGCTTCGACCCCGTCACCGGGGAGTTCCGGCGCTACGGCCGCATGGATGAAACCGACAAGTACCTCTACCCGCTCTGCGGTGACGACGGCACCATCGCCGCCCAGACCAAGACCACGCGCTACCGCCTCGTGATGTTTGATCCCAAGACCGGCGCCCACGCCCCGGTCGGGCCCGTGCTCGACGAGCCCAACAACCCCGAGCGCCGCTGGTTTTTCTTCAAGGGCACCGACGGCCTGCTCTATCTCGACAGCGACCTGGGCAAATTCCGGCTGCAGGGCATGACCGCGACCCCCGTCGCCACCGTGCCGGACCAGCTGCCCGGCATCCACGCCACCTACAAGCATGGGTATCAAGCCGACGTCACGATGCCCGGCGGCTGGCGTGCCGCCTACACCGAGGAAACCGGGGCGCCGCGCAAACTTGACCTGACCAACCTTGACCCGGCCATCCCCCCGCGCCACCTCACCCTCGACTGGGTGGGTGCCGGCACGCAGCTCTTCATGATCGGCCTCGGGCCCGACCAGCGCATCTACGGTTCGAGCATCCTGCCCGAGCACCTGTTCCGCTGCGAACTCGACGGCACCGGCCTCGTGAACCTCGGCCAGTGCAGCCTCTCGCTCGGCGAGGCCTACTCGATGGCCGCCTATGGCGACGGGCGCATGGCCTTCGCCTCCTATCCCGCCGCGCGCATTTCGCTCTATGATCCGAAACTGCCGTACCGGTACGGCCTCGGGCCCGGCAGCAACCCGCTCGACATCGGCCCGCTCGACCACGCCGAGATCGCCTACCGCCCGCATGCGATGGCCACGACCCCCGACGGCAAAATCTGGATCGGCTCGGCCCCCAACTACGGCATCCGGGGTGGTCCGCTCGGGTGGTACGATCCGAAGACCGGCCACCGCGGCTTTCACCGCGCAGTCGTCCCCGACACCTCGCCCAACTGCTTCCTGTTTCTGCCGGAGCTGAACCAGCTGTTCATCGGCCTCGGCACCGAGCCCGGCAGCGGCGTGAGCGTGCAGCGGTCCACGGGCGCCTTCGCGCTCTGGGACACCGTCGCCGACCAGCTGGCCCACGCCGGCGACTTCGGCCTCCAGGGCCTCGCCGACGTCTGCTCGCTTGTCCCCGCCGGCCGCGGCGGGCTGGTCTTCGCGCTCAGCGGCCGACCGACCTACCTCATCAAGGACTACGGCGCCCGGCCCGCCCCGACCCAGGTCGTGCTCGTCGATCCCAAGGAACACCGCGTGATCGCGTCCGCCGCGGTGCCCGCTGAATTCGGGCCGATGCCCACCTTCAGCCTCGACAGCCTGCGCCGCGCGGCCGACGGCACGGTTTATCTCGTGCTCGCCAGCGGCGTCTATCGCGTCAATCCCGACACCTGCGCCGTTGCGCCCGTCTGGAAGATGCCCGCCGGGGAAATCGAGGTCACCGGCCCGATCGTCGGCCGGCGCTTCTTCTTCGGCACGCAATGGAAGCTGCGCTACGTCGACCTGCCCGAGTGAATCGCGGAGGGCCAGACCACCCCACTCATCATCCCAACCCCAACCGCTTCCAACCCCTCGAACCTTTCCCCGGCCTCCGCTGGATTTCAGCGCCGCAATCCAAAGTTACCGCCCCATGAACGAGCAGATCAAAATCAACTGGTACCGCTGCAAAATCGACAAGGCGGTCATGAGCGACCTCATGCGCAAGAGCGACGCCCGGGGCTTCGCCCAGGCCGTGCCGCAGCTGCTGCTCTTCGCCGCCACCGGCGCGTTCGCCTACCTCGTGTTTCTCCGGCTCAACGCGCACACTTGGCCGTGGGCGCTGCCGCTCCTGCTGTTCGCGCTCTTTCTCCACGGCACCAATGGCACGTTCTTCGGCGGCATCGCCGGGCATGAGCTCTGCCACAAGACCCCGTTCGCCACACCGTTCTGGAACACGTTTTTCCTCAAAATTTTCTCCTTCCTCGGCTGGTTCGACCCGGTCGGCTACCGCGCCAGACACATCCGCCACCACCAGGCCACCACGCACGTGGACCACGACGGCGAGGTCATCCTGCCGCTCGGCCTCGACTGGCACGGGTTCAAGTTCCTCCTCACGCTGCTCACCTTCAACCCCTTCGGCCTCGTCAAGCAGCTGCGCTTCTGGGTGGCCGCGGCGATGGGCGACCTGACTCACGACGGCTTCTTCCAGGCCGCGTGGCTGCAGCGCGTGGTGCCCGAGACCAATGTCGGACAGCGCCGGGAAATCATCCGCTGGTCCCGCATCGTGGTCCTCGGCCACCTCGCCCTGGCCACGGCCTTCATCCTCACGGGGCACTGGTTCCTGATCGTGATCGTGAACGGCGGCTCCTTCTACTGCAGCTGGCTCGGGTTCCTCACCGGCGCCCCGCAGCACATCGGCCTGTCGCCCAACACCCCGGACTTCCGCCTCTGCTGCCGCACCTACACCTGCAGCTGGCTGCCGGCCTTCTTCTACTGGAACATGCAGTACCACGTGGAGCACCACATGTTCCCCGCCGTGCCGTTCTACAATTTGCCCAAGCTGCGCGCCGCCCTCGCCCACGACCTCCCGCCCGCCCCGCACGGGCTCTGGGCCACCTGGCGCGAGCTGCGGCCCATCATGCGCCGCCAGCAGGCCGACCCGTCCTACGTCTACGTGCCCCCGCTCCCCCGGAACGAGGGCGACCGGGTCGGCGACGACATCCTCCTGCGCGAGGCGGCCGAGCAGCCCTAGCCGCGGCGCGCCGGGCGGCGCGGCGGCAGCCCCTGCAGCATCCGGGTGAAGTCCGTCAGGCCGAAGATGAACCCGGAGTTCAGGCTCACGCGCCACAGCGCCTGCGCCTTCTCGCGCTCCTCCCGGGCCGTCGCCGCGTTCTCCACCGCGGTCACCGCCTCGGGTATCGTCGAGCAGAGCACGCCGTAGCGCCCGAGGTCGATCATGCCGCCCGGCGACATCAGCAGGCACCAGTTGAGCGCAAAGCCGATGTAGACAAGGTGGTTGATCCCGTGCGCCCGGCACAGCGCCGCCAGCTGGTGCCCGTCCTTCGCGATCGGCTCGCGCGGCCGCGGCCGCGCCTCGGGGGCAAAGCCCAGCCGGGCAAAGCCCCGGCGCACGTCCGGCCGGTTGTGCCGGCCGACAAACACCCGGTCCGCCCGAAACTGCTCGAGCTGCCGGTAGACGGGATCCTTCCGCACCCGCGCATAACGCGGCGACGGGCCCGCCAGCTTCACCGTCCGCCGGTAGCCGGCGAGGTGCGAGTAGTAGTCGCGCCCGCCCACCACATGGAACAGGGGCAGCGGCGACGCGCGCACCGCGCCGAGCAGCGGCGGAAACACCTCCCGCAGGATCTGCAGCGCCCGCGGATGATATTCCACGCAGCGCCGCCAGCCCGGCCACTGCGCCATCGTCCCGCACTCCCACGCATGCATGACCACGACGGCGGTGTGCGCCGGCGCGAGGTCGACCTCCGCCGACCGCCAGCCGCCGAACCCCTCGCCGGGGACCGGCCGGGCATAGTCGGCGTCAAACTGCTGGTAATGCCGGGTGGGGATTTTAACCATGACCGCTAGCCGATAACGGAAACCGGCGGGGATTCAAAGGCGGTTTTCGGCGCCGGCGCCGGGAGCGGCCGGCGGCACGGTCGGGCGCGCCACCCACCGCAGCACCAGCCCGATGGCGATGAGGAGGCCGCCGCCGACCACGTTGAGGGAGGCCGGCGCGATCGGGCGCGACGGCACGAACCAGCAGGCCAGCAGCACGAGCCCGAGCAGGAGGCTGAGGTTGCCGATGACCGCGTAGACCCCGAGTTCGCCGTGGCCCGCCGCGCCCGGCAGCTCCACCACCGGCGTCCGCAGGTCCTGGTCGAGGCGGATCGCGCTGGCGCTCTTGGGGTCGTCGGGCCGCCAGAAAAACGCGGAGATCACGAACACCACGGTGGAGGCCAGCGCGGCGCTGAGCACGTTGCGCGGGTACGGCTGGTCGGGCCAGACATCGAGGAAGAAGAGGAGGAAGGTCAGGGCGAAGCCGGCCGCGCACGACGCGATGCCGGACCACCACGGGGTCTTGCGGTAGATCAGGCCCAGCGCGACCGGCATGGTGAAGCCCGGCCCCACCATCGAGTAGTACTTCAGGCCGAAGTCGAAGGCGCCGCCCAGCTTCGAGATCACGAAGGCCAGCGCGACGCCGCTCACGCCGATGACGAACATCGTCACCTGCGCCGTGCGCATCTGGTGCCGGTCCGAGGCCGGCGGCAGCCCGACCCGCCGGCGGAGCGGCACGTACACGTCCTTGGTCACCGCCGCCGACAGCCAGTTGAACGCGTCGTTGGCCTGGCCGAGCGTCGCCGACAGGATCGCCGCCACCACGAAGCCGATCATGCCGTGCGGCAGCAGCAGCAGCGCGAGGCTGACAAACGAGGCCTCCTCCGGCGCCTTGAGGTGCGGCCAGAGCGCCGCCATGTCCGGGAACACCAGCTTCGCCCCCATCACCGGCATCACCCACATCAGCGGGCCGAGCAGCGAGAGCCACGCACCGAGCATCGCCATGCGCTTCGCGTCCCGCTCCGTCGGCACGCTGTTGTAGCGCTGCGCGAAGTGCCAGGACACGTTGTAGCCGAGCATCACGCTGAGCAGGTAGGCCGTGAGGAACCAGAACTCCACCGGCTGCCCGCTGGGCACCAGGTAGTCGTGCGGCAGCTCCTGGCCCATCCGCCGCAGCCCGGCGATGAACCCGTGGCCGTTGCCCACGTAGGCGATCGAGATCGGGAAGATGATCACCGACATCACCAGGATGATCACGCCCTGAATCGCGTCCGACAGCACCGCCGCCCACAGGCCGCCGACCACGCTGTAGAGGATCATGACCGCCCCCACCACCAGCATGGTCAGCTGCAGGCCGGTGAGCGACAGGCCCGCGAACCCGAAGGTCTCGCGGTCAAAGCCCAGCGCCGCCGACACGAAGATGCACAGGATGTAGATGCCCTGGGCGATGCCCACCACCTGCGGCACGATCGCCGTCACGGTGTAGAAATAGGTCGTCGAGGGCGAATACCGCTTGGTCAGGAACTCCAGCGGCGCCGCGATGCGCGCCCGGCGCCACATCGGCGCGAAATAGAAGTAGCCCGCCAGGTAGGCCCAGAAGGCCGAGGTGAAGATCACCAGCGCCCCCGACCCGTGTTTGTAGGTATAACCCGCGGCCGCCACGAACATGAAGGCGGAGAAGCCCGCCACCCAGCTCGACACCCCCGCCATGAACCACGGCACCTGCCCGCTCGCCTTGAAGAAGTCGTCCGAGCCCCGGTTCTTCTTGGCCGCGTAGAACCCGACCCAGATGACGATCACGAAGTAGAGCGCGATCAGCAGGTAGTCGATCGAGTTGACGGTGTTGAAGGTAGTCATGGGGGATAAAAATCAGGAGCGCGGCGCCGCGCCGCGCGGTGGGGGCACGCGTTCAGCCGATGGCCGCTCGCGGCAGGCGGAGGAGGAGTTGGCCGGCCATCATCCGCAACGCACGTCCGGCGCCCCGGGGCCCGTCGCCGCGAGGCTCACCGCCACCGTCTGGCCGCCATGCGTCCCCCGGATGTGCCAGGCTCCGCCCTCCCGGGTGATTGCCAGCGACCCGTGGGCCGCGCCGGCCGGCTGCGCCGTGCAAACCGTCAGGATCTCGTGCTCCGCGGCCGCGGCCGAGTCGACCGCGGCGAAGGGATAAATGCCGTCCTTGGCCTCGAGTGCGAGTCGGCCCACCCGGACCGTCCGCCCCGCCGCCGGCGCCACCCGGCCCAGCAGCGTCGCATGGGGCCGCGTGATCGTGAACGTGTCGCCCGCCACCGCCACCTGGCCGGCGAGGTCCTCGTTGTACGCCT
>SESF01033660.1_pt1 | contig 11772 bp, 7 predicted proteins | sample 3171521 | NCBI WGS metagenome assembly SESF01 (sample SAMN10866945, study PRJNA518727) | freshwater metagenome | biome: subpolar coniferous forest; feature: holomictic lake; material: water; isolation source: holomictic Lake 227, 6 m and 8 m depth | place: Canada: near Kenora, Ontario | collected...
GACGATCACGCGCATCGGCGATTTCACCATTGTTTCGTCCAAAAATATCGATTTAACGCGTGGTGCCGATTTCAAAAGAGGAACAAGCCGGGTGAAAGGTGAGGATATTGTGGTGATAACCGGATTTAACGTTCCCTCCACCCCCAACATGAAAACAGCCATCGACCGGGCTATTGAGAGTGTCCCAGGATCCGTCGCGCTTCTGGACGGCGTTATTTCCCAAAAACTAATTTCGTACCCCTTCTATTCCAAAATGGGATTTGTGGTTGAAGGGACGCCGCTTGTCGACCTGGCCCTTCTTAGCAATTCGATACCGACGCCAGTATCTATGCAGCTTCGTAGGTGAGTTATCACGCAATCTCCCAAACCAGATAGATATTCGCAAGTATTTGCGTGTATTTTCTTTAGACAACCATTAACCCCTGAATACACTGCAGAACTATCAAGACTATGAATTCTAACACTGACGCCCCCGAACAATCAGCTTTCAGCAAACATCTACGCGCTCGAATGATATCAGGAATTTTGGTTCTTATTCCGCTCGCCATAACACTCTTTATTTTGAACGTCATTCTCGCATCGCTCACGGCCTTCGTACGCCCACTTTTGCACCCTTTTCTGGGAGAAATTCCAGAGAACGCGATAACGCTCATTGCCTTGTGCGTTACGACGCTCATCATCTATTTTACGGGTCTTGTTACCAATCATCTTATCGGACGTCGCATGATCAGCTTGGGCGAACGTGTACTCATGAAAATGCCCATCATCAAATCCGTCTATTCCGCTTCAAAGCAAGTCGTGGATACTTTTTCCTCTTCAACAAAAGCGGCGTTTAAGGCAGTTGCTGTTGTGGAGTTCCCCCGTAAAGGCTCGTTGGCAGTTGGCTTTGTCACCGGATCAATGACCAATCCGGAGGGACTGTTACTTTATCGCGTCTTTATTGCAACGACACCTAATCCGACCACTGGATTCCTTCTAATCCTTCCTGCGGAAGAGGTCCAATTCACGGACATAACGGTTGAAGACGGCGTGAAGATGATCGTCTCTGGCGGCGTACTTTCTCCCGACTCCTATCAGAAACGACCACCCCCTGTCCAACTGAGTCCAGCGATTGGCTAGCCTGCCGTGGGGATGGAGGACGAGCGTCTGCTCGTCCAAGGCACGCAGACGCGTGCCCCTCCCATAACAGGTATCCCACCTTTTCGTATATTTAAATATGCTAGTGAATCACTATAGCTATTTTTATACAGTAGCGTCCCATATTTTTTTATTAATTGCCGGACGCTTTTAAATCCATCGCTGAATCAAAGGCATCTTTTTGTTGCTTGAGACGATCAGCCTCTTGACGCAAGGCTAGCCTATCTGGAAGTGTTAAACGCCACTTATCCCTATATAACCCATATTTTTCAAAGGGTATCTCACGTATCGCAGGCCACACGTCAAGAATGTGCGCCCCTGGGTTCGGACGAAAATCAAGTGCGGCCGGATTTTTAAAGCCTGCGTCCGCCAAGGTCTGGATCATGAGCGGGGGAGTAAGTGAACTGTATTTGAAATCCTCGACCTTACCGGATTTGCGGAAAGGCAACTTGCACGCGACAGACATATTGTTGGTTAGAACATCGCCTGTTGGATACCCCCATTGTTCCGGATTCATCCTTGCCAATTCCGGATAGCGCAGAGACCATGGAGGTTGCAGGACGTGATAGTCGGCGAGCTTTTTGGACATCCCGAGATGATCCTTGTATCCGCGTGCAAGTCCGCGTGTATCAATATGAAAACCTGCCGTGACACAGGCAATCGAAAGATTGCCTTTGATAATGTTATCATGGCCGCCACCGACAAAGGGACCACAGGCCGTGTTATAACACACGTTATTAACAATCGTATCGCCGCTATCACCATCATCCATATAAAATCCATTGATCTGAGGCGAGTCGTAAACAAAATTATATCTCAGCACATTCCCACGGCTTGTCCGGTCGAGGCAGGAATAGAAGGCGCCCACATCACCAGAATCGAGCGCGGCCCGTGCGACTTCGTTATATTCAAAGAGACTGTCATTATTGTTGAAGTACAGTACAGCCGCATGTGGAAGGTCATGGAAGAAATTATGGGTGACAGCATACCCGACACCCGCCTTGCAGTCAATCGGCGGCGCATATGTATTCTGATGCCGGCCAATGCGCCAGAAACGTGAATTATCAACAACGCATTCGGACGAAATCAAAGTCTTACGGTCACCGCCCGACAGCACAATACCTGACTTTCCGATGTCACTAAAGTCACAACTATGAATACGATGCCGCAGGGCATCCTTCATCGACACCGCGGTTCCACAGATACGCTCAAAGGTGCAACCTTGGAGCTGAACCTGCGCGGATTGCTCAACCACAATACCATCGCCTAGATTACCCGTAAAACAAAGTCCCTCGATCACCACATTTGTTGCACCTGAGATGGATATCATTGGAGCCGTCTGGTCGGCAATTACCGCATGCTCTGGAGCTTCAAGCGTCGGCGAAAACAGATACAGACGCTTCTCGTTAAAGCGGACACACCACTCTCCCGGCATGTCCAGTTCTTCCAATGCATTAATGACACAAAATTCCTCCATGCCGTTGCCAAGCGCTGGGGGCTTTGCATACTTCGAGCCAATACCACGACTGACACCGATTGCGAACGTTGCTGTCTTCTTCTGGACATCAAGTCTTGCCATTTTTATCGCGGTACGCGTCCAGGGCACCACCCAATAGCCCTGGAACCACAGGCCCTCTTGTGTAGACCATTGACTCAGGTGTGGCGTCTTAATCTGAATCACGCCGCCGGTTGTGCCCTTGCCGCCCTTTGTATCGCCCTTCTCAAGAACCTGATCTACTTTAATATACCCACTGTTAGGAAAACGCGAAAGAGGCATCCACTCCTGATTTACGATTAACTGACAGAGTCCACCAAAATCACCGAAGGTTTCAGGATATGGACCTTTGTGGCTGATTCCCGCTTTATCCAGATCAAGAGAAAAGAGTCTGTTTCGAACAGCAGGCGAAAGACGCTTCAGCACTGTCTCATCCGTCACGCGTTGCCAATCTGATTTTTTGACGCGGACTCCAGTATTGATCACAGCCGTACCTTGTTCAGCCGCGCGAATATGCAAGCCAGAATGCTGTGCAGTCAATTTCAGGGTGTTCGTCTGCCAATAGACACCCGCTTTCAAAATGACAGTTGTGTGGCTGGCATTCGTTATTAAACGTAAAGAAGCTTCAAGCGTTCCTTTGTCAGGCGAGACATATATTGAACAACCAGCAGCTGTAGGGTTCGTCTCTAAATGGCGGGATACCGTTTCATTTGTTAAACGATCATTTTTCTCGTGGCTCTTGGCACACGCTAGCTGTGTCTCGCCCAGCAGTGAACATAAAAATACACATACGATTAAACGTTTCATACTCACCTTCACTTCCGGGTTGCCGCCCTCAATAACAAGAAGACACGATAACTAAATAAGCTATCCCACCTCAGGCGAATGTTTGCAAAGCGTATCATACGCCTGCTTTATCTGAGCAAATTTTTCGGCTGTCAATGCACGAATATCGGGAGCAAGATCTGCATGCTTATCCGGATGGTATTTCAGGCTCATGGCACGATACGTTTGTTTAATGGTTTCCAGACTTGCATCGTACGAAATGCCTAACACATCATACGCAGCTCGGCACGACTGCTCAATGGTTGTGTACTGATCCACAAATTGACTCGCAATATAATGCGCTTCCTGTGGTGGCATACCCGCAACACGTACAAAATGGTCGATGCGTGCCTCTTCATACTTCGTCAGAGCGCCATCACATAGAGCAATGTGCCAGAACCAACGCAAGGCCTCCTGCGCTAATTCGCGATGCGGACGCAGCATCATGGCTAAGCGTTCAACGCCTCGGTCAATACGTTCTGCATCATCAATCAAAAAAAGAAGGGAGTGTGTATCTAATGGAGAACCCATTCGTGCATTAAAATCGCTAAGGACAGAACGGATCGCATGATCTTCCGCCTTCGAATAGGCTCCATCACAGCAGGCAAGTTCATGGAATGCGGCAGCAATAAGTGCCATGAGGCGCATGGCTTCCTTCTTTTGATCAACAGCCTTTTTTCGATCAACCATAAAATGGCCGAACGTTGCACCGCAAACAGCCCCCCATGGACCGAGGAACGAGCCAATCCCGCCCCCAATCATTTTACCTTGCCAACTCATTTGTTTTTATTTCGGAAGAAGAATCTCTGCGTTTTCTTTGAATTGAATCTTTTTTACCGCGCCTCCGTTGATTTTATACTCAACGAGCAAAACCTTGACAACCTCAGGCACTGTATCGCCAAACGCATCGTTATATCTCTGGATCGACGATAAGCGCGTACCCGAAAAGGTTGGAATAGCTTTCCGGGTCACATCCTGTCCCTTTGATTTATCCGCCAGTCCATAGAACACCGAGACAATCTCGACTTTGAGGTCTCTTTCATCCCCTATCTTTGCACGCATCATCTCCTGGCGTAATTTTTTCACGCGTTCATTCGGATCACTCTTTTCAGGACGGTTGGGCATCAGGTTGAGTGGACCACACAATGCCATGGTGTCACCATCCTGGCGCAGGTTAAAACGATTGATGCGCGGTGCTGTCCCAATACGCGGACGAACAGGCATAATCTTCGTTTCGATTTGAGGAGACCAGGGATCATACATTTTACGAATTTCTTCATCACCCAAAAACGGACCATTGCAATCAACCCATGCAATCAGACGTTCGCGATCCACTCCCGTCACCTTTACATTTTTATGTTCACCACTGCAGGCCATTTGAATAAAGCGACTGACCGGCGAGAAGGCTGAATAGGGAGGAAGCGTTTCAAGATTTTTGGGGTCCATCGTTGAGTATCCTTCAACGATAAAGACACCTGCAAGATTCTTAGGCACACCCTTTTCATTTTTTACTTTTGAACCTCCCCATCCGCAGGCACCGTCCACCAAGGTATAATACGGTTCAGCAAAGGGACTGATGTCTTCCGGGCGATCATAAACGTTTGACCGCCAACCATGGGTGGAGGGACGATACGTGGTATTGAAGGCCTTCATCGCCCTCGAATCTTCCTTGGTATGGCATTTAGCACAATACTTATCCAGAACAGGTTGCACAAAGCGCTTGTAACCGATGCTCTCTTCGGCACCCCATGGCGGAGGCGTCAATTTCACAGCTTTTTTGCTCAGCGCTTTCCCTTTACGTGAAAGGGCGGCACCCTGAGAGGTACGCGTCTTCATACTGGTTTCATGACAACCAAAGCAGCCCCGATTCTCCCCTGGCATACCATTTGCAAAGCTGCGCATCACATGAATTGCACGACCTTCCTCATCCAGCATCTGGAAGAAGATGGATTGTCCTGGCGGAATTTCAAAGTTCACGCTGCCATCTGATTCAATCGGGATTGTGCCGAGAATACGCTTCACGCCATCTGCTTGAAATACGCTGATAGCGGGCCCATCATGCTGAACCGTCTTATTCCAGGTTGTGTAGGTCTTGGGATCCATCTGAACCACGCGCAAAAACTTGCCCTTCTCGCGTAAGATTGGCGGTGCATTTTCAAAGACGTCATTGCTGTAGAATGTGGCAGGAGCGAGTGTCTCTTGCTTGACACCCGTGCCTTCAGTGATCTTTGGCCACTTCACCTTGTCGGCCATCACCGCGGGACGCGTGCGTGTTCTAAACGGTATGGCGTGGTAAGCGTTGTAAGCGCCTTTGTAGATCAATTCCTTATTGCCATATACGTCCATCAGATAAAGACGAAAGGTGTTCTCGCGTCCACCCTTGCCGCTATAAAGACGATGTCCTTCGCGAGCGGAAACAAGGAAGAGTTCTTCGGACAGAGGATAGGGAGTCTTGTAAGCATACAATTTCCCAGCCGCGTGATAATCGACATGAGGAGGAGGATCAGCAGGGCCGTTCCCTACTTCCGGCCATGGCGTTTCTCGTGTGATGCGATAGAGTCCTTCAGGATAGTTGAGTCCCTTCTCCGGATCAATCATGCCAATGGCGCCATCAAACCAGGCATGATGTCCCAGTCCAGTGAACATCACCTTTTTACTACCCGGAATGGCACGCGCCTCGGTCAAGACATCCGGCCAAACACTCTGATTACCCCAGAACGCCTGCACAGCGCAACCATCCGGATCCATATACCATAAACTTTGCACACGCCACAGTGCCTTATCGGTATACTCCCACCGTGTAAAAATCACACGTCCATCATTCATCACAGAGGGCTGATATTCCGGTTCGCCGTTTGCGGAAAGAATGTAAATGTTCTTGCCATCGCCATCGCAGCGTGCCATCGCGAACGAGTGCGTCATGGGCATACAACGCACATAGCTGTGCTGACGGCCTGTACAGAAGACAAGTTTGCCATCCGGCAGATAAACGGGATCCAAGTCGTCATAATCACCGCGCGTCAACTGTGTAAAACCCGTTCCATCTGAATTGCACTCATACAAGTGGAACGATTTTTCGCCGATTGGGCGATAGCTAAAGACAATCTTCTTCGCGTCATACGACAGATCTGGCCGCCAGTAACTGCCATGCTGCTGTGGCAACACGTCTGCCACACCTTCATCCCCAGGCATAAGCACCTTTGAACAATCCAACTTAACCGTAATCAGTTTTCCGCCATCCTCTGCCATGAATCCGTTACGATGACGTGCCTCATGGCCCCATTCATCCGTTGCATCGCCTGGTTTACCCATGGGATAGGGATTGTCAATCAAGAGAACCCGATCAAAATCAATTAGCGGATTTTTGAACATCAGCGCACGCTTGACGCGACGCACATCCATATAAAGCGACTTTAAATCTTCTTCGCTGGCACGCGTTACAGATTGCTTTTCAAGCGCCTCCAACTTTTTAAGTTCGCCTGCTAAATCTGACCCTTTTACGCGCTTAATCATGTCACGCGTGTAACCGATTTCTTTGCTGATCGTCTCTGCAGACACTTTATTGTCGCATTGAAACAGCCAATCTGATTCCAGTAACTCCGCGGAATAACCCGTGCATGCCGCACAGGCTAACAAAACCCCGACTATAAACGGTATCTTCTTCAATCGATTTCCCCCTTGTTTTTGAATGGGAGTTATTTTAAACAATATGATGACGCAGGTCAAGCCACAGGTATCATTTTGATAGGTCTAAAATATCTTTTTGTAAACAGTCAAAGGGTCTGCTATAGTAACTGCGATTTATCAATGCGAGATTAACTCATCATTAAAGGACAAACTCATGAATAAGCTTCTTTTTGCCACACTCGTTACAACCCTCAGCTTCTCGATGCTTTATGCTAAGGAACCGCCACCCGAGACAGACATGAAACCAATCTTCAATGGGAACGATTTGACTGGATGGGACGGCGACCCGAAATTCTGGAGCGTTAAGGATGGTGCCATCCGTGGCGAAACAACAAAAACGAACCCCGCAAAAGGTAACACCTTCATCGTATGGAAAGCGGGCGAAACCAAGGATTTTGAATTACGACTCTCCTATCGCTGTTCCACCGCAAACAATTCAGGTATCCAATATCGTTCAAAGCCAGTTGGGGAGACTGCACCTACGAAATGGCAGATGAAGGGGTATCAGCATGAACTGCGGAACTCAGATGGCCTTCCCAATGTTCCGGGATTCATCTACGACGAAAGAGGCAAGCGCGGACGTATCTGCCTGGCGGGTGAAAAAGCAATCTGGAAAAAAGGTGAACCCAAGAAGACAGTTCTGGAAACCATCGTTGATCAGGAAGCTTTCAAGAAGATCATGAAGGTTGACAACTGGAACGACATCGTCATCATCGCCAAGGGAAACCATATTCAGCATTACCTGAATGGCTCGCTCATCCTCGACTTCACAGACGAGCATGAAAATGCATTCTTTGACGGTACCATGGCGATTCAACTCCACGCCGGAACAGCCATGTGGACGGAGGTCAAGAACATCCGCATCAAAACGTTGAAGTAGAATTGTTGGGAATGTTGGAATTATGAGGTTGGATGCCTTGCTGGGCGTATAGGCGCCTGCCGCGCCGTAGCCTTGGCGTAGGAGGGTCCGCGCCTGTACACGGGTCCGGCAGTTGCCGGACCCGCATAATCATCCGGCTTCTACCTACGCCACGGCTACGGCGGATAGGTCGCTGTACAGGCGAGGACGCCCATACGCCCAGGCTTACGACTAGCCATTTGAAAAAAGTTACCCGTCGGTTTATTCCCGGAACCCTGGGCGGCGGGCTTACCTATTGCTGAGCGGTCTTGTCCAAAGCACGCCGGGTCGCCTTTAACATTGCTTCTGCGCCGACAGGCGCGCCAGTGGCATGCTTCATCCAGAGATCGGGTGTGACGTTCCCCATGATGGTGATGCGCTCAAATTCAGGACCGATTTTTCCTGCTTTCTTCATCTGTTCTTCAATCTGAAAGCCCATCAGGTGCCCCACGGGATAATCTGGCACATACAGAACGTTGTTAATCATGTGCGAGTAAACGCCAGGTAATATACAATCACGCTGTTTAAAAATTGGCGCGTAGTAGGTGTTCCAGAGGTTACGGGCAATGTCGAGTGTGGCTGCTTTCAACTCTGCAGGTGTGGCCTCTGGATGCGCGTACATCCAATGCCAGACCTCCATGTCGCACAGTGCCATGATGGCGATTTCGCAAGTGGCCCAGAAATCGTTCAGTGTCGTCAGTGCCTCAGACGTGGCATCCGGTTTTGCAAGGCCTAGCATCTCAAGGTCATGACCTTGCAACAACATCGCTAGCCCTTCGGTAAACGCGGTGTTCGGAACACCCTGCAGGAGCGTGTGGTCTACCAGATTGAGCGAGTACGTCTGCTCAATAACATGACCCAATTCATGCATCGCCACATTAAAATCCTGAAACAGCAAACCATCATCGCCAAAACGTACACGCAGTCGGGCCTTCTGTCCACGCATGGCGCCGCCCATGGCGTGCCCGGCGTTACGTCCTGCCTGAACGGAAATGTTGTCCTTCAGAAAGGCCGCACGCTCAGCGCTGAAGCCCAGCTTCTTCAGTATGTCAGGTATGCCCTTGAGGAATGCTTCAGGAGTCGGATATTTCGAACGGACCATGGCATCCCGCTTTTGCTGGCTATCGATTAAACGTGGACGAAATCCGTTGTACCAGATATCAAACGGTTCTAGCGGACGGCCCAACCTCTTTTCGATGAGCCTCCCGACTTCCGAAAGCTGAGAGGATGTCAGCAACTGCTCGAGCATTGCCTTGACACGTGCTTCGCTCATCTGCCGATCCTCGTCGAAGCGGCGCGCAATAAGTGTCGGCGCTGTTGGCGAATAGGGATCCACCTGTCTGCAGGCTTGGAAGACTTTCAGCCACTTGGCATAGCGCGTGTTCGGCTCAGCCACATTGCTGACTGTCAGACCCTTACAGGAAGGATCCGGCTCGATATCCACGACAGAGGATGCCTTGACCTCGTTGCTGGCTGGAGTCCAATCCACCAACGGATTATTGATCACGGCTGCGGGGATGGACTGGTCGATGACCTTCTCTAAAATCTTCAGAATCAAACGCTGGCGCGCAAGCCCGTTCGTACCGTTGTTATATTGCGCCTTGATTTCGTCGCGCAGTCCCCAATGCGAACTGAGACGAAGTTTGGCAGGAAACAAACGCTCACCCTTTTCGTTTAACACATGGTGCATACAGACATTATATTGGCTGATGTAGATCTCCGCATCCGACACGGAATCAGAAAGATCCTGCTGAATGTTGGCGGGTATGCGTTTTGAAAACTGCTGTGCCAGCCGTACCTCCGCCCACTGCCGACGTGACCAGTTGGACCCTTCCGCAAGATTTTGTTCCAGCGTGGTGAGTGGAAAATTGAGCAACACCATAAACGCAAGCTTGTTGCCAAAGAAATCATCATTGATGTGCGCGCCAGGCTCATACGCCGCGAACGCTTCATCGACCGGCAAGATCGGACCGCTAGCAAGATCGGTCTGAAGACGAAATTCGTATCGGAGTTCGGTGAGGTGTCCGCCGAGCTTTTCGAGCAGACGCTCGAAGCGGTTAAACAACGTGTCCAGTGCCTCTTGATTGCCCGCAAAATTTTGAAGAACAAAGGCTTCATACACGGCGGCATTGCCATCTTCAGCCCGCCAAAATTGATTGACCTGCACCAGTCCGCGATGAATGCGGATACGTTGCACTTCACCATATTTTGCAACCAGTTCGCGTTCGACTTTCGGGGCTGCTTCTTTAATCCATTCGCATGGGACACTGGAAGCGGACATCTCCGCGGCAACAAGTGCTTGCCCGATCGAAAGGCAGAAAGCGATGAAAATGCTACAGCTGATGACTCGGATTTTTACTGTGTTCATGTTTCCCTTTATAATTAACTCATGTTTTGGTGAGATTGCATGGATGACCGCTGAAACGCGGATGACTACGGACTGACGGATACGTGCTTGACTGAACGACCTGTCCGATCAAAGGCGAGTGGTCCCCAAATTGCTTTCATAAGTTCAAAAATCTCGGGCTCTGCCGTCATCAGCTCAGCGGCATTGAAGGGAAAGAAATCATCCATACCAAAATAGGCTTCGGTCATTTCGGCAAAGAACTCTTTCTGGTCCGTCAGTCCGTAATGCCGCACGCGGGTTCCATTGTAGAGGAGTGTATTATCACCGTGTCCGCTCTTCTTATAGTTCTCAAACGTCCGCAGAATACGCGACTCGTCAAAGCCCAAAACTTGATCGTGATAGGCATGAGAGAGCTCATGTAAAACCACCCACGGTTGCTCGTTGATACTTCGCGACTTGAGCAAATCCTTCGCTTCTGGAATGTGGACGCACTTAACCAGATTGGTAGCATAACCATGTCCTTGTAACCAATCAGCACTGGGATGATATTGCATGTTGTGCAAGGAGCCATGAGCGAGATCCAGAACGATTGTCACCGCTTGTAACTTCTTGAGGGGTTCAGAAGGAACGACAAAGGTGATATCGACCAGCTTAGCTTCGAGCAAGCTGAGTACCCGCGTGCCGAGGGTGTCGTTCGGCGACACGAACAAACGATCATCCACCCGCACGTTCCAGCCCTGGATACACCGCAGCGTACGCGCGTCAGGCGGAGGCAGGTTATTCTTCTCTGCCGCCCAAGCAGAAGCCGACACCTGAGCAAGAAGAACCATGCCTAGCCAAGAACTTATCGATGAATAAAAAAAATGTTTCATACCAAACCGTCTCCATCATATCGCTTCATTTCAAATTTAATCATACAATACTCCGCCCACAATCGCAAGGAGTGGTGTTTCAAAGATCACTTTCTTCCGCTTTTTTTAAATACAGCCTTGACTGTCTCAAGAACCCCCGTTAATGTACGAACTATTGTATTCACAATTAGACAATAACGGGGTAATAATGATGAACAAGAAGAACGTATCCGTATTAGGGGTGTTGATCGTTTCAGCAGTCACCGGGTGTTTAACAAACGGGCCACAGTGTGTTAAGAACAGCGGATCACTCAATGCAAAGCATATCGTCACGCTCGAGGGGTTCAAATACCCAGAGAGTGCTTTGTATGATGCCAAGAGCGGGAACATCTTTGTTTCCAACATTGAGTGTGATATCGGACAGTACTGGGCCGACGACGGTAAGGCCTTTATCAGTCTGCTCAAGAAAGATAATACCATCCAAGCATTGCGCTGGGTTGACAGCAAACCTACTGCTCCCTTTCATGCACCC
>SESF01011297.1_pt1 | contig 11771 bp, 13 predicted proteins | sample 3171521 | NCBI WGS metagenome assembly SESF01 (sample SAMN10866945, study PRJNA518727) | freshwater metagenome | biome: subpolar coniferous forest; feature: holomictic lake; material: water; isolation source: holomictic Lake 227, 6 m and 8 m depth | place: Canada: near Kenora, Ontario | collected...
GATTTCGTGGCCAGTGGCCAGAGTTACCAGTGACTACCAACCACTGGCCACTAACCACTAATTCAAATGCTTCAGAACGGCAAATCGTCCTTGTCGTTGTCGAGCATCGGTACCGAAGGTGGGGCAGACGGTGACTGGGGTTCAGTGTGGCTTTGCTGGCGTTCATAACCCTGCGAGCTGCCTTCATGGGTCGATCCACCTCCCTGTTCACGTTGTCCGCCAAGCATCTGCATATCGGTACAGATAATTTCGGTGGTATACCTTTTTTCACCGCTTTTGGTATCGTCCCAGCTTCTTGTCTGCAGACGTCCTTCAACGTACACCTGCCGTCCCTTTTTCAGATACTGGTTGCATATTTCAGCAAGTTTGCCCCAGACGATAATTCTGTGCCATTCCGGTTTTTCTTGCCAGTTGCCGTCGCTATCCTTGAAGCTTTCGGTTGTAGCAAGGGTAAAATTGACTTTCGACTGGCCGGATGTTGTTGTCCGTAATTCAGGATCGTTGCCGAGGTGGCCGATCAGCATTACCTTGTTCAGTCCTTTTGCCATGATAGTTGGAGGTTTGTTGAAAAAAGCTCTCGGGAATAATGTTCCCTCTACCTTATTAAGATAGAATTATCTTTATTATACTGCAAGCAACTCTGCGTCAATGACAGGGCCCTCCTTGCAGAGCAGGATAGTGCGAAGCCCTCCATCCTGGCATTTGACCTCGACACTGCATCCATAGCAGATTCCGATGCCGCAGCCCATGACCGATTCAAGTGAAACTTCAGCGGCAAGTTGCTGCTCGTTGCAGTACCGGGCAACCGCTTTGAGCATGGCATTCGGCCCGCATGAAAAAACTTTGACCGGGCCCTCTTTTTTGATGGAGGGCAGCTCGCTGTGGAGCAGTTCTACCACGTTACCCTTGAATCCTGCTGAACCGTCATCGGTTGCAAACCGGCAGTTTGAAAGGTTTTCGGCGAGTATATCCTCTTTTGACTGTCCTCCAATGAGGTTGATGACCATTTTGCCTTGTGCGGCAAGAGTTTTTTCAAGAAAAAGCATGGGGGCGGTCCCAATTCCTCCGGAGAGCAGAATGGCGGTGTCGAACTCTTTGCCAGCAAGGTCGAAGCTGTTGCCGAGCGGGCCGAGTACCATCACGGTTGACCCTGGTGCCTTGTCGCAGAATAGCGCGGTGCCGGCTCCAATTGATTTGACCATGATGTCGATAAGCGAACCGCGCACGTTGTGTATCGAAAATGGCCGGCGGAGCAGTGGCAGTGTTGCATCACTGACCTTGATGTTGACAAAGTTTCCGGGTTTTGCCGCAACGGCAATTGCCGGGCAATCGAGGGTGATGATGGTGACAGCAGTGCTGACCGGGCGGATCTGGACAATGGTTGCCCGGATATCGACGATGGAGTTTGTTTCAGGCATGAGGGTGATAATCTTGATTGAATGGGTTAATTAAGTGAGCCGAAGAGTCATTTGCAAGCTCTTCGGGTGAGATAAAAAAGTTTAAAATTTTTAACCTTGGCTGAAGTGTGTATGTTGAATCTTTTGTAGTGTCAGCTCAGAGTGATATCTTTGGCTTTTTCTGATTTCTGATTTTTCCCTCAGCGTCCATAAATCCAATGTCCGGTTCATGCGTATTTTAACTTTTACAGGAAAAGGCGGGGTAGGCAAAACCAGTGTCTCTGCGGCTACGGCAGTTCGCTTGTCGCAACTTGGTTATCGTACTCTTGTTCTTTCAACCGATCCCGCTCACAGTCTTTCGGATTCGTTCAACCTCCCTCTTGGCGCTGAACCGACCAGGATAAGGGAGAATCTTGATGCTATTGAGGTCAATCCTTACGTGGATCTGAAGAAGAACTGGCATGCGGTGCAGAAGTATTATACACGGGTTTTTATGGCCCAGGGTATTTCGGGAGTGATGGCTGATGAAATGACCATTTTGCCGGGTATGGAAGAGCTGTTCTCCCTTTTGAGGGTAAAGCGTTATAAAGCTTCCGGACTCTATGATGTTCTGGTACTCGATACGGCCCCGACGGGTGAAACCCTCAGGCTTCTCTCCCTCCCCGATACCCTTGCCTGGGGTATGAAGGCGATTAAAAATGTCAATAAATACCTTATCAAGCCGCTGAGCAAGCCGCTTTCAAGGATGTCCGATAAAATTGCATTTTTTATTCCTCCTGCTGACGCTGTTGAGTCTGTTGACCAGGTATTTGAAGAGCTTGAAGATATCCGCGAAATTCTGACGGATAACAAGAAGTCGACGGTGCGTCTGGTCATGAATGCTGAAAAAATGTCGATCAAGGAGACCATGCGTGCCTTGACCTATCTGAACCTTTACGGCTTCAAGGTCGATATGGTGCTGGTTAACAAGTTGCTTGATACACAGGAAGACAGTGGCTATCTGGAGAATTGGAAAGCGATCCAGCAGAAGTACCTTGGCGAGATCGAAGAGGGCTTTTCTCCCCTCCCGGTCAAAAAGCTGAAGATGTACGAGCAGGAAATTGTAGGGCTCAAGTCGCTGGAGATGTTTGCCAAAGATATGTATGGCGAGAGCGATCCGTCCGATATGATGTATGACGAACCGCCGATAAAGTTTGTTCGTAATGGCGATGTCTATGAGGTGCAGTTGAAGCTCATGTTTGCCAACCCGGTTGATATTGATGTTTGGGTAACCGGCGATGAGCTGTTTGTACAGATTGGCAATCAGCGCAAGATTATTACGCTTCCGATAAGCTTGACCGGTCTTGAACCCGGAGATGCTGTCTTTAAGGACAAATGGTTGCATATCCCCTTTGACCTCAATGGCCAGGAGCATAGCCGATCGCAAAAAGAACAGAAAGCTTACGACAGGGGATAAGCGACTTCCCGCTGGAGAGTATTTGTTTAGGTCAAAATTTATGTTTAGCTTTTGCCAAGGTAATTTTTTGTCTTTTATATCATCATAACCGGGGCCCCTTTTGCGGCGGCCTCATTTCCAGGGAGAGTATTATGTCGGAATCCTACCAGAATCTGCGTAAAGATTTCAAGGAGCTTGAATTTATTGATCGTCTTACGTTCCTCGCTGAGAGTGTGCTTTTGACGGGTCAGAGTGCTGTTGTCGGCAGTCTGAATCTTGCCGGTAGTCTTTTTGATACGGTGACCGGGACTGTGGGTGCTGTGGTTGATGCTTCGGGTATTGGCCATCTGCTTGGCAGCACCAGTGGTGTTGTTGGCGAGACTCTTGACCGCGTTGCCATTACCGTTAAAGATGCATCCAGAACAGCCAGTGAGCTCTATGTCAGCGCTGTTGAGACTGTTGAAAATGCAACAGGAAATGCCGCTACGGCTGTGGGTGATGCTGGTGTCTCTGCCTCTGAAGTTGTCAAGAATTTTGCAGGTTCATTCCAGAAAGGCCCGATAAAAAGATAGGAATTTTGATCGTTTGGCGGGGTTTTGCCTTGCCAGGGAGGATTTTTTTCCTTGGTTTTGTCTATTATTACCGTAAATTGGAACAAAGAGTACTGTTGTAAATTTTGATTACTTTCCAATAATTAAATTCCAAGGGGGAATTATGAGTGTAAGTGGTGGAGGCGTATTTACCGATATCCTTGCTGCAGCCGGTCGCGTTTTTGAAGTGATGGTTGAGGGGCATTGGGAGACTGTTGGTCTGTTGTTTGATTCTCTTGGCAAAGGTACGATGAGAATCAATCGCAACGCTTATGGCAACGTTGGTGGCGGTTCTGGTGCCAGCCTTCGCGGGTCATCACCTGAATTATCTGGCTATGCCGTTCCTTCGAAAGTTGTAGAGTCAAAATTCGCAGAGTAAGCATACGAATCGTTATGCTCTTTGCCCAGGCAGTGAAAAGGTTAAAGCTTTCACTGCCTTTTTTGTTTTCGTGAAGCCCCTTGACCACTCCCGGCTTTATCTGGTGATTTCTCTTTATTATAAAATTTTCATAGATTTGAGTTCTGCGTGCTAATCAGTATCAAGTGAACGGGTATGGGTAATGGCTAATTTATCGTTGTATGTTTCGGCACAGACCGATCAAAGTGATGTTACTGAGTTTTTTCAAAAAGGGCTCATGAATGCCGGTGAAAATCCGATAGGGTTTTTTGAGGGCGTTTTTTATGAATCACACCAGGAGCGCGTAGGAAATATTGCCTTTCAGGATTACCTGATCTATAGCGACAAGGCGGTTTATTTCTGGGCGAGGGGATCGAACAAAGATTATCTCGACCGGTTTAATCTTGGTTCTGTCACGGTGAGCAGCCGCAATAAAGATCATGATTTTGCAACGCTCAATTTCAAGGTGCGCCGCGAGGAGAAGGATCCTGTCTATGTGATTTTTGATATGGTTGAACTGAGGGAAGCCGAATTGATTACCAGGCTTCACACCGTTATTGAATCGGTCATTGAGGAGCGTCTCGGTCTCAATTACCGGAGCGATCTTCCTGACGAGGTTTCTCATCGTATTTTGCAGGGCGCAAGAAGTGTTTGTGTGCCTCGCCTTGTTTCCCTTCGTTTTGGCGCTTCAGATACCCCTCAGCGGGAGAGTTCTATCGGTTATGGTCAGGATCTCCTTGAGCAATACAAGGCCTCTATCGGTTATCCTTCGGATGAAAGGGGCGCGCAGCAGGGTGGCGTTCCACCCGGGGTGGCGCAGGGCGGTGCAGAGAGTGCGGAAGGGTTTTTCCCGGCTGATTTTATCAGGGGAATTGAGAGCATACTTCCCACCGATCCCGCGTCAATCAAGAAAATTACCGGTTCCTTGAAGGAGATTATTGGTGATACTCCATTCAAGATTCGTGAGCAGGTCAAGAGTGATCTGCAGCATGTTCCCGGTATGCTTACGGCACTCAATGAATTGCTCAACAGCATAGCAGACAATCCCCAGGCTGAGCGCTTTGTGCTCAATATCGTCAAGACTGCTGTCAAAAATGACGGGGTGATTGGCTCTGTTGGAAAGCTTTTACGCCTCTCGTCAAGTTTTAGTGAGAATGCAAGGAAAAGGCCGCAACGCTCTTCGCCAAAAATGGATGATGCCGGTTCGGATGATGAGGTGCGGCAGGAGAAGGCGCATGATGCGGATGAGGGGGATGAGCCGCGTATCAGAAAAAAGAGTATTCAGATCAAAAGCGATGATGATGCGACCCCCAATGCTGATTGTTTCAGCAGCGATTTTTTTCCGGGTGAGCCGAAAACCGGGATTGCTGAGCCATCTGTGCAGGCAGATGTGAGAGTGGATGACCAGACGGATGTTGCTCCGAAGCGCAAAACCATTACTATCAAAACTCTTGAAGAGGAGGTACCTGCCATTGTGAAAAACATGATGAGTTTGGATGACTCTCCTGATGAAGAAGAAGGTGCACCTGATGCCACTCACCTGACTGACAGGGAGCCGGGGTAGCGAAGGAGCAACTCATCGATAAAAAGCGTTCAGTCAAGAATTAAGTCCACTCAATAGTTTTATTATCAACATGAGAATTATTCTTTACCTGGGTAAAGGAGGGGTAGGAAAGACTACCGTTTCAGCTTCATCAGCAACAGCAATTGCCCGAAGAGGACAACGGGTTTTGATTATGAGTACCGATGTGGCGCACAGTCTTGCCGATGCGTTGAGCACCGAACTTTCTTCCACGCCTGTAGAGGTCGAAAAGAATCTTTTTGCCATGGAGGTGAATGTCCTGGCGGAAATCAGGGAGAACTGGACGGAACTCTATTCCTATTTTTCATCGATTTTAATGCACGATGGAGCTAATGAGGTTGTTGCTGAAGAGCTTGCCATCATGCCGGGTATGGAGGAGATGATCAGTCTGCGCTATATCTGGAAAGCTGCCAGGTCGGGTGATTATGATGTGGTTGTTGTTGATGCTGCCCCGACAGGAGAGACCATGCGTTTGCTTGGAATGCCCGAGTCGTACGGATGGTATGCCGATAAAATTGGTGGATGGCATGCAAAGGCTATTGGTTTTGCGGCTCCGCTTTTGAACAAGTTTATGCCGAAGAAAAATATTTTCAAGTTGATGCCGGAGGTGAATTCGCACATGAAAGAGCTTCATGCCATGCTTCAGGATAAATCCATAACGACCTTCAGGGTTGTTCTTAATCCGGAAAACATGGTTATCAAGGAGGCGTTGCGTGTGCAGACCTACCTCAATCTCTTCGGTTACAAGCTTGATGCTGCCATTGTCAACAAAATTCTTCCTGCAAGCTCAACCGACAGCTACCTGCAGAGTCTTATTGATATTCAGAGCAAATATCTCCGTGTGATTGAAAACTGCTTCTACCCGGTGCCTATTTTCAGGGTGAAACAGTCGACGGCAGAAATCATCAATACAGAAAGGCTCTATCAGTTGAGCCAGGAGATGTTTGGTGACGTCAATCCGGCCGATATCCTCTACACGGACGATAAAACCCAGATGCTGGAGAAAATCAACGGGAAATATGTGCTGAGTCTCTACCTGCCGAACGTTGAGGTGAAGAAGCTTAATGTCAATATCAAGGGCGATGAGCTGCTGGTCGATATCAATAACTTCCGTAAAAGTATTATTCTTCCCAATGTTCTTGTTGGCCGCAAGACTGAAGGGGCTGATTTTGCAGAAGGAAACCTTAATATCACCTTTGCCAATTGAGTGGAGCCCCGGCGCCTTTTGCCCCTGGGGATTTTAGCTTTTTACAGGACGGAGCCCTCTGGTGAGGTGCTTCGTCTTTTTTTTATCCTGATACGCTCCCTTGTTTTTATCAGGACCGAGCGATCATTGCAGCATTCGAGAAGTTGCCGCATGGTTTGCTGCATTGCGGGGTGCAGGGGGTTGGCAATGTCGAGCAGGGGTATGAGGACAAATTTCCGGCAATGCAGTTCCGGGTGAGGAATGGAGAGCGTTTCGGTCTGGATGATGGCGTCGTCATAGAGCAGAATGTCGAGATCAATCACCCTCGGGCTCCACCGGGGATAGGCGTCAGGCCTTCCCAGCTCCTGTTCAATGGTTTTGCACTGCCGACGCAACTCCTCTGGTGAAAGGGACGTTTCAAGCTGAAGAACGCCGTTATAGAAGCGGTTCTGTTCACACTCGCCGACCGGTTCCGTCATATAGATTGACGATACCACCGATACCGCGGTTTCATCAAGCATCGACAACCTGTCAACGGCCTCCTGCAGGTGGTGGAGACGCTCTCCGATATTGGAGCCTATTCCGATAAAGACGTTGTGTTTCGGCATGATGTCAGTGGCGGCTGGCCGTGTAATTGGCTTCGGCGTAATCGCAGATGCCGTTAACGGGCGGGTTTCGTTTGCGTACACTGATGGCCACTTGCTCAAGAACCGCAAAGTCATGGAGCAACTCACGGGCGATCGCACAGGCGACAGCCTCGATAAGGAAGTATTTGCGGAGGGTCAGTGCCTCCTCTATCTTCTTGTACACCGCACCGTAATCAACAGTTTTGGTGATATCATCGTTTTGCGCAGCATCGGTGAAGTCAAAAAAAAGCCCTGCATCGACTTCATACTTTCCGCCAACAGTATGCTCTTCCTTGAGTACTCCGTGGTGTGCATAAAAAACCATGTTTACCAGCCGTACACATGAGTTGGCGCTGTGTATCATAGGATTCGTTGAGTGAATGAAATCGTCGTGTATCGGCTTTCAGCGGAAGCGTGACGTGCTTCCAGTCAGGGTTTGACCCTCTTCTTTTCGTATTTGTTGCCGACAACCTTGCATTGGGGCAGGCAAAACCACAAGAGCATGTCGGAGCTGCCGTCATTGAGTACCTTGAAACTTCCGGAATCAAAAACAACTTCGACGATCAAACCTTCCCACTTCAAAAGATCACCCTCATAAATCTCATGACCATCACTGTCATTGAGTCCGGTAAACTGCAACCATTCCGATCGCTGCCTGAACTTCAGAAAATCGACATCGCGTATATTGACGGTAGAGGACTTCCAGATATCCTCAAGTGAGGCAACGTCCTGAAATAACGCTTTAAATTTTATTCTGCTGGTATCCATGTGTGTTTCTGACATAAAAAAAGATCCGAAACCGGGCAGTGCTTCGAGATCAGTGCATAAGCCAATACCTGCCCATATCGCTTTTTCGCAATATAACAATTCTCTATCTCGTTCTACAACAAGCCATTTTATCCAGCTCTCCATCTGATCGCTTTTCTCCACTCAACACTCCTCTGTGGCTCAGGGTTTGACGGGGCAATGGACTGATTATTTTGTGCGACGCTATTGGCGAATTCACTACCTTGGTGCGGTGATGCTATTTTTTTCAATGTAACAGGGAACGTCCATCATGAAGAGCAAGGATTGTGACGATTTTTATGAAGGGTGTCGTGCGAGGGCAATTATGCTTGCTCTTGAGGAGGATCGTTACACGGGTGATATTACCACATTGGCCACTATTGATTCCCGGCAGGGGGGCAGTGCGGTTATCAGGGCCAAGGAGGATGGCATTCTTGCCGGGGCTGAAGTTGCTTTGCAGGTTTTTGCTGCCTGCGATCCAAAACTCTCCGTTGTGCTGCATCACCGTGACGGCGAAAGGGTTCTCTGTGGTGAGATTATTCTTGCAGTGACGGGCAAGCTTGCTCCGCTCCTTGTTGCTGAACGCACCACACTCAATTTTTTGCAGCGCATGTCGGGAATTGCAACAAGAACGAGGAGCTATGTTGACAGGGTCAGCCATACGGGTACAAAAATTCTCGATACCCGAAAAACTGCGCCGGGGCTTCGCTATTTCGACAAGGAGGCGGTCAGGATTGGCGGAGGGACAAACCATCGTTTCGGCCTCTTCGACATGATTCTTGTCAAGGATAACCATATTGATGCTTCAGGAGGCATTGCCAAGGCGATACATCGTGCACAGAGCTACCGCAAAGAGCACAAGCTTGAGGTGCAGATCGAAACAGAGGTACGCTCAATGAGCGAGTTGCGAGAGGCTCTTGCTTGCCAGCCGGATATTATTCTTCTCGATAACTTTACGCCCGAACTGCTTAGGGAGGCTGTCCATTATGTCAGGAGCCGGGGCAGCAGCCCTCTTCTTGAGGCGTCGGGCAACATCGGGATGCATAATGTGCAGGAAATTGCTGAAACCGGCGTTGACTTTATCTCAATCGGAGAGCTGACGCACAGTGTCAAGGCTCTTGATCTTTCAATGACGATCGGGCTCGCTTGAAGGGGAGGAATACATATATGGAGATTGGAGTCGATATTGTAGATCTTGACCGTATTGAGAGGCTTTACACCCGCTATGGTGTAAAGTTTCTTGAGCGCTTTCTTTCTGAAGAGGAGATTATAATCTGCCTGCATAAACCACAGGTGATTGCCAGTATTGCTGGCCGGTTTGCAGCAAAAGAGGCCGTTGTCAAGGCGCTCGGCACTGGCTTTTCGGGTGGTGTGCACTGGAAAAGCTTTGCCATACTCAATGATGAACGGGGTCGCCCTTTTGTTCGGCCCCTCTGTTCAGCGCTTTTTCCTGCGGGTTCTTCAATGAAACTCTCCATTGCCCATGATCGCCATTCAGCAATTGCTACAGCGCTGCTTGACGGGGTGTAACGGAACAAAATGGGCACAAAAAAAGGCAGGAGTCCGACGTTACGGAACTCCTGCCTTTTTGGGGATTTGAATAGAAAAAATCAGCCCTCGTGAGCCGGAAGCGGCTTTTCTTCCTCGGTGATGGTTACCTTCGACTTGATGACATCGTAGATCTTCTCTTTGAGAATGGTATCGGTGATGTAATCGCGAAACTCTGCCGACAGGTAGGTTTTCAGGATCTCTTCGGCATTCATGGATTCGCTTTTTTCGGCCTCTTTGTCTGCGTAAGCCTTGATGTCCTCATCTGAAACAGCGAGTTCTGCATCTTCAGCTATTTTCTGGCTGATCAGCAGCCACTGTGCGTGTTTTTCGGCATTCGGCTTCATGGCAAGGCGGAACTGCTCTTCGTCGAACCCGCGCGGAAAGTTGCCGCCCATCTGGCGTTTGGCATTTTCAACAAGCATTTTCGAGAAGGAGGCGATCATGGAGTTCGGCGCCGAAACCGGATTTTCTTCAATCAGTTTCTCGGAGATGGATTCGAGGAACTCCTCATCAGACTTCAGCAAAAAGTGCTGTTCAATCTGGATACGGACATCGGCCGTGAAGTCGGTTACCGATGCAAACCGCTCTGCGGAAATCTCTTTGACCAGCTCGTCGGTCAGTTCAGGCAGTTCCAGCCGTTTGACTTCGCTGATGACAACACGGAAACGGGTAGCCGGTTCGGACTCTTTTCCCTCGTTTTCAACGTCAACGCTCTCTCCTGCTTTTTTCCCTGCAAGCGCTACGCGGAAAGGATTCTCCGCCGGCAGGTACTCAAGGGTGAAGTGGTGGTTTTCAGTTTTCTGATCTTCTTCCGGTTCGCCTGCGTCATCAAGCCGGTATACATCGCCGATAACGGTATCGGTTGAGAGTGCGGCTTCGTCAATGCTGACAAGGGTGCCGTGCCCTTTGAGAATAAGCTTTATTTCACGATCGACATCCTCATCGGTAACGACATAGTTGTTCCGGGTGAAGGTATAGCCACTGAAATCCTTCACGTCGAATTCGGGATGGATTTCGTAGGAGAGCCGAATTTTCAGCTCATCGGGTGTAAAGGCGAAGTCGATAATCTGAGCACGGCTTGCCGGTTTGATTTTTTCGGCATCGGCGATCTCTCCGAAATATTTGGATGCCATTTTTTCGGCGACTGTTACCTCAATAGAGGGGCCTGCCAGTTTTTTTATCAAGCTTGCCGGGGCATGTCCCTTTCGGAATCCCTTGATCTGGATGCTTCTCTTGGCCTCTTCGAGTTCCTGGTTATATTCTGCACCGAATTCTTCAGCGGAAAGAATGATTTCCAGCTCTTGTTCGGTTTCGCTGACGTTCTTGATATTCTTTTGCAAGGCTCTCTTTGGTTAATTGGTCATGGTGAAAAATTAAAAGTCAACAAGATACGAATTAATCTGCTGTTTTAAAACAGCCCATCGCCCTCATCAACCCTCCCGCCCCGGTTTATAGACCAGTGTTGAGTAGGGTGCATCATGCAGTATCCTCATGGCTGCTTCGGCAATATCGCTGGCAGTGACCGCTTCAAGAGCGGCAGTTTTTTCTTCAGGCTCAATATAGCGTCCAAAATAGGAGAGGTCGGATGCCGTTTGCGACATTCTGCGCGTCATCTTCTCCAACCCCATGATATGCGAGCCGAGCAGCTTCGTTTTGGCAGCCCTTACCTCCTCAGGATCAGGATCTTTCAATGCATCGCTCTTGAGCAGTCTCTCGATCAGTTCAAGGGTGACTTTGGTTTTGTTGCTGTCGGTACCGGCATAGATGTTCATTGCGGTCACATCATCAAAAAAGGTGATGGATGAATAGACGTTGTAGGCCAGTCCCCGTTTTTCACGAAGTTCCAGATTGAGCAGCGAGCTCATGCCGTTGCCGAGCATGGAGTTGAGCACCATCAGGCTGTAAAAGTGCGGATCGTGGCGTGCAATGGCGGTGCCGAGAACAATCTGCGCCTGGCAAACCCTTTTTTTCAGCGTCAGGGTAAAGGGTGTGTAATCTTCTGCAAGAAAGGGCTGCCGGATATATTGGCTTCCGGCGGGCTCTCTGAGCTTGCCAAGAAATCGGTCGGCAAGTTGCATGATTTCGTCGTGCTCTACCATTCCGGTAGCCGTGACAAGCATCTTCTGCGGAATATAGTGTTGCCGCATGAAGTTGTTCAGGTTCTCAACGGTGAATGCCTCAACGCTTTTTTCGGTACCAAGTATCGGTGTGCCGAGAGGGT
>SESF01019446.1_pt1 | contig 11762 bp, 6 predicted proteins | sample 3171521 | NCBI WGS metagenome assembly SESF01 (sample SAMN10866945, study PRJNA518727) | freshwater metagenome | biome: subpolar coniferous forest; feature: holomictic lake; material: water; isolation source: holomictic Lake 227, 6 m and 8 m depth | place: Canada: near Kenora, Ontario | collected...
GACGCCGAGAATACGGTCGGCAACGAATCCGCCAGTATTGTCTCGGACATCAATGATCAATCCTTCTTTGTCGAAGCCCTCTGCAAAAATGTCCTGCTCGAACCGGTAGTAGTCGTCCCAGTGCATACGTTGAATGTTGATATAACCGAGCTTCCTGTCGCTGGCCTGTTGGACTCGTTCGCGGGTCTTCTCAAAGGCTGCTGTCTTCATCTTCTCTCGGATGGCGCTGAACGAGGTGGACGGCAGAGTCACGGTGCGGACACTGTTTGTTCCGGATTGGACGGAGACCCTGATTTTACGATTCTCGGGACCGTTCAGGACACTTGTCGGATCTGTTTCGGACGTAACACACTCTCCGTCGATGCTGAGAACAAGATCGCCAGGATGCAAGTTGAGTGCAACCTGAGCCGCTGGACTGTCTTGCACGATCTGTTTAATCTTCCATCCATTTCCTGTGTGCTCCGGATCAAATAGAATACCGAGATGCGCTGTCATAGTGGCCCAAGATTGGAACGGATTCGTCTTGTCCCATTCGCGTTTACTCTGATCAGAGGCGCTATAACCCAGATGCGAAGCATTGAGTTCCCCTTCCATCAATGAAATGACGCGTTTAAAGACAGGGAAGCTTGGCGCATAACGCGCGGCCAGTCGGTATTTTTCTTTGATGCCCTTCCAATCGGCACCGTGATAGGCCGGGTCGTAAAACCAATCCCGCAACTTGCCCCAGGCGGTTAAAAAGGCCAACTCCTGATAGTCATTCAAGTTAGTCTCTTGATAGACCGATATACTAAAGGAGGTATCAAGATGTGCGGGCAGATTGCCGCTCTTCCAGAGCAGACGATTATCTTTTGCCAGCCACTTGATGGCTTGGCCTTGATGGTGCGTCAGCAACTCGGGCGATGTTTTGTCGGGCAGCACGATTTTGTACGTTCCGGCAGCGCCGTTAACGGTTGCCTCAAAGGCCAAGGTCCGACTGTCGTGCGAGAAAAACGGATTGGATGGGGTGATGTTGGGAAGAGAAACTCGACGCACGCGTAAGTAGAGGTCATCGAAGGTAATGACCGTATTGGTCACAGCCGTACTCTTCAAGTCGCTCTTGTGCTCGGTCTCTTTTTTTTCTGCGGATGTCTCTTTACGCATGGCCGAGAGCGCATTTTCCACAGTCTTATCAAAGGTGTTGTGTTCTTCGTCTTCGCGATTCAGCCACACATAGAACAAGGCAGTCTCATTAATGGGGCGCTGCCCGACGAAGGCGATGATCTTGCCGTCCGGTGACCAGCAGGGTTGTCCATCCCAGCTAAAATGGCGCGAGATATTGTAAGGTTTCCCGTGTCCGTTGGTCGGCAACAGCCAGACATCGTTGTTGCTGTAGTCGTCGCCCAGTGACGCGACAAGCCATTTTCCGTCCGGCGACCATTCGTACTTATCGACACCCCAAGCCTTGGGGCCGCGTGTCTGGACAATGCCGTTGGTGTCCGCGATGACGATGTTTCCGCACGGTTCAACCCAGGCCAGCCGTGTGCCGTCCGGACTCAGGCTCAGACGGCTGCGATTGACATCAGCCTTTACGAGCTGTGTCTTATGAAAGAGGTCATTCTGCCACCAGAATTTTGTCGTGTTGGCTCGTTCTGCTTTCCATAAGGCTACGCCATCGCCGTGATCTGAAAGGTAGTACAAGGCGTTGCCGTCCATCGAAAATACGCACTCACGTTCATGCGTCAACGAGTTTCCGTGTACGAGCCTGGGGTCGCGTAATACAGTATCCATAACCCAGAGATCACCCCCTGTTGTGAAGGCAATTTGCATCCCATTGTCACAGAACGAAACATCGCCTGCCTGATCATTATCCCAGCACGCATTATAATGGCGTCTCCTCGACTCAGGTCTTAATGTGGTTGTGCACTGTTGCAACTTAATTTTTTCTGGAGTCGGTTTTGACTGGGTTGGATCCAAGCGATAAAAATCGAAAAGGTTTCGGAAAATCATGAGTCGGCCATCTTTGGACAGCGTCGGATGGATCACCGAGTCCTCTTTGAAAAAAGTGAGTTGCTTTTCTTCACCTGAATCCACCGCGCGGTGCCGCACATTCATGCAGCCGTCTTCTCCCGAGACGTAATAAAATCCCTTTCCGTCCGGTGTCCATAAGGGCGTTCTGCTCTCGGTGTTTCGTTTGACAACACAAGTAAACTTCTTTTCGGTAAGATTGTACATCCACACTTGAGAAACGTTTGAGCCGCGGACGCCTTTCCGGTAAAGGTCATACCCCTCAATGGTGAACAAGACGCGTGTGCCATCCGGTGAAAGAGCAGGCTCTGCTCCAACGGTGTCAAAAAGGATTTTTTCCGGGCCGCGTTCACGGGCCGGAATAAAGGCGAGCCGATCCGCGAATTTTCCACTGCCCTGATCGCGTGTCACGATGGCAAGGAGTGCGTCACCGTCTTTCGTCCAGCCATACGGGAGGGCGCCTTCCGAATGGAAGGTCAACTGACGCGTCTTTCCGCTAGCGAGATTCAATTCAAACAGTTTTCCCGTGCCATCACGATCGCTCTGAAAGACAATGCGTTGTCCATCCGGAGCGAAAACCGGACACACATCTTTTGACGTGCCGGCTTGCAGGGCCCTTGCTTCGCCCCCTTTGGTAGGCGCAATCCATACATTCTCACACCATTCAAATACGAATTGCTTATTATCTGGAGAGATTGAAGGTCGCGAACCCAAATAGATCCGGTCAAATGCTTTCGGCACCCCATCGGCGGCCCAAGCCATACTGATTGGAATTAGGGAAAGTCCCATCGTGATTTTTTGAGCGATATTCATAGCGGTCTTTGAATAAGTCTTGGTTAATAAAACCGTAACTATAGCCTTTTTCCTCCGCGTTGGCACGTCCAAAACTAAGGCGATTGCATGTAAGAGGAATAATTGGGATTTGAGACTGGAACCCTGAAAATCCAATTGGGTAACCAGCCCCCCGCTAAACACACTAAAAACAGCAATTCAATTTTTCGCGTGCGTGGCGACTTCCGGATGCTAATAACGCTCCTAAAACTAACACACTAATGAACTAACGCTTCTGTCCCGTTTCCAGCTCTACTGACGGTTGAATCGCTCGCATGTAGATGGCCAGAAGCGGCTCGTGTTCGGTGTGGGCGGCATGCACCGCTTGGGAGGGGGTGGCGATGAATGTGCCGGCCTGGCATCTTAGGGGCCTGCCGTTGATGACCCACGTGGCGCTGCCGGTCACCACGTGAGCGAGTTCCGGGTCGGAGTGATGGTGAGACGGACAGAGCGTGTTAGGCGCAATTAGGGTCAGGCCGAGGCTGACGATGTTACTGCGGAACGGGGCGAGGGGCCCGATGATGTCGGCCATTGCAGCCCGACGGGATGAACGGGATAAGGTGCCACTATCCCCGTCAGCATGTCGCCAGGGCAGAAATGGCGCAATAGGGGTGATCGTCTCGAGCAGGGACTTGGTCCGCGTGGTTTCATGCAGCAGTGTTGCTCCGATATGTTCCATTATCGCGTGGCGACTCGCTTGGAACATCCCCTGCATCAATGGGGCTTTGCAGAGTTTATCGAGTACGCGATTGAGTTCCTGTTCGACCGTCAGCGCGTACGGAGAGTGCTGGGCGAAGACGTTCTGTGCGGCCGTCAGGAACGCATGTAATTTGACCTGTATATGGGGTGCCATTATGGCTCCTTGTTTTGATTTCACCTGTGATGGAATGGTGGGTAGAAGAGCAACCGACTGTCACCGTCAGTTTCATGGTTCACGTGTGGTTCTTGGAGGCGCTTTACGGTGATGCCATGCGGGTGAAATCCGCCTTCTACTTTTTTAGTCTACGCCAAAATGGAGGAAAGAGGAAGTCGGAAAATTACCCCCAATCGGATAGAGTGTCTGACATCATCCTTCCTTTTGTCCTATACATATTAGGGCTGTTTGCCGACTATCGCGGACCGGTTATTTAAAATATAATTAAATCATGAAAGGATATATTCATGAAGTATTCTGTGATTTTAGCAGCCATGATCGCAACATGGGCAACGGGGATAATCGCTAAGGATGGCAAGGTCGAGGATTCTAAGACCTCGAGTGCCAATAAAACAGAGCTAGAAAAGAAGGAAGTAGGGAATGACAAGAAGGCTAAAGCAGCAGATGAACAGAAGGCGGAGCGCGTGACGGAGATGCTTGAGCGCATCAAAGAGACGGATAAAGCACTCTATAAGGCGTTGGTGGCGCTCAAGAAAAAACACTCAGCCGCATTCGAAGCTGAGATGGCGGAGATATTCAAGAAACATCACGCAGAATCAGGCAGGGACAAAGATGGTGAAAAGGGCAAGGGAGATCATGGCTCTGGGCCGCAGCCCTATCAGAATCAGTTGGATCGGTTACCGGAATGAGGGCGCAACTGGGAGCGTGAACCAGAAAAGGCTTCCGCATCCCGGTTCGCTGTCAACCCCGATCTTGCCGCCTTGCGCCACTGCAGCCAGCTTGCAGAACGCGAGTCCAAGGCCCGTCGATGTTGTTCCTTCTTGGTTCACGTTTGCGGTAACTTTGAATTTTTCGAAGATATTCTCTTTTTCCTCGACAGGTATGCCTGGACCTTGATCTTTGATCCACAGCCGGACCTCGCCATGGGGATCGGGCTCGGCGCCCATCACAACGTCAGATTTCGAGGGGGAGTATTTAATCGCATTCGCCAGCAGGTTAGCGACCATTCGAACACTCAATTCATAATCGCAGACTACAGAAGGGCAACCTTCCTGGATTTGCTCCGAGACGCGGCGGGCGGACAAGGGGTCTAGTACCTGATTTTGGGCAGACCTAAAGAGATTATCAACGGTTACGTTCTGACCGTTTAAGGTTAATTGCGCATGTTCCATGCGACTCAGATCGACGACGGTGGAAACCATCCGGTTAACCGTTCGCGTACAATGGATCGCCGCTTGCAGGCTGGAAAGATCTTCTTCGCCGAGCTGCTTTGCCCCGTAGGTCTCGATCAATTGCAAATGGCCGAGCATAGCCAAGAGCGGGCTACGCATGTCATGCACCAGCATGTGCACATAGGTGTCCCGCTGACGTTCGAGTTCCTGTAAATAGAGATGCTGTTCGGCCAAGCTGGCGTAGGCTTGACTCAGTGCAAGATGGTTGCGCACACGGGCTAAAACCTCTGCCGTCCGAAAAGGCTTGGTGATATAGTCAACCGCCCCCTGGTCAAAGCCCTTGGTGATTTCCTCCGTTGACGTACGTGCACTGAGAAAGAGGACCGGAATAGCACGGAGACGTTCATCTGCCTTGAAACGTCGGCACACCTCATACCCGTCCATTCCAGGCATCGAGACATCCAGCAACACCACATCCGGCGTTTCCTCAAGAGCCGCTGCCAGCGCCTGTTCTCCAGAGGTAAAAAAACGCAGGAGATAATGCTCATTGGAGAAGAGCGCTTCAAGGATCTTCAGATTTTCAGGCTCATCATCAACAAACATGATGATCTGAGGTAAGACGATATCATCCATACGTTCTCCTGTTCCGTCGCATGCGAATTCATTAAAAAAGAGGTTTTATCTTCGCAGAAGTAAGCCGAAAATACAAGGGCTCAAAAGCAATGGGGGAGGTTAATTTGTCCTACACGCCGTGTGCTGTTTTGCTGACTATCGCTTGCCTGCAGTTTTGGGATAAAATGGTACCCCTTAGATTAAGAAAGGATTTATTATGCCTTTGACGACTATGCCAAGCCGCGCATTAAGCAATAGCGCACGATATCTGCATTTGACTTCAGGTGAAGCCGTTCGAGTATGCGTGTGCGGTAGGTGCTCACAGTCTTAACGCTCAAACTCATGTCGGCAGCGATCGCCTTGACCGTATCCCCCTGGCCAAGTCGCAACAGCACATCAAACAGACGCCCCTTAAGTTCAGGAGACGCCCCCGAGTTCGTATGGATATTCTGTCTATTCAGATTAATGACCAGCTTCTCTGCAAGCGAGGCCGTCAAATAGCGGCCCCCTTCCAATACCTTACGAACTGCGGTTATCAGATCATCTTCTGAGCAACCTTTGGACAAATATCCCATGGCACCAATCTCAAAAACCCGTATAGCGACTGTATCATCTGCCAAGCCCGTCAAAACCAGCACTGGCAAGGCTGGACATCTCTTCAGGATGGATTGCAGGACTTCCAGGCCGCTGGGGCCCGGCAGTCCAATATCCAAGATCACCATATCCCACGGCCTTGTCTCCAATAATTGGAGTGCCTCCTCCCCATCACCCGCTTCACCGATAAACATGTCAGAAAACGACGCCTTCAGCATCCGCGCCAGTCCGCGCCGCAGAACCGCATGGTCATCAACAATCATAACTGCGCTCATCTTAGTCTCCCTTTTGCCTGTGACCTTGGTTTCTTCAGCGCTGGTACATGACACCACCACTTTTGTCTTGTGGCAACCATACCAAACTGGCGTAGCGGAGGGAAGACTAATTTGGAAGCACACCTTTTTCTATGGGGTGTTTCTGCTTGAACATCAACAATAGGTTTGATAATCTCAAAATACTAATATGATTCATATCATGCGGTTCTTTAAAAGCGAATTGTCGGGGCGGTTAACCCGGTTTATCGTACGGAGTGTGTTACCGATCGGAATGATGGTGACGTTTGCGGTGACGTTATATATCAAGGCGAGCGCGGACCGGCTTGCGGAGATGGATTTTGTTGCTGGGTGTAGCGAGATTCAACGGATACTGGCGAACCGGCTTGATGACCATGCGCGTATCTTGCTGAGTGGCGCCGCGCTATTCAATGCATCTGACACAGTCACACGAGAGAAGTGGCGCATCTTCACCCAGAGTCTGAAGGTCGAAAAACAACTTCCGGGCATCCAAGGGCTCGGATTTTCGCTGTTGATTCCGCGGTCCACTATTTCTCAACATATTCAGGACCTTCGCAAAGAAGGTTTTCCTGAGTATCGGGTGCGGCCAGAAGGGGAACGGGAGGTCTACTCCTCCATCATTTATTTGGAACCCTTTTCAGGCCGCAACCTGCGAGCCTTCGGATACGACATGTTTTCGGAGCCGATTCGCCGGGCTGCCATGGAAAGGGCGCGAGATACGGATGCTGCCGCGCTCTCTGGCAAAGTAGTCCTGGTGCAGGAAACCGATTTGCTGGTTCAAGCCGGCACCTTAATGTATGTGCCGGTCTACCGCAAAGGAATGCCCACTGCTACCGTGGAACAACGCCGCGCTGCCATTATCGGCTGGGTCTACAGTCCGTACCGGATGAATGACCTACTCCAAGGAATACTTGGCGTCAGTGCGTTGGAGCAAACGTCGCAACGCTTTCTGGCAATCTATGATGACGCGAGCCCTTCACCGCAAAGCCTGCTTTTTGGGCATACCCCTGTAGAGAAGAACATTCGCTTTAAGCGCCAGACCCCCATCTTCTTCAACGGTCATCGCTGGACAATCTGCTTTGCACAAACCAGCGGCGGTTGGTTTACAGCAAGCTATATGGGCGTCTGGTTAATTCTTATCGGGGGTACACTTAGCACGTTGCTGCTGTGTGCCTTCTTCAGTGTCTTACTGAACACCCAATCTGATGCGCAACAGTTGGCGAAAGGGATGACCGCCGACCTGCAGAGAAGCGAAGAGTCATTGCGCCGAGTTACAGAGCGCCTGTCGCTGGCCGCACGGGCAGGTGGTGTGGGCATCTGGGACTACGACGTGGTCAATAACCTGCTCGTCTGGGATGACCAAATGTTCCGTCTCTATGGAATCACGCGTGAGCAGTTCAGCGGTGCGTATGACGCCTGGCAAGCGGGGGTTCATCCGGAAGACCGGCTACGGGGCGATGAACGCATCCAGCTCGCCTTGCGGGGGGAGAAGGAGTTCGATATCGAATTCCGGGTTCTGTGGCCAGATGGGACGATCCGTTATATCCGTGGCTTCGCGATGGTGCAACGCGATGACTCAGGCAAACCCTTGCGCATGATCGGCACAAACTGGGATATTACTGAGCATAAGCTGGCCGGGGAGAATATCAAGCGCCAGGCCAGTCTGATCAATTCGCTACTTGATTCCATGCCTGATATTATTTTCTTCAAAGATGTTGCAGGTGTCTACCTTGGGTGTAACCCTAACTTTGTTAAGTTTGTCGGACGGCCAAGGCAGGAGATTGTCGGCAAGACCGACTATGACCTTTTTGATAAGTCGATCGCGGATGCTTTCCGGGAAAACGACCGGCACATGCTGGAGACGAACAAGCCTCGCCATAATGAGGAATGGATTACCTATCCCGATGGTCGCAAGATTCTGATCGATACGCTCAAGACGCCTTATTGGGGACCCGACGGGGAGCTGATTGGGATTCTCGGCATCGGCCGCGATATCACAGCCCAACATCTGGCTGAGGTTGCGCTGAGAGAGAGCGAAGCTAACTTCCGCACCTTCTTCGAGACGATGACAGACATGATCATGGTGGGCACACCCGAAGGCCGCATTCTTTTCGCGAACAGCGCTGTCACGAGAACGTTGGGTTTCACGCATGATGAACTCAAGGGGATGCATCTACTGGATGTGCATCCAGCGGATAAGCGGCAGGAGGCCGAGGCCATTTTCACCGCCATGTTCAAGGGCGAGCGGGAGAGCTGCCCGCTTCCGCTGGTGAATAAGAATGGCACCCTTGTGCCGGTCGAGACCCGGGTCTGGTTCGGCAAATGGAACGGGGAAGATTGCCTCTTCGGCATCTGTAAAAACGTAAGCGCGGAGCAGGAAGCGCAGCAGCGCTTTGAACGGCTGTTCCGTAACAATCCCAGTCTGATCGCGCTTTCCACATTGCAAGACAGACGTTTCATGGATGTCAACGACGCCTTTCTGACGACGCTCGGCTATTCCCGCGAGGATATCATCGGTCATACCTCCGCCGAATGCGGCTTGCTCGTGTACCCGGAACAGCATGCCTCAGTTTTCTCGCAACTTTTACAGGACCGTCACCTAGCCGGCGTAGAATTGCAAGTCCGATGTAAAGACGGGACGCTTCTCGACGGGCTCTTCTCCGGTGAAGTGATCAGCAGTCAAGGGCAGCAATACTTCCTGTCTGTGATTACCGACATTACGGCTCGCAAACACGCCGAAAAGGAGTTGGCGAGACTTTCGGCCATCCAGCGCGAATTGATGCATCTGGCGACAGAGTTTGTCAATGTGCCGCTGGAGCTTCAGGATTCCGCAATTGATCAGTCGCTGGCAACCATGGGGCAACTCATCCATGCAGACCGTGCCTACCTCTTTGCTTATGACTTCCAAGCAGGGGTCATGTCGAATACCCACGAATGGTGTGGCGTTGGGATCACCCCTGAGATCAACAACCTGCAGGCGGTACCGAATTCCATGATTCCGGATTGGGTCGCGACGCACTGCCGAGGTGAAAGTATACACATTCCCAGCGTGGCGGCACTGCCGACCGACAGTTATCTGTGCCAGCTGCTCGCGCCTCAGGGAATCCGTTCGCTGATCACCCTGCCACTGATGCAGGGGCAGGAATGTCTGGGGTTCGTGGGTTTTGATGCTGTCACGGAAGAGCGACACTGGCGCGAAGAAGAGGTGGCGATCTTGCATGTGCTCGCGGAACTCTATGCTCATTTTGAAGCGCGTCGTGCCACGGAGCGTGAAACTCAGGCGCTCCAGCAACGTTTGACCCTGGCGCGTGACGCGGCGCAAGCTGCAGCTCACGCCAAAAGTCTCTTCCTTGCTCATATGTCGCATGAAATCCGGACACCCCTGAATGCTATTCTCGGGTACGCTCAGATCATGGAGCGTGAGTGCCAACCGTGCCCTGTGAAGCCGAGGCTGAAAGCAATCACCCGCAGCGGGGAACATCTGCTGGAATTGCTCACCGATTTGCTCGAACTGGTGCGATGTGATGCTCACACCATTACGCTCGCGCCGAAGACCTTTGATTTTTATCAGGCATTGGAGGATGTGCGACTCATGTTTGTCAGGCATCCGGCGGCACAGGTGTTAACACTGGAGTTTACGTGTTCGCCTGAGGTGCCTCGCTTGATCCATGCGGACTCCGGAAAGATCCGGCAGATCCTCGTGAATCTCGTGGGTAACGCGGTCAAGTTTACTGAAAAAGGTAGCGTACGTTTGTCGGCTTCTGTGCTGGAAGGAACGATGCCGGACGGGGATTTCATGATCGCCGTAGATGTGGAAGATACGGGACTGGGTATCGGGCCAGAGGATTTGACCCGCATCTTTGAGGTTTTTGAGCAGACTGAGAGCGGCAGGAAGGGAGCCAAGGGCATGGGGCTTGGTCTCTACTTGAGCCTGCGCTATGCACACGCGCTTGGCGGTGACATTACCGTGACGAGTCAGCTCGGCGCGGGAAGCTGTTTCCGGCTCACTTTCCGAGCTCGGGCTATCAGCGATGAGACTCATGGGCAGTCCTCCAATAGAAATGTGTTGAAGTTATCCAAAGGACAGCGAGCGTTTCGTCTTCTGGTGGTAGATGACGACCCCTCAAACCTTGAAATGCTCGTGTCCATGCTGGAGCCGGTCGGCTTTTCCGTCGAAACGGCGGCCAGTGGCGCGGAGGCCGTGTGTCGGATGCGTCAAGCAGAGTCGGTTGACCTGATTTTGATGGACAAGCGCATGCCAAATATGGATGGGTATGAAACGATCGCCCGAATCCGCGAACTCCCAGGTGGGCGAGTAATTCCGGTAGTGATCGTCACGGCTTCCGGCTCCGCCGATGAAGGCGTTATCGCGCTCGCCGCAGGCGCGAACGGATATGTCCCCAAGCCGATTCAACGGGAACAACTCCTGTCGGAGATTGGCAGAGTCTGTGGCCTCCACTATGAGAAGGAACAGTCTGTCGTCTCTCCTGGGGTGATACCTGCCGTGATCACTGCCGAAGCGTTGGCAAGCGTGCCAGAGGAGCAACGTCGCCTGCTTGAACAGGCTTTGCGCCGCGGGGACATCTTTTTATTACGTAAAACAGTCGAAACGATCGCGCATGAGCATGCTGAACTCGCCGCAAGTATATTCTTGCTCATCGACTCCTATAATTATGACCGTCTACGCAGTCTCCTTGAGTCTGCCAAAGGGATAATAATATGATTATTAATTCCGACCCCGTAACCATCATGATTATCGATGATGAACATGAGAATCTGAACGTGCTCGGAGAGATGTTCCGTCAAGAAGGGTGGAGTATACGGGCCTTTCCGCGCGGCGATCTGGCCCTCGCCGCCGCAGGCGATGAGATGCCGGATATCATCCTGCTTGATATCCTGATGCCGGGCATGGATGGGTATGAGGTGTGTCGCCGCTTTAAGGCTGACGATCGGCTTTGCTCGATCCCCATCATCTTCCTGAGTGCCTTCTCGGATCCTACTGACAAGGTACGCGCTTTCGAAGCGGGCGGTGTAGATTACATAACGAAACCCTTTTTCGAAAGAGAGGTTTGGGCTCGTACGCATACCCACCTCGGGTTGCGCCGATACCAGATCCATTTGGAAAAACTCGTCCGTCAGCGCGTTCAGGAACTCGCCGAGGCGAATCGTCGCCTGAGCATCTGGGATGATGCCAAAAACCAGTGGCTGAATATGCTCTCCCACGAGATGCGTACTCCCCTCAGCAGCATTTTAGGCACCTCGGAACTCTTGTTCATGGAGGTGTCTCAAATCTCCAGCGTAAACAGCCTGCGCGAGACTTATGACTATTCTTGCCGCCGCATGACCAAGCTGATTGAAGATGCAGAAACCCTTTCGCATATT
>SESF01020397.1_pt1 | contig 11757 bp, 10 predicted proteins | sample 3171521 | NCBI WGS metagenome assembly SESF01 (sample SAMN10866945, study PRJNA518727) | freshwater metagenome | biome: subpolar coniferous forest; feature: holomictic lake; material: water; isolation source: holomictic Lake 227, 6 m and 8 m depth | place: Canada: near Kenora, Ontario | collected...
CCACTTCGACTCCACCCATGACGTAGTGACAGGTTGGACCGACTTCCATCGCCTCTTTGGTGATATCCACACCAGCGAGTTCATAGAACTGGTGCCACATCGAAGGCAACTTCTTTTTAATGACATCGGCTGGCAAGCGCTTGGAAACATCCAAGAAAACGCCGCCGTGCTCGGTGCCTCGACCAGCTTTAACTTCAGAGTTGATGGCACGCGCAACTTCATCGCGTGGAAGGAGTTCTGGTGGGCGGCGGTTGTTGGCTTGATCGTTGTACCAACGATCGGCCTCAGCCTCATTGTCAGCGTACTTGTCCTTAAATACATCTGGGATGTAATTGAACATGAAGCGAATACCGTCAGTGTTCGTCAATACGCCACCATCACCACGAACAGATTCGGTAACGAGCAAGCCACGAACCGATGGTGGCCAGACCATGCCAGTTGGGTGGAATTGCAAGAATTCCATATCAACCAGATTGCCACCGGCCTTCAACGCTAGGGCGTGACCGTCGCCGGTACCTTCCCAAGAGTTAGAGGTAATTTTAAATGTCTTTCCGACGCCGCCAGTAGCGAGAACAACTGCAGGAGCTTCGAAGAGAACTTCCTTGCCGGATTCGCGCCAATATCCATAGGCACCGGAAACCTTGCCATTATCTTTCAAAATATCGGTGATAGTTAATTCGGCGAAAACTTTGATAAAGCTTTCAGCATCGCCGTGATCGCGGGCATCTTTTTGTTGCAATGCAACAATGCGTTGCTGCATAGTGCGAATGAGTTCTAAGCCAGTGCGGTCACCGACGTGAGCCAAACGAGGATATTCGTGGCCACCGAAGTTACGTTGTGAGATCTTGCCTTCTTTGGTGCGGTCAAAGAGAGCGCCCCATACTTCTAATTCCCATACGCGTTCCGGCGCTTCTTTAGCGTGGAGTTCGGCCATGCGATAGTGATTGAGGAACTTGCCGCCACGCATTGTGTCGCGGAAGTGAACCATCCAGTTATCGCTCTCATTCACGTTACCCATGGAAGCGGCGACGCCACCTTCAGCCATAACAGTGTGAGCCTTACCGAATAGAGACTTACAGATGATGGCGACTTTGAGTCCCGCTTCGCGAGCTTCAACAGCTGCACGCAGACCGGCACCACCAGCGCCGATGACGAGAATGTCGTACTTGTGTCGTTCGATTGAATTAGTCATGGTGCTCGCTTAGAAGAAGTAGAGGTTGGTAATGGAACCGGCTGATACTTGGCGAACATAGAGATCGGCAAGCGCTACTCCGAAGAGTGAGACCCAAGCAAAGTTCTGATGCTTGTGGTTCAAGATAGAAACATAAGTCCACAACTTGTAACGCATTGGGTGCTTCGAGAAGTTACGAAGTCGACCACCAATTGTGTGTCGGCAGGTGTGGCACGAAGCGGAGTACAACCACAGGAAGGTGGCGTTGGCGAGCAGAACCAAAGTTCCGACGCTCATATGGCCCCATTGATTGTGTTCATTGCGGAAAGCCAAGATGGCATCAATCGTAAGAATGACGTTGAAAACTAGCCCCGCGTAAAAGAACCAACGGTGCGCGTTCTGCATAATCAACGGTGCGCGAGTTTCGCCCGTGTACTTCGAATGTGGCTCGGCCACGGCACAAGCTGGTGGGGAGAACCAGAAGGATCGGTAGTACGCCTTGCGGTAGTAATAACAAGTAAGGCGGAATCCCAATGGAAAGATCAGGATGAATAACGATGGCGAGATCATCAATCCGAAGATGTGATAAACGCCCAGTGGTTGTCCTAATAAAGAGGAACCGGTTACGCAGCCCGTTGACAAGCAAGGCGAATAAAACGGCGAAATTAGCGGCTCTACAAAGTAATGCGCATTTTCAAAGGCTCGAAAGGTTGCATAAACGATGAAAGAAAACAGAACCAATACGGTAAACGCGGGTTGTAACCACCAGCGATCCGTTCGCAGAGTTCGCTCTGCGATCTTGGCACGCCCATTAGAGAAAACTCCTGTTGCCACCTAGTCACTCCTCTTAAATTACGGTTCGAAACTGCCCACCAATTAGCTATCGGCGGGCATAGATAAGAGAAGTGTCATCGCTTCGATAGGTATCCGCTAGGTCGCGCGGGCTTAATAGGCTATGAAATCTCCCACATGTGTCCAAGCCTAAGGCGATTCAGTAGGAGGCAGTGGTTCCTGCCCAACCTATGACTAAATAGCCCCGTGCTTTAAAAGAATGGCGGAGGGCGAGGGATTTGAACCCTCGAAGGTTTCCCTTGCCGGTTTTCAAGACCGGTGCACTCGGCCGCTATGCGAGCCCTCCGTGGGCAAACTTACCGTTATGGGCAGGTGGGCTCAAAACCGAGAACTTTTGCGGAGGTGATCTATTCAGGAAGGCGTAAAAGCTCTTCGATCACCATGGCAACGCCATCATCTTGGTGTGGCTGGGCGATGAAATTGGCGTACTTGGCTGCATCTGGGTGGCCATCGGCCATAGCCCATGACCTTCCCGCCCATTCCAGCATCGAAAAGTCATTGGGGTTGTCACCGAAGCTGACGCAATCTTCGGCAGTGAGGCCTGCCCTCGCTGCCATCTTCGCCAGGGTGAGTCCTTTGGAGACGCCCACGGCGGAAATTTCGAGCAACGAGTCCACGCCGTTGGAATGTGTAACGGTGGCGATGCCATCTAGTTCACCTAGTGCGATATCCAACATCTCATCGGAAGTTAGATCCCCATCTGAACAACGGGCCAAAATCTTGAAAGCTGGTTGCGTCATCAAAGTCTCAATATGTTCGACCCCGATGTTGTCCATGCCAACATCCCAACGAGGAATGTATGAAATCTCGCGGTGAAATCTTTCACCGTATTCCAAAGCAAATGAGATTGTAGGAATGGCTGCACGTAATTTCGAAGCAACTTGAAGTTGGGCATCAACCGGCATCAACCATTCTTCGATCACTCGCTGAGTTGGAAGATCGAAGAGCATCGCGCCGTTAGCGCAGATGGCATTTCCGAAACCAAAAGTATCTTTGATCTCTTGCATCCATCGTGGTGGTCTTCCGGTGACAAAGAAGATTTCGATACCCATGTTATGAGCATCCGTGAATGCCGCGATGGTGCGTTGTGAAATAAATCCGTAATCAGCAACGATCGTGCCATCAAGATCAGTGGCGATTAATTTGGGACGGCGGCCAGGAATACTCACGCAGGCACCAAAGTGTCTACTCCCAGGAATGGGCGCAGCGCCTTGGGCACATTTACAGATCCATCTGGTTGTTGATGATTTTCAAGGATGGCAACAATCATCCGAGGAATTGCTACCAATGTGCCGTTGAGAGTGGCGATTGCTTTAGTGCCATCGCTATCTTTGTAGCGAATATTCAAGCGACGTCCTTGAAACTCGGTGCAGTTAGAGGTACTGGTTACCTCACGATAAGCGCCTTGTGTTGGGATCCAAGCTTCGCAGTCGAATTTGCGAATGGCGCTAGATCCTAAATCGCCGGAGGCAACATCAATCACGCGATAAGGAATCTCCATAGCATTAAGGAAATCTTTCTCCCATTGCAACAAGCGTTGATGTTCGGCTTCTGCTTCTTCAGGGCGAGTAAAGGTAAACATTTCGACCTTGTCGAATTGGTGAACGCGAATAATTCCGCGAGTGTCCTTGCCGTAAGTGCCGGCTTCACGTCGGAAGCAGGAGGAATAACCCGCATAGCGCAATGGCAAGCTGGCGCCATCCAAGACTTCGTCCATGTGATACGCAGCTAATGGAACTTCGGAAGTGCCAACTAAATAGAAATCATCTTCTTCTAGGTGGAAAACATTTTCGGCTGCTTGACCCAGGAAACCCGTGCCTTCCATAGCTGGTGGTTTAACAAGAACAGGTGGGATCACTGGAGTAAAACCCGCTTTGGTCGCAGAAGAAATTGCGTAATTAACTAATGCGAACTCGAGCAACGCGCCCATGCCCGTTAAGTAATAGAAGCGAGCGCCAGATACTTTGGCGCCTCGTTCGGTATCGATCGCTTTTAGAATTTTGCCGAGTTCAACATGATCTTTTGCTTCAAAGCCTTCGGCAGCAAAATCGCGCGGAGTTCCGATTTCTTCCAAAACTACAAAATCGGCTTCGCCACCGACTGGAGCCGCTGGGTCAATGAGGTTTGAAATCTGCAAAAGAATCTGACGGGAATTTTCTTCGGCTACTGCGCGTGCAGCATCAGCAACTTTAACTTTTTGCGCTAATTCTTTGGCGTTCTCGAGAAGTGCGCTCTTCTCATCACCCTTGGCAGCGCCCACGGCTTTGGAGAGAAGATTCTGTTCGGCACGATACTTTTCGAATTCGACAATTGCAGTTCTGCGGGCGTCATCGGCGGCAATTACTTGATCGATGAGATCTGGATTTTCCCCGCGCACGCTCTGGGATTTACGTGCGGCCTCAGGATTATCACGAATAACCTTTAAATCAATCATGTGTTAAGTCTACCGAGGATTAACTGGCACGAGCCGTGCGTGGACCGCGTGGATAGGAGCCGAGGAAGCGAATTTCATCGCAAATTTTCCGTAAATTTTCGATGGCATTGTGAACCGGCAGATCATCGATATGCCCCTCGGCATCAATGATGAAGTGGTAGTGGCCAAGCTCGCGCCCCGTGGGACGACTTTGAATGAAAGTGAGGTTGACGTTCTGATTGGCGAATTCGGTAAGGATCTCCAGGAGTGCGCCCGCATGATCGATATCGATGAACGCGGCCAAGGAGGTACGGTCGTTTCCGGTTGGGGCTGGCATATCCCCTGGCTTTTCAACCACAACAAATCGTGTGACCGCCCCTTCATTGTCACCAATATTGTTAGCAACGATTGTGAGACCATATTTTTCGGCGGCAAAAGCGGATGCAATTGCGGCGTCGTAATTTCGAGTTACTAACCCGGCAGCAGCTGCGGCTGTTGAAGGTGTTTCCATAATTTCAGCATCAGGCCATTTTTGGGCGACAAAAGTACGACACTGGGCTTCGGCATGAGGGTGGGTGCCAATTCGCTCGATGGGTTTATCTGCGTTCTCGGGCAAAACCATCAAAGCAAAAGAAACTGGCAGTGTGGTTTCTCCTGATATGACGAGTGGATCACCAGTAGCCAATTCATCGAGGGTTCGAGCGACGACGCCTTCTACCGAATTTTCAATGGGGACTAGGGCTTTGGCTGCCGCACCGGTACGAACGGCCTCTAAAGCTGCGGTCACATTTGCATACGGAATAAGTTCGTCATTGTCAGAAGTAATTTGACGCAAAGCTGCTTCGGTGAAGGTTCCGGCAGGACCTAGATATGCATAACGCGTCATGTTCTAAGAGTATCCGAGGGCGGCTCGGGCTTGCCCGGGTGTATCGCTCATGATCACATCGACCCCCAGCTCGTGACATAAACGCACATCGTCATCCTCATTAACCGTCCAAACAAATACTTTCTTGCCTTGCTTGTGCATTTGGGCAACAAGTCTCGGATTCTTTCGCACAATATGTATTCCAGGTCCCAGGATCGGGGCTGGGTTATCCTGTAAGAAGAGTGGATGTTGTATGAGGAAGACTCTCTCAAAAGGAGCTTTCTTGACGCGTTGAACCGCCCGAACCGAAAAAGACATGATCGTTATCCAGATTCCACTGGCAGCAATCGCTTCTTTCTTGCTCTCGAGCAATTTCAAGAGCGCATGTTCGATAGCTCCGCCAGTAGGGACCGGATGTTTGGTTTCAATAGCCAAATTCTTCTTATGGTTGATTGCTAGATCTAGAAGAGCCTCAAATTTCATTGGAGCTGCAAAGGTCAATTCCTCAAAGGTGGAAGAAGAGATCTTCACTTTCTTACCAGCCATCCGTAAAGTGTCAGAATCGTGCCAGCAGATCATTTCGCCATCTTTAGTAAGTCGGATATCGCATTCAAATCCATCTGCGCCTTGTCTGATGCCTTCTTCATAGGCCAGCAAGGTATGTTCGGGGTAGACCCTTCGGGCACCGCGGTGCGCGTAAATCAACATGTGCGCGAGAGGGGATTTGAACCCCTACACCCTTGCGAGTACACGGACCTGAACCGTGCGCGTCTGCCGTTCCGCCACTCGCGCTTCTTGCGAGGGAGATTAGCACCGTTAGGCTAGATACCTGTAGTTGCATAAGTTCTTTATCCAACCAAGGAGGTCGAGATTCGATGTGGGTTTTTAAAACTCTTGCCGAATCCGATTTGGGGCTCGTTCGCGATGGCAACGAAGATTCTGCACTGGTCTCCCCTCGCCTCGTCGCAGTAGCTGACGGTATGGGCGGGCATGCGGCTGGTGAAGTGGCATCGACCATCGCCATTCAGACGCTAGTGGAACTCAAGCCGATTCTCGATGACCCCATGGTTGATGTGCAATCGCGTGAAGACCTCTTTCTCAATATTGCTTTTGAAATCGTGCACCAACTCGAAGAGCGAGTTGATACCAATCCTGCCCTTTCCGGCATGGGCACAACGCTGACTGCTCTCTATTTGAGTGAGAAAAAAGTCGAACTTCTTCACGTTGGAGACTCGCGTTGCTATCGCTACCGAGATGGCAAACTGACCCAACTCAGCTACGACCATACCGTTATGCAAGAGTTGCTTGATCAAGGTCGGCTTACCGCCGAAGAAATTATCGATCACCCACAAAGGTCTTTGCTCACACAAGTATTGATAGCAAAAGCCAACCTGGATCCGGTTTTGGTCAGTTACCCAACCGAGATCGGTGATCGCTTCTTAGTATGCAGCGATGGGCTCTCCAGCGTGCTCTCTGAACTAGAAATAGTTTCAATTTTAAAGAAATCCGAGAATGAAAATGTGGTTGCTGATCTAATCGCCGCCACAAAAGCAAAAGGCGCCCCGGACAACATCACAATTCTCTGGGTCGAAGTTATAAGTTCATCGACAGACGCATCTGACTTGGTTCTTTTAGGCGCTGCCCGTGAATAAAATTTTAGGAGATAGATACTCCCTCGGCGAAATGATTGGCACTGGTGGGATGGCCGATGTTTATATCGGCCAAGATCTGCGCCTATCCCGAAGCGTTGCAATAAAAATATTGCGCAGCGATTTGGCGCGCGACCCATCTTTTGTTGCCCGCTTTCGCAAAGAAGCTTTCGCTGCGGCCGGATTAAACCACCCAGGAATTGTTGCCGTTTATGACTCCGGAGAAGAGAACGGTGATTCTTACATCGTCATGGAATTAGTAACCGGACATACTCTCAGAGATCTGATTCGTGAAGGTGAAACAATTTCTATTGACCGTGCGCTAAGAATTGTGTGCGGCGTTTTAGAAGCTCTCGAATATTCTCATTCCAACGGAATTGTTCATCGCGATATAAAGCCTGCCAACATCATGCTGACCGAGTCTGGCGATGTAAAGGTCATGGATTTCGGAATTGCCCGCGCGTTGGACGACATAGGCGCGACTATGACCAACACCTGGAACGTCGTGGGCACTGCGCAATATCTTTCGCCAGAACAAGCAACGGGTGAGACGGCAGACCGTCGCAGCGACATCTACTCGGTCGGATGCCTGCTTTACGAACTACTTACAGGGCAACCACCTTTTAGTGGCGATACTCCTGTATCTATTGCTTATCAGCATGTTTCTATGCCTTTTCAACCGCCTTCAGTGCTCGTTCCTGAGCTCGATCCAAATTTGGACACGATTCTTGCCGTGGCACTTTCTAAAGATCCTGCCGATCGCTACCAAACTTCCTCGGATATGTTGGCTGATCTGCAGAGAGTCTTGCGCGGTCAATCAGTAACTACCAAAATCAGAAAAGTAAAGAAGCCGTTACGACGAATATTCATACCCCTTGGCGTTTTGGTGGCAATAGGCGTTGCGCTCTTTTTTGGGCTTTCCAACCGAACTCAGACCGTCGTCCCTTTGCTCGTCCCTAACGTGGTCGGATTGACTCAGTCTGAAGCAGGGGCACTCCTGGGTGCTTTCACTGTGACTTACCAGCACGCACCTGACTCTCACATTCCGAAAGATCGCATCGCAAACCAACTTCCATTGGCTACAACTAAAGTTTCACGCGGTAGCGCCATTACTTTGACCATTTCGGATGGACCTGGAAACACAACGGTCCCAGTTGATTTGGTCGGTAAAACTTTGGAGGAAGCACGGGCAAGTTTGGCCTCATCAGGTCTGGTGATTTCCCAAGCAATACCCATGGATTCCAATCAAGCACCAGGAACTGTTCTCAGTGTTAGTCCTGGAATGGGAAGCACAGTAGTTGCAGGTAGCGGAGTGATTCTGCAAATTGCTAGCGGAAATTTGCAAGTTCCAAATCTTGTTGGGCTCACTCAAATTCAAGCCACTACCGTTTTAACGCAATCTGGTTTCTTGGTGCAAGAGGTAGATGCTTTCGATCCTAATCAACCGTTAGATACTGTCTTAGCGCAGGCTCCGGATGAAGGAACTACTCAAAATATTGGTAGTACTGTCACCATCACTGTAAATAAATCAACGAACTAACTTTTATTTACTACCGGGGATAACCCTTCAGACCTCGCGCGAGCGCCAGCATCGCCGCAAATCACTAACCAATTGCCCAACATTTGATGGCCATGCTCGGTCAACACTGATTCAGGATGGAACTGCACCCCAGAAATAGGAAGTGTCCGATGTTGAACCGACATGATGACTCCGGAGTCGGTTCGACCAGTAACAACTAATTCCTCCGGAATGGAGTCGTTCTCTATCGCCAATGAGTGGTATCTCGTTGCAATAAAAGGTGACTTGATATCTTTGAGCACACCAACATTTTCGTGGTGAACTACGGATGTCTTTCCATGCAGTAATTCGGGAGCGCGTGAAACCACGGCTCCAAATGCCACACCAATAGCCTGATGTCCGAGACAGACTCCAAGAAGTGGAATCTTTTTGGCCGCAGCCATTTTCACGAGTTCGATGCTGAGCCCAGCAGTTTCTGGTGTTCCTGGACCTGGGGAGATCAGAATCCCGTCATACGTTGCAGCATCGGTAAGCGAGACCTCATCGTTGCGCAGCACGGTGCATTCGGCACCGATTTGAGCCAGGTACTGAACCAGGTTGAAGACGAAAGAGTCATAGTTATCTACAACCAGAATCCTCCGCGGGGCTAAACTCATGGCTTTATTCTGGTGTACCTTTGGCCCATGCCTAAATCGAAGGTTCGTAAAAAGGACAAGGACCACAACCCGGATCCGGTTGTGAACGCAGTTTCTCTGCCTAAGGAGAGCCCCAAGTGGCTTGCTCCAACTATGGTGGGCGCATTCCTTGCCGGTCTCATCTGGATCGTCATCTTTTACATCAGCTCGACCGCATACCCAATCCCTCATATTGGGGCCTGGAACATGGTGGTTGGCTTTGGCTTCGTAGCCGTTGGTTTTACGCTCGCTACTCGCTGGCGCTAACAAGCCCGCCAGACTGCTACTCGCTGGCGCTAAAACCCCCTAATTACACGCGTGTAATTCTCCACATCGTGGATAACTCCTGTGGATAACTATCTCTTGCTGGCCCTGACTAAATAGGTCGCTGCTGCCCCACCGATAATTCCGCCCACATGGGCGTGCCAATCGACATTGGGCACCACAAAGGTAATAAGTAAGTTCACGGCAATTACTCCGCCCACACTTCGATAGTCGACCCCCATTCGTCGACCAGTCACCAGCATGGCAGCGAAGAGGCCAAAGATTGCGCCGGATGCCCCAACTGCCGGAACATTTTCCGGGTTAAAGGCATATGAGGCGGCCGAAGCTGTGAGCAGTGATACCGCAAAGATGATCGAAAATTTTAAGCGCCCATAAAAAAGTTCGACTGGGGTGCCGACCGAGAAGAGCGCCAACATATTAAAAAGTAAATGGGTCAAACTTCCATGGGTTAACGCAACGGTTACAAGTCGATACCACTCACCGGTTGCTACTCCATGCACCGCACCATCGCTGAGGATGGCACGGCGAATGAGAAAGAGCTGTTCCTGAACTGGAGGATTCGTCAGATTAGGAAGGTAAGTAGCGATTACATAAAAAGCCGAAATTATTGCAATCAGCCAGTTAGTGAGCGTGTACTTTCTTCGCATCCAAAAACCGCTATTCAGTAATGGTTACAGAATTAATCGTGATGGCTTGAACTGGACGATCGCCAGCGCCGGTCTTAGCGGTTGCAATAGCATCAACAACTTTTTGTGATGCTGGGTCAGTTACTTCACCAAAGATAGAGTGCTTGCGGTTTAACCAAGCGGTTGGTGCCACGGTGATAAAGAATTGTGAACCGTTGGTTCCTGGACCACTGTTGGCCATTGCAAGCAGATATGGGCGGTCAAAGTTCAATTCGCCGTGGAATTCATCAGCAAAACGATAGCCCGGTCCGCCGGTGCCGGTACCTAGAGGGTCGCCGCCTTGAATCATGAAGTTTGCAATCACGCGATGGAAAACCGTGCCGTCATACAATTTAGCTGTGCTTGTTTCGCCAGATCGTGGGTCGACCCATTCACGAGCACCTGAAGCAAGTTCAACAAAGTTGGCAACAGTTTTAGGGGCGTGATTTGGAAATAACTCGACGGTGACATCACCCATAGAGGTATGCAGGATTGCTGTGGACATTTTGACCCTTTCGAAAGGTTCCTAGATTTCTTCACTCATTGATAAACAATGGCGATACTTTACGACATCACTTAGTTCTTGACGAAAAGTTGCTGGAAATCGGCAACTGGCATGGCTGATAAGCCCTCAAAATCGAGGGTTTTAGCCAATATCTGCTCTTGTTGGGCAGAATCAAAGATGCGGGCCAGATTAGTTCGATATTTTTCAATAAGTAGGGGGATTCCCTCAGCCCGCCGACGCTTATGCCCAATGGGATACTCCACAACTACTTCATCGACCACGGTGCCATCTTCAAATTCAATAGTGATGGCATTTGCGATGGATCGTTTATCTGGGTTGTGATAATCCAAAGTGAATTGCGGATCTTCAACACAAATGATTTTTTCACGCAGCAAATCTATTCGCGGATCTGCGGCAATATCGTCTTCGTAATCTTTGGCAGTCAGTCGACCGAAAATCATGGGGATTGCCACCATATATTGAATGCAATGATCGCGATCGGCTGGATTGTTGAGTGGACCTTTTTTATCAATAATGCGAATACAGGCTTCGTGGGTTCTGATGGTGACTTTCTTTATGTCATCAGAATTCTTACCGTGTTCCTGCATCCAGTGATGGAGGGTGAGAGCTGCTTCGCAGGCAGTTTGAGAATGGAATTCAGCCGGAAAAGATATTTTGAAAAGAATGTTCTCCATGACATATGAACCGTATGCGCGTTGGAACTTGAATCGCTGACCGTTGAAAGAGACATCATAGAATCCCCAGGTTTTAGCCGTTAAGACAGTGGGATAACCCATCTCTCCAGCCTTGGCTAGCAGCGCCAAACGCACACCGCGAGATGTCGCATCCCCGGCCGCCCAAGATTTACGTGATCCAGCATTAGGGAAATGGCGATAAGTGCGAAGAGATTGTCCATCAACCCAAGCCAATGAAACGGCGTTCAAGGTTTCTTCACGGGTAAGACCCATTAACTGACAAACAACTGCGGTAGTCGCAACCTTGACGAGAAGTACGTGGTCTAAACCAACTTTGTTAAATGAATTTTCCAGCGCGATACAACCCTGAATCTCATGAGCTTTGATCATTGCGGTGAGTACATCCCGCATGACTAAAGTCTTAGCACCGCTCCTGGAGAGCCAATCGGAGGTAGCCAAAATTC
>SESF01016776.1_pt1 | contig 11753 bp, 11 predicted proteins | sample 3171521 | NCBI WGS metagenome assembly SESF01 (sample SAMN10866945, study PRJNA518727) | freshwater metagenome | biome: subpolar coniferous forest; feature: holomictic lake; material: water; isolation source: holomictic Lake 227, 6 m and 8 m depth | place: Canada: near Kenora, Ontario | collected...
CCTTTTTCATAAGTTCCTCCCATGGCGATCTTTGCGTCCTTGGCGCGGGTTCTTCTGCCGGATCTAGGTTTAACCGCACCCGGCAGGAACGTGACACGGGCCACCAGCCCACAATGCCGAACACTATTGGCGTCCCGCTTGCCGCAGGGAGGAGCGGCCAGGACGGCCACTCTTTTTAAAAGCCATTTACCTTGGCCTCACCGCTCAAACAAATGCCGGAACGAGTTCACGATCCGATCCGGGAGCGGCTTGTCCGAGTTCCTGAGCGGCGCCCCCCTGTAGCCGGTCGGGGGTTGTAGCTCTTTTGCCGAATAGCCGCCGGAAACCGCGGTGTTCATGACGTCGCACCAGACCGGCAAGGCCAGCGTCGCCCCGTACCCGCGCGCGATGATGGTGGCAGGGCTGTCGAGTCCCACCCAAACCCCGCAGGTGAGCGAGCGAGTGTAGCCAACGAACCAGGCGTCCCGGTAATCGTTGGTCGTGCCGGTCTTCCCTGCGGCGGGTTTGTGGAAATCCGCTCCGGAAGCCGTGCCGCGCTGGAAAACCTTTTCAAGCGCCGTGGAAACCATCCAGCAAACACTGGGATCGAGCACGCGGGCCTCGATTCGCGACGAGCGGTAAATCGTCTTGCCCCGCGCATCGAGCACCTTGTCGATGATGAACGATTGCTTCCGGATGCCGGCGTTGGGAAACACCGTGTAGGCCGCAGTCAGGTCTCTGAGTTTGGCCTCGAAAGAGCCGAGATAGATCGAGGCGAAATTTGGAAGCTGCCCCAGCCCAACCTCGGCGGCCACCTTTCGCACGTTATCGAGGCCTGCGCGGTCCCCCACACGAGCGCTCATGGTGTTGCGGGAGAGGATCAGTCCGTCCTCGGCCGGGAGCACGCCCCGGAAGGTGCCATCGGAGTTGCCGGGGGCCCAATTGGGCGCGGAGTGCAATTCGCCCCGCCGGATCGGGCCGTCGCTGATGCCGGTCGAAGGCTGGATGCCGCCTTCCGCGTACGCGGTGGCATAGACGAACGGCTTGAACGTGGAGCCTACCGGACGCGCGGAGTAGGCGCGGTTCAGGCGGCTCTCGGTGTAGCTGCGTCCGCCCACCACGGCGCGAATCCCGCCCGTCGCGTTGTCGAGAACCACGACGGCTCCTTGCAAATAGGGAGTCGGGCGGGACCCGTCGGTCGGCCCGAACTCAGCGCGTTTCGGATGTGAGTAGCCGGGTCGCTGTTCGATCTTCGTCAGTTCGGAATCGAGCGAGTCCTGCGCGACCTTCTGTAACTCGGGATCGATCGTTGTGTAGATCCGCAAGCCGCCATCGGCGAGTTCGTCGTCGTCGAGGATTTGATTCAGCTCTTGTTCCACCAATTCCGTCGCGTAGTTCTGCTGCGCGGTCGGCGGACGGATTTGCGAGACGATTAACTCGGTGTTCTTGGTTGCCTCGGCTTGGGCTTCGGTGATGAGTTCGAGCTTCGCCATCCGATCCAGCACGGTATTCCGCTCGCGCACGGACTTCTCCAGGCTGTTGAACGGCGAAAATCGGCTGGGGCTACGGATCAGGCCGGCGAGCGTTGCCCCCTCGGAGAGAGTCAGCTTGGCCGCAGGCTTTCCAAAGTAGGCGCGACTGGCCGTTTCGACCCCGTTAAGCCCCGAGCCGAAGTAAATCCGGTTCGCGTAACTCTCCAATATTTGCTTTTTGGTGAGGTTCTGCTCAATCCGGAGCGCGAGAAACGCTTCAAGGAGCTTGCGATGCAGGTTCTTGCCGCCGAGGGGAAACGAGTTGCGCGCCAACTGCTGGGTGATGGTGCTTGCGCCCTGGGTCGCGTGGAAGTGGGCGAGGTTGCGCACAACGGCGCGGGCGATGCCCACGGGATCGACCCCGTGATGTTTGTAGAAACGCGAATCCTCGCGGGCGAGCAGCGCATCGAGGAAGTTTGGCGAAATCTGGTTGAACGGCACCACGATCCGGTCCTCGCCGACCAGGCGGCTGAACGGTTTGCCGTTGCAATCGTAAAGCCAGGTGCGCTGCGGCATGTCGTTAAGCTCTTTCAAGTCGAACAGGCTCGCCCAGGAAGCGTAAATCCCGCAGACCAGCAGCCCAACGATCAGCAGCACCCCGGCCAGACGCCATTTCCAGTGCAGCTTGAAGATCACCGGCGACCGTTTTTTGGCTTTTGTCGCCTTGGCCGACATCCGGGTGCTCTTGCGAGCCGAGCGGCCTGGGGACGGCTTGGCCGCGCCCTTGCCTTTCGGGTCATTGGAGTCGTTGGGGTCTTTGCGTCTTGGCACGGCGGAAAAATCGGGAAAGTACCTGAGGGGAATAGTGAAGAAATGCGCCTTTTACAACAGCAACAATTCCGCGAAGATGGAGCGAATACCGAGCCATGCGAATTGATATCCTCACCTTGTTCCCGAAAATCTGCGAAGGCGCCCTCGCGGAAAGCATGATGAAACGCGCCCAGGATAAGAAACTGGCGACCGTGTTCGTCCACAACATCCGGGATTGGGCAACCAACAAACATCTCATGACGGACGACGCCCCCTACGGCGGCAGCCAGGGGATGGTGATGAAGTGCGAGCCGATCTTCGCCGCGGTGGAGGCGCTGCGCACTCCCGAGAGCAAAGTCCTGCTCATGTCGCCCGGCGGCAGGCAATTCAATCAAAAGATCGCCTCCTCGTATTCGACCGATGCTCATCTCATTATCATCTGCGGGCACTACGAGGGGATCGACCAGCGAGTGATCGATCATCTCGTGGACGACGAGCTTTCCATAGGCGATTACGTCCTGACCAACGGAGCGATCGCCGCCCTGGTGGTCACTGACGCCATCGTGCGGCTCATCCCCGGCGTGCTCGGCGACGACGCTTCGGCGGTGGACGATTCGTTTTCAAGCGGGTTGCTGGAGTTTCCGCATTACACCCGGCCTATGGAATTCCGCGGCTGGCGGGTGCCGGACATTCTCTTGAGCGGCCACCACGCCGAGATCGCGAAATGGCGTCGGCAGAAGGCGCTGGAAAAGACGCTCAAGAACCGGCCTGATTTGCTGGAAGGCGGGGGAGGGTAGAGGCGGTGCCAAGACAGATGGGACAGATGGGACAGATGGGACTTATATATCCGTCCCATAAGTCCCATTCCTTTCCTCAGTGCAAACGCATCAAATTTAAACGCCTCCTTCTTCAGCGCTGAAGGCGCGGGCGCATACCAGCCTTGGGGCCCGCGCCATTCTTTGGCGGTCGGAATGGGGCGGGCCTTCAGCCCTTAACGTTTAGTAGCATCAAGACCTTGGGCGTTCTCCAGCCCTTTTCTGTTTGCTGTGTTTTCCTGGGGCTTCGCTTCACTCCAGGCTGTGCCGCGCCGTTGGCGCTTCGGAATGCTGTTTCATATAATTTGATGCGTTTGTCCCATTCCTCCTCCGCAGCCCCCATTGGTTTCCGCCGCCTTTCTGCTATATTCTCCCCAAGCAGCATCTGATCCCCTCGATCAGTCCGGCTCAAAGGGTTCGGTATTCCCCGCCCGCAATGATTCGCTTTCTACCGATTTGATCTATGGGGTGAAACCGCAGTGCCGATCCGCCATCCGAAAAATATGCCGATGAATTCTGCAACTTCGCGACTGATCCTCCGCCCGTATTCCGAGGAAACCGTGATTTGGACGGCCCGCTCCGCTCTTCAAGAAGTGGGCGGCAAGGCAAGCCTCGCTTTTGTTTTCGCGTCCGAACAGTACCAGCCGATGCTCCCGGACTTCCTGGAGCTGATCCAACTCCATGCGCATGTGCCCACCCTGATCGGGAGCAGCGCATCGGGGCTGATTGGCATCGATCAGGAAGCGGAACATTCCACCGGATTTTCCCTGCTTTTGCTGAATCTCCCGGAAACGAAGATTAAAGTCTGCGAACTGCGCGCTGCCGATGTCGAGAGCATCAACTCGGGCAAAGAATGGCAGCAAATCACCGGGGTGCGCCCGCATGAAGTCGATGCCTGGTTTGCCATGGCGGACCCATTCGGGTTTGCGGTCGAGCAGTGGCTTGCCGGCTGGAACGAGGCATATCCGGGAATTCCGACCATCGGCGGGCTTAGCAGCACCATGGCAGGGCAGGGGGATGAAGTGTTTGTGATGCACGATCGGGAGGTCCTTTCTCCCGGCGCAGCCCTGGTGGTCGGACTCAAGTCCGGCGTGCAGGTGCGCCCTGTCGTTTCGCAAGGCTGCCGTCCCATCGGCGAGCCGCTTACCGTCACCAATTCCGATGGCAATCTGGTTCTGGGACTCGGTGGCAAACCGGCGTATGCCGCCCTTGCGGAGGCGTTCGAGTCCTTGGATGATCGCGATAAGGCGCAGGCGAGGGGAAACCTCTTTGCCGGGCTGGCGAGCACGGAATACGTCGAGGAATTCAAGCGGGGCGACTTTCTCATTCGCACCATTCTGGGGGCGGACGCCGGTTCCGGAGCGGTGGCGCTGGGGGCGTTGCCGCGGGTTGGCCAGACGCTCCAATGGCAACTGCGCGACCGGGGCAGCGCCGACGCCGACTTGCGCGAGCTCCTCCGAAGGGAGCACTCGCGCTGGCCGCAGCCGTTTGCCTCGTTGGTCTTCGCGTGCAATGGCCGGGGCAAGGACCTTTTCGGAACCGCGCATCACGATGCCCGCACCCTCGCTGCCACCATCGGGAAGATCCCCAGCGCAGGGTTCTTTTGCAATGGCGAGGTCGGCCCCGTCGGGAATACGAGTTTTGTTCACGGCTACACCGTCTCGATGGCCCTGTTTGCCTAGCCGGAGTCAGGCATTCCGCCAATTCTTCACCCCGGAACCCTCCAAATTGGCGGTAACGCTTGTTTTTTAGTTGATTTCAGAGCATTGGTGTAGTCGTTGTCTACCCCTGCAATGCCAGTCACCGCCATCCCTCAGCCTCAGCCCGGCCATCAACCGACCGCGGCTGTTCATCACACTCTTGACCACGTTGACCATTATTTGAGGGTTGGTCAGGAATCCAATGCCTCGGATATCCATCTCAGCGTCAATTACCAACCCGTCTGGCGGCGCAATGGCCAGCTTGAGCCGGTCTGGCTTCAGGCGCCCATTTTAACAGCAGCCGACACCGAGCGGCTCGCTCTCGGATTTCTCACAGACGCCCAGCGCCAGATCTTGCTGACGCGCGGCGATGTCGATTTTGCTTACGCCAACAGCTTCGGTCGATTCCGGACGAGCGTCGTGCGCCACCGGTTGGGCATCGATCTGGTCTTCCGCATCATCAGCACTCATCTGCGGAACATGGACGAGCTTGGGCTCCCCAACTCGCTGAAACTCCTGACTCAGTATCACAACGGATTGGTGCTGGTTACCGGTTCGGTGGGCAGCGGCAAGTCCACCACGCTCGCCGCTCTGGTCGATGAAATCAACCGGGCCCGGCATGATCACATCATCACGCTGGAGGACCCGATCGAATACACCATCGAGTCCAAGGGATGCCACGTCACCCAGCGCGAGGTCCACACGCATACCCGCTCTTTCGCCGCAGCTTTGCGCGGCGCGCTCCGTGAAGATCCCGATGTGATCATGGTTGGTGAAATGCGCGACTTGGAAACCATCCAGCTCGCCATCACCGCCGCGGAAACCGGTCACTTGGTGCTCGGCACCCTGCACACCGGCAACGCCTCCCGAACGCTCGACCGCGTGCTCGACGTGTTCCCGACCGATCAGCGCGAGCAGATCCGCGTCATGGTCAGCGAATCGCTTCGCGGCGTGATCAGCCAGCAGCTCGTCCCCCGGATGGACGGCAGCGGCCGCGCGCTGGCGATCGAGGTTTTGGTCAATACGCCCGCCGTCGCCGCCACCATCCGCGATGGCAAGACGTTCATGCTCCCGGGCATCATCCAGACCGGTCGCAAACTCGGGATGCGGCTCATGGACGACTCGCTCATGGACCTCTATGATCGCAAGATTATCTCGCAAGAAGAGGCGTATGCCCGCTCCGAGCAGAAACAACTCATGAAGCAACACTTCATGCGCTGATCCAATTTAACGGATTACCCCCTTTAATTTTCCAACATGGCCTACATTGACCAGTTTTTCGAAGTCCTCATTACCGCCGGGGCATCCGACCTTCACTTAGGCGAAGGGCAGCCGCCCAAAATCCGGCGCCACGGCGACATTGTTCAGATTCGCAATGAAGCGCTCACTCACGAAGAGTGCGCTTACATGATGAGCGAAATCGCCGGAGCCGAGCGCTGGGCGCAATTCGAGGAACATGGCGATCTCGACTTCGCTTACGAGATGGATGAGGAGTCCCGCTTCCGGTGCAACTTCCTCAAGCAGACCAACGGTTACGGCGCGGTCTTTCGGTTGATTCCGACCAAAATTCTAACCCTTGAGCAACTCGGGATTCCCGAAGTGGTCAAAGAGTTTGGAAAACTGCGTGGAGGTCTCGTTCTGGTGACCGGCCCGACCGGTTCCGGAAAGAGCACGACCCTCGCTGCGATGATGGATTTCATCAATAGCAACTACTCCCGGCACATCATCACCATCGAGGAGCCGATCGAATTCGTTCACAACAACAAAAAGTCCATCATCACGCAACGCGAGGTGCCCGAGCACGCCATCAACTTCCCCGTCGGCCTCAAAGCCGCCCTGCGCGAAGACGCCGACATCGTGCTCGTCGGTGAAATGCGCGACTTGGAAACCATCGCCCTCGCGCTTACCGCTGCCGAAACCGGCCTGCTCGTTTTCGGCACGTTGCACACCAACAACGCCCGCAAGACCATCGACCGTCTCATTGACGTGTTTCCCTCCGACCAGCAATCGCAAGTGCGCACCATGCTCTCCTCCTCGCTGCGTGGCGTGGTCGCCCAGTTGCTGCTCAAACGCGACGACAAGCCGGGCCGGATCGCGGTCAACGAAATCCTCGTGGGCAACAACGCCGTCTCAGCCATCATCCGTGAAGGCGCTACGCAGAAACTCCAGGACGTCATTGTCGGGGGCAAAGGCCAGGGGATGCAGTTCATGGACGACGCCATCTGGCATGTCATGCAACAGGGCATCGTCTCACCGCACGAGGCCTACATGAAAGCCATCGACAAGAACCGCTTCAAAGTGTTCCTGTCCGCCGACGAAGCCGAATTGGCCAACTCGGCAGGCGCGGCGAGTTAACCCGACTTCCGTAAAGCCGAAATTGAAACGGCGCGCCAGGGGCGGTAAGGACAGAGTGCCGCTAAACCCACGAGTCGAGGGGCGCTTTAGACTTTGCCCTCCGTAACCTCCGGGCGAGCCTGTCCTGCTCTCGCGTACCACCCCCGCGAGGCGTTGCAAACTTTGCAGACGGAAAGCATCACGGGCACTTCCACCAGCACGCCGACCACACACGCCAGCGCCGCCGGAGATGCGGGACCAAACAGCGTGATGGCAACGGCCACGGCCAGTTCGAAGAAGTTGCTTGCCCCGATCAACGTGCCCGGCGCGGCCACGCTGTGCTCGACCTTGAGCCAGCGCATCAGCAGATAGGTGAGGCCGGAATTGAAATAGACCTGGATGGCGATCGGCACGGCCAGGAGCAACACCGCCAGCCAGCGGGTGGTGAGATTCTCGGCTTGGAACGCGAAGATGAGCACGAGCGTCACGAGCAGCGCCAAAATGGTGACGGGCTGAAATTTCGGCAGAAAATTCGTCTCAAACCATTCTTTGCCGTGGGATTTGAGCAGCGCCGTGCGGGTGAGATAGCCTGCCGCGAGCGGGATGACGATGAAGACCACCACCGAGGTAATGAGCACCTTCGACGGCACGACGACGTTGGCGACCCCGCACAAAAACATCACGATGGGAGCGAAGGCTACGAGCATGATGAGGTCGTTCACCGCCACCTGAACCAGCGTGTAAATCGGGTCGCCATCGGTCAGATACGACCAGACAAACACCATGGCCGTGCAGGGAGCTGCCGCGAGGATGATCAGGCCGGCGGTGTAGTTCTTGGCGACTGCGGGCTCGATCCACGGAGCGAAGACGTGCTGCATAAACACCCAGGCTAGGAGCGCCATGCTGAACGGCTTCACCAGCCAGTTGACAAAGAGCGTCACGATGAGGCCCTTCGGTTTTTTCGCGATGCCGCCCAGCGCCGTGAAATCGATCTTGAGCATCATCGGGAAAATCATCAGCCAGATGAGCACGGCGATGGGGATGTTCACCTGGGAGCCTTGGCCGAATTCCAGCTTGCTCAGGGCGGCGGTGAGCGCCGGGGCCAGTTTTCCAACCGCGATCCCGGCGATCATGCAGAGGAAAACCCAGACGGTGAGATAGCGTTCGAAAAACGCGAGGCGCTTGCTGTTTTGCATTGGAAGTGAATCAGAAAAGGTGTTGCGATTGCCGGCCCTCGCGGAATCCCGCCGCGTAGGCCTCGAAGACGAGTTTGATCTGGTCGCGCACGCGCCGGAAACAATCCAGGATTTCCTCTTCCGTGCCGATGGCGTGGGCGGGATCGTCAAATCCCCAGTGGTGGCGGTTGACCTGCCCGGGGAACATCGGGCACGCTTGGTCGGCTTTCCCGCAGACGGTGATGACGGTCGTTATCTCCCGGCTCAAAAACTCGTTCATGTGCTTTGAGGTATGGTGGGAGATGTCGATGCCGATTTCCTTGAGCACGGCAATGGCTTTGGGGTGAACGTATCCGGCAGGATTCGACCCGGCGCTGTGGACTTCGAGCAAATCCCCGGCAGCCTGCTGAAGAATGCCTTCGGCGAGATGGCTCCGGCAGGAGTTCCCGGTGCAGAGAATGAGGACGGTTGGTTTTGGCATGGCGTGCTACAGGATGAAGTTGAAGAGATAGCCGACGAGCATGATGCCGAGTGCGACGACTCCAAAGAACGTGAGGATGAGCGGCCACTTGAGCACCTTGCGGAGAATCACCGCTTCAGGCATGGAAAGGGCGATCACCGACATCATGAAGGCCAGCACGGTCCCCAGCGCCGCGCCTTTGCCCAAGAGCGCCTGCACCACCGGGATGATCCCGGCGGCGTTGGAATACATTGGGACCCCGATCAGCACAGCCGCCGGCACCGACCACCACGCGCCTTTGCCCATCACCGAAGCCATCAGCCCTTCCGGCACATAACCGTGGATGCCCGCTCCGACAGCTATCCCGAGCATCACGAATAGCCAGACCTTCCCCACGATTTCGCGCACGGCGTCCCAGCCATATTGGATGCGCTCGGGCCAGGTGAGGAGCGCATCTTCGGAACCCGGCCCCGTCTGCATTGCGAAAACCCATTCTTCGACGTAACGCTCCATCTGCAGGCGTCCGATGATCCAGCCCGCGACAAGCGCAATGAACAGTCCGGTGCCGAGATAGAGCGCCGCCACCTTCCAGCCGAAGAGCCCGAAGAGAAGCACCAGCGCAATCTCGTTGACCATGGGCGCGGAAATAAGAAAAGAGAACGTAACCCCCAGCGGCACGCCGGTGGTGACAAACCCGATGAATAAAGGCACCGCCGAGCAGGAACAGAACGGCGTCACAATTCCAAGCAGGGCCGCCAGAATGTTGCCCGCGAATTCGCCTTTTCCAGAGAGAATCCGGCGCGTTCGTTCCGGTGTGAAAAACGACCGCACGATGCCTATGGCGAAAACCACGAGCACCAAAAGCATGAGCACTTTAGGAGTCTCGAAAACGAAGAATTCGACGGCGGCGCTGAGGTGGCGTTCCGGTTCCAGGCGCATCAAATCATAAGTGAACCAATGACTCGCGGCGGCGAGATTGCTATAGAGCGCAAACCAACCCGCAAGCAGGAATGCTCCCCATAAGCCCGCACTCACAAGCCAGGCGCGCGAGACTGTTGAGCAGGCGCACGGCGTCGCCACGCTTCTTGAGCAGCAGCCCTGTTGTGAAGCTGAGGCCACGCTTTCATCTGCCGGTTGCGGCGTGGTGCAGCATTGGTGTTGTGGTTGATTCATTGGCTGTTGAGTTGATCCGGCTTACCGGGCCCAGAAAACGAGATAAATTCCACCCGCGATCACGAGCGCGCCGCAGATGGACTTCAGAATGGTCACGCCCTTGGATTTTTCATTCCAATCGAGATACCGCTGGACGAGCTCCGTCGAAGTGCCCGCCAGCACGATCACCGAGCAATGACCGATGCCGTAGGCCAGCAGCATGGCGGCAGCCTGGATCGCGTTTGTTTCGGCCAGCGAAAAAGTGACTCCAAGAATGGGGGCCATGAAGGCAAAGGTGCAGGGGCCAAGGGCAATGCCAAAAACCAAGCCAAGAATGAACGCTGCGAGCAGACCTTTGCTACGCATCCCCACCTGGCCTGGCCCGGACCATGGCATCGGAATCCACCCGAAGAGATGCAACCCCACTGCGAAAAAGAGACTTGCTACGAGATAGTTCCCCCACATCCCGATGTCACCCAGCATGCGACCGACCGCCGATGTGACAACCCCGATTCCGGCAATGGTCACGAGGATGCCGGTCGAAAAGAGCGTGGCGGTCCAGAAGGCGCGCTTTGTGGAAATTTTCCCCTGGCCGCTGATAAAGCCAACGATCAGCGGGATGCTGGAAAGGTGGCATGGGCTCAGGATAATGCTAAGGATTCCCCACACAAACGCCGCACCCAGGGCGATCGAAGCTGATCCTTCCACTGCGCGGCTTAGCGTTACAAACAGCGTTTCCATCTTTCTAAAGCGGCCCTTTTCGTTCCCTGAATTCGATCCCGAGTTGTTTCCATTTCGCCAGGATGTCTTCTTTCGAAAAGAACCCTTCGTGCCGGAAGAGTTCCTTCCCGGCGGCATCGTAGAAGATCTGCGTCGGAATCAACTTGATGGCGTATTTCTTTTCCGCATCCGCGTTTTTCCAAACATCGATGAACTCCACCTGCATCCGGCCTTGATATTCCTTCTTCAGATCTTCAATGATTGGAGCCATCAATCTACAAGGGATGCAGCGGGTTGCTCCCAAATCCACCAACCGCGGCATGGCAAAGGTTGCGGCTGGGGGAGCGGCGGCAGCAGGACCATCGACTGCCTTTACCGTCGATGAAACGAGAAGCCCGCTGACCGTGACGAAAAGAGCGACCGCAAGGAAAACTGGAATTTGGGTTTTCATAAAGGGAGGGGATTTACAAAATCATCTTCTTGATTTCGTCCGGTGAAGGCACTTTGCCGCACACCTTCACCACGCCATCCACGACCAGCGCCGGCGTCATCATGACGCCGAATCCCATAATGCGCTGAAGCTCGGTCACTTTCTCAAGTTCATACGGCAACCCAAGTGATTGCGCCGCGTGCTCGGTGGCTTCGGCGAGTTTCGTGCATTTGGCACAGCCGGTGCCGAGGATTTGGAGTTTCTTCATAAAATGGTTTTCTGGTTCGGCGATTGCTTCCGGCAGGGTTTCTTCGTGGCAGATGCCGTAAGCCGGGCACAACAGCCTTCGTCGAGAAGCGTTTGGACGTTTTTGGCGCCCATGAGTTTTTTCAGGCGTTCGCGGTCTTTGCGAAAGATGGGTTCGGTTTGGACGGCATCCTGCAAGCACTCCAAATTTGCATTCAGGGTCGGTGGGCGATCCGCCGGCAAAGAGTAAAGCATCCAGTTCTGGTATCGCTGGGCGGTTACAAGCTCGCGTTCCCGGAGGTAAGCAAGATGCCGGGAAACAACGACTTGCGATTTGCGGAGCGCCTCCTGAATGTGGCAGACGCACAGGGGCGAAACGGAGAGCAGATTAAGGATTCGAAGCCGGGTTTCGTCGCACAGACACTTGTAAATCGCGAGCAGTTTCACGATTTTCAATATA
>SESF01007097.1_pt1 | contig 11747 bp, 10 predicted proteins | sample 3171521 | NCBI WGS metagenome assembly SESF01 (sample SAMN10866945, study PRJNA518727) | freshwater metagenome | biome: subpolar coniferous forest; feature: holomictic lake; material: water; isolation source: holomictic Lake 227, 6 m and 8 m depth | place: Canada: near Kenora, Ontario | collected...
GAATTAAAATTCTTTGGCACATCGTTTGGTAATATAAAAATATGGCTGTATTCTAAAATGCAATCAATCATTTTTAGAGTACAGCCACAACAAAAGAAGAGAAAATTCAGATCAGGTTATGTTTAAATTGTTAATGCACTGATAGGAAAATAGATAGAATGGGTTTTTCAAATGAAAAAATGTAAAGATTAATCATCAATTAGGTAGATTTGGTTCAATTCAAAGTCCCCGGGTATTCGAGATCCGGGGATTTTTTATTACTAATATTCAGAAATTTACTTGTGGTATCCTGAAAACAATTTTAGTGCCTTTACCTTTAATACTTTCCACCCAAATCGTTCCTTTATGTTTTTCTATAAATTCCTTACAAAGAATCAATCCAAGTCCGCTGCCAGTTTCATTTTCTGTTCCAGGTGCCGAGACTTGTCCGTTGATTACAAAAAGCTTCTTTCTTGTTTCTTCATCCATTCCGGTTCCAGCGTCTGAAATGCTAAACTCAATCCATTCATTCTTTGATTCTGCATCAATAGTTATTTCTCCACCCGGATGTGAATATTTGATCGAATTGCTTATCAGATTCCTCAGAATAGAAGTCAACATATTCGTATCGGCAAATACTTCCATTTGATCAGAAATATCATGCTTCAACAAAAGTTGTTTAACATTTAAAGCTGATTTTAATATTTCTTCAACATTCTCAATTATCGGTAAGAGTCTTTGAATTCCTGGTTTAAAAGAAATCTTACCGGTTTGAATTTTCGCCCAATCCAAAAGGTTCTCCAGAAGTTTTAACGTTTTTTGCGTGTCGTCATCAATAAGATGGAGATAATTTTTCATTTCCGAATCATCAATATCGTCATATTGATTCTGTATCAGATCAATAAAGCCAAGTATACTATTGAAAGGACTTCTTAAATCATGAGCAATAATAGAAAAAAATTTATCTTTGGTCGCAACCAAGTCCTTTAAACGATTTTCATTTTCTGACAGATCTGTAGCCAATATCCTGAATTTCTCCTCACTTTTACGCAAATCATCTTCGTTTTTTTTGCGTTTTGTAATGTCATTTACTATGAATAATACCGAAGGAATACTATGAAATAATCTTGGTGACAGTGTAATTTCAGCGTCAAATAGAGAACCGTCTAAACGCAATAATTTTTCCTCGAAAACTTCATCATAGTGTTTGCTCAGAACCGATTTGATTTTCTTTGAGAAAAGTATATTTGATTGAGGATGAATGATTTTTGATGTGGTTTTTCCAATAAACTGATCAGAAGTATTCCCTCCAAAAATCTTTTGAGCAGCAGGATTAAAAAATGTAAATTTATTATTTTGAATTATTGCTATTCCGGATGGAATCGACTCAATCAGGTCTTTGAATTGGTCTTCTTTTTTTCTAAAATTTTCTTCGATGATTTTATATTTGGTAATATCCTGAATCGTTCCATATGAGCGAATTGGATGTCCTTCCTGATCAAAATCCGTGTTGCAGATTTCGTTTATCCATTTGATCCGGTTATCCTCGAAAAGCAACCGATAATTGAGCTCTATCGGTTTGAACGTTTTTTTTAGATTTTCCTGAGCCTGTTGCTTTAATTCCCGATCTTCGGGATGGACCATTTCCATGAAACTATCAACGTTGGCCCCAAATTTTCTTGGGTCCAATTCAAGAATCTCAAAAATACCATCTGACCAGATCAACTGATTATATTCCTGATCAAGAAACCAACGGGCCATGTGCGCACTGATTTGAGATTTTTTTAAAAACTTCAAATTAATTTCTGCATCTCTGGGATCAGCAAAAATGATTTCGTAAGGTTCTTGTTGGGCTAAAATGCCAGCGTCAGGCTTTTTTGACAATGAGGTTTTGTTTTTTAGGTTTTTCATTGTGTATTGTAATTAGGCTGTTTTTGATTTTAATTGATTCATCTGTAAATCGATTCTATCCGATAACGAGTAGTTCCGATTCAAGATGTATATCTATTTAGTTTTAGTTTTTTCGATCATCAATGATTCTGCAAGACTTTAAATTGTCAAGATTTGATGTTATAGGTTCAGAAATGAACATTTTATACAATAACTGTGTGGAAAGAATGGCTGCAATTGCCATTTGATCAACTTCAGGAACCATTGTTTGCCGTCTGGTTTTTGTGATCAGGTCACTAACTTTTTTAGGATTAAATATTCCGTATGATTTCAGAAGGTCTTCAGACAGTATATCGTCGATATAGCCCGGTGTTTCATCATTGTTCAAAATGCTCGCAATTGGGGCACGGTATGGTTGTTTTGGTCTTTTCGTAATTGAATCAGGAATTTTCCCCATACTCAATTTCTTTAAGATGAATTTCTCATTTAATCCATTTAATTTTTGACTATCCGGCAATTTGGCGCAAAATTCAATCACCCGGTAATCAAGAAATGGATATCTGCCTTCAACAGAATTTCCCATAGCCACGCGGTCACCCTGAGATGATAAAAGATATCCTGACATAAAGATGGTCGCTTCCAAATATTGCGACTTGGCCAGATGACTCCATTTATCAAAACCATCAGGCAAGGTCGGATATACCTTATCAAGCGGATTTTTATTATTTATTGAAGCAACAAAATCATCTGAAAAGAAAGACTTTATCCGGCTTGTATTATGCCAACGTAAAATATGAGAATAGAGTGGATCGGCGGTTTCTATCAGTTTATATCCGAAGAACATTTTTAAAGCAAAATCAGGTGACTCATTTAGTCTTTGAAGATATGGATATAGTTTTGTCAGTAATCTGGGGCGGACTTTTGAATCAGGTTGATTGGCCCAAAATCTTCTGATTTTTGCTTCCTTAAAGATGTTATAACCAGCTAAAAATTCGTCTGCTCCTTCACCTGTAATCACTACTTTAATATTACTCTCCCTTACCTTTTTTGAAAGCATGAACATCGGTATTGGCGAAGTTCTCAGTATAGGGAATTCTGTATGCCAAATGGTTTCAGCAAAGTTTTCTGCTATTTCAGTGCTTGTACAGGTGAATGCAGTGTGATTGGTTTTAAAAAACTGTGCCGCCTCCTCCTGATATGAAGTTTCATCAAAAGTTTTGTCTTTAAAACCAATTGAGAACGTATTCAGAACATCCGGATCGATGTCCTTAATATATGATGTGGTAACGCTCGAATCCAAGCCACCGCTCAAATATGCACCAACTGGAACATCTGCTTTCAGCCTAATTTTAACAGCATCATGCAACAAGTCATTGAATTCTGCGAGGGAGTCAGCCAGAGAATTGGACGGAAATTCTTCACGCGATGGAAAATCAAGACTCCAAAAGCGCTCTATTTGAATCCCATTTGAATTTACATGCATAAAATGCCCGGGTTGTAATTCGAAGATATCTGTAAAAGGTGTATTTGGTGTTAGCGTTGTCCAGAAAGTAAAGATTTGCGACATACTATCCGGATCTAATGAACGATCGATCTGATCCAGCGAAAAAAGACCTTTTATTTCGGAACAAAAGGCAAATGCTCCATTTTGAGACCAGTAAAACAAGGGTCTGATTCCAACTCTGTCGCGTGCCAGAAATAATTCCTTTTTCTCCTTATCCCAAATACAAAAAGCAAATTGGCCATTAAATCGATTCAAACAATCAGGTCCATATAAAGCATACATCTGAACAACAACTTCGGTATCGCAATTGGTTTTCAATTGGATACCTTTCTTTATTAGCTCTGATCTTAATGTAGGAAAATTAAATATTTCGCCATTGTAAACGATCCAATAGCGCCCAGTTTCGTCAGATAAAGGTTGCTGACCAGTTGAAAGATCGATTATGCTCAATCGAACACTGCCAATTCCCAAATTCTGATCCAGATAAATTCCGCTTTCATCAGGTCCTCTGTGGCGAATCAGTGAAAGCATTTTCTTCACATTTATTTCTGTAGAAGGCTCTATTTTCGAATGATAGTTATATATTCCTGCTATTCCGCACATAAATATTTTTTCTTAATTGACTGTTCAAAGCGCAGGGTTATCATTGAATTTATTGTGCTGATAATTGATCTTTATGTATCCAAATATTTTTTCAATTCTTTTTTGTCGATCTTCCCATTACTGCTTTTTGGCATTTCCGGTAGAAAAACGATTCGCTGTGGTACCATAAAAGTCTCTAACTGCGATTTGCAAATCATTTGAATTTCTTTTTCAGTAAAATTTATTCCATCATGCATGGTAATAAATGCAACAATTGATTCACCCAAAATCATATCAGGAATACCAAGCACCGCGACTTCCTTTGCGCCATCTATTTTATATATGATGTTTTCAACTTCAATCGGACTAACTTTTTCTCCCCTTGTTTTGATAATATCATCATTTCTTCCCTGAAAATAAAGGAAGCCATCCTCATCCATTTTAAACAAATCATGAGCACATAAAATTTGTTCTCCAGGAATTTTCCCGGGTTTTAGCATTTCTTTACTTAATTCTTCGTTGTTCCAATATCCAGCCATTACATGGGGTCCCCGAACATACAGTATTCCTGATTCGCCAGGCAGCACTGGGCTCCCATCCTCAGACAATAAAAAAACTTCTGTACCAGGAATTGCTTTACCTACTGAAGTTGTTTTTGAATCAATCAATTCAGGTTCCAGATAACATACCCGCTTACATTCAGTCAATCCATACATTTTAAATATCAAGGCATTGGGGAATATCTTTTTCAAGTCTGAAATAAATTCTGCCGGAAGTGCTGCCGCAGTATTAGTTATTTTCTGAATGCAATCAAATGTAATTCCTGTTTTCTTGTGCGTTGCAATCATCATTGCATAAATGGAAGGCACTCCAGGGAAAACAGTTGGTTTTAATTGCTCAATTTGTCTGAATATCGTTGGTGGAAAATTAAATGATTGTTCAATAATCAGTGTACCACCTACTGTAATTGACATGATTAGCTGATATAGGCCATAATCAAATGCTAAAGGTAAAACGAGCATAATTCGTTCGTTTTCAGTCAAACGTAAATACTCAATCAGGCTCCACGAGGTGAAAACCATCGATTGATGAGTCATCATAACACCCTTAGGGAAACCTGTACTTCCGGATGTGTAGATCAACGCAGCCAAATCATTGGGTATGATTTTCGGCAAAGTTGTACTTTTACTATTATCTAAAATGACTTCTTCAAAATCGATATATTCTGAAAATTGTCGGTTGCCACCTGAAATAATGACATCCTGCAAATCTTTCAATCCTTCTAATGCCAGCTTCAGTTCATTGACAAGCAGGATTTCCGAAACAACTATTTTTGCACCACTATCATTTAAAATGTAGTTTAATTTTGATGCTTTAGTTTGAGGATTCACAACCAGAAAAACGCCACCGGCAATAGTAATTCCATAAATAGAAACCATGCATTCCCATGAGTTATTCATGAATATTGCTACGCGGTCACCCTTTCTGATTCCAGCATTGACCAGGTGATAGGCCAAATTCTCTGCACTTACCTTCAGGATTGTGAATGAATACTCCTTTTCCTTATAGATTGCTGCAGTTTTCAAAGGATGATTTCTAAAAGAAAACTCCAGAGCTTCTCCTAATAGACGTTGTGGTCTTGAAATCATTGGCTTGATAAAAATGTTCGTAATAGGTAAACTTAAGCAGCCTGCATTTTTCGCGACACGAAATTTGCAATTGCATTAATTGATTCAAAATTCGCTTCAAGGAGTTCATTGTCCGCAGCCGTAATTGAAAAACCTTCTTCAATAAAATCAATGATTGAAATGAAGCCCATTGAATCCATTATTCCTTCAGCAAAAATAAGAGAGTCGTTATTTATCTGTTCCTCTGATATATATGAAGTAGTTAGAATGAATTGTTTAACTTTTTCCTGAATTTGATGTATTTCTTCCATAACTGAATTGATATTTTTAAAAACGTATTAGTAATTATTGTATTTTGTCAACTATTTGTAATCTTTTTGTTTTCAATGATGTATTGATTTAGTCTGTATTAAATTTAAGTTCAAACTTTGTGGCAGTCAGATAACCTTAATATGTTATTGCTGCCATTCTTAGATATTCTGTCGTTTTTTGTTTTCTACTTAGATTTTTATATAACAACATTATATCATTAGTTGTTTTGCCTAATACTTTTCCAACCTCTTCCGGCGATATTTCGTTCTCCATTCCATACCAAATCAAATCCATTTCGAGGTGGGGCATCTGAAAGAAAAATTCTTCCTGAGTCTGCTCGGCAGAATAAGTGTCAGACGTTGGAGTTCGGTTTATAATTTCCTGTGGAATTCCAAAATATTCAGCTAACTGGTATACTTGGGATTTATATAAATGAGCAATTGGCATGATGTCAGCTCCTCCGTCACCATGTTTTACGAAAAATCCTTGTTCAACCTCATGTTTGTTGGGTGTTCCAATCATGGCATAATGTAATCGCTCAGCGTGGTAATAAAGCATAGACATTCGACAACGCTGCTTGAAATTTGATGCCGCTACAATTTGAAGATATTCCTTTAGCGGTAAGATTTTACTTTTTTCTTTACCTTCCTGATCAATAATTGTCAATGAAAATACAGGAGGTAAAAATTGATTTAATCCACTCTGGTTAATTCCAATTTTCATTTTATAATCAAAAGAATTATATTCGGGAAAGACCGCAATAACGGCTTCATCTCTTCTTGTGTAACAACCAAATCCGTCGAGTGCACCTGTAATATTCTCCTCGATGACTTGAATATTAAATTTCCCAGCTAATCGCTGCGCCATATCTTTACTTTCTGGACTTGAATCTTTCTCTGGCAGCATTATGCCAAGCACTTTATCAGCCCCTATAGCTTTTACTGCAATGGCCAATGTTACCGAAGAATCGATTCCACCGCTAATTCCAATGACAGCACCTTTCCTTTTCAATACTCTTAGAACATCTTCCCGGAGCTTTCCTGAAATTCGATAGGCTTCAGCTTCTATATTTTCGAAGTTTAGTATGTCTTTTGAAAATTGTTTTGTAATATTTTTATTCACTGTTTATATTCTATTTATTTAGTTAAGTATTACTAATTAGTCTATTTGGCAACTTAATTTTTCGTTGTAAATCTTTTTGAAGTTGCTCATTTTGAAGCATACCAGATGATTCAGATCTTGACTTGTTGAAAAAAAATCAGAGTATCTGATTTAAACATAAAAAAAATGAAAGTGACAAAAGATATCTCATATCAACTCTATGAGAAAATATATTCTTATAAAATGTTATGCTAATTTGTTTATCTAAATTAAATTGTAAGATTATGTTTTTGATAAATTGTTCTGACTTTGTAAATTGTTAATATGCCTTCATAATGAACAAATTACCGAAAGCAAATCCTGGCGTCAGTCACATTTAATGTGAAATAACACAAGTAATTTGAAATATTTTTTTTAACTGAAGAAGTGAAGTCATTAGTTTTCAATTATAAAAAGATAAATATTTTATAACAAATTAAAATACAGATTCTTTTGTTCCAAACTATCCCAAATGAAAATAGTAGTTCATTTTTACTAATGGCATAAGCAAGATACGACTAAATATATTATTACAATATTTTTTTGCTCATTCAAAAGACAAGTTTGATAAATGAAAGAAGTGTTTGTGGATGTTTACCGACGAAAAGATACCAATTATAAAAAAAACATAGGTCTATGTTGTTCGGTTTCGATTGAAATCAAATTTCAGAATGACAATCTGATCTGGTTATATTAAGCTAAACCAATCGTAAAAAAGCACTGAGGAAAGTGATTATAGTTGTATTAAAAAAAACCTCAAGATAAGGTCATTTTTAATTGGAGTTATTTTTAAGTAACCTAATATTATGATATTATTCTTGCAGGATATAAAATAATATAGAAAAATAAGCAGCAAAATCCGAAAACCTCATACAATTATTATGCTAAATTTATAGCCTTTTCAAATTTCGCATATAATTTATAACATAGTTTACCTCATTCACTATGCAATAACTATGAAACAGCAGATTTTGCCATTTGAAGTTCCTTTTGTCCATTCTTTTCCTCCAGCAACCGAACTTCTTCTCTCGAAATATTTGCATACAGGCTGCAGTTCATTGAATCGATACGAATTAACAGTCTGCTTTGACCACAAATATTTATAACTTCTCCTTTTACTCCCTGCAGGGATCCACTTAATACTTCAACAGATTCTCCCTTTTGAATCCGCTCATAAGAAACAGTAACCTCTCTGTCGCATTGATCCAAAAAGGTTCGGATGTTGTTAATTTGAGATTCAGGAATTGCCTGAGCTTTTCCACCGAAACTTACATAACAGACAACACCTGCTGTGTTAAGGGCAGTGAAAAATTCTTTGTAACTTACCTTAACAAAGATATAACACCTAAATAAAGGCTGTTCTATCATTTTCTTACGATCACTCCATGCCCTTAAAACTTTTCTGGTCGGCAAATAACATTCGATATTATTTTCCTTCAAATTGTCGAAAAGCTTTTTTTCGGCATTTGCTCTGGTATAAATTGCATACCACTGATAATTTGGTTTTTCTAAAGACATATTCGTATATATTAAATCAGTTAATTGAAATTCTAAATTTTCTAAAATAAATTCTAATTATTTTAAGAATAAATTCTCATCACATTCAGTAATTCCTTTTCACATTGTAAAAATAGACTATAGAAATTTAAAAATCAATAGGTAATTTCCGACTCTCCAAATAGAAATATGTTATTTCTATTTTTTTTGATGTATAAATATAAATATCATGAAATCAAATAAATAAATAATGTGTACGTAATCTTTTTCGACAGTATGTTTAGTTTTGAGTTAAACTAATATTCAAATTGAGATTCAATAATTTACTAATCTATAATTAGTTTTTAGTTCTCTTTGATTGGTTTAGATTAAAATTAAGAATTCTAATTCCTGCCAAATGACCTAAGAGTGTTTCTCCTTTTCAAGCTTTCCCTTTAATAATAGGTTTTCCAAACTTAAATCAGCAAACATTCTTTTTAGCCGGTCATTTTCATCTTCAAGTTCGTTGAGCCTTCTGATTTCTGAAACATTCATACCTCTGTATTTGCTCCTCCAATTGTAGACTGTTGCCTGGCTAATGCCATATTTCTTAATAATCGTGGAGATTGGCACTCCAGATTCATTTTCCTGAAGAATCCGATAAATTTGTGATTCTACAAATCTCTTTTTTGTCATAGCGTGTTAATAAATTATGGGTTAATTGGACAATTATTACTTACACTTTGTCAATCAAAGTTGATAATTGTGAGAAATTGATGAGAATTATTTATGTATAATATTTAAATGATTCAGACCAAAGAAATTCGAATCTTAAATCAATACTTGAAGTTTGATAATTCAGGATATCTTAATCACTTAAATTGTATAATACAATTCAATGTAATTGAAGCATTGAAAAATAAAAATTTTGAAAGTAATTATATTGAAATTAAAGCAGAAAAAACAGAGTAATCCTAATTGCTAACCACATTTTTTGTGCTGTACCACGAAAAATTTTCAGCATATTCTTTATAAATTGAAAGATCAAATTACATTAAAAAGAATGAAAATTAATCATTTTTCTAATAATCTCATTAATTAGAATAAATTCTAATTTGTAATTACAAAAGAAAAAAATAATTTGATTTAATCCAAATTTATTTTCTGTCAGGTACGAAGATTTTCATATTTATATTTTATCGGTATTTTCAATTCCTTTAATTTAACTCATCATGAAATACCTATCAATATTTATCTCGTGAGGAATTTGTGTGGAGTTTCCAAGTAAATATTCGGCAAATTGAATAGCCAGATAAGGCCCAATCAAAACTCCTTTTGCTCCAAGTCCGTTGAAAATTCCAATTTGTGGCATTTCTTCAAGAAAACCAATTACCGGTTTCCGATCGTGCATTGTTGGACGAATTCCAGCTTTCTGATTGATGATTTCAGTCAATTCCGGTAATATATTTTTTAGTTTTGAAATCAATTCTTCGCGTGCAGACCCAGTTATCTCCATATTTAATTCATCCCATCGGTATGTTGCGCCAACTTTATATCGATCGAATCCAATTGGCATCAGGAATACTTCCTTACTGACTATTTCATTGAGGTTTAATTCTGGAATTTTCAACTCAAGAATTTCTCCTTTAGAATGTTTGAATTTCAGGTTCTTAAAATATGGATTGACAGAAACTGCTGCACCCTCACAAAAGATGATCTTTTCTGCCGTCACATCTTTATAGAAAACTACATCAGATTCCATTTTTAGTTTCTCGAAGTCTAATTTTTCATTTCTAAAGGAGTATTTTTCTCGAAGTAATTCTGCAAAACTTGAAATAAGCAGTTGTATATCAACCCGACCAGCTTTTGTAATTCTCCCAATTCCAAATGGAGTATTGAGATTTTTGTATTGATGACAGATTTGAGGTTCAGGTTCCAGATAATAGCCAAGTCCATTTGCGAACGCCTTTGATTTCCACAAAGAATCATCTTCTTCGCCAAGAATTCTATAGATTTGGCAGGGATAATATAGCTTTTGATTTAGCAAGACCTCTAATTGCAGGTATGTTGTCTCCATTTGAGGAAATGCAATATCTACCATCCAACTTTTTGTCATGCGACGAAAAACAACTGGATTGATTAGTCCTGCAGCAATATCAGAGGATTTAATTTGATCCGGATCATTGAAAACTACTACTGATTTGCCTTGCCTGATTAGTTCATTGGCCAGTAAAGTACCGGCTAATCCCTGGCCCACAATAATGTAATTTACTTCCATAGTACCTGCAAGCAAAGATGAGTGAGAATTGTTCAAGATATTGGTTACTTCTTTTCATATTGCAGTTCTAAATTCACAAAAACAGGTAAATGGTCGGATGGGTAGCACAAATCTTTGGAATCGGTAAGCACGGCATATTGTTTTACTTTGATATTGGTACTGACATAAATATAATCAATCCTGTCTTTCAGTATATTGTCGAATTTGAACCCGTTGAAAGTTCCAATTGGACCGTAAGGTGATTCACTGGTAACTGATTTTGAATCTATTAATTCTGTAGTCAAAACCGAAATTGGTTCCTGATCGGGTGTCATGTTAAAGTCACCCGTTAAAATTACGGGCAAATGTCCGGTGTTTAACTCTTTGATTTTTTGAAGGATTAGTTTCGCTGATTCTAATCTGGCTTTAACGCCGAGATGATCGAAATGAGTATTAAAAACCATAAATTTTTGTTTGGTTTTTAATTCTTTCAGAAGTACCCAGGTACAAGTCTGGTTACAGGTTGCATCCCAACCTAAGCTTCGTTTTTCAGGGGTTTCAGATAACCAGAACCAACCTTCCTTGAGTGAAGTGAATCTTCTTGAATCATAAAAAAGTGGGGAATATTCGCCTGCCTCCTTGCCATCATCACGGCCAACACCAACCCAATTCATGATTGGGAGTTTAGAATTAACATCCTCAATCTGATCAATCAATGCTTCCTGTAAACCAAAAATATCTGGCTGATGAAAACGGAGTAATGCAACTACCTGATTTTTTCGGTTTGGCCATGCATTTTCACCATCCTCTGGTAAGTTCAATCGAATGTTATATGTTATTATTCTTATGCTTTGGCCCATATTCTATTGCTGGAAAATGAAATTTCGTTATTCGTTACAAAAACTAAAGGACTGGTATTCGCATGATTTATTTTCTGCTTTCATGATTGTTGTGCGTTGTTCTTTTCCCTTTTTTATAA
>SESF01020886.1_pt1 | contig 11741 bp, 8 predicted proteins | sample 3171521 | NCBI WGS metagenome assembly SESF01 (sample SAMN10866945, study PRJNA518727) | freshwater metagenome | biome: subpolar coniferous forest; feature: holomictic lake; material: water; isolation source: holomictic Lake 227, 6 m and 8 m depth | place: Canada: near Kenora, Ontario | collected...
TTGCATTCTTTGATCTCTTCACGAGAGTTTGCATGCATCAGCAGCATGCGCCCGACCCGTTCCCGCTCACCCTTAACCGAGTTTAGGATATACGAGCCGGAAGAAATCGACCCGGAATAGACGCGCACGAAGGTCAAGGAACCGACAAAGGGGTCGGTCATGATCTTAAAAGCCAGACCGGCAAACGGCGCAGCATCGTCCGTATGACGTTCTTCCTGCTTATCACTGTCCGGTTTAATGCCGATTACGTTCGGAATGTCGGTCGGCGCCGGCAAAAAATCAACAACCGCGTCCAGCATCGGCTGAACGCCCTTGTTCTTAAAGGCCGAGCCGCACAAGACCGGAACAAACGCGAAGACAATCGTACCCTTCCGAATGCAGGCCTTCAGAGTCTCTATCGACGGCTCCTCACCACCGAGATAAGCCTCCAGGGCAACATCGTCCTGCTCGACCGCCAACTCGATCATCTTATGGCGATATTCAGCCGCCATCTCAGCCATGTCAGCCGGGATGTCCGTCTCGTAAAACTCGGCTCCGAGCGACTCATCCTTCCAGATCAGCGCCTTATTTTTCACCAGATCGATAAGACCGACGAACTCCGACTCGGCGCCGATCGGCAACTGAAGCACCAACGGAACCGTACCGAGTCGATCGACCATCATATCGACGCAACGGTAAAAGTTTGCGCCGGTCCGGTCCATCTTATTGACGAAACACATCCGCGGCACACGATACTTGTCGGCCTGACGCCATACGGTCTCCGACTGCGGTTCAACACCGGCCACCGAGTCGAATACGGTAACGGCACCATCGAGCACGCGCAAGGAGCGCTCAACTTCAATCGTAAAGTCAACGTGACCCGGTGTATCGATAATGTTGATACGATGCCCCTGCCAGAAGCAGGTCGTTGCCGCCGACGTGATGGTGATGCCGCGCTCTTGCTCCTGCTCCATCCAGTCCATGACCGCGGTGCCTTCATGCACCTCACCGATCTTATAGGACTTCCCGGTATAATAGAGGATACGTTCGGTAGTCGTCGTTTTACCGGCATCAATGTGAGCCATGATGCCGATATTGCGGTACCGTTCGAGGGGCGTCGTACGCGGCATGATCAATTCTCAGAGCAGAGTGTGCAGGGGTCGCCCGGGGTGTTACCAGCGATAGTGCGAGAAGGCCTTGTTTGCCTCGGCCATGCGATGCGTGTCTTCACGCTTCTTCACCGCCGTTCCCCGCTGGTTAGCGGCATCGAGCAACTCGCCCGACAAACGCTCTGTCATGGTATTTTCGCTGCGGGAACGCGCGCTATTGATCAACCAACGGATCGCCAAGGCTTGAGCACGCTCGCTGCGAACTTCAACCGGAACCTGATAGGTGGCACCACCGACCCGGCGTGAGCGGACTTCCAGATGCGGCTTCACATTTCCAAGAGCATCATGGAATATCTTGACCGGATCAGCCTTGATCCGCCCTTCGATACGCTCCAAAGCACCATAGACGATTTGCTCGGCAACCGACTTTTTGCCATCCAGCATCAGGCAGTTCATAAACTTGGTGAGTACTTTGTCGCCATATTTGGCGTCGGGAAGTACCTCACGTTTGTCGGCGCGACGACGACGAGACATCTCAAACTCTCCTTACTTCGGCCGCTTGGCGCCATACTTGGACCGGCGTTGACGACGGTCCTTGACCCCCTGCGTATCGAGAGAGCCGCGGATGATGTGGTAACGTACGCCGGGCAAATCCTTAACACGACCGCCGCGAATCATTACCACCGAGTGTTCCTGAAGGTTATGGCCTTCACCCGGAATATAGCTGGTCACCTCAAAGCCGTTGGTCAGCCTGACACGCGCGACTTTACGCAGCGCTGAGTTCGGCTTCTTCGGCGTCGTGGTATAGACGCGGGTGCAGACTCCACGCTTCTGGGGGCACGCCTCCAGTGCGGGAACCTTGTTGCGCGCGGCCAATGGCTCACGCGGCTTACGGATCAATTGATTGATCGTCGGCATCGAATTTACTTCGCCCTCATGACTACCGTTGCAGGTGCCACGTGATGTGCGCGTCTCTGCGCTGTCACCGGTAAGTGCCGCCAGATGCAAAAACCCGCCACCGAAGCGATCCTGCCGCCTCGTGCGGGCTGTTATCTCAATGCCTGAGCCGGTCAAACCGGACATGCCGTGAGAGCTTTTGCGCGACTACTCTCCGGGACCGCGTCTAGGCTGAAACACGCCTACCACCAGCCCCCTGATCGAAGGTGGGCGGACTTTATGGTCCGGCGCCGCCCGCGTCAAGCATCTTCTTCATCTAATTTCGTCGCCGCGAGATTCAGAGCCCCGGCCGGGCATTGAAACCGCGTCCGTGAAAGGCATCGCCTTGGCGATTCTTTCTCTCTATAACTTGTGTTATGCTTTTGCAGTAACGATTCGGCCGGAGCCGCAAATATTATGAACTTTCACAGTCCGGCCCGCAGCGCGGGCATTCTGGTACTCTCGACTTTTCTCGCGGGAGCCCCCGCGGCACAGGCGGCTTCAAGCGACGCCCCGACGCTTTGGGAAACGGTCAAATCCGGAACTTATCAAGCCGTCAGCGGCGGCAGTGGCTTGGTATGGTCGCTCTATAGTTGGATGACCGGCTATGGCACCGGACAATCCCGACTCGCCGACGACCTTGTCAGCTTCACCACCAAGGACTTGCGCGATCTCGAGCTGCTGGTCGGCTCGACCGGCTATCGGCTGGATACGATCAATATCCATCTCGGCACCGCGACTCCGGACGTAAGCCTGAGTTTCGCGTGGCAGCGCCCCATCGATGCCAAACGCACCGCCGAATTGCGCGAGGTTATTGCCGCAGACAACGCCTTGGTCGACGAGGACGCTCGTGTGATCGTCGGCGCGCTGCTCGATGCCTCGATGCGGGTTCGCGAAGTGGCACCCGACAATTTTCGATACCACACTGTAAGGGTCACGCTCGGCAACCCGCCAGCCGTCGCGTTTGACCTGAAGACGGAAAAGAATGCAGCGTCGCTCACCCGGGCACCATCCATGCGGGCCGCGACTCCACTGCCGGTGACCTTTGCCGACTCCGAGTCTTCGGCCGCACGGTTCATCCCGGCGTCTTTGACGATCGGGTCCGATGGACTCGACAACACACGCTTATTGATTGCCGACGCCGAACCGGTTGCGCCACGAGCCACAGTGACAACCACAATCCCGGCCGCAGCCGCAGCCGCAGCCGCGCCGACTCCGACACCCGTGCCGGAGTCGGTAAAAACGGCCGCGCCCGAATCGGTTAAGATGATCGAATCGGTGCCCGATGCCCAACCGCCGGCTGATATCGTCGGAGTGGCACCAACGGCTCCACAAATCCCGGAAGCACAGGCCCCGGCCGTACAAATCCCGACTGCACAGATCCCAGCCGAAACACCCCCGGCACCGATTCCCGCAGCGGTATCCGCTGCCCCGATTCCCGAATCGATCCGGTCTGCCGAGTCGGCTCCTCCGACAACTGTTCCGGTTGCCGCGCCACCGGCCCCCGAACCGGTTACGGCCCCGGCACCGGTTATCCCCGAGCCTCCGAAGGTTGAGTCGCCTAAAATGGTCGAGCCGACCCCGGCACCGGTTATCCCCGAGCCTCCGAAGGTTGAGTCGCCTAAAATGGTCGAGCCGACCCCGGCTGTGATCGCTCCCCCCGTCCCCGCAGCGGCTCCCGTCAAAGCGGTCACGGCGCCGAGCTATCGGATTATCGATTCGATGGTGTTGGTCCACGGTCGGGCCAAACCGGTGAAATCCAGCGCCGTGGTTCAGGACCTTTCCAAAGGAATGGTGCTTCACAAAACCGGTAAAGTCGAAGGCGCATGGCTGGAATTTACCCTCAGCGGCAACAACACGGTCAAGTTTTGGGTCCACCAGCGCATGATTGAGGAAATCAAGTAAGGACGCCCGGCCTCGAACACGGGAGCCGCCGAAGCCAACCGCACGAAAAGCGCCCCCCGCGAAAGCGGGGAGCGCAGGTCGCAAATGCGCGATTCGGGATGAGGTGAGCTGGATTCCCGCGTCCGCGGGAATGACGGTAAGAAGACCGGAATGACGGTAAGAAGACCGGAATGACGATTAAGTTCAATTCGTCTTGAAGCCCTGCCGATCTTTATAGCCGGCGGCCCGAGTCGTTTTCTCGGGCCGCCGAAATATTATGCCCCCCTGGTCCCTTTGCCCGGTCGAGCCGGGACATCCAGCGGTTTGACGTCCCAGATTTCATCGCCATATTCACCGACCGTTCGATCGCTGGAAAACCACCCCATGCTCGCGGTGTTCAGAATTGCCTTGGCGGTCCAGGCGTCCCGGTCACTATAGAGAGCAAGCACCTCACCATAGCTCCGGCAATAATCATCGAAATCGGCGGTGACCAGGAAATGATCGCCGCCATCGGTCAACGAGCGTAGAATCGGGTGGAAGCGACCGCGATCGTCGGGCGAGAACGCACCGTCGGCAATCATCTGGAGCGCCCGCGCGAGTTTGGGACTCGCCGCGATTCGATGGCGCGGATCACGGCCCTGAAGATGCACCTCCACCACCTCGTCGGCGGTCAGGCCGAAGATGAAGATGTTTTCCGGCCCGACCGCCTCGCGAATTTCGACATTGGCGCCATCGAGCGTGCCGATGGTCAACGCACCGTTCAGCGCCAGCTTCATGTTGCCGGTGCCCGACGCCTCCATGCCCGCGGTTGAAATCTGCTGAGACAGATCGGCGGCGGGAATGATCAATTCGGCCGCAGTCACGCTATAATTCGGCAGAAACACGATTTTCAGCTGATTGCGCACCGCCGGGTCATGATTGACCACCTCGGCCACATCATTGATCAGCTTGATGATCAGTTTAGCGATTTGATACGAAGGCGCCGCCTTGCCGGCAAATATCTTGGTCACCGGCACCCGGGAGACTCCGGGATTATCCTTGATGTCGTTGTAAAGCGCCACCGTCTGTAACAAGTTCATCAGTTGGCGCTTGTATTCATGAATACGCTTGACCTGTGCATCGAACAGGCTGTCAGTCGAAACCTCGATGCCGACCTGTCGCGCGATATAAGCAGCCAGCCTGACCTTGTTGGCGCGCTTGGACTGTCGGAACGAATCCTGGAAATCCTCGTCGCCGGCCAAATCTTTCAACGCCGCCAGATCATCCAGGTGACTGATCCAACCGGGTCCGATGCGTGAAGTCACCAACCGCGCCAGCGACGGATTCGCCTCCAGCAGCCAGCGCCGCGGCGTAATGCCGTTGGTCTTGTTGTTGATGCGCTCCGGAAACTCGGCATGAAGATCGGCGAACACGGTCCGTTTCATCATGTCGGTATGGAGAGCCGACACGCCGTTGACCTTGTGACTGCCGATGAAGGCAAGATTGCCCATCCGCACCCGCCGCTCGCCGCGCTCGTCAATCAGCGACAGACGCTGCAACCGACCAATGTCGCCGTTTAAGCGGGCTCGTGAATTATGCAGGAACTGGCTGTTGATATCGTAAATAATCTGCATATGACGGGGCAGAACCCGTTCCATCATGCGGACCGGCCACGCTTCCAGCGCCTCGGGCAACAAGGTGTGGTTGGTGTAGGAGAAGGTCTTGGTCGTGATCTCCCACGCCTTTTCCCAAGGAACCGCATGATGATCGACCAGCAACCGCATCAATTCGGCAATCCCGATCGCCGGGTGCGTGTCGTTAAGCTGAATCGCGGCCCGGTCCGACAGGAGGGTAAAGTCGTTATGCTGTTTCAGAAAACGCCGTAAAATGTCCTGTAAGGACGCACTGGTAAAGAAATATTCCTGTTTCAGCCGCAGCTCTCGCCCGGTCTCGGTGGTATCATTCGGATACAACACACGCGACAGGTTTTCCGATAACACCTTGTGCTCGACTGCGCGCAAATAGTCGCCCACCGCGAACAGCCCGAGATTCAGCGCACTGGTCGCCCGCGCCTGCCACAGACGGAGTGTATTGATCGTGCGCCCGCCGTAGCCGACCACCGGCGTATCGAACGCCTCGGCCAACACGCGCTCGGCGTCAACCCAACGGTGCGCAGTGCCGCGCGGCCCGTCGCGGACGGTCTCAACCCGGCCGTAGAACTGAACCGGATAGAGCACTTCGGCGCGCGGAAACTCCCAGGGGTTGCCAAACTGCAACCATTGCTCGGGATACTCAACTTGCCAACCACGCTCGAAATGTTGTTCGAACAGGCCGAACTCGTAACGAATGCCGTATCCCATGCCCGGCAAACCGATCGTTGCCATACTGTCGAGGAAGCACGCCGCCAGCCGGCCGAGACCGCCATTGCCGAGCGCCGCATCCGGCTCCGAGGCCAGCACCTCGTCGAGATCGAGCCCGATCTGTCCGAGCGCCTGCCGGCACTCCTCCAGAATCCCCAGATTGGCCATGCCGCTGGTCAGCAAGCGCCCGATCAAGAATTCCAGCGACAGATAATAGACGCGCTTGACGTCCTGCTGATACTGGGCGCGGACGGTCTCCATCCAGCGTTCGACCATGCGGTCGCGCACCGACAGCACCACCGCGTTGAACCAGTCGCGCCGGGTGGCATTGGCCTTGTCCTTGCCGACCGCGTAAATCAGCCGCTCGTGAAACGACCGCCGCAAGGAATCAACATCCAGAGCCTTCGGCTCCAATTCGCGCTCTCGCACCTTGTGCCCGCTGTTCATTGGGATTTCGCCGCTCCAGCCCGCTTATGCAACTTACAAGTCGAGCACCTTACATGCCCGAAATGGCCGCGAAAAGCGAGTCATGGCTTCCCCGGCAAAATCGCCCGTCAGGCAGGGGTTACCCTTGCTTGCGCGGACACCACCAGCTTGAGCGATTCGACTGCACCAGCCGCTCGATGCCGCCGGTCACCGCCGGATCGCAAGAGCAGCCGGGACAAGCCAGGCCCTCGCGGCCATAGACGGCAAAGCTGTGCTGAAAATAGCCGAGTTCGCCCGATGCCTGGACATAATCGCGCAGCGATGAGCCACCGGCGGCAATCGCCGCCTGCAACACCCGGCGAATCGCCGGCACCAACAGCTCGGCGCCCGCGCCCGCTACCGAAGCCGCACTGCGTAACGGCGAGATTCCGGCCTGAAACAAGGCCTCGACCACATAGATATTGCCGAGACCGGCCACCACCGTTTGATCAAGCAGCGCCGCCTTGATCGGGGTGATCTTGCGCGCCAACCGGGCCGAGAGCAGCGCCGGGGTGAAATCGTCGGACAGCGGCTCCGGTCCGAGCCCGGCCAACAGCGGGTGCGTTGTCAGGTCTCGCTCTTCGCACAGCACCATCACGCCGAATCGCCGCGCATCGTTAAAGGTCACGATCGCACCATCATCGGTGGTCAGGATCACGTGATCGTGCCGGCCGGGCGCGCCCGCGGGAGACTCCGTAATCACCATCCGGCCCGACATGCCGAGGTGAATGATCGCCGCCGCGCCATCCTCCATACACATCACTATATATTTGGCCCGCCGCCACAGTGCGGTCACCGAGCGCCCGCTCAGGCGCTCCGCCATCCCGGGAGTGAACGGCACCCGCAAGCCTTGGCGGCGCAACTCGACCCGCGCCAGCCGCCGCCCGACCAATCTCGGCGCCAGCCCGCGACACACGGTTTCAACTTCGGGAAGTTCGGGCATGCGAAACTATCCACTCAGCTATTTCAGCTATTTCAGCTACCGTTTCTGCCGGATGGCATGGTCGCCGACGTTCCGCCTCGTCTTATCGACCTTGACACAAAGCCGCCATATTAAAGAAGGCAATTTTCAGGCACACCGGCATTGACCGCCGGCACCGATTATATTTAGAATATCAAGCGGTTTGACAGTTTTATCGCAATGTTCAATGAGAACTGAATAGTGCGCCGGGCTTTGAGTATTTTCCGAGTTGAGGTTCTTTATGCCGGTACATTGGCGCGAACAAATGTCAATCGATGGGGGCGCGATCGATACCGACCACAAATTTCTAATCTTACTGATTAACGAGTTTGAACAGCAGCTTGAGGCAGGCTTTGATCAAGGACTCTTGCTTGATGCCTTGAAGAGACTGGAATATTATACGGTCTATCATTTCAGTCGGGAAGAAGCGATCCAACAACGAATCGGGTTTGCCAACTGCAAAGATCATGCAGAGCGTCATCGCCAACTAAGAATAAATGTTAAGAGCGCCATAGGTCTTTTCAGTAAGACAATTCCAAAGCAACAACAACAGGCCGTCAAAGAAAGAATACTTAAACTCCTAAAGTTTTGGATTATTAATCATATTGCAAAGCATGATAAAGCTATGGCACCATACTTTAAGAATTTTTATCATCCCCAATCAATTCGGCCAATGATAAAAACAGATGGCAGTCCTGGCCATGGTTATTCAGTACTGTTAAATCAAATGGGCAGCATGCTCGGGGTCAGAGTTGTCATAACCAATGAGTTCGCCGGCATTTCTTTCAAGGGTACGTCCTCACCAACCGATAGCGCAATTCTTGCAAAAGGTTGCGAGATAATTAACTCTTCGTTATCGGCGGTCATTGTCGCATGTTTCGAGGAAATGGAGGAATTTGATGAACAATTTATCGGACATCTTTTAATTTTACTTGGAACTTTTATTGAAGATGGCAGAAATGTGTACATGATCACCGGGACTGAAGGGCTATGTGCTAGTCAGCTAAGGCGCCTGGAGATCGACAAGATTATCAAATCTTTTCACACGAGCGAAGAATTTTATCAGGAGGTCGGCTTTAAGCAATAGCCATGACTTTATATTTTCTGTTTTGCCACCGCGTCACAACATCGAGCAAAGATTCGCAAACATAGGGCAAACGCACGACTGCGCACAACACCTGACTGGTGCCGCGGCGCCTGAACCGCTATGGTGGGTTGGACGAGCGAGAGCGATACAATGACAGACAAAAGCACCGATAAAAACGCCGGCAAAAGCGATGCGGCCCGCCCCGATCCGGGCGCCGAAGGTCGTTGGTTCGGCTTTACCGAGGTCGATCCGGCCGAGAAAGCCGGCCGGGTCCGCCAAGTGTTCGACAGCGTCGCCGGTCGCTACGACCTGATGAATGATTTGATGTCGGGTGGCGTGCACCGGCTGTGGAAAGCCTCGCTGGTGGCACAAATCCGGCCGCAGCCGGGCATGGTGCTGCTTGATGTTGCCGGCGGCACCGGAGATATCGCCTTCCGCTTTCTCGAAGCGGGCGGCGGCTTCGCTCATATCTGCGACATCAACGAAGCCATGCTGCGAGTCGGGCGGGATCGCGCCCTTGACCGCGGCATCGTCGAGGGACTCGACTGGATCACCGGCGACGCGATGGCGCTGCCGATGGCAAACCGCTCGGTCGATGTCTATACCATCGCCTTCGGCCTGCGTAATGTCACCGGCATCGACGCCGCGCTAAGGGAAGCCCATAGGGTGCTCCGGCCGGGCGGGCGTTTTTTCTGCCTGGAATTCAGCCACGTCACAATGCCGGGATTGCGCGAGCTTTACGACACCTATTCGTTTTCGCTGCTGCCCAAAATCGGCCGCGTGGTCGCGGATGATGAAGCGGCTTATCGTTATCTGGTCGAAAGCATTCGTAAATTCCCCGACCAGGACAGTATGGTCCGCCGGATCGCCGCGGCCGGTTTCGGACAAGTGCGCTACCGTAACTTAACCGGCGGAGTCGCCGCCATTCACTCCGGCTGGCGCCTGTGATTCGCACCGCGCGCAACCTCGGCCGCCTGTTCGTCATTATCCGGACGCTGGCCCGGCATGACGCCCTGTTCCCGAGTGAACTCGGTGACATGCTGCCGGGGTTGGCGCTGTTTGCCCGCCTGATCTCGCGGCGCGGGGTCGCCGGTCGCCCCGGTCAACGGCTGGCCGGGGCTCTGGCCGAGCTGGGACCGACCTTCATCAAGCTCGGGCAGGCGCTGTCGACACGCTCCGATCTGGTCGGCGCCGAGATTGCCGCCGACCTTGCCCGGCTTCAGGATCGTTTGCCGCCATTTTCCGGAGATACCGCCGCCGCCATCGTCGAAGAACAGCTTGAAAAGCCGCTCGACCGGATATTCCAAAGCTTCGATCGTAATGCCATCGCCGCGGCGTCAATCGCGCAAGTCCACTTCGCCGTCACCATCGACGGTAAGGAAGTCGCGGTCAAGATTCTACGCCCCGGAATCGAGCATGCCTTTCGCCGCGACGTTAACCTGCTCTATTGGCTGACCGAGATGGCCTTGCGGCTTCAGCCGAGACTGCGCCGGCTACGGCCGATCGAAATCGTCGAGATGTTCGAGCGCACCACCGGCATCGAGATGGATTTGCGGATGGAAGCCGCGGCCGCCTCCGAACTTGCGGCCAATTTCCGCGACGACCCGTGGTTTCGTGTGCCGCGCGTCGACTGGGACCGCACCGCCAAGCATGTGCTGACCCTGGAACGCATTCACGGCATCAAGGTTGATGAAACTGAAAAACTGCTTGCCGCCGGGCACGACCTGAGTAAAGTCACCGCGATTGCATCGGCGGCGTATTTTAATCAAGTGTTTCGGGACGGTTATTTCCATGCCGACCTGCACCCCGGCAATTTGTTCGTCAACGAAACCGGTGGGGTTACCGCGGTTGATTTCGGCATCATGGGCCGGCTTGACCGAACCACACGATATTACTTGGCCGATATGCTGCTGGGCTTCCTGACCGGCGACTACCGGCGGGTGGCTCAGGTCCATTTCCAGGCCGGATACGTCGCCTCGCACCAGTCGCAAGAGATGTTCACGCAGGCGTGCCGCGCCATCGGAGAGCCGCTGCTCAACAAGCCGCTCAATGAAATTTCCGTCGGGCGCCTGTTGGCCCAACTGTTCGCGGTGACCGAGCAGTTCGAAATGGAAACCCAGCCTCAGCTTCTTTTGTTACAAAAGAGCATGTTGACCGCCGAAGGGGTTGGCCGCGCGCTCAATCCCGAAATCAATATGTGGGAGCTGGCCCGTCCGCTGATCGAAAACTGGATGCGCGAGCACCGTGGCCCCGAAGCGCATGTCCTCGATGAAGCGGAAGCCTTTTTCAAGGCGCTCCGCCAAGTGCCCGAAGCCATCCGCAGCACCAAACGCACCGTCGAGTTGCTGGAGCGTGGCATCCGCCTCGACCCCGACACCGTCGCCGCCTTGGTTCAAGCCGGTTCCCGGCGCTATCGCACCGAACTATGGGCTTTGTGGGGCGCCGTGGCCGCGTTGGCGGGAACGGTTGCCTGGTTGCTGTAATCCTTTTACGCCGATGAACCGGTTTCAGTTTTTTAGCGGCAGGCGTACCGTGAACACCGCGCCTGCGACTCCGCCATCGGGACCGCAGCGGTTTTCGGCGGTGATGCTGCCATGATGCGCCTCGATAATCTGCTTGCTGATACTGAGGCCGAGACCGGAGTGGATGCCGAACTTTTCGCCCGGTGGACGCTCGGTATAAAAGCGCTCGAAAATCGCCTGTAACTTACCCTCGGGAATTCCGGGACCGCGATCCCCGACCGCAACCGCGACCCCGTCACCGTCGCGACGCGCCGACAAGGTGACCGTACCCCCCGGCGGCGAGAACGACAGTGCATTCGCGATCAGGTTCTGGAAAACCTGGACCAGCCGCCCTTCGAAGCCCGACACGGTCAGCCCGGCCCCTTCGGGCAGTTCGACCACCACGCACGGCAACGCCGGGTTTTCGGCTGCGGTTGCGGCGTGGATTTCGGCCAGCATGCTGAGCATGGCGCCGAGATC
>SESF01021406.1_pt1 | contig 11739 bp, 6 predicted proteins | sample 3171521 | NCBI WGS metagenome assembly SESF01 (sample SAMN10866945, study PRJNA518727) | freshwater metagenome | biome: subpolar coniferous forest; feature: holomictic lake; material: water; isolation source: holomictic Lake 227, 6 m and 8 m depth | place: Canada: near Kenora, Ontario | collected...
CCCCCGCGCACTTTCCCCTTTCCCCTCCTCCCGCTTCGGCGCATCATTGCGCGACGTTTCGTCATGGGCGGCACGAATGCACAGCTACCAATCGGTCGGCAGTGGTCCCCTCCGGGCTGCCGCCCCCCCGTTGCCTCGTCGCACCCGCCCCCATTTCTGCTTTCTGCTTGCTGTTTCCTGCTTTCCCCTTAGACCCCATGTCCAATCCCTTCTTCGACCACCCCATCCTGAACTCGCCCTACGAGTGCCCGCGCCGGCACTGGGAGCTGGACCCCTCCGGGCAGCCAACTCAGCGCGTCCTGGAGAAACGGCGGCGCGCCGAGTTCATCACACCTATTCCCAAGCCGAAGAAGCACAAGACACCCGCGCAGCAGGAAGAGATCGTCTTTGACGAGGGGAAGGGCCTCTCCACCAAGAAGCAGCAATACGATCCCACCTCAATCATCAATGAGGTGCGCCAGAATGTGGATTTATGGCGGGCCTTGCCCAATGCCAGCCAATGGCAGGTCACACCCGAAACCGCGCGGTTGCTCCAGCACTGGCGGCACCATAAGTTCAGCGGTATCCGCCCTTTCTTCTGTCAGGTGGAAGCCGTCGAAACCGCCATCTGGCTAACCGAGGTCGCCCCCCAGTCCAAGTCCGGCAAGCGTTTGCTCGATCACCTGGCGAATGCGAACAAGGACGCCAATCCCGAGCTCATGCGCTTCGCCCTCAAGCTGGCCACCGGCGCGGGCAAAACCACCGTCATGGCAATGCTCATCGCGTGGCAAACGATCAATGCCGTCCGCCGCTCCAGCAGCAAGAATTTCAGCCGCGGCTTTCTCGTCGTCTCTCCCGGGCTGACCATCAAGGATCGTTTGCGCGTCCTCCAGCCCCACGACCCCGATAGTTATTACAAGGACCGCGAATTGGTGCCGGGCGACCTGCTGGACGATCTCCAGAAGGCCAAGATCGTCATCACCAATTACCACGCCTTCAAGCTGCGCGAGCGCATCGAACTCTCTGCCGGCGGCCGCTCACTGCTCCAAGGGCGCACCGGCGACGAGCTGAACACAGCCGAGACGGAAGGCCAAATGGTCCAGCGCGTCATGCCCGACCTCATGGGCATGAAGAACATCCTCGTGTTGAACGACGAGGCGCACCACTGCTACCGCGAAAAGCCCACCCCGGACGAAGACGAAGACCTAAAGGGTGACGAGCGCAAAGAGGCAGAGAAGAATAGCGAAGCCGCGCGCCTTTGGATTTCCGGGCTCGAAGCGGTGAACCGCAAGCTGGGCCTGACTCGGGTCATCGACTTGTCCGCCACCCCCTTCTTCCTCAGCGGCTCGGGCTACGTCGAAGGCACCTTGTTCCCGTGGACGATGAGCGACTTTTCGCTCATGGACGCCATCGAATGCGGCATCGTGAAACTGCCGCGGGTTCCCGTGGCGGAGAATATTCCCGGCGATGAAATGCCGGTCTATCGCAACCTCTGGGAGAACATCCGCAAGGACATGCCCAAGAAAGGCCGCAGCCAGGGAGGGGAACTCGATCCCCTCAAACTTCCCACCCGCCTGCAAACCGCGCTCCAGGCTCTCTACGGCCACTATGAGAAAACCTTCAAACTGTGGGAGGAAAAAGGCATCCGCGTGCCGCCCTGTTTCATCATCGTCTGCCAGAACACCGCCATCTCGAAGCTGGTCTATGACTTCATTTCCGGCTTTCACCGTAAGAACGACGACGGCACTACCACGCTCGAAAATGGCCGCCTCGCCCTCTTCCGCAACTTCGACGAAACCACCGGCAACCCGCTCCCGCGTCCCAACACCCTGCTGATTGACTCCGAGCAGCTCGAAGCCGGCGATGCCCTCGATGACAATTTCCGCACCATGGCCGCCGACGAAATCGACCGCTTCCGCCGTGAGATCATCGAGCGCACCAGGGACGCCCGCGCCGCCGACAACCTCACCGATCAGGAATTGCTCCGCGAGGTCATGAACACCGTCGGCAAGCCCGACCAACTCGGCGGTGCCATCCGCTGCGTCGTCTCCGTTTCCATGCTCACGGAAGGCTGGGACGCCAATACCGTCACTCACGTCCTCGGCATCCGCGCCTTTGGCACCCAGCTCCTGTGCGAGCAGGTCATCGGGCGCGCGCTCCGCCGCCAGTCTTATGAGCTGAACGAGGACGGTCCCGACAAAGGGCTCTTCAATGTCGAATACGCCGATGTCTTTGGCATTCCCTTCGACTTCACGGCCAAGCCGGTCATCGCCCCGCCGCAGCCGCCGCGTGAGACGGTCCAGGTCAAAGCCCTTCGCCCGGAGCGCGACGCCCTCGAGATTCGCTTCCCCCGCGTCGAAGGCTACCGGGTCGAGCTGCCGGAGGAGCGACTCACGGCCACCTTCAACGACGATTCCATCCTCGAACTCAGCCCCGACCTCGTCGGCCCCACCGAAAACCGCAACGAAGGTATCATTGGTGAAGGGGTGAACCTCACGGTTGCACACCTTGGTGACATGCGCCCCTCCACGCTGCTCTTTCACGTCACCCAGCGCCTGCTCTACACGAATTGGCGCGACCCCGGCGAGGCGCCGAAGCTCCATCTCTTCGGCCAGCTCAAGCGCATCACCAAGCAATGGCTCGACACCTGCCTCGTCTGCAAAGGCGGCACCTATCCCGCCCAGCTCATGTATCAGGAACTGGCCGACATGGCCTGCAATCGCATCACCAAAGGCATCACCAACGCATTGGAAGGCCAGCGCCCCATCAAAGCCCTGCTCGACCCCTATAATCCCACCGGCTCCACGGCCCACGTCCGATTCAACACCTCCCGCGCCGAGCGCTGGGAAACCAGTTCCAAGAGTTGCCAGGTCAACTGGGTCGTGCTCGACAGCGACTGGGAAGCCGAGTTCTGCCGTGTGGCGGAGTCGCACCCCAAGGTCCGAGCCTACGTCAAGAATCACAACCTCGGCCTGGAAGTGCCTTACCGCTACGGCTCCGAGATTCGGAAGTATCTGCCCGACTTTATCGTCCTCGTAGATGACGGCCGCCCACCAAAGCCGGACGGCAGCCCCGACCTCCTGCACCTGGTCGTGGAGATCAAAGGCTACCGCCGCGAGGACGCGAAGGAGAAGAAGGCCACCATGGAGACCTACTGGGTGCCCGGCGTGAACAACCTCAAGCAATACGGCCGCTGGGCCTTCGCCGAGTTCACCGAGATTTACCAGATCGAGACCGATTTCAAGGCCAAGGTCGAAGGCGAGTTCAATAAGATGATCGCCCAGGCTACCACATGAAACGCAAGTCCTGCCTCCGCCCCCTGCCGGACATCGGCACGGCGATTCTCACCGTGCGCGGCGAGAGGGTCATTTTGGATGCGGATTTGGCCGCCACCTATGGTGCCACCACCAAACGGCTGAACGAGCAGGTAAAAAGAAATGCCGATCGGTTCCCACCGGATTTCTCTTTCCAGCTTACCGCGGAGGAAAAAGCGGAGGTGGTCGCAAATTGCGACCACCTTGCGCGACTCAAATTCTCCCCGGTTCTGCCTCGTGCCTTCACCGAGCACGGCGCCATCATGGCCGCCAACGTGCTCAACAGCCCTCGTGCCGCCCAAATGAGCGTCTTTGTGGTCCGTGCCTTTGTGCGGATGCGCTCAATGTTGACCGACACTCGTGAGCTGGCCCGCAAGCTGGCCGCGCTCGAGCAGGAACTCAAAGCCCGTCTGGATGTTCACGAAGTCGCGATCGTCGATTTCCTACAACGTATCATGAAGATTCTGGACCCGCCCCCGCCGCCACCGGTGCCGCCCCCGCCGGAAATCGGCTTTCATGTCAAAGAAGATGCTGTCCCCTACCGCACCAGGCGAAAACGAGGGATGAATTATGAATTATGAAGACCGAAGCATGAAAGAGCCACCTGAGTTACGAGGCCGCACGAAACAATTTGCAATGCGAATTATTCGCATGTTCACGGCGTTGCCGCGCACCGAAGTCGTTCGCGTCCTGGGCAAACAAGCTCTCCGCTCAGGCACTTCCGTCGGGGCGAACTATCGCGAGGCATATCGTGCCCGCTCCGGTCCGGAGTTCGTCTCCAAGCTTGGTGATTGCCTCAAGGAGCTCGAAGAAACCGCCTATTGGCTCGAACTCCTCGTGGACAGCGACACGGTTTCCGCTCGCAAAATGACCGCTCTCTTGCAGGAAACCAACGAGCTGCTGGCAATCTTTACCACCATTTCCAAGAAGACCAAAGCCCGCCTTTCATAATTCATACTTCATAATTCATCCTTCATACCTTTCCCCCAACATGGCCAAAAAGCCCCCCACCCCCAAATCGGTCGAAACCCTCAAGCACGACGCCGACAAGCGGAAGAACATCCCCACCGCCGAGCACCAGTCGGTCATCCAGAAGGAACAGGAGGCGCCTCGCACGGTGAAGTATCCCCGCAATACTGACCTCGATCCCCAGCTCGTCTGGCGCGGGAAGGATGAGCAGGACTGGAGCGACCTCGTCGTCCACGCCCCGCCGCTCTACATTCAGGAAAAGGTCCACCCCAAGGTGCTCATTGACGACCTGCTGCGGCAGTCGAAAGCGGCGAAAGCACAGGCACCGGGCGCGCAGACCGACCTCTTCGCCGACTTCAACGGCATTCCCGAGGGCGCGGACAAGACCGAGTTCTATCAGCACGACCAGAATTGGTCGAACCGCATGATCCTCGGCGACTCCCTCCAGGTCATGGCCAGCCTGGCCGAGCGCGAGGGCCTGCGCGGCAAGGTCCAGTGCATCTACTTCGACCCGCCCTACGGCATCAAGTTCAACAGCAACTTCCAGTGGTCCACCACCAGCCGCGACGTGAAGGACGGCAACGCCGGCCACATCACCCGCGAGCCCGAGCAGGTCAAAGCCTTCCGCGACACCTGGCGCGACGGCATCCACAGCTACCTCACCTACCTGCGGGATCGGCTCACCGTCGCCCGCGATCTTCTCACCGATTCCGGCTCCATCTTCGTGCAGATCGGAGATGAGAACGTCCACCGCGTAAGGGCGGTGATGGATGAGGTGTTTGGGGCCACTAACCATGTTGGAACGATTACCGTTCAAAAGACTGGGTCAACGGACCAAGCACTGATTCCTCAGACCGTGGACTACCTGCTCGTGTTCGCCAAAGACATTGAGAATGCTAAGTATCGGCAGCTTTATTTGGATCGAACACGCGGCAGCCTCGCTTTAGAACGATACGATCTAGTGGTGGAGAATGACGGCACAACGCGTCGACTTGCTCGCGATGAGGCCGCAACTGGTCAAATTGCCAACAACGGTATCCGAGCGAGACTAACATCCCTGTCTAGCGCTCGTCCGCCAGGGCAAGGCGACCTCCGCGAGTTCAACTTCAATGGCGTTACCTACACGCCAGGGGCTGGCACATTCAAATCAAACATTCATGGCTTGCACCGCCTCGCCGCTTCAGGCCGCGCTCGTCCACAAGGCCAGCGGCTTTGTTACCTCCGCCAGGTCGACGACTTCCCGGTCGTTCCTGTGAATGACCGTTGGGAGTCTGTGCAGTTGGGAACTGAATTAACCTACGTCGTTCAGACAAGCACTAAGGTCATAGAAAGATGCTTGTTGATGACCACCGACCCTGGCGACCTCGTGCTGGACCCGACCTGCGGTTCCGGCACCACCGCCACCGTCGCCGAGCAATGGGGCCGCCGCTGGATCACGATTGACACCTCGCGCGTGGCGCTGGCGCTGGCCCGGGCCCGCATCATGGGCGCGCGGTATCCGTTTTACCTGCTGGCCGATTCCCGCGAAGGCCAGCAGAAGGAGGCCGAAGTCACCCGCACCGCGCCAAGTTCGCAGCCGGTGCAGGGGAACATCCGCCACGGCTTTGTCTATGAGCGCGTGCCGCACATCACGCTCAAGTCCATCGCCAACAACGCCGAGATTGATGTCATCTGGGACAAGTGGCAGGCGACGCTGGAGCCCTTGCGCGAGAAGCTAAACGCCGCGCTCAAGCAGACCTGGCAGGAATGGGAAATCCCCCGCGAGCTTCCCCCTGAATGTCGTAGCAGCGGACGTGAGTCCGCTCAAACGTCTCCCCGGAAAGATCAGAGCCGACTCACGTCGGCTGCTACAGAGGCGGAAAAGCTGCACGCCGACTGGTGGGCCGCCCGCATCGCCCGGCAGCAGGAGATAGACAAGTCCATCGCCGCCAAGGCCGAGTTTGAATTCCTCTACGACAAGCCCTACCCGGACAACAAGAAGGTCCGCGTGGCCGGTCCCTTCACCGTGGAGAGCCTCAGCCCCCACCGCGTGCTGGGCGTGGATGCGGACGATGAGTTGATTGATACCCTGAACGACGGCAGCGGCGACTACGGAGCCAAGCAGTCCTTCCCCCAGATGATACTGGAGAACCTGAAGACGGCCGGCGTGCAGCAGGCGCACAAGGCGGACCGGATCACCTTCACCGCCCTCACCCCCTGGCCCGGCGAGCTGGTCTGCGCCGAGGGGCGCTATGAGGGCAAGGATGAAGTACGAAGTATGAATGATGAAACGGGAAAAGAGAAGACCAGCGCGGGCCTTCATAATTCATCCTTCAACCTTCATACTTCCTCCAAGCGCGCTGCCATTTTCATCGGCCCCGAGTTTGGCACCGTCCAGCGCGCCGACCTGGTCGCCGCCGCGCGCGAGGCGGGCGATGCCGGGTTCGATGTGCTGATCGCCTGCGCCTTCAACTACGAGGCGCACGCCACGGAGTTCAGCAAGCTGGGCCGCATCCCCGTGCTCAAGGCCCGGATGAACGCCGATCTGCACATGGCCGAGGATCTCAAGACCACCAACAAGGCCAACCTCTTCGTCATCTTCGGCGAGCCGGACATCACCCTGCTTCCGGAGCCGGACGGCAAGCTGCGCGTGAAGGTGAACGGCGTGGATGTCTTTGATCCGAGCACCGGCGAAGTCCGCAGCGACAGTGCCGATGGCATTGCCTGCTGGTTCGTGGACACCGACTACAACGAAGAGAGCTTCTTCGTCCGCCACGCCTATTTCCTCGGCGCCAACGACCCCTACAGCGCCCTCAAGACGACGCTGAAAGCCGAGATCAACGCCGAAGCGTGGGCCACCCTGCACAGCGACACGTCCCGGCCCTTCGAGAAGCCGAAGTCGGGGCGCATTGCCGTGAAGGTGATCAACCACCTGGGGGATGAGGTGATGAAGGTGTTCAAGGTAACGTAATAAAGGAAGACATTTACATGACAAGCGGTCAGGATAAAATGCCACAGTACAACAACAAACAGGTGCCAGCATGATTACTCGATTGACCCTGCGTAATTTCAAGAGTGTGGGTGAACAGACTTACGACTTTACCCAGTTCGACTTGCTAGTCGGGCGGAATAACAGCGGCAAGAGCACGGTGCTCCAAGCGCTGGCCATCTGGCAGTTTTGCGTGGACGAGTTCCATCGCTCCAAGCGTCGCGGCTCCAAAGGCCTCCAAGTGGTGCTGCCCAACTTCACAGCGTTGCCGGTGCCGGAATTCAACCTCCTGTGGAAGGATAGAACGGACCGTGCATACCCCATAGCAAACGGCAAGAAGAAACAAGAGTTCATCCTGATCGAAATTGGCGTGGAATGGCGGCGCGCTACAGGAGAGATAGGTTCTTTTGGTGTGGCATTGCGCTATCATTCGCCACAGACCATCTACGCCATCCCCAGCGACGGTTGGGCAAAATTTCGCACCTGTGAGCAGCAGGGCGATCTGCCACGAATCGCTTATGTGCCGCCATTTTCAGGCTTGGAACCTACAGAAAAATGGCTGGATGTCTCCCCAATTCGCCAGCAGGTCGGAAAAGGGCAGCCTGGCAGCGTGCTCCGCAACTTGCTTTTGCGGGTGTGCCCTCCACCACCCCGTGAGCTAGATGGGCGCATCAACAAGGGGTATCAGCATCCTGCCGATTGGCAGGAGCTGGCGAACATTGTCCAAAGGTGGTTCTCGGTCAGAATTTGTGAGCCAACCTACGAGTCGGCCAAGGATGTCTATATCACAGTCGAGTATAGCCAGAATGGCAAGGAGTATGACATTATAGCTGGAGGCAGCGGTTTTCACCAGACGCTCACCCTGCTGGCTTTCATGTACGGCTATCACCCCACCACCATTCTGCTCGACGAACCTGATGCTCACCTTCACGTCAACCTACAACGCGAGATTCTCGATTACTTCAAGCGGAAGTCTATTGAGCGGAACACGCAGTTCGTGATCGCCACCCATGCGGAGGAGTTCGCTCGCGGCGTGGATGCCAGTCAGATTGTGTCCTTCCTAAGCCACGTGCCGAAACGCATCAAATCCACGCCCGAGGTGCTGCGGGCGATGGCGGAAGTGTCGAACGAGGAAGTAACCAGGCTGATGACGTCGCCGTATATCCTGTATGTGGAGGGAGAAAGCGACGAGCGCATCCTGCGCGCGTGGGCTGATCCATGCGGAGCTTTGGCTGTGATGGATAAAGTCTGTTTCAGGTCAATGGGCGGCGGCAGCAAGGAGAGCATGAAGACCAAGGCGGATGAGCATTTCGCCGCATTGCAGCAGATAATCCCGGAGGTATCGAGGTTGATGCTTTTTGATTACGACAGCAGCGGTAGTGCATTTCACCCAGAGCGGGGGAACCCTACGCTGGTAGAGTGGAGGCGTAAGAACATCGAAAACTACTTGCTGGTTCCGGCTGCCTGGAAGCGGGCCATTCTCAAGCAGATGGCAGTCGGGGAAGATGATCTGTTTGCGCAACCTGTCTTGAAGACCGTTGATAAGTTTTTCGCAGACCAGAATCTGGCGTTGCCACCGGGGAAGACTTGGAAAAATCTCACAGCAAACGTATTCGCCGTAGTGGATGGGAAACGGATTCTTTTCGAAGATGACGACTCGCTTTTTCATCAGCTACGAAAGGGCTCGCCATCTCTAAATCTCATTCGCGAACAAGTGGCCATGAGCATGGTCGCCGACGAGCTTCACGAGGAGGTACATCATTTCATTAGCAAGTTGATTTCTCTGATCCGCACTCAATGAGCAACTACAGCACCGATTGCTGGGTATTGCCGGCTTGGCCCACGCACGCCGGTCATTGCGGGCGCTAGATGGACTTCCGCATCGCCGACACCTTCACCGACAGCCTCGCACGGCTGACCGGCGACGAGCAGAAAGCCGTCAAGACCACGGCTTTCGACTTGCAGGTGAATCCAGCGGGTCCGGGCCTCAGCTTCCACAAGCTCGAAAAAGCGAAGGACAAGCATTTCTGGTCGGTGCGGGTGAGCGGCGACATCCGGCTCATCGTTCACAAGACGGAGGGCAGCCTGTTGCTCTGTTACGTGAGTCACCACGACAAAGCCTACGACTGGGCCGAGCGGCGGAAGCTGGAAACACACCCCAAGACCGGGGCCGCCCAGTTGGTGGAAATCCGCGAGACGGTGAAAGAGGTCGTTGTCCCGGTCTATGTGCAAGCGGAAATGCCTGCGCCCACCAAGCCGCGCCTCTTCGCCGAAACGCCCGAGGAAGAACTGCTGGGCTACGGCGTGCCGGCTGAGTGGATGAAGGACGTGCGCCAGGCCACCGAAGACAGCCTCCTGCTGCTGGCGGATCGACTGCCCGGTGAAGCGGCGGAGGCCCTGCTGGAGCTCGCAACCGGTGGGAAACCGCGGGTGACGAAACCGGCGGTGCCCGTCACGAATCCCTTTGATCACCCCGACGCCCAGCGCCGATTCCGCGTGATGACCAACGTCGAGGAGCTCCAGCGCGCGCTCGATTTCCCGTGGGAGAAATGGACGGTCTTCCTGCATCCCGAACAGCGCCAGTGGGTCGAGCGCGACTACGCTGGACCCGCCCGCGTTTCCGGCTCAGCCGGCACCGGCAAGACCATCGTGGCGCTGCACCGCGCCGCCCATCTGGCCCGCACGCATCCCGAAGCGCGGGTCCTCCTCACGACGTTCTCCGACACTCTGGCGAACGCCCTTCACACCAAGCTCAAACGCCTGGTGGGCAGCGAACCGCGCCTTGCCGAGCGCATTGACGTTCATTCCCTCAACGCGCTTGGCCTGCGTCTCTACAAGGCCCACCGCGGGCCGGTGAAGCTCGCCAGCCGCGAGTCCATGCGAGACCTGCTCGGTGAAGCATCGAAGGCAGTAGGCGGGCACAAGTTCAGCCTGCATTTTCTCCTCACCGAATGGGAGCAGGTGGTGGACGCCTGGCAGTTGGGAACGTGGGAGTCGTATCGCGATGTCGCCCGGCTCGGTCGCAAGACCCGGCTGCCCGAGGCGCAGCGAGCGGTGCTGTGGTCCATGTTCGAGCGGGTCCGGGACGGCTTGAAGGAGCGGAAGCTCACCACGCACGCCGGCCTGTTCACCGCCCTGGCGTCCGCGCTGGCCAAAGGCAAGCACCCGCCGTTCGACTTCGCCGTTGTGGACGAGGCGCAGGACATCACCGTGTCGGGATTGCGATTGCTCGCTGCCCTTGGCGGCGGTCGTCCCAACGCGCTATTTTTGGCCGGTGACCTCGGCCAACGCATCTTCCAGCAGCCATTCTCCTGGAAATCCCTCGGCGTGGACATTCGCGGGCGCTCCCGCACCCTGCGCATCAACTACCGCACATCTCACCAGATCCGGATGCAAGCCGAGCGGCTGCTTGGCCCGGAGCTGACCGACGTGGACGGCAACAGCGAGGACCGGAGCGACACCGTCTCGGTCTTCAACGGCCCGCCACCCGTCATCCGCGTGCTCGCGACTGAGGCTGAAGAGATCAAGTCCGTCGGGACCTGGCTGGCGGAGCAGTCGAAAGCCGGCATCCTGCCGCACGAGTTCGGCGTGTTCGTGCGCTCGGCAGGGCAATTGGGCCGTGCCCAGGCCGCGGTCAAAGAGTCAGGCTTAGCCTACAAGCTACTCGATGAACACGTCGAGACGACCAGCGGTCATGTCTCGATCAGCACCATGCACCTGGCCAAGGGACTGGAGTTCCGCGCCGTGGCGGTGATGGCCTGCGACGACGAGATCATCCCCTTGCAAGAGCGCATCGAAACGGTGGGCGACGACTCAGACCTCCAAGAGGTCTATGACACCGAGCGCCACCTCCTCTACGTCGCTTGCACGCGTGCGCGGGACCACCTGCTAATCACCAGCGTCGCACCGGCATCAGAGTTTCTCGACGATCTCCGGGCTTAACCTGCCCGGCCCCGCCCGCCCAGCCAGGAAACGGGTCAAAACGGAGGTTGGAACTGCAACTGTGTGCGTCGTGGGCAGTCTCACAGAAGATCGCGAAGGGAACGAAGAGATTCGTTGGCTTTGCGGCCTTCCGTTAGGATCACAGGCCATCAAGTTTCCGTAGTATTGTTTCGAAGGACGGGAAGGCATTCCACCCTCCGCAGTACCGCTACGGAGGACGGGAGCGCAGGATACAGAATTTGCACCACAAGTGGCTCAACCGCAGACTTTTAAGCGCACTACATGGAAGCCTCGCCGGGCCTGCACCGGGGTTACGACGTCTATGCACGCAACACACCGGCGCACCCAGTGCTACCTTTCTAATATCGTAAGTCATGCAATATCAAAGCCTTGCGCGGCCCACGTAAGGCCGCCCCCATACCGCCTCCATACCGCCCCCATACCACCTGGCTTGCTGCAAAGCGCCCCGGGGAGGGCGAAGGAAGAAGGTCGAATGAAGAATGCAGAATAAAGAGGCCGGTTGCGCCCGGCAATGCGTGAAGATCACGCATTGCCGCGCGAGCCATC
>SESF01019151.1_pt1 | contig 11738 bp, 5 predicted proteins | sample 3171521 | NCBI WGS metagenome assembly SESF01 (sample SAMN10866945, study PRJNA518727) | freshwater metagenome | biome: subpolar coniferous forest; feature: holomictic lake; material: water; isolation source: holomictic Lake 227, 6 m and 8 m depth | place: Canada: near Kenora, Ontario | collected...
GTCTCATTAAACGACCGTTTGATGAGGCAGTGCAAAGGCAGCATCAAGCTCAGCCTGGGGAAATATCTTGTCAGGAGCGGGAGGTGTGCAGCAGCAGCATCGCTGTCGATGCCCAGAGGGCGCGGCAAAAGCATGCGCAGAAACGAAAGAGGCAACAGTTTCATAGTTCTTATTATATTTTATTGGTATAAATATCAATAAAATATAATAAGAATAGTGAAGATTATGCAATGAAATAGATAAAGATGGGATAAGATATATTGTACTGGGGGAGTAACTGAGGGTATTGGTGTTACGGTTATGGGTATTTTTAGTGAGGTCTCGAGTAAACGCGGCTCAGTCGCGTTCTAAAAGGTGTGGTCATCAGCGGCATCAACCTTTACAAAAATCATATCACTGCTATAGCGGGGACCGGCAGCAAGACTCCTGGGCGTGGAAAAACTCAAGCAGATCAATAGAGCCAGAGCAACGCTGCTGAGCTCAAACAAAACACGGGCACGCCAAACATAGTCACCAACAGCATCAAAATGCTCACAGGACAACTCAGGAACATGAATCATGGGAAACACAGGTAAGCGGTCCATCACCACAGAAAATATCTTTTAAAACACTGGTTATCTCTTCTGTATTCTATTATGGATGGGCCATCTTTTTCCTCTTGTATCTCCTCCATGGCGCTATAACTCCTCATCTTATCAACCTCGGCAACTCAATATATCGCATTGCCGAAATCTGGTTCTCACCAGACTTGAAACAGATGTCGGTTCTGGTAATCAATTAATACTTTAAATAAAAACGAGTTACAAGAAAAATCTTATTTTTAAAAACTGATGATAAGCTCATAAAATTGCTCACCTTTTCTAGAGAAGATCGACAGGTCTACGAATGAGCCGGAATGGATTGATCGGCTTAACTTCTTTATCAGATCCATAAACCCTTTTCGCATCATCTACGGCTTCAAGATAGTCATTATGAGTAGCGGGATTCCATAAGGGATGAGCTGCAACCAATATCTTCTTTCGGTGTTCAGACACATAGGTTGGGAGGCCGTTTTTGGTCTTTTTTTCTTCAAATCCAAATTCATATAATACCGTTCTGGCTATAGGTTTCTCACCCCAAAAAATATGCTCCCATGGATTCTTGAATTTTCCCCATGAACTGTTAAGATCAATCAGGGCATTACAATTATTAAGAATCCGGAACATATCTAATGCTATCCTCCAATCTAGCAATCCATGATATTGTAGATTGTAATAATCTCGAAGGCATCTATTGCAGGATGTATCGCATTCATCTGAGTGGGTACTGTCAAGTAAATCGTTAGCGATAGAACCATTATTTTCAGGTACACATGATAGCATAGTGTTCTTGAAATTATCTTCCAGTTCAAGCCAACGGCAATAGCCTGCTCCGTTATCAATATTATCACATAAAAAACCTTGCCCAGAAGCACGTCCATCTCTACTAACAGTCCTCAATCCAGCTGTTAATTCAGTTTGGGAGTCAATATCAAGAGCCTCTGATACTGCAGTTCTAAGCATAAAAATAAAAGAGTACCATGACGCCCTACCCTCAACGGTCATAGGATCAGCAAATACTCCATCTGGCCAGTGCTCTATGTCCACTAAAAAAATATCGGTGGTTTTTTCAGCTAACAAAGCCACCCTATAAGCACGACCTTGTGCCATCTCATCTTCCTTAAGACGATAAGCTCCTTGTCCATTTACACGAAAAATATTGTATGGTTCAAATATAAATCCCCCTTTTCCTCCATTATCATTTATGGATGCGATAGTACTTTGCCGACTGACTATCTGCGCGTTAGTCCCAGTAATGGTTGAAAATGTCACAGGATCCATGAATACAGAGGGTCGTGAAGATCTTGGAACAAAGTCAAAGACGCCTTCAAATTCTTGAGGTTCAAAATCTGTAAAAAAGCCGGTCGGTTCTCTCGCGTCAATGAGCCTAGAGCTAATCTCATGGCAAACGGGGCATTCCTCTTCTTCCATACTTTCACGAGCTTCCACGGCAGCGGATGATGCATTTTCTTTTCGTATTGCAAAGCAAGAAGAGCATACAGCCATTCGATAATTATTAGCACCTAAATCCGGACTAAACCCAGATCTTACTCGAACTTGATCTTCGGCAGGCACAAATTCTGCAACACCATATGATCGATGAACCAACTTATCCTTTACCGTTTCGGAACCTGGCGCGAATTGACTTATTGCATAATCAAGCTGCCTATCAATAGTCCCATGTTCTGGCGGCCATGGTATTCCATGTGAGGGTCTTTTAGTAAATAACAAGCGTGTATTTGTAGGGAATCCAAACATCGGTAAAAGTCCTCGATTAGCGAGTATTTCAGATAAATGTCGTGAGCCGTTCGTTTGGTTCATAACTATTTCATCTATCTCACTTGTCAACTCCGTCCTGATAAATTGGCTTAACCAAACATAAAACATATCATCCTCATACCACCTAGTGCCTCGAGTGAGGCATGCTGCAAGTTTTTTAATATCATCCTCACTTATATGTGAAAGATACTCGCTAATAATAAGTCGAGAATTAGTCCACGAACTAACAGTTCCAAAAGAACCATGAACACTCTCATTCACGCTCTGGCCATTGTCCAAATTATGTAAACCGTCTCTAATGTCATTAGGCAAGTGCCGAAATGCCCAGCGGAGAACTTCCTTGGCAACTACCCTACGAATAATTTCTTTCTGCTTCGTATCTATATATGGTGGCGGAGATGGATCCCCTGTAATTTTTTCAGGCCTATTATAGTAGAAATCATCATGGCTACGTCCACGGCAAAATGTCAAAGCAATGGACAATGGGGTGCCTCGCCTTCCAGCACGACCCACTCTCTGCTGATAGTTAAATCTTCTGGGCGGCATATTAGCCATTTCAACAGCTAAAAGTGAACCGATATCAACACCAGCTTCCATTGTAGTCGTCACACTTAAAAGGTCAATTCCCCTAACCTGAGGCAGTTCATGTTCCAAAAACACATCTTGAAACCATCTTTGACGGTCTCCTTTGTCAGAAGCATCAGTCTGTCCGGTCAATTCTTCACAATGCAAACGGAATGGGCGTCCTGATTGCGTTGAAAGATATCGGTAATAATCCAAAGTGTCATCCGGTTTGCTAGGAGTCAGAGGTGCATCGACACACTCGATACAATAACCACCTGAATTTTTTATATAATAGGCACCACAACGTTCGCATTTATATCCATGCTGTTCATTCTGGTCAACAATAGCAAGCCATAGTTTCTCTGGATCTATACCAATTTTTGCATGTTCGCCTCTGATACCGACCTTACTTGCTTTTAATTGCTTAAGAATTTCATCAGGCTCAATTCCACAATTGCGCAAATAGGTATTTAATCTAGCCCATAATTCCACATCATCTTCAGCAAGAATAAAGTCCGGCCAATATTTAAAGTTTCTTTTTAGGCATGTATTACGAATCACTGCATTCGTGCATTCGATGACATTGACATTTGGCATTTCATTACCAACTTGTACTGGTTTGTAAGTAGCATAACCAATCCCAAGGCTCTCAAATGTTCGCACTGCATTGGAAAACATCGACATGACGATTTCCCTTGTTAGAGAGTCTTCTAATAAGGCCACATGATTTCTCTCTCGGGCCGTAGCGTGCGGCTTCAAATTTGGTAGGTGATTCCAATCAAAGCAGTTCCACCAATCGGCTTGAGTGTCATTGTCATCAATATCATATCGGACATATGAAGAGCGAGGCCCACCTGGACATATGCCTAACCGAGTCAGACGAATAAACACTATATCACGAATCGAACGAATCGCAACGATGCAAGGGAATTTTTCAATTAGAAACTCAATATCGCTTTTTGTTTCTGGGGATACCTGACCCTCCCTTCCTGACGATAATTTCTCAATTCCTTTATATAATTCACGATGTAACTCTTCAAATGTTTGCGCCTGCTTCCGGTCTATTATTGGCTCAGCTTCATCGGGAACTGTAGGAAAGTTAGGATTAATTAACAATACCCAGATGAGAAAAGATTCACAATTCTCGGCTTCCCTTTCATCAGCATTTTTCTTTGCTAAATAGCGGATAGTTGCAGCAAACTGTTTAATAAACTCCTCATGGGCGCCAATCATAACGACGCGTACCATATCCCGATAATGATCAAGTTCCATGCCGGCAGAAAGCTTTGCGGCATCTTGTCTGCTATCAGAAAAAAGCACAAGTTTTCGTTGCGCGGAAGAACTATTACTTTCCGCATCAGGGTGTATTTCGCGAATAAGCGTTGATGCCAAAACTTGGCTTGCGCGTTGAAATCCAGTTCTATGAGAACGTAAAGGGGTATTAAAACTAGTGGCACGTCGTTGATCAGCACCGCAGCTAGGGCAAATCGGAGGAAAAGCGGATCTAGTGACGTCTTCAATTGAGTACACCCATCCTGAAACAAATTTTCCATCCACTTGATCGATGGGTTCTGTATTCAAGCCGCCAGTATAAACCTCTAAGGAAACTTTTCGCCAATGACAAGTGGTTTTTGGCATACCTTCCTTCTTCCATGTATATGAAGTACCTTTTTTACCCTCCGGTCCTACTGGCTCTGATTCTTTCGGAAAAAAAACTGCGTATGAAGCATTAGTTTGAAGAGATGTGACAACGTCTGGCATTTTTTCTATATCGGGCATATCCGAAGTCAGGTAAGCAAGATCACCTCCTTGGGTACGATAACCCCCAAGAAAAACCTCTCCGCATACTGAACATACAAGTAAATCAAGAACCTTTGCACCACAAGAACAAGAGACCCTATGATATCCATATAATGTACCGACAGTATGCCCATCACCCCTTTTTCCTCCAGTACATTCGCACTCTGGGTTAGAGCAAACCCAAAGGCTCTGCAAATTATGGAAAAATAAATGTTCACGTAAGGGCATCAATGAGCCGCCGCTATCATTTTGTGCGCATGCAAGCGCCAGTAATAATCCACGGAGGGACTCTGAAACAGTTCGATCTTTTTTCAGAGTCTGATTTGGAAATAATTTTCGATCTATATCGTTAATACGAGTCGCCTTAATTTGGCCGTCAGCAGAAATACATGCTAATCTTATTGCATCAGGCACTCCAAGTTGAGACAACTTATCGCCGATAATTTTAAAGCAAGAATCACCAGCATCAAATTCATTGTTAAACTTTTGTGTAAAATTATAAACCGCCTTAGCTAAATTTTCACTAAGCGGCGGGTGCATATTCCCTAACGGATTATCCTGAGACTCTAAAGCAAAGGAGCTAAAAAGGTCGGCATATTCATTCAAGTTTTTACCATCCCTATTAGCTACAGGAGCTTGTTCACCCTTTATAATCTTAAATCTGTCTTTTTTCCTACCAAAGAATTCTTCAAGAAAAGCGCCAGAATCTTCTCCCATACTAGCAGAAGTTGCAATAATACGTAATTTTGGAGAATCAGGTTCCAAACCAATTCGATCTAAAAATAACTTTAAAATATAAGCAACTTCAGTTCCTGCTGTCCCTCTGTATGAATGCAGTTCATCAACAACTAAGGTGAAAATACTGCCTTCAAAGCAAAGCCATTTTCGTGTCAGTTCTAACATAGATTGCTCTGTTTCTCGCATGAGCATTATGTTAAGCATTGAATAGTTGGTAATCATGATATCAGGCGGGGTAACCTGCATATCCCAACGAGACCACATCTCCCCCCCGCCTAAATTTTGAAAGTGATAACGAATTTCTGGGTCTTGTAGTGCAGCTTCGGCGACCTTGCGATCCTCTGCGTCTACCATTTTCATATGTTTAATCAATCGGCGGAGAGCATTGCTTTTACCTTGTTCATCTGGTAACGATCCTGAAACGGGTGTGGCGCCGGTGTATCTCCCAAAAAGAATTCTGTTACCATTCCGATTATCATCTAGCCACTTATGAGTCCCGGGCGCATCAAGGGCAGACCTAAGGCGACGTAGCTGATCTTCAACTAAGGCGTTAAGTGGATAAAGAATCATACCTCTCATAGCATGAAGGCCATTATGAGCACGGCCTGTATGTTCCCACTGACCATGCCAGCGGGGTCTTTGATTCCGCCACCAAAATTGCTCATTAGGTGCATCTGGGGAAGGCCAAGAAATCGAGTCGCGAGCAATCTCCCCTAAGAGAGGAAGCAAAAAGCACTCTGTCTTTCCTGAACCAGTTCCGGTAGTAACGACAATGTCTTTCTTATCACGCAAAGTCGCATATATTGCATCAACTTGATGCTGATACAATATATTATCACCTATAATTGGTGCTGCTAATGCAGCAAGGTCAACATATTCTTTCCCAAGCCGTTCAACTATTGTTTTTAAGCTCTGGCCTGATGAGGGGTATTGTGGTGAAGGTTCGATGAGTGGCGTTTGTGATAATAGTGTTCCTTTACCAAGTAAATCTCGTCTCTCCTGAGCCAACTCTTGGTTCCGCAATGGAAATGCACTTTCAATATATCTGCGGTAAATTTCCTGTAATCTCTCATAAGAGCCAACTAAATCTTTCATAGTTTATGCTTCTATTAAGTTAAGCTCAAGCTTCTTTGTTAAAACTTCAGCTACAGCCCTCCCCACTGAAGCATATACAAGAATGTCCTTCCCTTCTATACTTTTCATTAAAGGTAAAAGCCCCGAAGCCAGAACAAGTGGACGTTCATAAAGCAATGGCCATCTTTCGATATTAGGTACTAACAATGTACCATCCTTGGTTATGTATACGCTCATATCAACACCAGACACTTTTCTAGCAAGCCAGCGAAGATCATAAAATGCCCCGCCAATCCAGAGCGTCCCATTAAAAACAACAACTTTCGGAGGATGATTACCTTCGATTCTTTTTGCCTCATAAAATCCTGAACATATTTCCTCTCCCTCGGTAGCGACAAAATCCCTCCCGTTATATATTCTAAAAGAATAATTATGTGACTCGATGTCAGGTTCGCCGGGTAGGGTTTTTATCCAACCAAGATAAGACGGCAATGCTTCCGAAATTTTTTCTGAGGGTTTCTCAATAACAGGGAATACATTCCCAACATCCGGCAGATTAATTACAATCCTTGTTGGACCTCCGTGACTACCAGTTTTTATAGCGCCATGAAGGTTTTTTAGTATAGAAGGGGTCATTTTCCCCGTAATGTATGCTCCTGCATAAGATGAATTGACAATGGTTGTTGGCGGAATACCCCATTCGTATGTCTGCCCCTTTTTTACAATTTCAATATCTCCCAATAAGAGGAGCTTCCTCATTAAAGATCGTGAACCATAGGTTTCAAACCCCTGAGGCCATAACAGTTTTGCAGTATCTTTAAATACCCTCAAAGATCCATCACCTTTTGCCGAGCACCACCATAAAAGATGGTTCATCATAGTATCGTCCTGAGAGTTATCGTCTATTAGATCATCTTCATGGTATGTAAAAAGATCTTCATCTAGGTCCAAAGAAGAACTTTCAAACTTGATTGGTTCGAGAAAAGACTCATACTCAAAATTATCCTTTAAAAACGATTTACTAATTTCTTCATTTTCGAAAAACCATCGCCCCATTGTATTCTTAATCGGTTTTATCTTTAAATAATCTAAAAGATATAGAACTCTAGCACTCGGGGCGGTTACGTACACATTATCAATACTCAAACCTAGACCATAATAAAATTGACATCCTCCTCCTCCCTCGAACTTGAGACTTTGAACTTCCATTCCAAGTCGAAACTCTCTGATGGCACTTCTAATATCATCCCTTAATCTCTGCTTGCTTCCTATTCCCCGGAATAAAAGATATTTAATATTAGCCATGAGAATCCTCCTTCGCCCTAATTTGACCTCCAGATATTATCGCACTACCTATATCCGACCATCTTGACGTTTCAAAGTTGTTTGGTTCTACTTCATCCCATGGAATAATCCTTAAAGTAATGCTTGCTAGCACCTGATTATTCCATAATACTTCTAATCGATAAGTCCCAGAAGATTCACATTCCTTTAATATCTGGGGTTTTTGTGCCTCAATTTCGGTTTGCTGAATCTCAACATTGCCACAACTAATTCGCAACGTGAAATCTTTTTCAAAACCATAGACGGTAAGTGTCGGTGGGTATTTTTCTATCCATGCATTCTGATTAGGCACCTTTAACCCTGATGATAGTATTACAGATGCCTTGGCGACAGGCTTCAAAGCTTCATAAAGTTCAGAGGCATCTTCATCAGGGATAATACCATCCCATGCACTAGACAAAATCATGCACCCGTTGTATTCCAAAAATCCCTTTCTAACTATGGGTTCCCCATCCCACTGAATAAGACCCGACTCCTTAAATCGATTCAATTGCCTTAATAACACGCTATCATTATCCCCTTTAATGAGCAATAGGAACTGAAATTCTTCACCAAGAAGTGAGGGATACTTTTTCCATGTTGCCAAAGCCCCACCATATCTATCATCGGGATCTCGAGTAAGAATCCAAAATTCTCGAGCAGGAAAAACAATTTCTTCAAACTGCGATGAGCCTTTTAATGGAAAACTTTTTGCAGCATTCCCAAAGGGATCGATCGGCCAAAGAGGCTTAAAAAGACTAGGGCGAAATATTTCGAGTCGTTTGTATTCACCATTATCCGTTTGAATCTCAATATCAACAGCTTTCCATTGATTAGGTACACGGGGCATCATATAATATGATGTAATGCCTCTAGTTGACGTCTGTCTGTATAGTCCAGCACTTAGTTTTCGAGTTGTTATGAAGTCAGCTACAGATCCAACATTTTCAATAGGTTGATCCCAATCGAGTGTTTGGTATATCTTGTAAGCTTCATCAAAAAAAACTGCGGTTCTTCCAGTATCAGAACTTTCAAAACCTGAACGCAAATGAGCGCGATTAAACTGTTGGCGGCGTAACCATCCCCCTAATTGAGATTCATCTAAGGCTCTTAACCCCTCTGGCAAAGATAGGGTGCGTAAGTATTTTCCTTTTAAAAAAACAATATCTTCATCACGGAATAATGCTTGTCCTATAGTATAATTAAGGTAAATCATTGCGCCGTCCCCCTTTTGAGCAGTGGGTTCCCAGCTGTGTTTCTCTAGCCAAGAGTTCCACGCAAGCCAAAGGGGTTCTTCAACTCCGCCCCCCAATCCATCACGGCTAACTGTATTATTCAAAGGTATGTTGAGTAACTTGCGTAGATGGACGAAGTAATTATTGGGGTGAACATTAGCCTCCCTTATCATTTTATGAGCCGCAAGAACCATTAAGGCTAAGAAAGCCACCCCATTTGGCAACTCTTCATCGATATAATTCAGCCCCTTAAGACTGACCTCCTTGTGCCCATTTTCTTCATGCACACACTGAATTGTAATTGCATCAATGAAGTCTTTAGTGATGTCTTTTTCCGCAGTTATAGAGAGATAACTCAACCCGATATCCCGTAAAGCATTATCGTTAAACGTCAAGTATACCGGGGATCCTTTTGGGACATTGTATGTATAAAACTCAATAATCGCCCTGTTCCAATCTTTATAACAAGCCATAATTTTTCTGGTAATTATTGGCAGATGCTAAGTTATCCATTCTATAAAATCCCGGCATGGTCCATCATACAAGGACTTGAGATGAGTTTTTAAAGGTGACTTTTTTTTCGATACTTCTATAACTAACGTATCAATTGCTCTAGTCAATGCTATCATCATCCATCGCGCGGCATATCGTCTACTAACTATAATATCATCACTATACACGCCTGGCCTTATATCATTTTCATCCCGACAACTGTCGTGTTTCCATTGATAAAAAAGATCAAATCCAAGATTTATTGTTACCCACCCTTCCAGTCCTCTGCATGAGTCGTATTGTACAAGTCTAATCTGTTCAAGACTTGTAGGGTAAGTCTTTCTAGTGTGAACATCTGTTCCATCCCAAACAGTTTGACCAATCTCTTGGAATGCAATGGCTGCATTATCTCGCTTATCAGCTTCCATATGGTTTCCAGTGGCTAAAATTGGAGGAACACAAGCCAATAGGTCAACCGGACAATTACCAAGCTCACGTGCGTTTTTGATAAGCGCATGATGTGTTTCAGGTTTGGTGAAATAATTGCCTTCTACAATGATCACCCGACCTCCAATCGCATCAGTATTCTCGTCCACGCTCCATCCTGTCAAATCAAAACACTGAGCCATCCTATTTGAAAAAGCTGCAAGATTTCTTTTCAACCTTAACCCTTGTGTCAAAGAGACATTCAAATAATTTTTATCTTCAAGGCCACAAGTCCAATTGCATGCCTCTTGATGCCTAACAAATTGTTGTATTCCATCTGCGATAATAAGCCGTCGCGGGGTATATAAGCCGCGCAGGATATCTCTTTCAAAACTCGGCCAGTCTTGACCCTCATCAATAAGAATAAGATCCCAATTGGGTAGGGAGGAAGATGTTGATGAATTCAAATCCTTACGAGTATCGTCAGTCAGAGCCTTAAACAAGACGCTTAAATGACCAAGATAATTATCTAAAAAATCATCTTCATGTAAACGAATCAATCCATACGCGAACAAGACAGAGTGAAAAAAAGATTGGACAGTTTTGACCTGTATTGCTCCTGCTGACAAATCATCAGAAATATTAGCCAAGGTCATTAACCGAAGAAGATCAGCTACAAGAGCATTATTATACGTCAACAATAAAACTCGTTTCCCGTCCTTACATGCGGCATTAGCAATTTGCAGTAATAACATTGTCTTTCCAGTCCCGCCATGTCCACGAAAAGTGATTTGCTTTTTTCCGATATAACTAAACCAACTCTCAGTATTAGGCGAGTTGAACATATTGTCCATCTTTTTTCTATCCAACTCTGTGGGAATAATCTTAGTGGCCAAAGCATCAAGGGCTGTCGCAAACACACTGGGACCAGTTTCGTATCCTTCACGGTTTAGTGCAGAGTAGATAAAAGAGTCATTCCCAATTTGAAGGATTTGAGAGGTGGATGCAGCTTGATCGAGTAAACCAGTCCACGTAAGATTGCAATGCAAAATATTATGTGGAGGAGAAGGGAGTTCATGGGGTGGGATATTCCTCAACCAAATAAGATTAGTAACACGAGGGATAACTGCAGATCGTCTCGCAATCAGATAATTCCGTAATGAATGGAGCTGCTTTTGACTTTGATCTGTAGCATCGTGCCAGCCAGTTGGATACAATACGTTGACGTTAGTTCCATAAAATTTCACGCCTCCAGGAGTATGATCTTTCACTTCAATCGTCAAACAAATGGAGTTAACCTTAACCCTTGAAGGTTCAACAATTATCCCTTTATGTAATGTCAATGGCCCTGATGGAGATAAAAAGCTATCAGCATCTTTTTTAAAATACCCTAGAACAACAATATCAATATCCCTTGGGGTTTGACCATGGCATTGTACTCCCGGTATAATAGTCAAGAAACTTGTCGGATCATCCTTTAGCCAAGGCCATGCTCTGCAAGCAAGATCTCCTAAAAGATTAGCAGCAGAAGATTCTGGTGACTGACCATTTCCTATAACAACAATCATACAGAAGGGGAGATAAAGAAATTATTCAGGACTAACTTAACGTAAAAACCCTCCAAGTATTATCCGTTAGCATTGCACGTCTGGTTTTATTAGATGCCTATCAAAAGGTGAGATTGAATAGCCACTATTTTTTACCCTTGTGAGAAATTGCCAAATGTTGT
>SESF01030996.1_pt1 | contig 11732 bp, 8 predicted proteins | sample 3171521 | NCBI WGS metagenome assembly SESF01 (sample SAMN10866945, study PRJNA518727) | freshwater metagenome | biome: subpolar coniferous forest; feature: holomictic lake; material: water; isolation source: holomictic Lake 227, 6 m and 8 m depth | place: Canada: near Kenora, Ontario | collected...
GGAGCGACCAGTGCAGCGATTGCCATCCCCTTCGCCACCTGGACCAACGCCGGCCTTTACCGCGTGGTAGTCAGCAATGCGTTTGGCTCCGTCACCGGACCACCGATCATGCTGACGGTGCTGAGGACCCCGCTCTACTTCGACACCTCCCCTGGCGGCATCCTGAAGAGCAACGACGGCACACATCTGCGGGTGCTCGGAGCGTCCGGGGTCGGCCCCGTGATCATTCTGACGAGCAGCGACTTGCAGGCTTGGGAACCGATCCTGACCAATCCCCCGGTCATCGGGGCGGTCGAGTTCCTTGACCCTGACGCTGGCAACCTGGGCGTAAGACTCTACCGCGCTCTGGAGGGCGCGGTGGCTGGGCCATTGCGGATTGACCTAGAACCGTCTCTATCGCAGCCGGGCAGCGCGGCCCTGCCGTTGCAGTTAACCGGCTTGACGGCCAATGGACCGGTGATCATCTACGCTTCCTCGAATCTGCTGGATTGGAGCGCCATATTCACCAATCCCCCGACCGTCGGCCCGCTTCAATACCGAGAGGCCCTTCCCTCAGATCAGCCCGTCTGGTTTTATCGGTCGTCCGAAGACCGCCGGCCTTAGCCATAGACTACTTATGAGAAACATGCGTAAACGGGAGAAGGCTTTCACGCTTATCGAGCTGTTAGTCGTCATCGGTGTCATCGCCATCCTGGCGGCCTCTTTGCTGCCCGCCTTTGCATCCGCCAAGCCCCACGCACGGCGTGTGGTTTGCAGCAACAACCTCAAGCAGGTCGGGCTCGCGTTCCGGACCTGGGCGACAGCCCACAACGGCAATACGCCGATGACGGTGGCCCAGGCACTGGGGGGAGACGCAGAGGATGTCGGTTCCAGAATTCTATCCGACACTCAGACGGGGAGCAGAGGGGTCTCGAAGATGTTTCTTTGCCTGTCCAATGAATTGAGCACTCCAAAGATCCTCTTCTGCCCGGCGGAATATGAGAACGCCTACCGCCAGCCGGCTGCCACCTTCGCCGGCGTGGCCGCACCCGGCACGGTTCCGTACACCAACGACCTGAACGTCAGCTATTTCATCGGGGTTGACGCACAGGAGACCCGCCCGCTGATGTTCCTGGCCGGTGACCACAACGTGGGTGGGGATGCCAATCCGCCGACCCAGGCGTATTGCTCTATGACTGGGCCGACCGCGACCACCGGGACGCCATTTGTTTGGATGGGCACCAACTTTAGCCCCAATATGGAGCCGGCCTTCACGGCCCAGCAGCACGACCAGCAGGGCAACGTTGCGTTAGCCGATGGCAGCGTGGAGTGCTTCAGCCGCTCCCAGTTGCAAGACGCGCTCAAGAAGACGGGTGACACGGGCCGCTCGCCGGGGAGATTCTTGCCTGCGACTGGCGTCACCGCGGGCGCAGGCTGCAACCGCATCCAATTTCCTTGATCTGATGAATATGAGAAACATGCGTAAACAGAACTGGGCTTTCACTCTTGTCGAGTTGTTAGTCGTTATCGCCATCGTCGCACTCCTGTCGGCCCTCTCGCTGTCCGCCGTTACGGGCACCAGGTCCAAAGCCCAGCGCATCACTTGCATCAACAACCTCAAACAGGTTGGCGTCGCTTTCCGGACCTGGTCAATTGCCCACGACGGCCTCACGCCGATGACGGTGGCCCGCGCCTCGGGTGGCGACGCAGAAGATGTTGGCAACAGAGTTGTCGCTGCCAATCAGCAGTCCAGCCAAGGGGTCTCTAAGATGTTCCTGTGCATCTCGAACGAACTGAGCACCCCGAAGATCCTCTTCTGCCCGGCGGAATATGAGAGCGCATACCGCCAAGCAGCGGGTACCTTCGCGGGGGTACAAACTCCTGGCAGCAACCAGGTCCTCTACATCAACGACCTCAACGTCAGCTATTTCATCGGGGTTGACGCACAGGAAACCTCCCCGCGGAAGTTCCTGACCGGTGACCACAATGTGGGCGGGGATGCCAATCCGCCGACCAGGGCGTATTGCTCTATGACCTCGTCAACCTGGACCACCGGGACGCCATTTGTTTGGATGGGCACCAATTATAGCGTCAATATGGGGCCGGCCTTCATGGCGAATCAGCACGACAAGCAGGGCAATGTTGCGTTAACCGACGGCAGCGTAGAGTGCTTCAACCGCTCTCAAATCCAAGACGCCCTCAAGCGTTCGGGTGACACGGGCCGCTCGCCGGGGACGTTCTTGCCCGCCACTGGCTCCACCGCGGGCGCAGGCTGCAACCGCATCCAATTTCCTTAACCTGAGGAACTTAGTTCAATTACTATCGGCTACTCGCCGGGCGTGGCCCGGAGTTGCGCCGTCAGTGCGTGGGGCACACAGGCACACCATGAGCCAATGCTAATCTCGTAAGCCATTGATTATAAGATATTTGTGCAATCCACATCAGGCCGCCCCCACACCACCCCCATACCAACACCAGACCGCCAAGTGAATGCAGAAGGCAGAATGTAGAATGAAGAAAGGGCCGGGCAAGCCCCCTGGCCTGCATTCTGCATTCTTCATTCTGCCTTCTGCCTTCTGCCTTCTGCCTTCTGCATTCGCCTAAGCCACCCCCATGCGACCTCAAAGCCACCTCGAAGCCACCTCAATGCGTGTTGCTAGCCAGGCGGTAGGCACCCCAAAGCCACCCCCATGCGTCCCCCATGCGTCCCCCATGCGTCCCCCATGCGTCCCCCATGCGTCCCTCATGCGTCCCCCATGCGTCCACAAGGCTCCCACAAAGCGCCTACAAAGCCTGGAGACGGACCACGGACATCACAACCGGCGGACTCGCATCCAAAGGCGCTGTCAATCCCCAGACTTGCTGCCCGGCACGCAGTGCAGCAACCCGGGGAAGTTAAGCCGCTCCAGGTTGAAGTACTCGTAGCTGACGTATTGGAGGTGGGCATCGAAGCCGAGGAGGTTGCCGCCTCGCTTCCCGTGCAACCGCCCGAGCCCCTCGCCTTGCGACGGATAGCTGCTGCCGTCGTTGTAACAGCTCTGTCCCGGGTAGAATACGTAGTAGTTCGGCTCGTCCGGCTCCCACATGCAGTAAGCGGTGGGATTGAATTGGCTGATCTTGTAAGCGCGCGCGCCAAGCGCACCGAACCCATTCACCGCTCCGTTCATAATGTACGTGGACTGCTTGTTCTGGCGCTTGGTCCAATACGAGTTGAGCGTGACATTGGTCATGTCCTTGGGACACCAATAGATCTTCATGCTCTTCACGTAAGACCAAACCTGTCCGCCTTCGTAGGCCAGCGCGGGATTTGAATTATAGGGGGCGGTCGTCATGTTCGGCGGGTTGCCTGCTGAGGGAGTGTAGAGCCACCCGGGGTAGTCGTTGCCCCAGTTACAATCGGGCATCGAGTCCTGGTTATCATTGGCGTACATGTGGATGCCGAAGCCCAGTTGCCGGTAATTGTTGGCGCAGGCTATGCGCTGCGCTTTGTCCTTCGCTGCGGCCAGGGCAGGCAGCAGCAGCGCCGCCAGGATGGCGATGATCGCGATGACCACCAACAGTTCAATTAACGTGAACCCGGCGGTGAGGTCCCGACAGACGCATTCCTTCGAATCCGAGGTTCTTTCTCCGTTCGCCATTGGCTTAATCTTTCTCTTAACTGCCTTAGCTTGCCGGTTCTTAGCGGGCACTTCAACTCATTCTCCGCACGTCCTTCCTCCGCACGTCCTTCCGCAGCCGCCCCCATGCGTCCCTAAAGCCTGGAAACCGGGAGGTGCTCCGTGGGCTGCTGGAAATCACCGCCAGCCTCTACCGGACGAAGAGCCAGAGCGCGATGCCGGGGCCGATGCGGCCGACGTGGAGGGTGTCGAGCGAACCGGCTGCGATAGCGCCGCTTCGGCCCGCGGGGCAGGAGCCGGTGTCGGCGGGGAGTAGGACTGCGCGCGCGGCGGCGTGTAGGAGGGTGCGGGTGCGCTCCGCGGCACTTCGGTCGGCGCCCGGTAGGCTGGCACGACGGCCTGCGACGAGCGCCCGCTGCGAACGGGCGGTTCAGCGGATCGCGGAGTAGATCTGTGTGGCTGCACGGGCGCTGGCACTGCCGCCTCGGCGATCGTCATGGGGTGCCTCGACTGCGTCCCTGCCGGGCGCGAGAAGGCGTCTTTGGGCGGGGCGGTGGGGCGGGATTGCGAAACCTCGGTCGCCAGGGCGGGAGATCGGCTGAGCGTTTGCGGACGACTGCCTTGGCTGCTCCCTCTGACAATCAGTGAATTGGGCGGCGCGGCCTGGCCGAGGGGGCTCGCGCTACTTGCGTTGGCGGACTCGCGAGAACGGTCGGACCCATGCAGAATGAGAGACTGGGCAGGCCTGGGAGCGGGATCGCTTGTCTGCCGGGAAGAAGCTGGCGCAGATCCGGTGGCAGTTACGGGAGCAGCATCGGCGCTATTGGCAGAACGGTCGGACCGCCGGCCCGAACCTCCGCCGCTGGCCGGCGGGGTCGCGGGGCTGCCCGCAGGCGCTCGCGGTGACTGGACCGGCGCCACCCGCGGCGCGGCGGGCGTGGGCACGGAGACGTGGCTGCCGCCAGGCTGGCGCAGGCCGGGAGGCGTGTGCCCGCCAGGATTCGGTTGCGTCCCGGTAGCGTGAGGGAACTGCGGGCGGAAGACGGAGAGGGTCTGGCTATTTGCTTCGAGATGTTCACCGCGGGCGCCGTGAGTGCCGGCGGCATTCATGTCATGGATGCTGATCGCGTGGATTTGCGTGCGGCTGGCCGTTGCGACGTGCGAGACGGGAATGCCGGGGTTGACGACCCGGGGGCCGCGGCCGACGATCGTGGTGGACGGCACGGTCTGGTTGTAGATCTGCGTCGCCTGATGGTGGGACACCGCATAGCGGTTCAGATGGGGGTTGGAGAAATGGCTGACGGGGACGAATGTATAGGAGTTAGCGCCCAGCCCGAAACCAAAGCTGCTGTGGACGCGCTGACCATGGAATGTCAGCCCTACACCCGCAGTGAACCCGGCTGCCGGCGGCAGCGGCGCCCAGCCGCAATGGTTCCCGCTGTATCGCCAGGACACCCAGGACGGCCCCCAGACATTGCCCGGCTGCCAGCACCAGCCCCGCCCATGGTGACGGAACCAGCGGCCATAATGGAAGGGTGCCCAGCCCCAGGAGTAACCCGAGAGCCAATACCAGCCGCAATCGGTATAGACCCAGCGGCCGCCATCGCAGTAAGGCTGCCAGCCGGAGTTGACGACCACCACGGTGGGCTGCCAGCAAGCTCCATAGCCTACAACGTCCACCCACGTGCCATAGGGTGCCAGCGAGTCGTAGAAGGCCGCATCGGTGGTGGCGGCCGGTGGCGGGTAATTCCCCGCGGTGCTATCCGGCTGCGGAGCCATGTCCGCCGGAGCCAGGGCTGGCGGCGGTTCGGGGGCAGCGGGAGCCGGTTCGGCGGGCGCCGGCGCGGGCGCCACCGGGCCCGGGCCAGCGCTGGCCAACGACGCCTTGAGGGCCTGGTCACGCTGGATCATGGCGGCGACGACCGTACTCGGCAGGCCGAGGTCATTGAGGTAGATGATCTCATCGGCACCAAGATTGAAGAAGCTGGGTGAGTTGGTGACGAACGCCAGCAGCACACTCTCTTCCACGCCGGAATCCGCGAGCCTAAGCACCTCGGCCAAAGGCGCCGTAAGTTTGACTGCGGGGGGGAGCGGCTTCTCAGTCGAAATCGGTTTTGCCGGGGCGTCCACTATGTCGGTGTCGGTAGCCGCTTTCGCCACTGCGGGCTCCGCCGCGGTTGGCTCCGGCACTGCCGCTTCGAGGGCGGGAGTGGTGTTGGTGGGCTGACTAAGGGACTCCCGAGGCTCTCCACCGGTGAAAGGCAGGACAGCCAAGGCAAGTCCCAAACTCCAATTCCAATGAATCCGGCGTTTCATATTCCGATATGATAGGCTCGGCAGGATCGCCTTGCCCGTCATGATGATTCGACTCGCTTCAGGCCGGGACTATTCACCAGGCCAGGCGCTACCGGCAATAAGGCAAGCTCAAAGGAGCCGACTGCGCAAACCGGCTGAGTTCCTGCAAGGGGTGTGTAGCCGCCGACGTCAGTCGGCACATTCTTATCCCGGGCAAGATGGCGCCGACTGACGTCGGCGGCTACTCGTGGGCGAGAGGATAAGCGGCGGGCCGGGCCGGCCTCAGTTACGCGTTCCTGTTGGCCAGGTAGCGCTCGGCCTCGATAGCGGCGGCGCAGCCCTGTCCGGCAGCGGTAACGGCCTGGCGATAGACGCGGTCCGCGCAATCCCCGGCCACAAACACGCCCGGCACATTGGTCGCCGCTCCCTTCCGGGGATTGATGTAGCCGCTCTCGTCCATATCGAGAACGCCCTTGAAGAGCTGGGTGTTCGGCACGTGCCCGATGGCAACGAAGACGCCGGCACAATCTATCATGCTTTCGGCGTTGGTCTTGAGGTTCTTCAACCGCACGCCCGTGACCTTGTCTTGTTTCACGTCCAGGACCTCGGTGACGACTGAATCCCAAACCGGCTTGATCTTCTCATGGGACAACACCCGCTCGGCCATGATCTTGGAGGCACGCAAGGCGTCGCGGCGATGCACGAGGTAAACGACGGAACCGAAGCGCGTGAGGTACATCGCTTCTTCGCAGGCGGAATCGCCGCCCCCTACGACAACCAGCGGCTGGTTGCGAAAGACCGGCAGCGCACCGTCGCACGTGGCGCAGTAGGTGACCCCTTTATTCTCCAGCTTGTGCTCGCCTTCCACGCCAAGGTGGCGATGGCTGGCACCGGTGGCGATGATGATGGTCTCGGCAGTGACCGGCTCGCCATCGACCGTCAGGCCGAATGGCTGGCGGGCCAGGTCCAACGCCTCGACCGTGCCGAATTGGACCTGGGCGCCGAAGCGTTCGGCCTGTTTCTGCAGGCGCACCATCAGTTCGTAGCCGTCGATGCCCTCCGGAAAGCCGGGGTAATTCTCGACCACCGAGGTGGTGGTCAGCAGCCCGCCCGGCTGCCGGCCAGTCAGGACGAGTGGGCGCAAGTTAGCGCGGGCGGTGTAGAGTGCGGCTGTCAAACCGGCGCAGCCTGATCCGATGATGACGACTTTTTCCATAAGGATGCGCAACTTACTTTCGGATCATGTGACTGGCAAGCGGCGATTGGGGGCGGGAGCGTGGAGCGTGGGCGCGGGGAGCGGGCGCGGGGAGGGGCGATGGTGCGCAGTGGTAGGGATCAGGGCCAGGTTTGAAGCCGATCAGGCGGCTCGCAGCATGATGACCTTAGGCTCGGGTCCCTCGCCCTCGTCCGCAGACGCGCCGTTGGAGAATGCGAGATAGAGAAAAGCGAACAGGCTGGTGAACGGCACGAGCAGCAGCACCCCTACCCAAACGCTCTTGCCGCGCGCTTTGGCGATGTTGAAGCACCAAAGAACCTGGGCAACGATATTCAGCACCGGCACAAAGTATGCCAGGAACCACCAGCCCGACATGCCGGCGGCCCGGAGCAACGGCAAGAGCTGCACTACCGGCACCCAGACCAGGATGTCGGGCGGTTTGCCGGTCTTCCGGCAGATCAACATGAAGCAGTAGCAGTGGAACAGATAAATCAGCAGGGCGATTATCAACACAGCGACAATCAACGTGGAACCAGCCAAACCCATCACGGAAAGCTTGGTTGCAGATCTTTCGCGCCACTTCTGCTCCAGTTGCTTCCCGAGTTCCTTGACTTGCGGCGCATTGACCTTGGCGATTTCCCGCTTAGCCCAAGCGGCGCCGATGTTCGTAGTGCTTCTTGACCCGCCTGCGATGGCATAGCCTAGCTCCTCCTGTACCGCAAGGGGCAGCTCGGAGGGCTTGACGCTGCTCATCCCACCATTATGAACAATGAAGACATATTTCTTCGCCTTGGTCGTCACTGTCACATTAGTGTACGCCCTTGTCCCGACTTGGAGCACGGGGTATTTCTCCTCCGCGGCCCGCGCAGTGACCGAGAGCAGAATCAAACCTGCCGCCAGCACCATCCAGATCAACCGGAAAGGGGCGTAATGCTGAATTCTATGTGCATTCATACGCGATAGTATCGGCTCAAGACACCGAACGAGCTTGGAACCAACGACTGCGATCAGGGAACGCACGACCTGTGCCATCGGAGCACAGGCGACCGATTGTGGACACTTGGCGTGGCCACTGAGGTGGCAAACGAGGGCACCCAGCCTGGCGGCTGGTTCGCGGGTATGATGAAAGCCGCCTACTTCTTGGCATCCGGCTTAGGCTGGGCGGCGGGCGCCGCAGGCTCTTCTTTCTTATCGAACTCAGTTGACGCCGTCTTGTCGTCCTTCTTCTCAGCCATGAGCTGGTTGCGCTCTTTGAGCAGCGAATCCACGGTCCAGTTGGACACCAGGTATGTCCACTTGCCATAGCTCTGCTCCTGGCTCAGCTTGTCCTCGAATTTCTTCTGCTTGTCCTTGAATTCCTTGTCCAGCTTGGCCTTGTCCTCGGGCTTCTCATCCTTGCCGGGGGTGCGCTCTTTCGGGATCTGCGCCGCGACGGTCACCACCATCGGCAGGTTGTCGTTGGTCTTCTGCCCGAGCTTGAGGGTGTAGGTGAAGTTATCGAACGTATCGATCGTCACCACCGTCGGTTTGTCAAGGCCAACCTGCTCCGGCTTGGTGTCGGCGGGCAGGACGTCGGTGAAGCTGGGCGACCCAAGGGCATAGGAGAAGCCGGAGGTCTTGGAGGAATCGAGCTTCTCCTCGGGCTTGGCATCCGCCAGTTTCCAGTCGGTGGCGGTCTCGGTGTCGCGCGTGACCTTCCACGAGTTGGTAGCCGCGGGATAGGCGACGGCAAGCGAGCGAATCTTCTCCACCTTGAAGAAGTCCTTGTTGAGCCACGCGTCGGGTTTGGCTTCGACGTTGCTCAGGGGATCGGAAACCACCGCCAGGGTTTTTGCCCCCGTGCCGACCATGACATAGCGTCCGTCGGGAAAGCCTTCGTTGCCGCCCATTTCGCCCATAGGCGAGGGCTGGGCTTCGGACTTGCGCATGTGCGTCTTGCCCAGCAGCATGGACTTGATGACCTTGCCGCCCTGGTCGCGCAGTTCGAGCAGCACGGCGGTGTTGGTCGCCAGCCCGGGCGGGAGCAGCTTGTAGCGCCCCAACTGAGAGGGGCCGATTTCTTCGGTCTGGATGGCCTTCAGGTCCGCAGCCTTGAGCAGGAAGCTGCTGATCTCGGTAAAGTTGGCCGGGTAATCGTTGCGTTGCTTCACCCGCCACAGATTGTCCTGCCGGACCAGGTCCAGCTCATTGGTGCCGCCTTTGATCACAATGCTGGCGACGTCATTGACTGGCAGCTCGCCCAGGAGTTTGGACGCGGCACCCTGCCGGCCGCTGCCCTGCCACGAAGTCTGGTTGCGCTTGTGAAGCGCCAGACCAACGATGCCCAACACCACTACCAACCCGAGGAGAATAAGGAGCTGTTTCCGGTTCATTTTGCAGATGTCTTCCGGCGGTTAATGATCGCGATGACGATGCCCGTAGCCGTGACTGCCAATGGCACGGCCAGGATGTTGATCCACTTGATGCGCGTCTGCATGGACACGACCTCTTTCTTCAAATCCTTCTGTACCTGTCGCAGGTGCAGCCGGCTATCCGCCTCTTCCTTGCGCAGTTTCTCCAATTCCACGCGCTGCTCGGGCGACAGGATGAAGCGCTGGTCCTTGTCCTTCTTCTGCGCCTGCATCTCGTTGATCTTGCGCTGCGCCTCAGCCGCGCTGTCCTCGAGGCGCTTGATTTCACTCTGGAACTTCACGTTGGCAGCGGCCTCCATCTCCTTGACCTTGATGAAGGGCCGGTTAAGGGTGGCGCGGCTGCGGACGGCGATGAGGTTGTTGTCGCCCGTCATCTGTTCGATAAGGTTCTGGGCCAGGTTGAGGTTGGCGTTCATAGCCATCTGCATCGCCCCGAACGGGCTATCAATCTTGCGCATGGTGAACGGATCGTAAAGCATGTCGGCGTCGCCAAACAGCGCCACGGTATTGTCGCCTTTGGTCTCCTTGAGGGAGTCGCCAGCCTTCTTCTCTTCCGGCTTCTTCTCGTCCTTCTTGTCGGTATCGGCCTTGTCGTCTTTCTTGTCCGCCGGGGCACCGCTAGGGAAGGCCGTCTTGAACTTGCCGGTCAGGCGAATCGCGAGGGCGTAATTCACGCCCGATGGCTTGAACTCCTTCATGATGTTCTCGCCGGAGAGGTTGGCCAGCATGCCGTCCACCAACTGCGAGTCCTTCGAGCTGCTCAGCAGCACGATTTCCTTCAGGCCCGCCACCGGAGTGCCAGTGAACGCCCCGCACAAGGGCAGCCAGATGTTGTCGATCTGGCTGGTGGCGACGTCATCCTTGTTAAGGCTATCCGCGGTCAGCGCCAGCCAGGCGGGCGCATCCTGCGGCTCGCCGTTGCGACCGCGCAACTGCATCTTGTTCTTCAGGTCAGCCACGACTTTGGCACTGTCAAACTGAATGCCCCAGGCTTTGAGCAGGGTATCGAGTGAGGACCCGCCGCCGCCCATGTTGGGCATCATCTGGTTCGGCTGCCGGTTGTCGGCCAGGCATTGCGCGTCGAGGAAGGCCACCAACTTGCCGCCCCGCATGATGAACTGATCGACGGCATACTGCGCCTTCTCGGAAATGTCCTTCGGCGCGATCACCATCAGCAGCTTGATGTCGTCGTCGATCTTATCCGCGTCCATGCCGACGCGCTTCACCTCGAAGTCATTCTTCAGCTCGGTGACGATGGTCCAGGGCTGGCTGCCCTGCTGGCCCATCTGCTGCATCATCGGGTTGGAGGGCATGCCGAAGACCGGCAACGGGCTCATGAGGCCGATGACCGGCTTCTCGGGGTTCTCCACGCGTAGAATGGCCCGGTCCAGGTCGTATTCCAGCAACCGCTCGCGGTTGGGCGCCAGGAACGCCATGGTCTGGACCTGATCCGCACACTTGACGGCCAGGCCGAGATAGAACCGGTCGGCGCCAGGCAACGGCTGCGCTTCCAGGCCGTCCAACCGCGCTGAGTCTTCGGCATCCGAATCCATCTGCGGGTCATACTTCTCGAGCTTGAGCTTGCCCCCGGCCGCCTGCTTGTACTCGGCGAGCAGGTCCTCGACCTTGCGCGCATAGCCTTTGAGAAAAACCGTCTCAGGCGTGGCGCTCTCGCTCTGCGTGCAGTAGAAGCGAATCGTTACGGGCGTATCAAGCTTCTTCAGGATCGCCCTTGTCCCGGCGGAGAGGGTGTAGGCCTTCTCCTGCGTCAGGTCCAGGCGCCCGCGTGCCGTACCGGCGATGAAGTTAAAGGCAACCAGGATAACCAGCATCACCACGATGCCAGCAGTCGAGTAGAGAATTGTTTCGAGTGATTTCTTTTGCATCAAAGCCTCCTTGTTTAGCCTGCGCGATGGGTGCGCAGGATCACGCTGGTTGTAAAGAGCGAGAACCCGATGACCGACAGGAAGAAGAGGATGTCACGTGAATCGAGCACCCCTTTCTGGAAGCCCTCGAAGTGGGTCATCACGCTGAAGAACGTGACCAGGTCCACCAGTTTGGGCGAGACCTGCTCGATCACATTGATGACCGGCGGGAACCCGGCCAGGATCAGGAACAGGCACACTACCAGGGAAATAATAAAACTCACCACCTGGCTGCGCGTCAGGGCGGAGGTGATGCAACTGATCGCCAGGTAAGCGCCGGCCATCAGCC
>SESF01002011.1_pt1 | contig 11721 bp, 6 predicted proteins | sample 3171521 | NCBI WGS metagenome assembly SESF01 (sample SAMN10866945, study PRJNA518727) | freshwater metagenome | biome: subpolar coniferous forest; feature: holomictic lake; material: water; isolation source: holomictic Lake 227, 6 m and 8 m depth | place: Canada: near Kenora, Ontario | collected...
TAGAAGGAACGAAAGGAATATGTCCCACTGGGTGGCATATTCCATCTGATGCAGAATGGTGCACCATAACCAATTTATTAGATCCAACCGTTAATTGCAATGCCTGGGGTTATTCCGGTACAGAAGTCGCTATGAAGATGAAAGAACCTGGCTTGACTCATTGGTGCCCACCAAATACTGGGGCTAACAATAGTAGCGGGTTTACAGCACTTCCAAGTGGATCGCTTCGCAATATGGAGGGATTCTATTTCTATGGGAAAATGGGTACTGCATTCTTCTGGTCTTCTTCACAGACATACTTTTTTAATGGTGGTGGATGGGGCCGATTATTTAGTAGTGACCAGACAGGAATTACAAGGACAAATATTGGCGGTCAAAGTCAAGGGTTTTCTGTCCGCTGTATAAAAGACCCGTGCACGAGCTATTCAGATGTAGGTGTAAATATCGAATCATCGTCAAACCCGGTTTGCGAGGGATCAAGTGTCACATTTACCGCCACTCCAATAAATGGAGGGACTGAACCCGTGTATCAATGGCAGATAAACGGGGTCAATTCAGGCACAAATCAGTCTGATTTTACATATAATCCTGTCAATAATGATGTTGTAATCTGCATATTAACTTCTAATGCGTCATGCATAAATGGAAATCAGGCCACTTCAAATCCAGTAACAATGACTGTTGAACCAATTTTGCCGGTAGATGTGGTGATATCTGCGTCAGCTAACCAGATTTGTGCCGGCACTTCAGTCGAGTTTACAGCAATTTCTACCAATGGTGGTACGACTCCATCATTCCAATGGAACGTCAATGGAAGCCCTGCTGGGTTAAATAATCCAGTCTTTACTTACGAACCGATAAATACTGATGTGGTCACTTGTGTATTAACAACAAGTTTAAATTGCACAACCGGTAATCCTGCTATATCCAATGCCATCATCATGACTGTAAATCCCGAATTACCCGTCGGAATTATTATAGCAGCTTCTGCCAACCCGGTTTGTAATAACACGTCAGTTACCTTTACAGCAACTCCAATTAACGGAGGCGCGGCCCCTTCGTACCAGTGGAAAGTGAATGGCACCAATGTAGGAACCAGTGCAGCCACCTATTCCTACACCCCGGCAAACAGTGACGTTGTGACCTGTGAATTGACTTCGAACATCACCCCGTGTGCCACGGGCAACCCGGCAACGTCGAATACTCTAAATATGACTGTGAATCCTTTGCCCAATGCAACAATTACAGTTACCCCTTCCAACAATATTTATACTGGAGGTGATCCTACCAGGATCTACCTTGGATATGGCCCACAATCAGTAACCCTGCATGCATCTGAAACAGGAGGCACTGGATTCTTCTATTCCTGGACTTCACCAACCGCTCTCGGATTAGCAGGTTTAAGCTGTACGAATTGTGCAAATCCTGTGTTTTCACAAACTGTTGAAGGGAGATACATCCTAAACCTTACGATTACTAATAGCGCTGGTTGTTCATCATCATCATCTATTACCATATGTGTTATGGATATTAGAGTTCCGAACCAGAATAATAAGGTCTATATTTGCCATAACCAGGGAAATCAACAGACATTGGCAGTCAGTGTAAACGCTGTGCCTGCTCATGTACCTGGGCATCCTGGAGATTTTCTTGGCAAGTGCAACCAATCCTGTGATAATATAGCTTTCAAGAGTGATGAATTGGCGGGGGATCTGATTGTCTCACCAGATAATTCATTATCGACCATCGTTTACCCAAATCCTTTCAGATCTGATTTTACATTAATCGTAGAAACAGAGTCAGAAGAGATAATAGAGGCAAATATTTACGATCTGACGGGGAGGCTATTGCAAGTCATTAAGGATCTAAAACCAAATGTTCCAGTAATTATAACAAATGATTTAACTGATGGTTTCTATATATTGCACATTTCCCAAGGGGGCCATAGCCAAAAAGTTAAAATTGTAAAAAACAGATAATTTAACTTAAAATTTGGAAAAGGTCGTATTATCATCTGATGTGCGGCCTTTTACTTTTATACTAAGTGTACTAATTACTAAATTTTTGTTAACGCACGCAACCTTTTGACGCATCGTCTTGTCTATAGGTATGTAAAGCCATTCTTATGAAATCAACAAAAACACACATCGCAAGTTGTCTGCGCTTGTATTTCCTGCTCATAGAGGAGCGTATAAATCGACAGAATGAGTATTACCTAAATCCCACACCCAGTAATGCATCCAGGCTTTATGGTACTCGCGAATTGCTGAACCAGATGCATTTTATAATGAACCCCTGGCATAAGACTCATCTTTGGAACTAATCGACGAGTAGGGTTATCTTTGATGGAAAGATGGACCGGTTTAGAATTAAAGGTTAAGATAGGGATTGCGAAAGTGATAATCATTGGCAGTGTTGATAAATTGTTTTTATTTTCGATTATCCCATTTGGTCTTCTGCCATTCGACTATCTTTCCCGCCTCTAAGCATTTGTTGCAGTACCAGTATATAAGCTCATCTTTGGTATTTACTTTTATTTCAATAGTACCGGTGCATTTTTTCTTCAGACACCTGATTTCCGTAGATTTTATTGGTGGTGGATAGTCCTTCGTTGCAGTATCGACAATAAGTGCCAGGAAACTTGCGTGTTCCCTGCCTTCTTTATCCATTTCTTTTGCGATGTTTCCTTGTTCGTCAAGGAAGTGGGTCATGTTTGAGATGAACATACTTTTTGTTCTTACAAAGATGTTGGGCGATATGTATTTTATTTTACTGCAAGATGTTCTATTTCACCTTGACCTTGGTTTTGACCGCTGCCAGGAACTCTTTGGAAGGCTTGAAGGCAGGGATGAAGTGTGCGGGAATCTTAACACTGGTTCCCTTTGAAATGTTTCGTCCAATCTTTATTGCCCGTTTCTTCAGCAGAAAAGTGCCAAATCCACGCAGGTATAAGTTCTCCCCTTTCACCATTGATTGTTTGATGGTTTCCATTATGGCTTCCATGGTGACTGTGACAGTAGGTTTCTCAATACCCGTATGGGCAATAATTTGCTCAATGATTTCGGCTTTGGTCATTTCTTTAATGATTAAGTGGTAAAACAGGATGGTTGGATATGATTGGCATTGCAAATATGGAGAAATTTCGCATAAAACGCACAACCCTTTAGTCCAGAATCAACAATAGGTATTCAACGTATAATATCATTCCAGTTTGAGTTTTTTACTCAACCATATGGCCTGGGGGTTTTACTGATCCCTCATATACGACTTGAATTAATGTGTTCATACATTGAAGGAACTTTGATATATTTGTCATATTTGTGCCAAGTCACCAAAACAAAACATAAGATGAAAGGAAAAGCGAAATTCTCCCCTTCCGAAATAGCAGCTCTTGAACAACTGATCAGATTGCGAATCAAGACACCGTCTTCTGGCCAGAAAGCGATTAGAGATAAAATGCGAAAAATTGGCTTTTTCGGTAAGAATGACTGGGGAATTACCGACATGCAGGTAAGCGATTTGCATAGACTAATAAGTTCCGGACGCATCACAGTTGTCAATGATGATAATGATACAACTCCAAGTCCCAAAGCCTTCTCAACGAAGCCAGGTAAGCCAGCAGAGAAACCGGCTATTTCAAATGATTTTTCCGCAGTACGGACGAAACTTGAAATGGCACGACTCAAATACAAACCCACCAAAGTAAAATACCTCCTGATTGCAGAAACACCACCTGATAGCTTTGAGCGATTCTTCTATTATGACAATGTTCACCAGCACGACTATCTGTTTTTAGGTGTGGCACAAGCCCTTTACCCTGATCTCAAAGACACTTTCCTGGCAAGCGGGCGGAATAGTGCCATAAAGAATTCCATTTTGCTTAAAATGAAAGCTGATGGCTTCTACCTCCTGGATTTGTCTGACCTTCCTCTTTCATTGATGACGGGTGACTTGTCATCCCAGCTTCCGAAACTTATTGGAAAAATCAACAATGTTGCCGATGAGCACACAAAAATCATCTTGATCAAAGCGACTGTATTCGATACTGCCTATGAATACCTGAAACAACGAGGATTTAAAAATGTTGTTAACGTTAGGATCCCATTCCCAGGACAAGGTGGTCAGAAATTGTTTCAAATCAGTTTCAAGGAAGCACTTAAACTTGTTGCCTACAGATAAATTCAATCTCCTCCGTGCTGCCAGCACTTCCCATTCGGACTATAGGTCATCCGTGAACATTGCTTGCCCTTTTTTGTGGTTGCTGAACATTCAACCGATGTAGTTAGTTTGATGCTGGCACGCTGGATTTGATTGTCTTGCGTCTGCACTCCTCCAACCTGACTCTGATGCAGATAGCAATAGCCATTGGGATTGGTGGTTTTATTCTTACACCGGTTCCCGGCCTTGGTTTTTCCCTGGCATTGCACCGACGGTCCGCCACCTTGTTTTTTCGATTGTGTTTTTGTCGATGTCCAGCTCCACTTGTTCAAATCCACGGTGCTTTCAATGATATTCTCCTGTTCGTCGGGCAGTTGATAGAAGAAATCGGTGCCCGTCACCCGCTCCACGCTGTCAATGGTTACAACATAATGCTGCAACGGCTCCTGCGAACCCTGGTTGGGCATAATGAACCCGATACCCTTAATTTCTGGCTCAGAGTAGTCAAGAATTACCTTGTAAAAGTATGCAGGAACGGTTATCCTGTTATTCCCGATGGTGGGAAGCCCTGTTGTTAAAACCGTCCCGGTTACCACATAAACCGCACTGTCATCAACCGCCCACTGCCTCACCTGTGCTTCAAGTTTCGACCAGATACCCCGATTGAAACCCGGATCCTGGGGCGCCATATTCGAAAGGTAGAACGATTCGGCCATGGTCTGGTATGAATAGCACATATCGGCCGACGGAGCCAGGTGCCCACGGTCATAGCCCGATCCTTTGTAGTCGGCATTTGATACGGGGCCGGACGAAAGAAGTGGGTCGGGAATAAACTTGTCATTGCGTTTAACCACCGGAACAGTCTCTTCCGCGGTGAGTTCGTAGGCAACCCAGTTGGCAATATTATAACCCGAATTATAAGAAAGAGTATAGCCAGAATGTGTGACGATATTGTCAGGTGGCTTGGTTTTCGGAAGTTCGAGGTGAAAAATTATTGTGACTTCCTGCTGAGCGAAAGAAACCCCGAAGGCTAAAATAAAACATGCTTGGATAATCCAGAATTTACTCACGCAACTTTCATTCAAATCGTTATGTACCTTACCCGGTCCATATACACTTCAAAGGACAACTTCAATAGTAATCACAACGTCAAACTGCAAAAACACCAGGGGTGTAAACGGTACTTAAATCTTTTCGTAAATATGATTCCCTGGTTTGTCGCATAAAACGCCAAAGCCTTTAGGCGATTTTGGTTTAATTCTTATCGAACATTTCACCTTTGTTCATTTGTTCAAGAAATTCCATACCAGAATCAACAACCGCGAGTAATATTTCTTTACTATCAGGGTTTTTAGCAATGAATGCTCCCTGGGCTAAAGTTCCATAAAAATCATACTTGGTCATATAATCGAGGTACCCGCTAAACATATCACGAAGCTGGTAAAAAAGCCAGCTTAATTGCTGATGATATTTGGTAACGATTAATCGCTTCCCATGCTCTGAATAGTTACTATTTATGTCAGAAAGTTGAAAACCAAGCCATTTTTTATGCTCTTCCGTCACAACGCCGGTGATAATAATATCGGCGCCACCCCAATTTTTCTGCTTGGGTAGCTCATTGATATTCGTGCTTTCAATCTTCAGCCTTAAATGAAGAAGTTCGGTTTTGATCTGGTAATACGTTTTCATTCCAAAAAGAGTTTATTCTCAAGATAGTAATATGGCCGCGCAAGTTAACAATAATCAATACCAAAATAGCTCTATTTGATCTAAACTGAAACAAAAATAGCACCAATTTGGCAGCTTCGCACAGTCCTGGGAAGACTTAATAACTATTCAAAGTCAGCTTCAACCGGCGTTGACGTCACCAAAGGCATTAATGTTACAGAAGTGGCATCATTTATTTCCTGGAAGTGGTAGCATTGTTAACCGGGGCGGAAACCCAGTGCTCTGCCATGATCTATTCCTTTATTCGTACTTTCAACGACTGAGTTCGCTTCGCTCGTTTCACCCTCTGGGAAATACAACACTCGTCGTTTTCCCTTGAAAGTTTCTTTGTATATTTAAACTTTTTCAACAGCTTACAACAAACCATTATGGGCAACCCATAAAGTCAGCGACAGTACAAAAGGTAAAACATACCGAAGAAGGACAGAAATATGTATAATATTCTTCAACGTTTAGAACAAGTATTTAGCGAAAAATCATTAATCGGTAACAACGATTTTACCGAAGATGAATATTCGTTGATGTTGGATTCTGTTGGTTCATTGTGTGATAATTTTGACAAAAATTCCTATAAACTCATATTTACAACCCTTATTGAAATTGCCAAACGATGGAAACAGTCCGATTCTACCGAAAATGATGAAGAAAATAGTGGATATTGGGATTATGTGTTTAAAACTTTGTTTGGTTCAGATATTGACCAACAACGTTGCCAAAAATATAGAAATGTAATTAGTTGGCTGGGTAAAAATTCTTACATTCCTGTAGTTACAGGCGGGCAAAATTACTATGCAACTCTTATGATGCACTCATTTGCACCGAAAAACAGCATTCATTCATTTTTTGACCTTTGTTACAATATTTTCAAAAAAGACTTGGATTTTGGCTTCACGAGAGATGACGAATGGCGTTGCGATATAGTTGCTAAACAAATAGCAAATGTTTTAGGCCATGGGTATCGTGAAGACAAGAAGGTTTCTATTGGTTCAAGTGCATATTCAATAAAAATTGGTTTGCGGTCTTTTGCACTGAATGAAGAATTATCCGCTGATTTTGTTGAATTTATAAAAGATACCTTCTATCAAATCAATAAATTATTCAATAGAGAGAAAATTTCTGAAAACACAAGGTTAAAGAGATATATAGTTGAGTGGTGGAAAAACAAAATAGAATCGGAAAAATTGCCCGATGAAACTGCCCGAAAGAAAAGATTTTCAACAGTTTCAAAGCAAAACATTGTTGCAAAATACATTAGAGATGAAAATGAAGTATTTCTTTGTATTCCTCGTATTAGATTAGACGGCGATACTAATGCAATGCGACTTATGGTTTATGTTTGTGGTGAGCAAGTTTATTCCGAAGAAATGAGAACCAAGCGAGGCGAATTGTTTGTTGATACAAAAGAGAAGGAATTTGCATTTAATGATTTACTGAAGGGGTATAACTCAATAAATGTAAGGATTGAAATAACAGAAAACAGGGTGGTTATTTTCGATTCCGAGAAAAGCAAAACGACTTCACTTAATAGAGAGTTTATTTTATTTGATGGTGAAATAGAGGTATTTAGCCAAATAAATAAGCCATCAAATTACTTTGTATATTCAAAAAATATAGATGCTTTACGAAATAAACCAGAAGAATTAAAAACATACGGTAACAACCTTTACAATATTTACCCAAAAGCAGGTGACCGCTTAACCGGAGAAACTAAACAAGTATTTTTCGTGGATAAAGAAAAGGCTGCAAGGATAGGGAAAAATGTTTGTTTGGTAGGAAATTTAGCGGATGTAGAATGGTTTCTTGATGATATTTCTTGCGTTGTCTATGGTAACAGTGTAAAATTAATGGTTCCAGAAAATCAAAATTTGAAAGCATTAGAATTAAGAATTGATAGGAAATCATATAAATTACAAAATCTCAAATATGAACAATTTGAAAATAACTGCTATCAATATGAACTTAAAGTATTAGGACTAATTTCTGAAAAGGAACCGATTGAAATTTCTTTATATTCTTATGAAATAGATGCAACGGTTCTAACTGAAACTATTATTGTGTTGCCCAATCTTGAAATACATTTTAATAGGTCATTCTATTATGGGTATATTGAGCGAAAAGTTACTATAACCACTGACAATGAAAGCAAAGAATTATCTTGGACTAATCAAGATAACGAGATAAGATGCCCGTTAAATGAAGGTGAACTACTGATTAATATTCCCTATTTCAGATGGCGAATAGATGGCAGAGAATGGTATAAAGAACCTATTAACAGAAAATTATGGTATAAAGATTTTTTGGTTAACGGGGCCTTGTTAGAGATTGACAACCCCAAAGAAAGTGAAGAATTTAAGTTATTTGGAATGACAGATGGAACGATATTTGAAATTGCCAAAAATCAAAGCGGTAAGTTTGAAATAGGACGGGCAATTTATGCAAATGAAGGTAAAAAGGAAATTCTTGTGTATAATGTACGAGAAAAGTTTGAACTTTTCAATGTTGCCACAAAGGAACATTTTATAGATAATCCTTTAATTTATAGGAATGGGAAAGTTTGTTGGGATGTAGAAAATACCTTTGTTGGAGAGAAAAATAGTGATTTTTTTCTTATTGTGAAAGGAGAAGGCAACAATATTATAAGAACAAAAATCGGAAAAGAAAATATAGAACTTAACAACATTGGAGAAGACATTTATAGAATCATAGTAAAAATCAAAGACAAAAATATTTTCTCAAGAGAAGATGCTTATCATCCTATTTTTGAAGGTAAATTGATAGTTGGCAAACCTGAGAAATTTAGATTTAAGAATAAAAAGATATTGCTAAATAAAGGAAACTGTTTTCTTAATGATAAATCATACAATGAATGGATTATTTTCATACCAAAATATTTTGTAGATAATTTGGAGTTTGTGCAAGAGGATGAGAATTTTTATTATCGCGGTCGATTGTGTGTTGTTGACCAATATGGTAAAACAATGGTTTTAAATACAATGGAAAACGAAAAAAAATCTTATGACAAAACAAATCCAGTTAGAATAGAATTGAGAGATAACAGCACTCTTTGGTTGGTGGCAGGTTGGCAAGGAGGTTATGATTTTATAGGTAATTTATTCTGTGATTTAAAGCGCAAAGGTATTTGCAATATTGCAAAAGAAAATATATTGTATAGTGAGATAAATTTATATAAATTCGAAGAGGAAAACAATGTTTAATCCGGCAAAAGCAGCAGATGAAATTAAAAATGGATACATAGGGTATATTAGTACCACTTTTCATTTTCGCAATCAAAATCTTCAAAGAAAACTATTAGAAGAGTTAAATACAACGGTTTCAAACGGTCCATTCATTGAAATAAAAGATTCATTCCGTTCAGGAAAGACAATTGAAGAATTGATTGTGAATGGGTCTTTATCGCCACTTTTCAGAGAATTAGAGAAAGACAAAAAATATCCGCCAAAACTTCCGGTTTCTCGTCCATTGTATTTGCACCAAGAAAAGGCAATTGAGAAAATAGTTGCTGGTGAAAATGTTGTTGTATCAACGGGAACTGGTAGTGGTAAAACAGATTGTTTTTTGATACCCGTTATTAACGAGTTACTTCGTGAAAAGGAAAAAGGACAACTAAATGAAGGTGTAAGGGCAATATTCATTTATCCTATGAACGCCTTGGCAAACGACCAAATAAAGGGCTTGCGTGAAATTTTAATGGCTTACCCTGATATTCGGTTTGGAGTATATAACGGCGGAACTGAAAATAAAGAAGCAGATGCGATTAAACTTTATGAAGCAATGTATGCCAACGAAAAATATCCAGAACTTAGAAAAAGATTGCCAAATGAAGAAGTTTCTCGCGATGAGATGAAGAAACACCCACCACATATTCTTTTCACCAACTATGCAATGCTGGAGTACATGTTATTTCGTCCAGGTGATGATACGATTTTTACCAATTCCAATTTTATGTTTGTTGTTTTGGACGAAGCACACGTTTACGCAGGAGCTACTGGCATAGAAACAGCGTTTCTAATGGGAAGATTAAAAGGAAGATTAAATGGCGAGAGGAACCCACAATTTATATTAACTTCAGCAACATTAGGTGATGGCAGCCAAGCAAGTAATAAGCTAGTAGTGGAATTTGCTGAACGATTAACAGGTTGTAATTTTAATGCTGACGATATAATAACAGCATTTCGCGATAATTCACAAAAGTCGTCTGTTATTAGACATTATCCGATTCAACTATTTACCGATTTGGCAAATGAAGAAAATTTCTTTGATGATGTATTAAAGAAATACAATCTCGATTTTACTTACTCACAAGAAAATGAAGAAATACTGTATGATATTATTTCTTCTTCTCATCTGTACACCAAAATGAGAAACAAGGGGAGTTTAATCAAACTTAATGATTTTGCCATACATCTTGAAATATCAAGCCAAGAAGCAGTTAGATTTGTTTCTTTATGTGCAAAAGCAAGAAAGAATGGAAAACCATTGATTGACATTCGTTATCATTATTTTCTGAAAGCCTTAGATGGTTGTTATTTAGCCCTTGATTACGAAGATAGTTTGTCGTTAATTAGGAAAGATTATTTTCCTCTTTCTTATGAAAAAACGGCAAAGATGTTTGAAATTGCAGTTTGTGAGGATTGCGGCGAAATTGCTATTGTTGGTGCTGTTGTAAATGACAAATTAGTAAGAGCAAGTATTTTGGAAGAACGAGGTTTTTATCAAGTTTGTTCCACCGAAGATTTACATGAACAAGAGGAAGATGAAAACGACAATGAAGTCTCCACCAAAACTAATAAAAAGAAGAAAAATGAAGATACGCAATTCTATCTTTGCAAGAACTGTGGGGCAATAGCTGCAGAAGATGAAGCTCACAATAACTGGTGTACTTGTGGAAATACTCAAAAAGTAAGACTTACAAAATTAAAAAAGGACCATTGTATAAATTGTGATGGTGGCCTAAGACGTTTTAATTTGGGTTATGATGCAGCCACAGGAGTTGTTGCCACCTCTCTATATGAACAAATTCCGGAATATAAATTTGACGTTGAAGAAAACACTGAAAAACAAGCAACAAACAATCCATTTTTACAGAAAGCCGAAAAGAAAAAGAGTAAATCCAAAACAGGAAGCCAATTTTTAATTTTTTCAGATAGCCGTCAAGGTGCTGCAAAGTTCGCTTGCTTTTTAAGTGATTCATACAAGGAATTTTTGCGTAGACGTGGAATTTGGAATGTCGTAACACAAGAAGAAAATAATTACAAGAATGGCATCGGCATAAGCGATTTTGTTAGTTTACTTGACAATTATTTTTCTGGATTAAAGTTGTTTCGTAAAAGCAATTCAGACAATGTAGAATCGTCAATAGTAGAAAATCGCCGTAATGCTTGGGTAGCTGTTCTTAACGAACTATATAATTGCAATCGTGATACTTCACTAGTCTCGTTGGGCAAAATTTCATTTGAATATCTCGGAAATAGCGATGATATTATTCAAGTGGTTGTCAACAATTATAAACTTTCAGAACAAGATGCAAAAAATTTTTTAAACTACCTTGCTTTTGAAATTGTACGATCGGCTGCAGTTATTACAGATAAAATATCTGATATAAACCCTAGCGACAGAAAATATTTGTATTTCACACCAGATCAAAAAGTAATAACTAAATACAAAGATAATTCTGTATACAATTCTCAAGGTTTTATGCCCACCCCTAACACATTGAAAAGCGGAGAAAAAAAATATTATCGTTCTAACAAATTATTGCTCACTAAAAAAATCCTCAATTTAGATGATGATAATGCGGTGGACTTTTTGAGTAAT
>SESF01020436.1_pt1 | contig 11721 bp, 11 predicted proteins | sample 3171521 | NCBI WGS metagenome assembly SESF01 (sample SAMN10866945, study PRJNA518727) | freshwater metagenome | biome: subpolar coniferous forest; feature: holomictic lake; material: water; isolation source: holomictic Lake 227, 6 m and 8 m depth | place: Canada: near Kenora, Ontario | collected...
TAAACGAAACAAGGTCAGCGCAATTTTACCAAACCCGCCTCCAAATTTCCATCCCCAAGCCATCCCCTCATTTTCAACAAAATGCAGACGTGCCCATTGCCTTCCGAGTATCAAATGCTCTTCCCCAGCAAAATAATTCAGTTTGATATAGAACTTCATTGCCTGATCAGCAACAATAATTAAAAGTATAATGAGGATAAGATTTCTTGCTTTCACTTCTTGTATTTAAGGTGGGCAAATATAGAAAGTTAATAGGCAAAAGACAAAAGTCAAAAATCAAGGATTTGTCAAATATGTTAAACGGTGGGTGAATTGAGCTAAAATGAGGGCTATTCTTCTAAATAAACCCGCTTTACACGCTGACTAATGCCAGTCATTATTTCATAAGGAATGGTATCGCTCCACTCGGCCAATTGCTGAACCGATAAATGAGTACCAAATATTTCTACCTGATCGCCTTCCTGAACGCCAGAAATATCAGTAATATCAATCATGGTCATATCCATACATACATTTCCAATAACTGGCGCAAGCTTTCCATTCACATAAATAGAAACCCTGCCATTGCCCCATCTTCTGTTAAATCCATCTGCATAACCAATGCGTATCGTTGCGATTTTGCTGGATCTGTTTAGCTTACCCTTTCTGTTATAACCAACGGAATCGTTTTCTTTAACCGTTCTTATTTGCGCAATGGTTGTTTTTAGTGAAGCCACTGTTTGCAAAGCCAAGTCTTTTTCATTGGCCGTATCCACTCCATATAATCCAATTCCCAAACGTACCATATCATATTGCAAATTGGGTTTTCTAAAGATGGCAGCTGTATTTGATAAGTGTTTGATAAACTGATAACCCAACACTTGGCACATTTTTGTGCAGGCAGATTCAAATAAAGAAGCTTGCTCTATGGTAAATGCATCCATAGTGGCATCTTCACTTGCGGCTAAATGACTAAAGACCGACTTCAACAAAAAGCATTGGCTGAGACTAATCTTTTCTGCCAAATCATTGGCTTCTATTATTTCAAAACCAAGACGATTCATACCTGTATTGAATTTGATATGGATCGGAAAATTACGGACCGCTTGTTTTTGTAAATACTGTTTAAAAGAATCGAATATTGCATTGGAAAATAATTCCGGCTCTAAATGATATTCGAGCAAGGAATCAAAACTTGCTTCATCAGGGCTCATCACCATAATAGGTAATCGAATACCCGCTTTACGCAGTACTACACCCTCATCTGCATAAGCAACTGCGAGATAATCAACTTTATGAAACTCTAACAGCCTTGCCACTTCTACAGAACCACTGCCATAGCTAAAGGCTTTCACCATTGCCATTACTTTGGTTGATGGCTTCAATTTTTGTTGATAGGATTTTAAATTATGCAGCATGGCACTGAGGTTAATTTCCATCACCGTTTGGTGTTGTTGTTTTTCAAGCCACTTGCTGATCCGTTCAAATTCATATACCCTTGCCCCTTTTAGCAATATGTATTCATTTTGAAATAAATGATGTGTTGCTGCTTGCAAAAAGTTATCTGTTGTTGCATAGAAATCGCAAACAATTCCAATATTCAAAAAACTATTTTTATTGGCTGAAATATTTTTCCCAATCCCAATTAGACGGTGAATTTTTCTTTGTGCTAACTCTTGCGCAACTAACTGATACAAGGCATCATCTGAAATACCAGATTGTAAAATATCAGACAGTATTAAAGTTGTTTTTTGTTCAGCTGCCTGCTGCTTTAAATAGGATAATGCTAATGATAAAGAAGAAAGATCATTATTATAACTATCGTTGATCAGATAACAATTATTGATCCCCGATTTTAATTGCATGCGCATTTCAACAGGTTCTAGCAGTTGCATGCGTTCTTGAATCAACTCTGTTTGGTATCCCAATACATGTAAGACCGACCAACAGGTAATGGCATTATCAACCGAAATAGGATCAGTAAAAGGAATGATCATCGTTTCGTGCTTCCCGGCAATTTTGGCAACAATAGTTGTTGCTCTTTGATCCAGTTCTTCGCTTACTACTTGCAAGGCTGCTCCTGATTTTCTACTCCAGACAAACGCGTTGGGTAATTGAGAGGAAACTATCTTGAGTTCAGTCTCCGTCATTTCGTTGGTTGCCAGAATCGTTTGCTCGGCCCTGCGAAAGAGTTTCAATTTCTCTTCTAGTTTTTCTACTCTATTTTTAAATCCTTCATTATGCGATTGACCAATACCGGTGAATACCCCGATAGTAGGTTGAATCATATTGCACAATGCATCCATTTCATTGATGGTAGAAATACCCGCTTCGAAAATAGCAAGGGTATCAGAAGCTTTCATCTGCCAGATGCTTAGGGGAACACCTATTTGGGAATTATAACTTCTCGGACTTCTTACTATTTGAAAATCGGCTTGCATTAATTGATAGAGCCATTCTTTTACAATGGTCTTTCCATTGCTCCCAGTAATACCAATAACCGGGATATTATTTGCTTTGAAATTTATACGATGAAAAGCAGCTAGTGATTGCAAAGCTTTTAACACATCATCTACCAGCAGATAATTAGCATCAATGGCAGTAGCGACGAAGTCCTTTCGTACTACAAAATTCCTAACTCCTTTATCATACAGTTCCTGAATAAATAACTGACCGTCTTTGCGACTAGTATTAAGGGCAAAAAAAAGCGATCTCTCGGGATAGATCAACTTCCTGCTATCGGTTAATAGAAATTCGATATTGCCATCTAGTAATGATCCAGATTCTGCATGTATGATATTGGCAATATTTGAGATGGTATAAATCAATCTTTTTTATTTTTTATCCTCTGGTGTAGATTCTATCTTTCCTTTTTTGTCGAAGTAGATAGAATATCCAATGGAAGTGGTTATACAAATTAATATCACAACAAGAGATAAAATGGTTTGTAAATTTTTATCCATCCACTGATCTAAATAATATTCTCCCAGCATTTTTGCGCCGATAAAAATCAGTACAATGGCAATGCCTTGTTGTAAATAATCAAATTTATTTACGGCAGTTCTTAACAAGAAAAAGAGCGACCGAAGGCCTAATACAGCAAAAGTATTAGACGTGTAAATCACCAATTTATCTTTTGAGATTCCCATCACTGCGGGAATTGAGTCAAGGGCAAAAACTAAATCGATCGACGCAAGTAGCAAAACCACAACGAAAAGTGTCGTATAAATAGGTCTGCCATTTTCTCTAACCATAAACTTTCCATTGCCATCATGGGAGGCAAGGGGAAGGTATTTCTTTAATAGTTTATAGACTTTTGTTTCATGTGGTTCGAAATTCTCCTCTTCATTTGTCGTAAACATTTTATATCCTGTATACAAGAGGAATACACCGAATCCATATAAGATCCAATTAAACTTAGCTACCAAAGCAACACCAATAGTAATAAAAATGATCCTGAAAACGATGGCCATTAAAATGCCAATCAGCAAAACTCTGGAATAGTTTTTTTCTTTGACCTTAAAAGAATTGAAGATTAAAATGAAGACGAAAATATTATCAATACTCAAACTCCACTCCATTAAATAAGCACTCAAATATTCTATTGCAGGTTTACTACCCTGTTCTATCCACATAAAAATAAAAAAACACATTGCCAGAACCACCCAAAAAACTGTCTGCCAAAAAGCATTCTTTATGGTTACTTCTTTATTTTTTTTGCTAATGAGTCCAAGATCAAAAACCAGTGCCAACAAAAGCACTATACCAAAGATCAAATAAACAAACTGCTGGGTAGACATTCCAATAATTTATATTTAAAGATAGCATTTGATCAACAGAACTAAGCCGTATAGCGCTTTTTTCTACGCCATTGGAAAATGCTTCCCAGAATAAGGGTAAATAAAATAGGGAGACCAATATTTATTAGTTGCCATTCGAATCTGTGCTCTTGCAGTTTCTTTTTATCGAGCAAACGCAATACAAACTCCTTATTTCTTGTTTCGAATAAGTTGTTGCTACTTACTAGGTAGTCGATGCTATTCAAAAAGAATTCCCGATTTGCGAATCGATAATTTTCCATCCCCAATAAACCCATTTGCAAGGGACCCTTTGTTTGAGACACTTCATTGGTAACAATATCAGCATCGGCAACCACAATTTGTTTTCCGGCTTTTTCTGCCTTATTTAAATAAGGCTTACCAGTTGTTCTTAGAATAGAATCGGCCAAATTTGCGCTTACCCGGTTATTGAAAAATGAATTGAACTTGCCCTCTAATAAAACAGCAACAGGAATATAAGATTTTGTAAAGCTGCGCATATCTTCTTCACTGCTAACGCTATTTACTGATACCATCGCAGGGCTGGTTAAGCTCCTACTATTACTATCAGTTGATAACAAGATAGTTTTGGTGATTCCTACTGCTTTAACCGTATCGATGCTTGACGGAAATAAAGGCAAAACACGATCTAAGTTTTTGGTGATGGGATTATCGCTATGAGACGACAAGAATGGATAATAAGGCCAAGGGATCCTTTGCATCTTTACACTCCCATCTGGGGTTTGTCCGATTACAATCGGAATTTTAGAACAATTCAGATCTTGAATCAGATCGCCATTAATTCGAACACCATATTTAAAAAGCAAGTCGTCGATATCAAGGCCACGGTCATACGCCGTATAATTCGCTTGATTGCGTTTTAAACTATCTAATTCAGCATATAATTTATCTACGAACCAGATGACTTTACCACCATGCATTAGGTACTGATCAATTTTTAATTTGTCTTCTTGCGTAAATGCAATGGTTGGTTTTACAATCATCATGGCATCGATCATGGAGGCATCGGGGTATCCTTTTTTCAAATCAAAAACAGCGAGACGATATTCATTGCGGAGGCTCTCACCTAGATCGTTTACTTTCAGATCAATGGGTTCTCCATTACCAACTGTATAAGCAACTGTAGGAATATTTTTTCTGGTAAGTTTATCAATAGCGCTTGCAAATTTATATTCCAATAAGGCTTCTGCTGCATTTCTAGTAGCTTCCACATCTTCTTGTGGATCTTCGGTAAGCACATTATATTGCTTAAATACTTTTTTGCTACTTCTTAAATCAATGGCGATGGGCTTTTGATTTTTATAAGTAAGTAAGGCTGAGGGAATGATTAATTGTTGGGTTGACTTCTCAGTGTTGGAAGAAACTGACGATGTTTGCTCAAACACTACTCCTAATCTAGCCAAGCTATCATAGAATTGCACTTTTGCGGTATCGTTTTTAATTGATTCTCCGGGTTTTTCAAAACTAACCTTCAAGAGGTTTGCACCAGAAATGCTTTTGAATTCTGAGAGAAGATCTTGTACGGCCTGATTTAGTTTTCTATAGTCAGCCGGTAATTCACCCGTTAGAAATACTTGAATGCTAAGGGTACTATCCATTTCCGTTAATACTTTTTTCGTTGCAGCACTAAGGGTGAAACGTTTTTCTGCAGTAAGATCGGCTCTGAAAAAGAACCAGTTCGATAAATAGACCAATCCAATAAATAGGACCACCACTATTGCCCAAGAGAATTTGTTATCCAATATTTTTTTCATAGTCCCTGTTATCTTTTGAGCAGATTTTTGCCAGTTATAAAAAGAAATACAAAGATGATCCCGATAAAGTAAATCAGGTCGCGACTATCAATCACACCTCTGCTAATGCTTCGATAATGGAATTGGATGCCTAGTAATTCTATATAATAATCTAATCCTGCAGTAAATAAAGGCAATTTACTCATGGCCGAAAATCCAATAAATAATAAGAAGCAAACAAATGCTCCACCAATAAATGCAACCACTGTATTGTTAGTAAAACTACTAGCAGCAATACCAATGGCCGTAAACACTGCAGCCAGAAAACATAATCCAATATAACTACCAATGGTGGCACCAATATCAATCCCACCTGTTACGCTAAGGCTTTGCATAGAAAAAGCATAAATAACCGAGGGAACAAGGGCAGTAAAAACAATGGATAAAGCGCCAAGGTATTTCCCTATTACAATCGCATTAGGCGTTAATGGTAAGGTTTTTAATATTTCGAAGTTGCCCGATTTATATTCATCTGCAAAGCTGCGCATAGTAATTGTTGGAATCAGAAATAGCAATAACCAAGGAGCCAAACTAAAAAACCCACTAAGGCTTGCATAACCAAAATCAAGCAGGTTCGAATCGGGGAATACGAATAAGAAAAGTCCGTTTAACAATAAAAAGACAACCAGGGCAAGATAGCCGGTAAGGCTACTAAAAAACTGCTGCCATTCTTTTTTACAGATCATCCACATGCTTCAAAACTAAATCTTATCATCTAATTCTATAACACTTTATGGAATTTATCACATTTAGCATCCTAGTTAAAACATAAAATATGAACCTACGAATTAGTCTGATCGTCTTCTTCCTGTTCGGTATTGGCATTTTTGCAAATGCGCAGGACAAAAAACAAAGCCATGTGTCGGCTAAGCCAACGGTTGAAAATGGAGCTGATGCCATTCCAGTAATTGTTACTAGCAGTGCTAGAAAAAGCAAACCCAAGCCACCTAAAGCACCTGAACCTGTAAAATTTACGCCGCCGGTGATTGTGAAAGATGCTGATAAAAAATTGCCAGCACCACCTCCGCCGCCGACAATTAAAAAGAAAAAAACAGGAGATATCCCCCCGCCGCCCCCGCCTCAAAAACATAAGGACGGTGATAAATAATATAATTAAAAGAGCCGAAGAAAATAAATGCTTCGGCTCTTTTAGTTTTTTGATTATTGATTGCTATACGGCGAAGCTTTCACCACATCCACAACTTCTACTGGCATTGGGGTTATTGAAATAAAATCCCTTGCCATTCAATCCGTCTGAAAAATCTAATTCGGTATTAACGAGGTATAAAAAGCTTTTTAAGTCCGTCACCACTTTAATTCCATTGTCTTCAAATACCTGATCCATTGGTTTGACTTCGTTATCAAAATCCAATTTATAGCTCAGGCCAGAACAACCGCCACCTACAACGCCGACTCTTAAAAAATAAGAATCATCGCCAGTAACTCCAGCTTCTTCCATGAGTTGCTGAACTTTCTTCTTTGCCTTCTCGCTAACGTAAATACTATTCTCTGTTGCTACTGCTGCCATAAAATATAGGCTGATAATTAAGATTCTAAAATAGAATAATTATCAGTATTAAAATATTAGTGAATTTTTTCTTCAAAAACCAACTGCTCTAAACCATTTTTAGAACGATAATCGTTGATAGCGGCTTTGATGGCGTCTTCTGCTAAAACCGAACAATGAATTTTAACCGGAGGAAGATTTAATTCTTCTACCAGATCCATATTGTCAATCGCAACTGCCTGATCAACGGTTTTACCCTTTAGCCATTCTGTTGCCAAGGAGGAAGATGCAATTGCAGATCCACAACCAAAGGTTTTGAATTTTGCGTCGGTGATCACACCAGTTGCATCATCTACTTCAATCTGCAAACGCATTACATCGCCGCATTCTGGAGCACCAACTAGGCCAGTACCTACATTCTTTTTTGCTTTATCCAAAGTACCAACGTTCTTAGGATTGCTATAATGATCAATAACTTTTTCTGAGTATGCCATAATATTATATTTAGTGGGGTAAAGAAAATTTACAATTTCAAATTAATGGTGTGCCCATTCAATTTTATCAATATCAACACCTTCTTTAAACATTTCCCAAAGAGGGCTCATTTCTCTTAGTTTCAAAACCGTTTCGCTGATCGCTTTGATCGTATAATCGATTTGTTCCTCTGTTGTAAAGCGACCGAGACCAAAACGTAAAGAACTATGTGCTAGATCATCGCCTAATCCCAATGCTTTTAACACATAGCTAGGTTCTAAGGAAGCAGAAGTACAAGCAGATCCGGATGACAGGGCAATGTTTTTATTAAAGCCCATCAACAAACCTTCTCCTTCAACATATTTGAAAGAAATATTAGCAACATGTGGTAAGCGATGTTCGCGGCTACCGTTTACATAGGTTTCTTCTAATTGCATCAATGCGGTTTCTAGTTTATCGCGGAGTTTGCTCAAGCGTTCTGCATCATCAGCCATTTCTAAACGAGCTAATTCGCAAGCTTTTCCAAATCCAACAATCCCTGGAACATTTAAAGTACCGCTACGCATACCTCTTTCATGACCACCGCCATCCATCTGTGCTGTTACTTTAACACGTGGATTTTTACGACGCACATACAAGGCCCCGATCCCTTTTGGTCCGTACATTTTATGTGCCGTAAATGCCATGATATCAATTCCGTCTTTGTTTACATCAACAGGAATTTTACCAACTGCCTGAACGGAATCAGAGAAAAACAGAACACCATTCTTTTTAGCGATGGCACTGATCTCTTTTACTGGTTGAACCACACCGATCTCGTTGTTCGCATACATGATAGCAATCAAGATAGTGGTGGGTTTGATAGCAGCTTCTAATTCTTCAAGGTTGATCAGTCCATCAGCGCCAACCTGTAAATAAGTTACTTCACCTCCAGAACGCTCAATATGTTTACAGGTATCCAACACGGCTTTATGTTCGGTAGTGCAAGTAATAATATGATTACCCTTACTCGCATACATTTCAAATACGCCCTTGATGCCAAGGTTATCTCCTTCTGTTGCACCGGAAGTGAAAATGATTTCTTTTGGATCAGCACCAATTAATTTAGCCACTTGCTCACGTGCATAATCAACTGCTTCTTCTGCCTCCCATCCAAAAGGGTGGTTACGGCTTGCTGCGTTTCCGAAGTGTTCGGTAAAATAAGGCAACATCGCTTCCAAAACACGTGGGTCCATTGGAGTGGTTGCATTGTTGTCTAGGTATATAGGGAATTTCAACATAATCAATTTTATTTATTCTAACTTATAATGCAAAAGTATAGCAATAGGTTCTATAAATTTGAGTGTAGAAGGCTTGTAAACGTGATTTTCCTCTTTTCGTAAAGCAAACAGACTCAATAGAAACATATGACAAAACTCGAACATATTGGTATTGCAGTGAAGGATATTCATCAGTCAATCACCCTTTTTGAATCCCTATTGAATAGCCCTTGCTACAAAACCGAAACAGTTGAGAGCGAGCAGGTTACTACTGCTTTTTTTCAGCAAGGAGAAACCAAGATTGAGCTATTAGCTAATATAGAACCGGGTGGTGTGATCGAAAAATTTATCGAGAAAAAAGGGGAGGGTATTCATCATTTGGCGTTTGCAGTTACTGATATCCGAGCAGAAATGAAACGCCTACAAGATCAAGGATTTATTTTATTGCAAGCAGAACCCAAAAAAGGAGCTGACAATAAATGGGTTTGTTTTTTGCATCCCAAATCTACCAATGGAGTACTGATTGAATTATGTCAGGATATTGATTAATGACAAGAAAAATAAAAGATCGCAATGATGCCTACTAGGAATAGGCTTGCGAAAAGTATGAGTTTCTTTTTTAATTGAAATTTGAACTGTTCGTTGTTCATTAGAGTCCCAATTTTTCTACTGCCAATTGAGCAGCAACCTGACTTGCATCTTTTTTATTATAGCCTTTGCCCTGAGAGAGCATTTCACCGTCAAGCACAGCATTGATGGTAAATAGGCGACGGCTTCCTTCCATTTTTTCTTGAACCAGATCAAATGCGAGTATCTTTCCGTTTTTATTAGCCCATCCAATTAATTTGTTTTTCAAATTAATATCAATCAGTTCCAAATCATCCACAAACATATGTGGTATCACAATTTGCTTTAAAACCCAATTACTGGTTTTTACGTAACCCTTATCAAGATAAACTGCACCCACTAATGCCTCAAGCGTATTGCCAAAGATCTGGCTGCCTTTTAATGAGTTATCAAACTTATTGTAGAAAGTGAGTTTTTTTAATCCCATTTTGAGGGCAATATCGTTGAGCTGTTGCCTGTTTACCATCTTGCTGCGCATCTCTGTCAGAAAGCCTTCGCCTTTGTAAGGATAGCGCTTAAAAAGATAATCAGCAACGATTGCACTGAGTACTGCATCTCCCAAATATTCTAGGCGTTCATTGTTCTCATCGGCCGTTTCTTTCACTGAGCGGTGACTTAACGCAGTGCGATACAGCAAGCTGTTACTGGGTTTTATACCCAACACATTCTTGATTTGATTTTCGAAAGATGTTTCCCCTTTCTTTTTGAGTAAATGTTTCAGGAATTGCACAAACCTAAGCTACATATTTTTTTACAATCACGCAGGCATTGTGACCACCAAAGCCGAAAGTATTACTCAATGCCGCACGAACTAATCGTTTTTGTGGCTGATTAAAAGTAAAATTCAGATTCGGATCCAATGTTGGATCATCTGTAAAGTGATTAATAGTAGGCGGAATGATATCGTAAATTACTGCTTGAATACAAGCAATGGCTTCAATAACTCCTGCGGCACCTAAGCAGTGACCCGTCATTGATTTTGTTGCGCTGATATTGAGGTTATAAGCGTGTTCGCCAAATACTTCTGTAATAGCTTTAGCTTCTGCTCCATCTCCAAGTGGAGTGGACGTACCATGAACATTGATATAATCAATTTCATCTGCTCTCATGCCTGCATCTCTCAATGCAGCATTCATTACGTTGCGAGCACCTAATCCTTCAGGATGTGGAGCAGTAAGATGGTATGCATCGGCAGTTGCGCCTCCGCCTGCGATCTCACAATAAATTTTTGCACCACGTTTAATAGCATGTTCGTATTCTTCTAGAACAAGAACACCAGCTGCTTCACCCATTACAAAACCATCACGGTCTTTATCGTAAGGGCGGCTTGCAGTTTTTGGATCATCGTTGCGTTCGCTCATGGCTTTCATGGCGTTGAATCCACCCATTCCAGCTTCGCCGATAACGGCTTCTGAACCTCCGCTAATAATGATGTCAGCTTTTCCTAAACGAATATTGTCGCATGCAGTGATGATCCCATTTGTACTAGAAGCACAAGCGCTTACTACGGCAAAATTGGGACCACGAAATCCATGTCTCATGGAGATCTGGCCAGCAGCAATATCCAAGATCATTTTTGGAATGAAGAAGGGATTGAATCTTGGGGTGCCATCGCCTTTAGCAAAGTTGATTACTTCTTCCTGGAAAGTTGTTAATCCACCAATACCACTTGCGAAAATTACACCAACACGATCTACGTCCACATTTTCTTTGCTGATGCCAGCATCAGATACAGCCTGATCACTAGCCACAATGGCTAGTTGTGCAAATCGGTCTAACTTTCTAGCTTCTTTCCTTTCCATAAAGTTGGTAGGATCAAAACCTTTCACTTCACAAGCAAATCTTGTTTTAAACTTAGAGGCATCAAATAAAGTAACATTGTCTGCTCCTGAAACACCTGCAAGCAAATTTGACCAATAATCGTTCAGATTATTACCCAAAGGATTGAGGGTTCCAATACCGGTAACAACTACTCTTTTTAATTCCATTTCCTAGCCTGTTTGAAGTGATAATCCGGCCCGGAGTTAACCGGGCCGGATTAAATTATTCCTATTGAAGGGGATATCTTACTTAGCGTGCTCTTCTAGGTAAGCTACAGCCTGGCCAACAGTTGTGATGGTTTCAGCCTGCTCATCAGGGATAGAGATGTTAAATTCCTTTTCGAATTCCATAATTAATTCTACGGTATCCAAAGAATCCGCACCCAAATCATTAGTAAAAGAAGCTTCGTTTGTTACCTCTGC